>Ga0137302_10027_pt1 | contig 166831 bp, 187 predicted proteins | sample Ramsor2O_GlcNAcB_FD_97184 | JGI IMG/M metagenome (GOLD analysis project Ga0137302, IMG submission 97184) | Mouse cecal microbial communities from Vienna, Austria - N-Acetylglucosamine amended with D2O_GlcNAcB | ecosystem: Host-associated > Mammals > Digestive system > Large intestine > Cecum... | reverse complement strand
TGTTTACAGCAGCTACTAAATCATCAACTGTTACTTTTTTTAAGCCGTGTAATGCAAACAGCTTTTCTCCCTCTATCAAAAGTTTACTGTTTATGATTTCTTTTTCTTGTTCCGTAAATCGTGGCAAACTCATAACCTCCTTATGACTAAATTATTTATATCGTCATGAAAAGTATAACATTTATTGATTATATAATCAATATGCTATCCAAGATATTTATGCAAGGTAGCTTCCAATGCGTTTATTGTAGTGTCCGTGTCCTCATTAAAAATCATGTGACGATTAAGCTCTAAAGCAAGTAATTCCTTTTGCGGTACATGAATTAAATCAAATACTTTGTTGGTATAATCAAAGCTAAAAAGCGGGTCGCCTTTGGCAGTAATTAAAATAACAGGACATTGTATAGCTCCATTCTCCAAGCACGATAAGTCAGCATTAAATAAGCTGGCGACAAATCTTAAAGGATAATAGGGTAAAAGCATAGGGTCATTTAAGCAATCTTGTTTTGCCTGTTCACTATAAAATACTCTGTCATAGTCTAAATAAGCGTCTCCTGGAACCTTGTAGTTAGGCAGCAATTTTCCACCTACACGAAAGCCCCACTGTATCAGCCCCATAAAACGGTACGACCATGCGGGATATTTTGTTAAGCTCATAGTTTCTTTTAATGTAGTCAGCATGATATTATGTGGAAAAATGGCTTTTAACCTTGTGTCCCTACCTGCCGCCATTGCAGCTAAAATCCCGCCTTGACTGGAACCCATGACAGCTATGTTTTCGCCGAAATTTTCTATTCCGTAAGTTGTTGCGTCATATACATTATGCAACATATCTTCCATTATATAATTTTTTTTGATTTTTGGGCTTTTTCCGTGTGAAAGATAGTGAACACCTATTATAATAAACCCTCTTTCGCTCAATCCACATAGAAAATTCTCATACATGAGAGGGTGTGACATAGTACCCGGCAAAAAAACAATGGTAGGACAGCTTCTTTCTGTATACCAGATAGAAAGTGTTATCGGAACATTATTTGAAGAAATATCAACTTCTTTATACATACCATGTATCTCCAATATGACCGTTTTAATTTTATGGTCATATTATAGCTTATTGCAAACAGAAAGTCAATAGCTATAAATACATATCCTATTGCTGTGATAATATCGAATCCTCACGGTGGGACTGTGTACTCACTGTGCGATCCATATCCGCAGCAAAATACCCACTCATGGCATTTTGTGAGCCTCGCCGATCCACGGACAACGATGTAAGGAGATTTACTATCTTCTATAATATACACAGCCCCTCCTCCCTTACAATTTACCTGACTATGCGGCAGATCTCATCCGCTTTTGCTGAGTAAATTGTACCAGGGAGGATTCTGTTTTCTTTCCTGATTTGTCCTGTCCTATTTTTTGTGAATTTTTATATAAATGCAGTATCTCTACAACTATGAGGATATTTACCTCTGCCGCTTGGTCTCCCTTTACCCGGTCACAGTAAATTGTTACCCCACCCTGATGGCCATAGATACGGTAAATCTTTTCATCATCCTATTGACAAACCCGTTTTAAATGAATATAATGTACTTGTACGATAAGTACATTAATGGACACGGGAGGGACATTGTGGAAATTATCATAAGCAGCAATACGAGCAAGCCGATATATGAGCAGATAACTTCACAGATAAAAGCCCTGATTATGAGCGGAGAATTACAAACAGGCGACCCTATTCCCTCTATGCGGGCGTTGGCAAAATCTATCCATGTAAGCGTGATTACCGTTCAAAAAGCGTATGAGGATTTACAAAGGGACGGATTCATTGAAACAACTGTCGGCAGAGGAAGTTTTGTATCAGCGCAGAATAAGGACTTTTATCAAGAGGAACAGCAACGGTTAGCAGAGGAACATTTACAGGAAGCTGCTGATATTGGACGAACAAGCGGAATATCGTTGGAAAAATTAATTGAACTTTTATCGCTTTTTTATCAAGAGGAGGAGTGACTATGGACGCTATTTTACAGGTTGAAAATCTGACAAAACAGTACGCCGGTTTTATGTTAGACCATGTTTCGTTCTCTGTTCCCAAAGGAACTATCATGGGGCTTATTGGCGAAAATGGAGCCGGAAAAAGTACAACGATCAATGCAATTCTTGACCTTATCCATAAAGACGATGGTACAGTTACTTTTTGGGGACAGGAATTATCCTCATCTAGGCAGCTTAAAGAGGATATAGGCGTTGTGTTCGACGGCATTAATTTTTATGATACTTTGACTCCTGCCAAAGTCGGAAAAATCTCAAGTGCCGCCTATAAACAGTGGGACGAATATTTATATCAGGATTTTCTGAATCGCTTTCAGCTTCCACCAGATAAAGAGATTAAAACACTCTCCAAAGGAATGAAAATGAAATTGTGTATAGCCGTTGCGCTTTCCCATAAGCCAAAGCTGCTGATTTTAGATGAAGCTACCAGCGGTCTTGACCCCGTGATGCGGGATGATATTCTTGACGTATTTCTTGATTTTGTGCAGGATGAAAACCACTCCATTTTGATGTCGTCCCATATCACGACCGATTTAGAGAAGGTTGCGGATTACATTACTTTTATCCATCAGGGTAAAGTGCTTTTTTGTAAAACAAAAGATGAACTTCGTTACCACTATGGTATTTTCCGTTGTGGAGCTGCAATGTTCGATCAGCTCGATAAAGAAGAAATTTTGGCATACCGAAAAGATGATTATCAATGGAATGTGCTTGTAGCGGATAAAGAAAAAGTCAGAAGAAAATATAAAAATGCAGTAGTAGACGACGCAACAATCGACGATATTCTGCTGCTGTATGTGAAAGGAGAGCAAGCCAGATGAAAAGCCTTATTTTAAAAGATTTATTCAATATCGGCCACAATGCGAAATCCATGCTGTTCATTCTCGTGGTTTTTGCAATTGCGCTTATCCCATTTTCCGGCGTAGAGGGATATATATTTGTATGTGCAATTTTATGCAGCATGATGATCGTAACAACCTTTTCTTTTGATAACAATTCCAAATGGACACGATATGCCATGATAATGCCCGTTTCAAAGAAGGAGTTAGTGGTCGGAAAATTTGTTGTATTAACAATCTTTTGTGCTGTCGGCAGCCTGTTTGGTCTGGTGATTGGTTCCATCGGTGGATTTGCTATGAGAAAAATCACTTTTGACTTGGCGGGAATTGGGGAGCTGTTATTTTTGGCTTTGGCAGCATGGGTGATCTCCCTGATCTTTGGAAGTATGTCAATCCCCCTTGTGTTCAAATTCGGGGCCGAAAAAGGCCGTGTGCTGCTATTAGTATCATTTCTCATTCCGGCAGGGATTTGTTTTGGGATATACCAGCTTCTTGCCATACTGGGCGTTGAATTGACAGACCAGCTTGTTTTTATCCTGCTGTGCTGTTCTCCGCTCCTTGCATTGGCGTGGTGCTATGTAATGTACCAAATCAGTTATCATATCTTTACAAGACAGGAATTTTGATTTTAACCTATAGAGGAGGTGTCTTTTATGGAAGGCAAGAGATTTGAAATTACAGAAACCGAGGGAAGCGTTAAGGGCTTTTATGTGGTAGTAGATAGAGAAACCGGCGTTAATTACCTTGTCGCAAAGTTTGGAACGGGCGGGGGCATTTGCCCATTAGTTGACAAAGACGGAAAGCCCCTCGTGACAAAATAAAGTAATTGAAACGAAAAGCGGAGAGGAAATCACTCTCCGCTTTTCGTTTGGAAATGACGAATATCATCAGTATACCAGTTCAGTTAGTCATGAAATGCTAAAATTGATATATGTATTTGGGTACGGTTCATCTGCCAGAACATAATGCCACCACTCGTTACAGTAGGCTTCAAATCCGCTGCTTTCCATGATATGCCTTAGAACATCCCGGTTTCTTGATTCTTCCTCTGTCAGTCCGCTTGCAGCGTGATGGGAATGTTCATCCATAAAGTCAAAATCTCCGCCCATTGGAACAAGTAAACCGGTAAGCCAATTTGGGGCTTACCACCCTTGATTGATTAAAAACAAAATAAAGAAATACCGTCAATGGCAGTGCTTGCACTGTTCATCAAGACCATGGACGATATTTCGTGTTTTGCTATTGATATTTTTAGTTTCTTATGGAACACCATTCAATGTTGCTTAGGCTATATGCATAATGTTCAGTAAAATAAGCCAAGACAAACCATAGTATGATACAACTGCAACAAGGTCATTGATAGTCGTAATCAACGGACCAGACGCAACCGCAGGATCAACACCGATTTTTTTGAGGAAGATTGGAATAACAGTCCCCGATAAAGAGGATATCATCATTGCAAGGTTCATTGCAATTCCAAGGCAACCGGCAACTGCAAAAGAGAAATATGGGGCATTTCCCTTTATACACAGGTATCCACCAATCGCAACAAAGGATAATACTCCCAAAATCAAGCCATTCAGAAAACCGATACGAACTTCTTTCCATACAAGCATAGCTTTCTGTTTATGGTCGATTTGTACATCCATCAAAACACGAATGGCAACAGCTAAGGACTGGGTTCCTACATTACCTGCCATACCCAAAATAAGAGATTGAAAACACATAATGATCGGTATCTGTGCAACAATGGATTCAAAGAGTCCTACTGTTGCTGAAACGCCTAATCCTAATACCAATAAAATACTCAACCAAGGAATTCTTTTTTTGATACTCAAAAAAATCGGCTCCGCTAAATCTTCCTCTGAAGGCAGACCACCCAATTTTACATAATCCTCATTGAGTTCTTCTCCAAGGATTTCAATAAAATCGTGTGAAGTCACAATGCCGAGCAGTTTGTTTTCGTCATCCAACACAGGGATTGAGTTTTCAGAGTAATCACGCAGGAAAGGAATACAATCTTGTATTTCCATTTTTGCATACAAATAAGGGTAGGACAGTGTCGTAATGTCAGAAAGCGGTGTGTTTTCACGTGCAATGATTAAATCCTTTAAGTCAATGGCACCGCAAAAGGTTTTGTTTTCGTCTACCACGTACAAAGTGGAAATATTGTCATTTTCCGCTGCTTGACAAATCAATTCCGACATAGCTACCTTTACGGTAGAGTTGTTCGATACAGCAATAAAGTTCGTTGACATTTTGCTGCCGATTTCATCTTCATCAAAAGAACTGATTAACTTAATTTCAGCCCGAATATCCGGTCGCATCAGATCCAGTAAAGTTGTCCGATTTTCTTTGGAAAGGTTTTGGAGCAATTCTACTGCTGAAGATGTTTCCATAAAGGAAAGAACTTCTGTTTTTTGATTGATTCCTAATAATTCAAAATAAGAATCATTGTGTTCCGCATATTCCAGAACATTAGCAATATTCTCCGGCTGCATAATGCGGAATAAACGCTGACACTCCTCTTTGGTAAGCGAGGTAAGCGTAGCGGCAATGTCTTTTTCGTGATATTCGCCGATCGCCTCTCGCAATTTCCCAGGAGTCAGATTGCTTCGGATAATGCTGATGATTTCAGAAGCAAACTCAGAAATTGATGCATTTGTGGTTACTGGAATGAAAATATTCTTGTTCATTGTTAGTGCCTCCTTTACACGAATTCGTAATGGCAGGCGTGCAAACATTCATTGATAGCTAAAAATGGGCATAAAAATACCATTGTTAGTCACAAAACATCTACACAGCCTGTTTCTGTTTGTGTAGAGTTGTGTTGAAGCAAACAATGGCATTCAAATATTTTCAAAAACGCAGTTAGAACACAGACAGCAAGTTGACATACGATCTCTGAAAATATAGGAATACCATATTCATCTTGTTACAACTGCAACTACTACTGTCCATATTCTCACCTCACATTTATTATTTGGCATTATACCGTAATTATTCTACTACGATTACACTTAAATGTCAAGCTATACGATTTATGAAGTTTAATTCCAATTTGTTCAATTCTATAAAACTGGGATTTTTATAACCAAACTCCCCAATCGCCATAATTAAATGTGCCACTGCCGTGACAAAGTTTCCCATTTTCTTCAAGTTCCTCAAATGCTTTTCGCATACGGATTAAAATTTCCGGCTGTATATCCAATGAATGATGTGCGGGGAATACTCTCTTAACAGGCAAAGACGCAACCTTTTTCAACGAGGTGAGATATGCCTCCGGATCAGTAGATGGATAGTAGGCAAATAATACATCTTTATATACCAAATCGCCGGTAAAAAGATATCCTGTCTCTTTTTCCCAAAAACACAGGTGTCCTGGCGAGTGTCCAGGGGTGTGTAGCACCTCGATCTGCCGTCCACCAAGATCAATCATATCATGGTCGGCTACAATCCTTGTCGGCGTTCCCTGGAAAAACTCATAAGAACCGACATCAAATCCGTCTGGTAAATCACAGCGATCAACTACCATCTCCCGAATTGTTTCCATCGACAGGGGAAATTTACCGTTTAGCCAATCTAATTCAGCAGCGTGAGCGTAGTAATCAGGAAAATATTTATGACCTCCAATGTGGTCTCAATGAATGTGTGTTGCTACCGCTGTGATGGGCTTGTCCGTATACTTAATCGCTTCATCGTATATGTTTAAAATACCGAGTCCTGTATCAATCAACAGACTCTGGGTATCTCCATTCAACAAGTAGCAATGAGTTTCCTCCCAGTGCCGATATTCGCTAATAACATAAGTTTTTTTATCTATGCTATCTATTGTAAACCAATCGTCCATAACCAGATTTCCCTTTCTTTCAACTTCCGATTGAGATTTCACCTGTTTTAAGAGATTTAATAACTGTTATATTTTGTTATCAAATCTCTCACAAACCCTTGAAAACACTAAGTTTGTCGTAGGTGAGCTTTCCCTTAAACTTTCCCTAGTGTTATATTGTCCCATATAAGTTTATGAACTCTGATAAGGGAAATTACAAGGGCAAGGAAATCTGATAACACATTATAACACAAAATAAAACAGACATGGTGAACTGATTGAAATGCTTCTTAATTTTTACAATTACTGGTTGATTGAATGATAAGGAGATATGATACGATGAGAACAATATTTGCAGAATATAATCCAGAACGAAACAGCATTGATGTTTATACAGGCGCTGGTTATATGCTACGCATTGACTGCTGGGAAGCAGAAAAGAATTTAAAAACCACACCCGGATCGGACTGTGCATTAGATGCTCTTGCTATTGATGAATCGCTTGAATATGCACGATTATATCTTGATGGTAATATGCAGATGTGGGTGGATGCAGAAGATTCATTTTATCTATGATGATTACGCTGTCACTCCCAGTGTCTCAGAGAGTGGCAGCTTCCTTGTCTTGCTTTAGGACAAGCCTCGTATATTTACTTGAAAGCTGCGTCCGCTTCTTCTTGGGTGAGCTGTCCAGTTTTAACAGCGTCAGAAATTGCTTTGTTCAATTCTTCAACTGTTGAGTAATTTCCAATGTGTACCTTTTGACCATTATCCGTTGTAATGTCAACGCTATAATCGGAAACCACATCATCGGTAGGTGGAATCATTGAATAGGTATCACCATCACCGCTATCTTTGGAATACAATACTCCATTTTTAATACTTTCCAGAGTTTCTTTATAGCTGGTCATCATAGCATCCACACTTTCCTTCGTAAATTCATGGAATACGCCTTGCCCATCATACCAACCATCTCCGGTTCCAATCAACGATTCCATTTCTTTTTTCTGTTCGTTCATCCAAGCCTCGTACTCGTCGGCTGTCCACCACTGCACATCCGGTGCTACATTGTTCTTTTCGTAATCTGCCTCGGCAATCCAGCTTTTACCGTCAGTGCTGATTTGACCACCATCGGTATCCTGATAGAGAATATCTACACCGGATGTATTTTCGGTTTCGGATGTCGAAACCTTTGGCGTGTCCGAAGCCAATGCACTTACATAAGTAAATCCTGCAACACTTAAACAGATTGCTCCGCACAAGCCTACTGCCCAAATTTTTTTGTTCTTCATAAATAAGACCTCGCTTTCTAAAAATTATAGCTGCCCTTGAGGACAGCTATAATATAACAATGCAACTTGGATATAGTTTGCATGAATTATGGATTTTAGATGAAGTTGTCTATCGGCTGCTTGCATGGCAAATCAAACCAAAACAGTACACCATTGCTTGTATTTGAGATACCATACTTTGCATGGTGCATTTCCATGATTTTACGAACAATATAAAGCCCTAATCCAGTTCCTCCTGTATTGCGGTTACGAGATGCGTCCGCCCGGTAGAAAGCTTCAAACAAATGTGGGATAGCATCATCAGACACATGGACACCTGTATTTTCAATTTCACCACGAATCGTACCGTATATTTCAGACAAAGAAATACGAATCAATTCGCCACTTGGAGAATACCGAATTGCGTTTACCAATATGTTTTGAATTGCCCGTTCCATCTGCACTTGTTCCACTTCACAGTAAAGTCGGTCAGGAATATTTGCTTCAAGGCTCTGTTTCTTTTTTTCCAATAAATCTGTTACTGTAGCAATTTGTACCCGAAATACTTCCGCAATGTCAACGGTTTTATATTCGCATTTTTGAGTTCCATCCGCTTTAGAAACATATAACAACTCTTTTACCAACTTTTCCATCCTGTCAACAACCGCAATGGAACGCTCCATGTACTCTGTGTGGTTCTCATAGCCGCTGACTCCGTTCAGCATCCCCGCCAAATGGCCTTTCAAAATAGTCAGCGGTGTTTTCAGTTCGTGGGATGCTGCCGAGAAAAATTCTACCCGTTGTTGCTCTAATGCTTGTTCCCTTTCAATATCTGTTTTGAGCTGCCGGTTTGCAGTTTGAAGGTCGTTCAATGCAGTAGAGAGCGAAGCCGACAACGAATTTAGATTTTGCGCCAAACAGCCCAATTCATCTTCTCGCGCAGTATTACATTGACCGGAAAAATTCAGTTCCGCCATTTGTTTTGAAATCCTGCTCAGTTGCACAATAGGTCGAGTAATGTACCATGTATAGAGCCATGCACAAAGGAGCGCTAGCAGAAAAACCATTAAGATGACATACGGAAGTATGGACAGCAATACTTTTGTTGCCTGCTGTACAACGAACAAATCCGTTTGAACTGCCAATGTATAAGTAGTACCGTTTTTTAGAGTAATCGGATAAAAGTTCGTCGTAGTTGTCCCGGACGGTTGCATATCTATGAACGACGCATCTTCATCAAATGTAACTGTTTGGTCTGCCGAAACGGTAGATGTTTCCGTTGATGCTTCATTTGGATAGATAATGTAACCGTTGCTGTCCTCAATCCAAAAAGTAGCATTTGTTTTCGCTGAAAAATCTGTCAATTCATTTTCACAATCGTCTATATTATCAAAATCCGTCATTTGCTCGGCAAGGTGCATGGCGGCTTTCTCCGTAGCCGAGTTTATAAAATTTGAATATGTCGTAGGCAGTAGCTTTGATATAAAGAAATATGTTCCGCAACAAGCTGCCCCCAGTAAGAGAAACGTAATTATAAAAATCTTGACAGATAGCCGCCTTTTAATGCACTTTATCAATTCTATATCCCACCCCTCTAATTGTTTTTATATAATCGGCACTTAGCTTTTTACGAATGTTCTTTATATGGCTGTCAACAATCCGATCTTCGACTTCCAAATCATCCGACCACAATCGTTCAAGTAACATCTGCCGAGTAAAAACCTTTCCTTGATTTTCAATCATAAGCCTAAGAAGTGAAAACTCCTTACTGGTCAAGACGACTTCGTTTCCACTTTGATACACATGAAATCCGTCAATATCTATACTCAACTCTTTATAGGTAAGTAGGGATTGATTTTGATTTTCAGTAGTTCTACGCCGAAGTATAGCCGCAATCTTACATAACAGTATTTTGGGAGAAAAGGGCTTTGGAATGTAATCATCAATCTGTTGTTCAAAGCCCCTCAACTGGTTTTCTTCATCTGATAGCGCGGTAAGCATGATGATTGGGACTTGTGACCTCTTGCGAATGACCTCACATACACCATAACCGTCAATTTTAGGAAGCATAATGTCTAACAATACAAGGTCGATTGCATCGTCAAACATTGCTATCCCAGCCACGCCGTCAGAAGCGACAGCAACTTCATATCCTGCATCAATAAGATGGTTTTTCAGTATATCTTGAATATCAGCATCATCTTCGACAATTAAAATCTTCTGCATTACTTCACCTCCATATTATAGATTAGCATTTTTTCTTGAATTTTTGTTGGAGAGAGTATGTTTATTTCAAGAATTCGACGAACATCCAGTTTGATATAAATATCGAACAGACTCCATGACTATATGCCATGAAATATCAGCAGCATAAGAATAATTTTTTTGATATGTTTCCCACAACTTTTCCATAACCAGACTTGATTCAACTTCATCAAATATTTCTCTTATATTCCAGATTTTATCTGCTCCAATGTTCCACGTTTCCCGGCTGTCGCTACAAGTGCATTCCATAGTATTTCTTTTTTAAGTTGTTGTCCATACAATTTTTGCAGGATATAAATATCATAAAAATCTCTCATTCGTGTATTCGTAACATTTCGGCTGATAACAGTTTCCAGTTTCTCAGTCAATACCGTCTCAAGATTATAAGCCCACACTTCAATTGTACGATCTTCAAGCATAAGGTTAAATCTATACCTTATTTCTCTTGGTGTAATTACATCCCCTGTGGAAATATCTATCTTTAATGGTGTAATGACACCATCAAACTTAGTTTCCATACTTACTCGTACTCTCGGATAATCTGCTTCTTCCATAATTTCCGATATTCTTTTAATGTGAAATGAAACACCGTCATCTATGGGGATTGCTATGATTTTTGATATAATCGTCTCCACATCTGTTACACTAACATTAAACGGAGCTCCGCAAGACTTCTCGATAAAGTAGCAGGCAACGACTAAATAGAAATTTCCCTTATTTCCCTCACGATTATCTCACAAGGGCAAAAATAAGGGAAAATACATATCTATATAAGGCTCTGTGAGCCTTGAAAAATAAGGAAAGTTCAGGAGATCTCTCCACAAACTCCGATTTGTTTATTCGTCCATCATGTATTAGCTATTCAGAAGCTTTGTTAAATCCTCCACGGAAGCATCCATTTTCACAGAAACTTCTTCCATGGTCATGCCGGAAGCAAGAAAGTGCTTTATCACCATTTTCATATCCTCGCCGACCTCAATGATATGGCCATCCAAATCGTAAAACCGGATCACCCGCTGGCCCCAGCTATGTTCGATCACTTCTCCCAGATATTCGATGTCCGGGTATTCTTTCAGCTTGTTTAGAAAACCGTCAAAGTCCTGTTCCTCAAAGACGATTTCCGCATTGTTAGATTTCTTTAATATCTTTTCTTTCGGCAGATTCACAAGCCAGTCAAAATCCTGCTGCAGTGCCAGGCCGCAGGTAAAGGCGATGTTCTTACCGTAATCCTGAAACATCTCTAATCCAAACGCTTGATCTGCGGCTGTCTGTATCTCATATACTGCCTTAACTGCGCTTTCACACGGGCAACCACTTCCAGTGGGTTGAACGGCTTCGTGATATAGTCATTCGCAACGGACAGCCCCATGATTTTATCCCCATCTTCTACTTTTGCTGTCAGCATAATCACAGGAAAATAAAATTTCTCCCGGATTTTCTGGCAAATTTGAAAGCCATCAATATACGGGAGCATAATATCTAATATGGCTAAATCCAAGTGGGTAGACTCAATGCACCTTAACGCATCCGTACCATTGTAAAATTTATAAACGGTATATCCATCGTTTTTCAGATAGACTTCAACCAAATCTGCCAACTCTTTTTCGTCATCCACCACTAAAATTTTTTCATTCATTGCATTGCTCCTTCCTGCCCAAACGATCTATCTTTATTATGTACCAAAACGCTGTTACATTATCAGCATAATGATAGATAATCGTCAAGACAACGCATTCCTAATCTTGACGATTCCTCACATTAAGCGAAACAGATAGATATAGCAGCCACACCTCAGATGTATCCAACTGTCATCTGATTCCATAGTCATATTACGGCACATCAAATTTATAACCAACGCCAACAACGCTTTTGATGTAGTCCGGGGAATCCGGCGTAATTTTCAGTTTCTTCCGCAGATTGCTTACATGGTTATTGACTGCCTTGCGAGAGTAATACGAATGATCCTCATTCCAAACCAATTCCATAATCAGCTCATAGGTAAATACCCGCTTCGGGTGTGTAATTAGCAAAGCAAGGATGTCAAATTCCTTAGCGGTTAATTCAATTATCTGCTCGCCAATACATACAAGCCGCTGCTCCTGGCAGAAATATAAATCCCCCATGCGGATCTCTGTAAAAGGTTCCTCAATGGCTGCCTGCACCCTATAAGTTTCGGGAATATCACATGGGATATCAGCCGGATTATTCTGTTGCCCTTTTAAAGCAAGAAGATAATTTACTAACTCCTGCCTCTGACAGGTATTTAACAGCATAAGCAGTTTTTCTGCAATTTTACCGCCCGATTCAGATATATCAAATACAGCTAATTTCCCATGTTATCACCTCCTCCGTCAATGCAGGTATTCATTCTTTTATTTTGATTGAATACCAAAAGTTTTCTGTTTCTAAAACAAGTATAACAAACAAAACCTGAAATCCTGTGTCATGTTTCATATTTTTTTAGAATGGAGCATACTTTCTCTTTTATCCCATCCCGGATATGCGCCGGGGAAAGCACCTCGACATGCTCTCCAAAAGTAAGCAGATAATGATAAATGACCTCATGGTCTGGTAAATTTGCGGTTACATATAGATTATTTTCTTCGTCTGTTGTAATAGCATCAGAAAACTCGTCATGTACGCGAAAGGCAACCTGCGGGGAGAATTTCAAAGTTACAGAAACGCTATTGTAATGAGGCATTTCCATCTTTTCCTTTGGTAAGTCCGACATGTCCATTATGAATGTTTCGGCAGAAGTTACCAAGTCTTGTATGCGCGTCAACTTGAAAAAACGGTAGTCACTTCTTAACAGACAGAATCCATACAAATACCAGTCTTTACCCTTGAAAACCAACTTAATCGGTTTCACAGAGCGTGATAGATACTGACCGTCACTACCAAAATAAGAAAAGGTGATGATTCTTCTGTCAAAAATCGCTTTTTTAACCTCGGCAAATATCTGATCCGACTTATTTTTATTCCAGTCTGAAAAATCAACTTCTATCCAATCCGTCCATTTAATCTGAAAGAGTGCTGACAATTTAGATAGCAATTCATCCGCATTTTCACCTTCTGTGGATGCAATGCCCTGTAAGGCAATCAATATTTGTTCCTGCTCTTTTTCTGAAAATATAGACTTGTCCAAAACATAATTTTCCAACAAAGAGATACCGCCGCCTTTTCCCTGTGTAGCATAAATCGGGATTCCTGCCGCGCTAATGGTATCTAAATCTCTGTAAATGGTCCGAGTAGAAACCTCAAATTTCTTTGCCAATTCAGGAGCCGAAGATTTTCCGTTTTCCAATAAATAGTAGACAATTTGAAACAACCTGTTCATCTGCATACCGTACACCTCCGCCTATATTATAACGCAAGAAACTTGACAAGTGTACGGCAAGTTAAGAATAATGTGCTTCATTTAAGCTAACGCAATTCAGACAATAGCTATTCTCGCTTTACGGCGGCCCTGATTTATTCAAAGCCGCCGTAAAAATCAGAACATGAGATAAAGGCTGCCGGACAACGGCTTTTCTTTTGTCGTCAACTTTCAGATTAGATCTATATGGTTTCAGTTTTTTCGGAAAAAGCATTCACAGTGCTCGTAAGGAGGTAGCTCCTTATCGGTGAATTTCAATAGTTCAGCCCGATATATAGCATATCAGAATGGAGCGATTTATGTTTTCGCTTTCCTTTGCGGATAATATATGATTTTCAACGGACTTTCTTACGATTTTCCTACGACCGAAAACAACTCAAAACATGTAAAACCATCCTGGTTATACCGAGAGGCAGATTATCCCGAATACTTCAAAGAAAGCCAGCAACAGTGGCATTTCTTAGAAAAATATTCGGGATAACTTTTTGCTTGTTTCTATTGCTGGTTTTCTCAAACTCCCGGCTTAAACAAAATAATTCGGGATAATCTTTTCTTGCGTCACAAGCCGTAAAACCTCTTTATTTTTTATTCATCCTTTACAATATAGGCAACCGCATATCAAGTACACGACAAAATATAATTCTAAAAAGAAGAAAAACCAAACTACAACTTCCATTGTATTAGTCTGGGATTTCTATATTCACTTTCTTATTCAATGACTTTACCTGTAATATAAGAGGGATCATTTTCGTTATTTTTTTCAAAGACGACTTCTGTTGTGCCCCCACATTCCTCGCAGTGCAAGTATAGTTTTTGAACTATTCCATCTTCATCTGAATCATCGCCAGCAATGCTCAGTTTTTTGCTTTGGCATATTGAACAATGGTATTGTGAAAGCGGATCAAAAACTTTTTGGAGTATATTTTCATAAACACCCACGAGGGAGATGCATAACGTGACACAAGATGATACTTCGTAGTATGTAGCACTTCGCGAATGCGTTATTTTATTAGCGTAGTCCCATGTGGCTTCTGTTAGCTTTTTAATGATGTTGCGGTAGTCCGAATTTTCTGATCCTTTCAAGTAAAACTGAATAAACAGTTCACTTTTACGTTTAAAATTCGATGCTTGGGGCTGCTCCCCGCTACCGGCCATCATGGGATTATATATATGGTTGCCAAGCTCAATGAGTGTTTCTCTACACTGAACACCTATTGCTTGAAAATCTTCAATTTCCTTAGCTGTGTCAATCAGGGCGGCGACACTTTTTAGTTTCCGGAAAAGTTGTGGGGCAATTTCTGCGTCAAGGGTAACACCATTTACAAAATCCTCTGGATTATACTCATCTTGGGCTGCACTCATTCTTTGCATTAATCCCATGTGGAAGGAATACACTTCATCGGCACCAAAGTAGTATGCGCTTTGGGAATATAGATTCATTGGAACAGTATCACCTTCTACCACCCACCAATCTCCATCCGTATCGGTTTTGACATTCCAAACATATACATCAACGCCCAAGTCATCAAAATGTTGCTCTGTCTTTGCACTTAATACGGTACATTTCCCTTGCGATTGCCATTCGACATAATTTTTGACATCTTCAAATGTTCGCTTTCCCATCTGTTTTCCCCCTTTAACACTTCTTTTGTAACGTATGTTATTTAGCTTGTATTTTACCATTTGTCACTTAATTATGAAAGTACAGAAAAAAGAAATCCATGTCAGTTTTAAGAATTTGAAGTATTTGAAGTATTTTTATAGCACCCACAATGGCATTTGCTGATAATGGTGTCAGCAGGGATTTCCCTGACTATACCAAAGGAGGCATTTGCCATGAATGAGAACAAAGTAACCATCAATGAAATGATTGCCCGGATGGTTGCAGAAGCCAGAAGGCTCGGCTACAGTGAATCCAGCATATGGACAAATATTCAGCCGGGGCTGAGGGCGTTTGCTCTACTACGGCAAAAAAGGCATCTCTTTCTACGATCCTGAAATCACAAATGAATATGTAGGATTCCAGAGAGAACGGTTGTCCAGAAGCGAAATTTCAGACTATCACTACAGGAATATCCGCTCTGCCGCGAACCGGCTGAATGAGTTTTATCTGACAGGGACGATTCACCTCAAAATGCCGAAACACGGAACAAAATATCTGCTCAGGGCGGAAAATGAACGGCTGATTGACCGTTTCCTGGATTATAGGAATTACGGCTCCAATACCCGTGACGATGTGGTCTGGGTGGTCCGCAGGTATCTCCATCACTTTGAAGTCCTCGGCCATGAATCGTTAGAGCATGTCTCTGTCGATGATGTGAGGGAGTTTATATTAAAAACCGCAGCAGAGGTCAGGACATCCAGCCTGCACAACATCCTTCTCTATCTTAAATATTTCCATATCTTTTTGAAAGAGACAGGAATACCGGCGCCGGACTGTACTGATCTGTTTTCCTATAAAGTTTACCGGGACATGCCGATACAGGGCTATGTGACGGATGAAGAACTGGAGCGCATCCTTGCGGTAATCGATACCGGCAGCGATATGGGAAAAAGAGACCGTGCCATTATCCTGACGGCTGCGACAACCGGCCTGCGGGCTTGTGACCTTATCCGTCTTAGGCTTTCCGACATTGACTGGAGGAAAGGCGAGATCAGGCTGTGCCAGAAAAAGACTGGCAGGACAGTCTATGTCCCGCTGGTAAAGCAAACCGGAGCTGCCCTGCAGGATTATATATTAAATGCACGTCCTGCTTCCGACTGCCCGGAAGTATTCCTGAGGGCTGTGGCTCCGAAAACAGCTATCGCCAATGCGGTCTGCATCGGAAGTATGTTCCAGCAATACCAGAAGAAAGCCGGTATCGCCAGGCATGCGTTTGACGGGAAAGGGTTCCACGGCCTCCGCAGACGTCTTGCCAAGAAGCTACTCGTTACAGGCACACCCCTCACAACGATTGCACAGATACTTGGACATGACGACCTGAAATCTTCGCGCCAGTATCTTTCACTCGATACAGCAAACCTGAAAGAATGTGCGCTTGATTTCAGGGGGATTCCGCTGGAAAGGAAGGAACTGTTATGAACCGCGGCTTTACCAGTATGTTTGCAAATGATCTGAATCATCTGATCGACCTGAAAATATCCCTCGGTTATTCGGAAAACACCTATCTTGGGCGGGCGCGTCAGTTTGACCGGTATTGTTCCACGAAATATGCCGAAACCGGAGATTTAACAGAAGGGGTTGTCCTGAACTGGCTGAAACCTGATCCGGGAGAGTCAGACAGCGTGATCCACAGCAGAGCCGCTTTCATCCGGGGATTCGGCACTTACCTGAAATCCGTTGGAAAGAACGCTTATATCCTGTCGGATAAGTTCACCGCTGGAGGAACAGTTTTTGTTCCGTACCTGTTTGGGGACGATGAACTGACAGCGCTTTTCCGGGAGATTGATACGTACAAATATCCCAAAGAGCCTTTCCGTCCGCTCCTGCTCAGCACTTACTTCCGCATGACTTATACCTGCGGGCTGCGTCCGAATGAGGGCAGGAACCTTAAGAGAAATGAAGTGGACCTGAATACCGGGGAGCTGCGTATCATTGAAACGAAGAAGCATAAAAGCCGCAACATCGTCATGTCGGATGAGATGAATTCCCTGGCAAAATCCTATGCAGCTGTCCGTGACGCAGCGTTTCCTGAAAGCGAATTTTTCTTCCCCTCGCCATCCGGCGAACCCTACTCCGCCGGATGGATACAGGGAAAGTTTAAGAGATTTTTTGCCTTATCGAAACCGGACGTTCCAAAGGACCTTCTTCCCTCAGTAAGAGTATACGACCTCCGACACCGGTTTGCCACTGCTGTTTTGAACCGGTGGCTTGACGAAAAGAAAGACCTCGGTTCCCGTCTGCCTTACTTGCAGACATACATGGGACACAGGGATCTGGACGCAACGGCTTATTACATCCATCTTCTCCCGGAAAATCTGATAAAATCGGCAGGGATTGACTGGGAAGGCATGAACCACTTGATACCAAAATAGAGGTACAAGAAAACACAAATAAAACAGTTGTGTATGCCGCAGTTTAAGGAGTATGATTGCAAGCTAACATTGTGTTTTGTCAATTAAGGCGGTATAATGTCTGTAATGACAGGAGGCAGGGCCGGATTTACGGATATTCTGGCCGGAAAGGTGAGGAACCACTATGAAAATCAGTTATAAGCCGCTATGGAAAACACTGATAGACAAGAATATGAGCAAGCGAGATTTACGCCTGCAAGCGCATTTGACTACAAACCATATCGCCAACATGGGCAAGGGTGAACATATCTCTATGGCTACACTGGTTAAAATCTGTGAAACTCTGAATTGTGACATTGCCGATGTAATTGCACTTATCCCAGATGATGAGCCGTAACAAGGAAAATATAATGGAGGGCCGTTATGATTATACAGCCAAGTGAATATCTAAAAAATTGTTTGAAGATTAGACTGGATAAAGATATTAGTGTTGTGATAGATAATAAAGCCTCCGTTGTTACATATGAAAAGGGCTACCATCCGATACAAATGGGTGATGAAGTGTCATCATTCTATTTTATAATTTATGGAATTGTTAGAGGCTATTACATAGATGACCAAGGAAAAGAGGCTACAAAGTGTTTTAGTTTTGAAAACGGTTTTTTTGGTTCAGAATGTTTTAGAACCAATTCTTGTTCGTCATTTTATGTAGAATGTATTGAAGAATGTAAGTGTATAAAGTTACCATATACGGTGATAAGAAAAATTATTTCTATGGATAAACAAGTGGAGCAATATGTTCAAAATCTCTACTTAGAGGAATTGGGGAAATTGGAAAGCAGAGCCAAATACTTACTGCTCCTTTCTGCTGATGAAAGATACATAAGTTTTTGTAAAGAGTATCCTAATCTCCAACGTAGAATACCGTTGAAATTTATTGCGTCGTTTATTGGCATAAAAGCAGGTTCTATGAGTAGAATTAGAAAAAAACTAAAAAACCAGATATAAATTAACCCATGTGAATTACAACCTCCTTTTGCAGAGCTATAATATTCTCAAAAGGAGGAATTTTTATGAAATTCGCTTTAATTACCGGAGCGACAAGCGGAATTGGATATGAGTTGGCAAAGTTATTTGCCAAAAACGAATATGGCCTAATCCTAGTATCATCAAGTCAAGATCATTTAGATAATGTCAAGAAAAAACTGCAAGGACATTATTCTACACCTATCTATGTTATTGAACAGGATTTAACTCAAATTGGGGCAGCATATGAGGTTTATCAGAAAGTAACAAAAGAACAAGTACCTGTTACAGTTCTAGTGAACAATGCAGGTTTTGGGCTTGTTGGCGCAACAAATGAAATCGACTTGAAGCAAGACGAACAGATGATAATAATTAACACGTTGAATCTTGTAATATTAACTAAATTGTTTATCGCGGAGATGTATAAATGCGGTCAAGGGAAAATACTAAATGTTGCTTCGACAGGTGCATTTCAACCCGGTCCATATACTTCAACCTATTTTGCAAGTAAAGCGTTTGTATTGAGCTATTCCAGAGCTATAAGATATGAGGCAAAATCAAAAGGTGTCCAAATTTCAACACTTTGCCCCGGAGCAACTAGGACAAACTTTTTCGTTCGAGAGGGAACGGTTACTCCCACAAATTCTATGACCGCTGAAAAGGTTGCTCAAATTGCCTTTTCGGGTTTAATGAAAAATAAGGAGATAATTATTCCCGGTTTGAAAAACAGATTACTACAACTTTTCCCAACTAAGATTAAAATGATTAGTGTTGCTAGAATGAAATATAAGTAATAGTAACCTGCCGCACGACGGCTAATAAAAAAAGTCGTCGTACAGCAGCAGAGTTCTATGGGATTTTTAGGCGGCTTTGAGAAATCAAGGCCGCTTTTTTGCGGCCAGTGGAGGGCCGCCATGAGCAAATATCCCTTTTGCCCCACCCCCTAATTGGGGGACAAACCACAACAGAATAGTGGAAACGTCCAACAGGGCGCAAGTGAAAAACCAATCACTTGCGCCCTCTTTTTATGCGACAAGACCAGAGCTATTCCGTCGTGGTTCGTCTGCGATTGCAGCCGATTGCCGGGGATATTTGCAGAGATTCCGCGCCTCTGTTTTTGTCGGGCCGCTAGTTTATGAAAAGATAATAAAATTCGGCACAGGAGGGCCGGACAATTCCTTTTTCCAGCCGGTCAGGTTCGGGCCAAGTTGGCCCGATGTTCGGCCCCGCTGCCGTTCCCCGCCGCCCCCGTTTCGATCAAAATAAACGGACAAGCCCTGTCCGTGGAGGTCAGCGTCGAGGTCTACGAGTGCTTAGACCGGGCAGACCACAAAGAGGAAAATCTAGCGCACGAGAAGCGCCGCCATTGGGACATACGGGAGTTTGACGAGTACATAGTTGCCACCGAGGGCCGCCCGCCCCATCAGGAAACACCGGAGGAATATGTCTGCCGCAAGGAAACGCGGGACGAGCTGCTTTCCGTGTTGGAGAGCTGCACCGAGGCACAGCGGCGGCGGTTCCTGCTCTATGCGCTGGACGGTTTGACCTATGAACAGATTGCCCGGCTGGACGGCTGCTCGAAAGTATCTGTCTATGAGAGCATTGCGGCAGTCAGAAAAAAATATCAAAAACTTTTCAAAGACCACCCTAACGAAACGCGATTTTCGGGCTAACCAAGTGAGGGACATTCGCCCCATCACCGAGAGGGACAGGCTTCACCGCCTGCCCCTCTTGCCATTTTAGGAGGTCAGCCCATGACAGTAATCAATCTGAAACGCTACTACTATCCCCTTGTCAAGACGGACGTTTTCGTGGAAGTGCCGGACGAGATAGCGGACGCCCTGCTCCATCTACGCCGGGAGGAAAACAACCGCACCAGCAAGATATGGTATCACAAGGCATATTTCTCCCTTGATTGCGAGGACGGTATTGAGAATGACGCTATCGGCTGGGCACAGCCGTCCCCGGAGGACTACATGATACAGGCCGAGGACGAGGCGGCGCAAGAGCTATTGTTGGAGCATTTGTGGGAGGCCATCGGCCAGCTTACCCCCACGCAGGCCCGCCGCCTGCATATGCGCTATATGCTGGAAATGAAATACCGGGAGATTGCCGAGGCCGAGGGAATCAGCCCAACGCAGGCCAGCGATTCCGTGCGCCGGGCCGTGAAGAAGCTGCAAAAGTATTTCAAAAAAAGGAAGTGGACGAGGGAGGGACTATGAACCTGCTGGAAGAAAAACGAAAGATTGAAACGGAGCTGCACCAGCTCCAAAACCGCCAAAAGATTCTACTCAACAAGAAAGCCAACGCCGAGCGCAAGGCCCGGACGCACCGCCTCATTGAGCGCGGGGCCATTCTGGAAAGCGTCTTTCCCGCCGTGGCCGCCATGACCGGCGAGGAAGTGGGGGCGTTCCTGCTTGTCCTCTCCCGTCTGCCGGGAGCCGGAGAAGTCGCCGCAAAATCAGCGAAAACCGGGGACGCGGGATAGCTCCCTTGGGACAAGGGCGCACTTATGCACCGTTGCCGGTGTGTGCGCCCTGCCGGGGGCGTTGCGGCCTTTGGCCGCGATGGGGCGCTACTCGCCCCAAACCCCCAGTGAGCCACACGGGACGGAACACCCGCGTTGCGGCTATTCCGTCCCATGCGGCCTGATTATCCCCCACCCGAAAGGAGGCGGGCGACCATAGCCATCTATCACTGTACCATCAAGATTATCAAGCGCAGCGAGGGCCGTTCAGCCGTCGCCGCAGCCGCCTACCGAAGCGGCCAGAAGCTAACCAACGAGTGGGACGGCCAGACCCACGACTATACCCGCAAGGGCGGTGTTATCCATTCGGAAATCCTGCTACCGACCCACGCACCCCCGGCGTTTCATGACCGTTCCACCCTCTGGAACAGCGTGGAGGAAATCGAAAAATCCGGCAAGGCGCAGCTTGCACGGGAAATTGAAATCGCCCTGCCCGCCGAGCTTGACCGGGAGGCCCAGCTTGCCCTTGTTCGGGCCTACGTTCGGGATAACTTTGTCGCCGCTGGAATGTGCGCCGACTTTGCGCTCCACGACAAGGGTGACGGCAACCCACACGCCCACATCATGCTCACCATGCGACCGTTAGAGCAATCCAGCGAATGGGGCGCGAAGTGCCGCAAGGAATACGACCTAGACCCACGGGGCCAGCGAATCCCGGACGGCAAAGGCGGCTGGAAGAACCACCGCGCCGACACCACCGACTGGAACGAAAAGGACAAGGCCGAACAGTGGCGGGCGGCATGGGCCGAGTACGCCAACCGAGCTTTAGAGCAGACGGGCAGGCCGGAACGAATCGACCACCGCAGCTACAAGCGGCAGGGCGTGGAGCAGTTACCCACCGTTCACATGGGAGTAGCCGCTACCCGTATGGAGCGGCGCGGGATTGCCACCGACAAGGGCAGCGTCAACCGGCAGATCGCCGCCGACAACAAACTCTTGAAAGAGATTAAAGCCCGTATAACGCGCCTCTACAACTGGACGAAAGAAAAGGCCGAGGGGCCGCAGGGCAAGGAAAGCGTCATGGCGCAGCTATGGCAGGCCCGGCAGGAAATGAGCCAACCGGCGACCCGGTACGGCAAAGTGAAAGCCCTCAAAGAAAGCGCCGCCCTATTCAATTTCCTACAACAGAACGGCATTATCTCCATGCAACAGCTCTATGAAAAAGTGTCGGCCATGAATGGCGCTTACTATGACTTACGGGGCGACATACGCACCACCGAGCGCCGACTAGCCACCCTTACGGAACGGCTGGAAATGTGGGCGCAGTATGAGCAACACAAGGGAACCCGCCGCCAACTCGACGGCCTAAAGCCCGGCAAGCGGGAAAAGTTTGCGGAGCGACACGGCGCGGAGCTTGCCCTATATGAGAGCGTCGCCCGTTTCTTTAACGGCCTAAAGACCACCGGCGAGGCCGTGACGCCCAAACAGTGGCGGGCCGAGGCCGACACCCTTACCGTTAAAAAGGACGTGCTATATCAGGAAATGCGGGCCATGCGCGAGGAAGTCAAAGCCGTGGAACAGCTACGCAAGGCCGCCGGGCAGCTTTCTAAAACCGAACAATCCAGACGAAAGGAACTTGACCGATGAAAGAAACGATTTTGAATATCACCATCACCATGACTATCCGGCTGCCCTTGCCGCCAACCCCGCCCGCGCCAGCAGCGGCGGCTATGCGGCCGGAGGAACAGGAGCGGCCCGCCGATGAACAGGCAGCGTGAAGCAATCCCCATCATGGACTACCGCCAGTATCGCCGGGCGCGGCGGCTCGTGCATAATTGCTGCAACTATGACGGCGGGAACTGCCTTGCGCTGGACGACGGCGAGGAATGTATCTGCGTCCAAAGCATTTCCTACTCCCTGTTGTGTCGTTGGTTTCGGGCCGCCGTCCTGCCGCTGGATAGAGAGCTTGAAACGGCCCTGCTTTACCGTGCCGAGGCCAAACGCTGCGCCGTCTGCGGGGCCATGTTCCGGCCCGCTTCCAACCGGGCCAAGTATTGCCCGGAGTGCGCCGGACGCATGAAGCGGATAGGGGCCGCCCAGCGCAAGCGGAAACAACGGTTGAAATGTCACGCTTTAGGCATTGAAAAAGGCCCGTAAACAGCGGCTTTCCGGGCGCTTGTCAAAGGGGGCGTGATACATTTTACCTTTGCCCCCGGAAAACGGCTTCTAAAGGCATACAGACCCCATCAGAACCCAAAGGAGGGACACCCCATGTCCGACAATCGGAAATACTACTACCTGAAACTGAAAGAGAGCTATTTTGACGAGGATTCCATCGTCCTGCTGGAAAGTATGCAGGACGGCGTTCTCTACTCCAACATTCTGCTGAAGCTGTATCTGAAATCGCTGAAGCACGGCGGCAGGCTTCAGCTTGACGAGAATATCCCCTATACGGCGCAGATGATAGCCACCATCACCCGCCAGCAAATCGGAACCGTGGAACGCGCCCTGCAAATCTTCTTGAAGCTGGGCCTTGTGGAGCTGCTGGACGGCGGCGCGTACTACATGAGCAACATTGAGCTGCTAATCGGCCAGTCCTCCACCGAGGGGGAGCGCAAGCGGGCCGCGAGGCAGAAAAACCGGGCGCTTTTACCGTCGCGGACAAATGGCGGACATTTGTCCGACGTTCGTCCACCAGAGATAGAGATAGAGTTAGAGATAGAGAAAGAGATAGAGAGAGAGTTAAAAAAGGGACAGCCCGCCCGCACCTATGGCAGATACCAGAATGTGCTTTTGACAGAGGCCGAGCTTGCCGACCTACAAGCGGAGTTTCCCACCGTCTGGGAGAAGTACGTCGAAAAGCTGTCCGCTTACATGGAATCCACCGGCAGGAAGTACAAGAGCCATGCCGCCACAATCCGGCGCTGGGCCAGCGAGGACAGCCAAAAGGCCGCCAGCGGAACCAAGGGCGGCGGCCTGCCCGACTACACCTACAAGGAGGGCGAGAGCTTATGAGGGACGAGCTGGAAAGAATGATGGACGGTATCGCGGCGGCAGCAACGCCAGCGCCGGAGGACTACACCGACCCGGCAACCGGCCTGTTATTTTGCGGCAAGTGCCACACGGCCAAACAATGCCGCGTGACGCTTTTCGAGAGGGAGCGGCTAATGCCCTGCCTCTGCCAATGCGAACAGGAGCGCCGGGAGGCAGCGGAGGCAGCCCGCCGGGAGCAGGAACGCCTTGACCGAATCCGCAGGCTGAAAGCAACGGCCCTACAAGACCGGGCGCTATTGGCCTATACCTTCGCCGGGGACGACGGCCAGAATCCGGCTATGAAGTACGCCCGGCGCTATGTGGAACATTGGGCCGCCATGAAAGAACGCGGACAGGGGCTTTTGCTTTGGGGAGGCGTTGGCACTGGAAAGACCTTTGCCGCCGCCTGTATCGCCCACGTACTCACCGAGCATGCCGTCCCCGTGCTTATGACAAACTTCTCAAAGATACTCAACAGCCTATCAGGAATGTTCAGCGAGGACAGAAACAAGTATCTTGCCAGCTTTCACCATTTCAGCCTGTTAATCATCGACGATTTAGGGATAGAGCGCAATTCAGAATACGCGCTGGAACAGGTTTACAACGTCGTTGACAGCCGATATTTAAGCCGCCTGCCGTTCATCATCACGACAAATCTACCGCTTGCCGAGCTGCAAGCCCCCAAGGATTTAGCACACGCCCGAATCTATGACCGCGTTCTGGAACGCTGCACCCCGATATGCTTCAACGGGCCGAATTACCGCAAGGGCAACGCCGCCGCCAACAAGGACGAAGCCTCCCGGCTTCTCAACGACTGAAAGGAGCCGCCTATGGCAAAACCGAAAGACCCCGTTATCACAGTGAGCGCCGTTTTTGCCGGAAAGCAGAGCGACCGGCAGGCGTTTATTGACCTGATTCTGCAAAAACAGGAGATTGTTAAATCGCAATCTATAATTGACAATTCTAAACCGATGGAGTATAATGAAGATACTCCTAAACGCGGCATACACAGCGGAATGGAGGACATAAATGAACCCTAACACCGTGTATGCTGAACACTACCCTTTGGAGGTGAGAGCCGCCGTTTACTGCCGTCTTTCCAAGGACGACGACCAAGACGGAACAAGCGCAAGTATTCAAAACCAGAAAGAACTTTTACACCGTTACTGCGAGGAACAGGGCTGGCGTGTGGCCGCGACGTTTGAGGACGACGGATATACCGGGCTGAACATGGAGCGTCCGGGCCTGAAACGCCTGCTTGCAGGCGTGGAGGGCGGCAGGTTTGACGTTATCTTGACGAAAGACCTCTCCCGTTTGGGCCGGAACTATTTGCAGACCGGCCAGCTATTGGAGGAATTTTTCCCGCGCAACCATGTACGGTATATCGCCCTCAATGACGCGGTAGACACAGACATTGAGAACGACATAACCCCGTTCCGCAATATCCTGAACGAAATGTATAGCCGGGACGTGAGCAAGAAAGTACATTCGTCCTACTTGACGAAAGCGAAATCCGGCAAGTTTACCGGCTGTCTGGCCCCGTTCGGCTACCGGAAAGACCCGGAGGACAAAAACCATCTTCTGCCCGACGAGGAAACCGCGTGGATTGTGCGAAAAATCTACGACTACGCCCGCAACGGACACGGCCCCAACTATATCCGGCGCAGGCTGGAGGACGAGGAAATCCCCGCCCCCGTCTGGTGGAATCGGAAAAAGGGCTTGCGGGACAAGCGCAGTAAGTTTGAAATTGCCGACCCGGAGCATGGGCGGTTTATCTGGGACTTTACCACCATCAAGGAGATTCTTTCCAACCCCGTCTATATTGGCGTGATAGCTTCTCAAAAGGTGGTTTACCGCTTCAAGGTGGGCTGGCTGTCCGATAAAAAGCGGGAGGACTGGATTGCCGTCGAGGGTATGCACGAGCCGCTGATTGACCGGGAAACCTATGACATTGTGCAGCAGAAAATCAAGGACAGGAAAAGGCCGGACGCATGGGGCAATTTCAGCTTGTTTGCCGGGCTTGTCAAATGCGGACAATGCGGCAGCGCCCTTAATATCCGCACCGCCAACGCCAAAAGCAAGGAAAAAATCTTCACCTGCTCCAAGTACAACAAGTACGGCGTGGCCCATTGTTCCCAGCACCGTATCAGCTATGACGCGCTTTACAGTATCGTTCTGGAACAGATACGGGAATGTGCCAGAGCCGCCCTTGCGGACGAGCAGGACGCAGCCGACCAGCTCAAAGAAAGCTGCCGGGCCGAGGAAGAATCCGAGCGCGCCGCAATCCTGCAAAGCGTGGCGGAGGACGAGGAACGTATCGCCACGCTGGAACGTGTCATAGGCCGGGTATATGAGGATATGGCGGAGGGCCGGATAACCGAGGACAATTTCAACCGGATTCTGGAACGCAGCCAAGGCGAACAGGCCGTACTTAAAAACCGCGTCACGCTGAACCGGCAGCGCCTTGACGAGCAGGCACGGGAGCAGGAGGACAACACCCGCTGGCTGGAAATCATCAAGGACTATGCGGACGTGCAGGAATTGGACGCGGTGACGCTCAACCGGCTTATCCAAAAAATCGTTATCCACGAGGACAAGGACGGCAGCACCGTTCGCCAGACCGTGGAAATCCATTTCAATTTCAAGAAGCAAGCGGACAAGCGCAGACTTGACCGCGAATGATACAACCGAATAGGCCCGGAAAGCAGCCGGAAACATCACGCCGCCGCCCGCCGTTTGCCGTTTCTACTATTTAGGTATGAAACATCTGATCCCACGGGTGGAGCTATGGGAAAAGTAAAAGACGAGCAGTTATTCACACTTTTGCGTGATTTCCTGTTGGTCTACCTGCCGAACCAACGGAAAGCGAGCAGCAATACCGTAAAGGCTTACAGGACAACCCTGAACCAGTTCCTTAAATATACAGCCAGGCAAAAAAATCTCTCTGTACTGTCCGTCACCTCCGGGATGGTCACATATAAAATGGTGAACTCGTATCTCGACTGGCTTTCAGCAGAGAAGAACGCTGCTCCTGCTACGCGCAACAACAGGCTGGCGGCCATCCGGGCATTTATCTCCTATGCCGCAGCCTGCCGCCCGGAATATATCAGCATTGCAAGCGGGCTGGCAGCTATCGGAATCCAAAAGAATGACCGGTTTGCGAAAGTGGATTATATGTCGGAAGAAGCAGTAAAAGCGCTTCTTGCAGAGCCGGACACCAGAACGGAGATCGGCGTGCGGGATCAGTTCCTGATGATCTTTCTGTATGATACCGGGGCGCGTATCCAGGAAGTCCTGGATGTAAAAATTTGCGACGTTAAAGTTGACAGGACGCCGACTGTGACGCTTCATGGGAAAGGGAAGAAAACCAGGATAGTCCCCTTGATGAAAGATACTGTAAAACATCTGCAGAATTATATGAAGGTGTTCCATCCGGGCGAGACATGGATGTCATCGGAATGGCTCTTTTATGTGGAACGCAAAGGAATCCGTAACGCCATGTGCGATGATACGGCAAGGCTCCGGATTCAGAAATACGCTGCATCTGCAAGGGAGAAATGCCCGGATGTCCCCCTGAATGTCCACCCCCATTTGTGGAGACATACGAGGGCCATGCATTTATACCAGCACGGCATGGATTTAACTTTAATCTCGCAATGGCTCGGACACAAGCAGCTTGAAACCACACTGATTTACGCACACGCAGATACAGAAGCGAAAAGGAAAGCAATCACGGAGGCAATGGCTTCTGATCCTTTCCTTGAAGCGGAGCCTGTTAATTATACCGTCAGTGATGATGAAATCCTCAAACGTCTTTACGGTCTATGATGCACCTAAGATTATCCCGAATTATTCTCCCTAAACGAGAGATTCAGGAAAACTGATCGTGTAAATGACTAAAAAGTTATCCCGAATATTTCTCTAAGAAATGCTACTGTTGCTGGCTTTCTTTGAAGTATTCGGGATAATCTGACTTTCGGTATAACCATTTTTACCCCGAATTCGGGACAATCCTGGCAAGCAATGCAATCTTCCGTAAGATTGCGTATTTTGGCAGGAATCCGTTTCCGGTATTCCTGCCAAAATGCTTGTTGGTGACATGTCTCCAAATCCCTGAGATCATCACCTGCGGTGATGGCTGCGCGTTCCGTTGGAACGCTGAAATCTTCATACTTTTATTTTGCTGATACAAGTTTTTGTAGAGAATCATTTTGAGCGTTATAAAGTTTACTATATTGTTTCGGAGTCACTCTGGCATATTTTTTGAAAAAATTAGTAAAGTGACTCTGACTGCTAAATCCAAGCTGATAGGTAATATTTGATAAGTCTTCCCCGGCCTTCAGCAATTTTTTTGCTTCTGTCATTTTAATACATTCAATATAACGATAAGGGGATATGCCCTTTTCTTTCGTAAACATACGAATAAAGTGGTACTTACTAAATCCGGTAAAGGAACTCAAATCGCATAATGAAATATTTGCGGCATAATGCTTTTCAATATACCCGCAGGCACGTTCTATACTATCCGAAATTTCCATTTGTTCGCATTCCAGTGATTGAGCATGACCTGCGACCAAATCGCCGATGATCAAATAAAGCAGTTCTTCTTTTTGCAGATCGCAATACGATCCATTTTCAATCAAGTCAATCAACTCTTTTATTTGCGGAATAAGGTCACTCTGGTGAACAATCTGCGGTTCAAAATATGGACATATGGAATATCCTATACATTCCAGCACCAATTCTTCCATGCGCTCAGTCGTGATGTGAAAACATCTAAAATCCAACGGTCCCTTTTTCAACTCTAAACAGGTATGGTTGTCATTGGGGTTAAACAGGAGCAGATCATCTTTTTCTGCTGTATACTCCCTGCCTTGACAGATTACCCGTCGGTTTCCGCTTTCGATATAACCTAATTCATAGTAATCATGGAAATGCGGCGGCAGATTCTCTATCATTCCTGTCAGTGTTAGTACCTCTATCTTCAATTTTTCGTCAAAAACAATTCTGCTATCAGAGTTATCCATAAGTCACCTCCACGAAGTTACTCTAATTATATCATTATAGCTCATGCGCATCACTTTTTCTTACATAATGTTGCTATCTTCCCCAAGGCATGTCGAATCATGCGCTATCATTCTTTGTATATAAATAGAAAATATAGTGTTGTGGGCAGTAAGCATTAAAATTTCGTATTATGCTTTCACGCTCTCCTTATTCTTTACGAGTATTGTTTCCGATATAGTTGCCGCAGCACTTGCTGCCACATGACTGACCAGCACTATACATACCGCCGGTATTAGCGCGGGGGATTTCTCCACTATTTCGGCCTCAGCCTGCGGCGCAGGCCGGGCTGGAGTATCCTTGCCCATAACGGGGATCACGGACTGTTCCGGCTGTGGTGCTGGAATTTATCCATCACTTCAATGTAATCAGCTTTTGTCATGCCATATAAATAATAATCGCAGTAGATGTTTACCATTTTTCCCTCACGAATAAGCCCTTCACACTTGAAGCCCGCTTTTTCAAGAGTCTTGAATGACGCAATGTTGCAGATGTGAACATCGGCCCAAAGACGCTGCAATTCTGTTTCTTCAAAGCAGAAGATAGCTACTCTCGCCAGTGCTTCTGTCATAAGTCGGTTGCCTTGATAGGCAGGAGAAAGGCGAAATGCTACTTTTGCCATGCGGTCATTCTCAATGAGATACACCCACATATCCCCGATGACTTTATAATCTTGTTTGTGAACAATACCCCAATGAAAACTTTTTGTGGGTTTCTCCGGCTTTTGAAAAAGCAATTCCGGGTTTAAGTCACTTTTCCCGGGGCGTTTTCCCCAATACTGATAAATGGAACTGTCACCCAACCATTCTTTCAAATCTGAAACATCTTCTTTTCGCAGAGGGCGTAGGATAAGTTGATCCGTTTCAAGAACAGGCTTATTCTGCGCATAATCCTGTAATTTCATAAGCCACCCCCTCTTAAAATTTGAACACCTGTCCCCAATCAAAATAGCCGGACGCTTCTGTGCTTTTCGGCCATTCGCTGCACCATACGGGAACACCGGGCGTTTCAACTCTGTCAAAACTCGGTGTGTAGGGCTTGATGTCAAGTACGGGCGTATTGTCATTTGCGTCAATGAATGTAACACGAATTATGCCGTTGGTGAAATCAATGTTAATAATTTCGGACGCTGTTAATGCAATAGGGTTCGGACGAGAAGGAGATCGTGTCGCAAATACACCCATGACTTCGGGTGCACCTTTATAGGGCTGTTCTGTCTGCAATTCATTCCGGTCTGCGTCGTTGTCGCAATCGCTGAACCACCAAAAGACATTGATGTGGCTGAAGCCCTCTAAGGCTTGCAGTCCGGGAATGTACTCCGGCTCTAACTGAATAAATGTGCCGTTTTCATCATTTTTTACTTTGCCAATAGCTTTTAATTGATAGGTCATATTTTTCCTCCTTGCTTTTGTTGGTAAAACCAGTATAAGACCTCACATCATGTGAGATGCAATAGGGAAAAATAAAAAATGCCCTGCATTTTTAGCAGGACATTTCAAAGTCTATACAATCATGCATGTTCCAGCGGTATTTGAAGCTCAATCAAATATTTTTCAGGGTTATTCTCATTCCACGGACCTCTATGCACGATCTGACGCATCGGGTTAGACATTTTGTATTCGCTGTTTGTCTGCAACCATTCGGCAAAGGCAAGGTAGGCGCCTTTTATATTTGCAAAATCGCCATAGACCATTGTGCAAGCCATATACGGGACTGGTTCTGTCATGTGGAAACAAAATGGCTCTTTTGCCTTTCCCATTTTCTTTACCGGAGCGCACAGCTCAATATCAACATCCGTCTCTCGAAATTCTGTATCGTGATAAATGGAAAATGTATTGCCCGTTATTTCGATTTTTTGCGCTTCTGTAAAAGTAGAAAGTTCTTTCCATAAGTCGCCCTCAGAATAGTAATTCGGTACAATTCTCCGCAAGGATAGCACCTGATTCGCCGGGATTGACTTAACGGATATGTTATAGTGCAGTTCTCCTTTACCACCCTGCACTTCACTTTTTGTAAGTTCGATCTTCCGCAGTTTTTCTCGTTCAGCCTGTATTGTATTTTCTATCTCTATGCGCTTTTTGTCGAGCTGCGCAAGAAGTGATTGCTCGTCCATCGTCAGGGCAAGCGCAATTTCCGAAACATTCAGCCCACTATCCCGCAGATACAGAATTTTATTTAGACGCGGTATTTGCTTTACTGAATACAGTCGGTGTCCTGTCCACTTGTCAACCTCTGCCGGTGTCAGAAGTCCTACCTCGTCATAGTAGCGAAGCATACGAATAGATACCTGCACCAGCTTTGAAAATTCTCCTATCCTAAACATCGTTTCACCACCTGCTCTAACTATTTTCATTTATTATAGGATAGCACACTTTTTAGTATAAAGCACAAAAATCAAAGCAGTAATATAAAAAATTACAAAATGCTGGACGACGGCTTTGAAAACAGAGCCGCCGCCAGCAAAATGTAATATGAGTGTGGGAAAGGAGCTGCCCAACAGCGTTTTTCTTTTTTGCCGCTGGACAGATATAATAGTTTATTAGCGATTACAGCAATAGACTTTAATTGCTTCACCAAAAAATTCCGCAACATTCCATGTGAGATACTCATGGGTGCCGCCCCAACGTTCGATAACTTCATTCCTAAATTTTTCTTGTAGAGCAGAAATTTCTGCATTTGAGAATGCTGTAAAAGAGTAATCACTTTTTCCTGCCAAAGTATCGTTGACTAAGCAAATAAGTTCCTCAATTTTCCTTTTTCTAAGATTGAGAAGTTCTAAATGTCTTTCTAACGCTTCTCGTTTATTATATACGGGCGCTGATAATAATGCCTTGATCTCTTTTAGAAAAAACCCCACTTCACGGTAAAATAGAATTTGTTGTAACTTCTCTAAATCATTTTCAGAATATAAACGATATTTTGTCTTATCTGCTTTGGTAGGTTCCAGCAGACCGATTTCATCATAGTAATGCAAAGCACGTATCGTAATGCCGGTCAGCTTTGCAACCTCGTGAATCATCATTTTTTTAGGATTCATCCCAAAATCCCTCCACTTCTTTCAGTATTTCATCAGCAGGAATCTTGGTAGCCTCAATGATAGACTTTCCTGTTTTTTCCAGATAGTATTTTATCATATGATAGCCACAAGCATATCCGGCACAATAGGGTAGACCAACAGGAAAATAATTTTGCATTTTTGCCATTTCATCACCATACAGATATGCTGTCAGGTTATCTAAGCCCTGTACATCAAGACCGCCCTTAATGATAGGCTTGATATATCCATTCAAAGTTTCCAAATCTGTCTTACTTACCCACGGCCCTACATTTTCCTCACCATATAGGTAAGTAGCAAAGTTTTCAGCAAGTCCCTCACTTATCATCATTTCAGCAAGAGTAATGTCATTGTGCCATTTAATAAACTGGAAACGGACATTATGATTTGTTTCATGTGCCAACGCTACAGGAAGTCTGCTCTTAGTGTGTTCAGATGGAACAAGCCATGTAAAAATGTAGCCGGGAATCCCTCCATCTCCACAGTAATTATCATTCATTATCATATAAGGGTTCTCTGGATCAGCCAGCAAAATGGTATAGAGATATTCTTTTATCGGCAACTCAATTTCTGCATCAGTAAAACACTTTAAGGAGCGCACGATAGACTTTTGACAGTTATCCCAAAATTGGTTATCGTCTAACAGTGTTATACTTTCGGACCATGTTTCATCAATTTTTTCCGGCAGAAGAAAGCCTAACATACCACTTGCCATAATAACATCATAGCCATTCGGTTGTGCAGCCTTCATTGGCACATTGTAGCAGGCCCATTTCTTTTCAAAAGGCTTCATCATTTCATAGCGATAAATATCATTCTTTTTAGAAACTGGCGCTTCCATGATTTTTCTGTAGATACCGTCAGAACGAACGGCCTGTACTTTTAAGTTACTCATATTTTGTACTTCCTTTCGATATTTTGTAACTTCATTCTACGGTATGACGGAACGTCAAAGTCAATAGTTTTTGAAATATTTCTTTTCTACATCCGTTTGCCAGTTTATCCGCATCTTTCGGAATTAACCGTACCCGGCTAAGGTGAACCACACCATCGATCCGGTTCTTTACACATAGTTTCTGCACCCGGTGCTTGTATTACTCCCATTTCTTTGCAGTTTCTTACATTGTCATTGCGTTCTTTTACAAACAAAAAGCGCCACTGAAAATATGTGGCGCTTTTTCAAATACATTATCTCTTTTTCTTGTGTAACTTTAAGTCAATATTTTTCGTTGCCGCTGCATCCTGCAGTAATCCGGCAACAAAAGCGCTTTTTATTACAATTCATATTTGCGAAAAAGAAACATACCTATAATCGTAGTAGCTATAAAAATGACAAAAGAACTAATTACAGTGGTGCTGATTACCTCCGGGGTCATAGAAGCGGTTGCAAGGGCTGACGACATACCATAAATTGAATGTTGAACGCACCATGCAATAATGTTTTCAGTAGCTTTTGAAACGCTCCCAATGTTTTGCAGAACAGTCACAATCGTTTCACTAAACAGGATATAGCACAAAGTTACAATAACCGAAGTTGTGTTGTTTTTAATCAGCATTGAAATAAAGCAGAGAACAGCTCCAAGAGCAATATAAATCAAACTTCCACAAAGTACGGTCGTGATATAGTCTCCTGCAAGCATGACACTTATTTGTCCCGAAAATAACAATGCACAAAGTTCAAAGACGAGAAAAGTTAGGGCTGATACTGTTGCGGATAAAATTGCTTTTGATAAATACATACCAAATCGGTTTTTACTGATAAGCCACTTGTGCTGCCAAGTATTCCATTGATACTCCTGTCCAATAAAAACAGAGATAAAGACAGCAACAATAATGCCAAGACCTTTTTGATATTGAACACCAAGGGCAATTACATCTTCGGGTGAAATAAAAGTTGTTAAGTTTCCAAAAATCGAGATACCAATACGAATATCTTGCCTATTAAGTATCATCAGCAAAAATGAAATCAGTCCTGCAAAGATAATTACGCCATAAAAAAGTATGCTTTTTTTGATACGATAGAAATCACCATTTATGATATTAAGCATTATGCTCTTGCCCTCCTTTTGTATATTGCATATAAAGATTCTCCAACGTTGTATTGCTTTGTTGAATGTCATGTGTGGATATTTCCTTTGCCATCACACCGTCGTGTAGAATGCCGAAACAAGTAGCCGTATGTTCCAGTTCACTTAGAATGTGGCTCGAAATTAAGATAGTCATACCAAATTCTTTGTTTAACTGGTGCAGCAAATCGCGTAAGTCAGCAATTCCGGTAGGGTCAAGACCATTTACAGGCTCGTCTAAAATCAAGAGATCAGGGCTTTCAAGCAAAGACATTCCCAGTTTTAAACGTTGTGTCATGCCTAACGAAAAGCCTTTTACTGGCTTATTTATATAATCTTCCAGTCCTACGACTTTAAGTATGTCTTTAATTTTTGTGTCAGTATGCAATCCTAATAAAGCAGATTGTTCTTTTAAATTTTCAAATGCGGTCATATTCAGAAAAAGTGCAGGAGAGTTTATGACTGCCGCTATTTTACATTTGCCCTCACCAACATTGGCAAGCGTAATATTCCCTCCGTAGTTTGGAATAAGCCCACATAGTATACGAAGCAGAGTAGTTTTTCCTGCACCATTTTTCCCAATCAATCCGTAAACCTCGCCTTGCTTAATATGAATGGAAACGTCATACAGGACTGTGGTGTTTCCATATTTTTTGTTAATGTGTTCACCAGTTAAAATGTTACAATTCAAGTTTCTGTCCTCCTAAAATAAACTTTTGATAATGTCAGCTCCCGCAATAAGTGTACCAATTGAGCTGCCTACATTTGCGAATATTACGATTGCTATAGCTTTTAAAAAGCGGTTTTTAAAAAAACGGGTAATGTGAAATATATCGTCCGGCATTCGGTTTATATCATCAACTGTCGGCTTCCTAAATGTAGCTTCGGTAAGACCGGCAAACCAACCACATGCCAAAAATGGATTGAGTGATGTTATTGGTGCGGAAATAAAAGCGGTTAAAATACTGAAAGGGTGTCCAAACATGGCTGCTGTAAAAATTCCAGCTAACACACTATTCCATAAAACCCATGATTTAAGCTGCTGTAATCCTGTTTGATAGTTGCTAATAAAACCGTAAGCGATTAAGAGAAAAATAGCGATTGGAATTATCCATGCAAACACCCGAAAAAAACGATTAGATGCCGGGACGGACGTTATACGTTCTATATCCTGTTGACACAATATTTCTCTTTGTATTCCTGAAACATGAGCCGCACCAACAACAGCAACAATTTTTTCCCCCGGTGCAGTTTTAATTTTATGAGCTAAATGTTGGTCACGCTCATTGATAAGTATTTCAGTGATTTTAGGAAATTCTTTCCCAATACTTGATATTGCTGCTTCTAAATTATCTTTTTCCATGAGCGTATTAAGGTCAACATCTTCACTGTCCGATTGATTTTCTGTAAGCAAACCAGAAAACAGTTTGCATTTTTCAAAAAGAGAGAGCTTGCGCCAAACCCTCAAAAATGTTGTCTGAATATTCCTATCTGCAAGGACTAATTCACAAGAGTGTTCTTTTGCGCTTTCAATTCCTTGTAGCATTTCTTGACCGGGAGTAGCGTTTAATTTTTTTGCAACCCGTTTTTGGTAACTGCTTAAAATAATGTTTGCAAACAGCAATCCTACTTTCTTTGACTTGATAACGTCAGCGATATTAGTGCTTTCCCATGCCTTTGGATTTTGGAGATTTTTATATCTCTCCGTATCTAACTCAATACAGACCGTATCAGGTAAAAGACTGTCAATCGTCTGCTTTACCAGTTCCGCACTTTCATGTAAAACATGAGCTGTCCCGATTAGGGTTATCTCTTTGTTTTTATAGTTGATTGTTGTAATATTATTTGTCATTCCAATTCTCCATTAAGCTATTTCGATACCAATAAAAAGGTAAATTATCAAGAGAACAACAATGACCGTTACAAGGGTAAAAAATGCTCCCTTTAAAACTGATTTAATCATTCCCTTTTTCCAACGCTTAGACAGTTTTTTTACTGCTTCGGCTTCTGCTAAGTTTTCAGTTCTGTTTGCGATAGGCAATTTGCTATCCATAGCCCTTAGTTCATCACGGCAGCTTTCACAATGTTCAAGGTGTTCTTCAACAGCTTTTGTGCTATCTACGCTGCATACACCGTCATGATATAGTGGAAGCAAATCTTTAATGATCTCACATGAAATATTCATTTTATTTCCTCCTGTAATTCTTTTTTTGCTCTATAAAAAACCAATCTTGCCCAACTGTCCGTCTTTCCAAATAGTTCCCCTATTTGAGAGAATGGCAATTCACCGAAAACTCTCAAAGTGAAAACCTCCTTATACGGTTCGTCAAGATTATGCAGTAAATAATGTAATCTTTTTGCTGTGTCACTATCAATGTATGATTTTTCTAAATCAAATGTAGTATCAGGGTATTCGGTATCAACCTCTGGGAAAAATCGCTTTTCTTTTTTACAATAAGAAAAGTAAGAGTTTTTTGCAATTTGGCAGAGCCACACATATAATTTGCAGTTGCCGTTAAATTTGTCTATGTGGCGCATTGCTTTAAAGAATGTTTCCTGCGTAATTTCTTCCGCAACTGTTTCGTTTTGAGATAACGACAAGATGTATCTATAAACTTCGGAAAAATATTCCGCGTATATTTTTTCAAAATCGGGCGTCTGCACTTTCTCACCTCCTGTTCATCTATAAGACTTCGCTATATCAAATCCGTTTCAAAAAATTTTATTTTTTCACCGCCTTCGCGGATAGTGTCGATTTTCTCCCGGTTGATGTAGGACAGCCCTGCAAGGGTATATTTTACGGCGGGCAGCATCCAAGGCTGTCCGCCGTATTTCTCAGATATTTCAAATACTTTATTCGATTTCCCGTAATCTCTCTACAATAGACTTCCTCTGAAGAAGATAAATTGCTGCCTTTGTTATAACCGCCGGCATAATAAGGACGATAACCGTATAGAAAAGTGCAAACCATACCGGATAATCCCAATGCAAATAGCTCATTCCTATACTGTTCAGGCCGCGAATCAGCATAACCCCTAAAAATCCACCTGCTAACAAGGTAATAATGATGTTCCAAACAGCAATCAATCCGGCCTCACATTGTACCATATGATCAAGCTGCCGCTTTGTCATACCAATAGACTGTAAAACAGACAATTCCTGCTTTCGGGTCATAATATTTGTCACCAGCGTATTGATAAGACTAATCAAGCTGAACATCATAATAAAAATGCTAATGCCAATAATTGAGGTTAAAAGTGTGTTATACATTCCTGCCTTGCTATTGATAGAATCCCTCAAAGTACGCATCTGCAGATCATCTGAGCTGGCAATTATGGTATTTAACTGCTGGGTGATTTCTGCTTCTTTGGAATCCCATTCTGTCGAGAGAAGTACCTCTGAATTGATATTATACCCCTTTGGCAGCATGGCACGAACAAGCTCATCCGGCATTAAAAACCATCCAGACACGCCGAGCGCGGTAAAACACTCTGGATCGCTGTATGCTTTTTCACTTGTAATCTCTCCACCAATAGAGAATGTATCTTCATGGTATTCTGTACCATCAAACCATTCAAACCTTATTGTATCGCCGGGCTGGAATTTCCAGCCATAAATTTCTTCCACCGCGTCATTCTTTAAAACAAAGATTTCTCTGTTTTCTACAATGTCTGAATAATTCTTATCCTCTGTTTCCATATACCGTGACAGATGTGTAAATTCTTCTTCTGTAAATGGAACAATAAAATCTTCGTCACGGCGGTCATTATATTCAAATGTGCAATATAATTTCTCAAACGATATGATTCCCTTTACTCCGCTTACTTGAGAAACTTCCCGTATAAAGGTATCGTTGAGTGGATTGTTGACTTGTACCCCTGCATACCCTTGTTCATTTACTTGTGCTGCATTTTCAGATAAATAAACCCTAACTTCTCCATGCTCCATGATTCCGTTTCGTGCATATGCTTCCTGATTAAAAGAGGTCATAAAGGTAGAGCCAACCATAAAGATTATGCCACTGATTGCCAGGGAAAAAGAAGTCATAAGAAACTTTTTTCTATTGCGGGAAGTGTTCATTTTTGCCATTGAAAAAGGCGTGAGCTTTCTGGTCTGACGTTTAGTGGTCTTGCAGCTTTGTAAAACTCCTTTTGCCTTGTACGCCTCAATAGGAGATACTTTACTCGCAATTTGGGCCGGTTTACTGACGGAATATAACACGGCAATATATTCCGCTAAAATAATCAAACCGCCCAAAATAAGAAAGTTTATCCATGACCATCCCTCGGCATTGAGAATCCATGCAAAAATTGAGCCAACGACTAACCCCAATGGTGCGCCCATGCCGAATAGTAAAGTTCCCTCCCGTTTTACAATCCTTTTAATCTGTTTGCCAGTGGTTCCGATTGTTCTCAACTGCCCAAAATACTGAATACGGTTAATGATGGAGATATAGAAAATACTGTATATCACTATCACACCGGCGAACAGCACTACAAACCCAATACAAAGGGCAATCAGCATATTTTTCGGATTAAAGGTCAAGGACTGGACAAAAGCACTGTTTTCGCCAATACTTGAGCGGTCAATGTTACAATCAGCTCCGATTGCATGAATGGTATCGAGAAATTCATCTGCTGTCATACTTGGGGCGTCGTATATCTGTGCTGCAGCCACAAATAAAGTGTCTTTCAATTGGCTTCCCATTTTTGCATACTGTTCGGAAAAATAGATCGGGTACACATCAGAAGTAGAGCCAGTATCTGTAAGACCAGAAAGCACAAAAGATTCTTGCGCCCCATCATAAAAAGAAAAGGAAACTGTGTCGCCAATTTTAAGATTTTCGCCAATCCGCACTAAGTAAGAAACATCAACAGCAACTTCATTCTCAGCCATAGGGTATTGTCCCTCTGCAATTTCAGCACCTTGAATTTTCCCCTCGGATTGTTCAATATACATCGGCCAGATCACATAGTTTTCTATTTCGGAACGCTTGCCGTATTTTGTCACCCTCATTTCTGAAATCCGATTATCTCGCCGGAGGGTATCACATTGCTGCTCTGTAATGTCATAAAAAAATACCTGTTGCAAATTTTCCAACTGACGAGTATTTGCAGTCTGCATAGAGGAAATATACAGAGCCAGTCCAGACATCAGTGCGATGGAAAGTGAGATCGTCAGGACAATCAAAATGTTTCTCATTTTCCCGGACTTCAGGCTATTTTTTGCCAGCTTTTTTGTAATGGCTCTGGTATCATTCTCAAAAGGCCATATCATAGTCTGTCACCTCCTTACTCCACGATCTTACCGTCCTCAATGCGGATAATCCGATCTGCGAGACGGGCTATATCGTTATTATGGGTAATCATTACGACGGTCTGCCGGAACTCTGCACTGGTACGCTTAATAAGCCCCAGCACCTCAGCGCTGGTCTTGCTGTCAAGGTTGCCGGTTGGCTCATCGGCCAGCACGATAGCCGGTTTGGTAATCAGGGCGCGGGCAATCGCCACGCGCTGCTGCTGGCCGCCCGAAAGATTGTTCGGCATATTTTTCAGTTTATCTTCCAGCCCCAGCAGGTGAACGATCTCGTTTAGAAACTTCTGATCTACGGTGTCCCCATCCAGCTCCACCGGCAGGACGATGTTCTCATACACATTCAGGATGGGAACAAGGTTATAATTCTGGAAGATAAAACCGATGTTGCGGCGGCGGAATATGGTAAGCTGTTCATCGTTCTTCTTTGCCAGTTCTTCGCCCCGGACAATCACGGTTCCACTGGTAGGAATGTCCAGCCCGCCCATCATGTGAAGCAGGGTAGATTTTCCGCTGCCAGAGGTTCCCACAACGGCCACAAATTCACCCTCGTTTACGGAAAAGTTCACACCGTCAAGGGCGCGGGTAATGTTTGGCTTCGTGCCGTAATATTTTTTCAGATCAATAGTTTGCAAAATGCACATATTCAAAACTCCTTTCAAGGCTTCCCGCCTGTTGATAAGGATATTGTAAAATCCAAATGTCCGCGAATTGTTACAGCGACCAAAAAATTTTATTGAAAATGAGGGTGAAATGTTACAGCGCTCGGACATTTCAAAAAATTTACGGCGGACAGCCGGGAATAACTGTCCGCCACGTTCTATTTTACAGGAAGCATGATGGAAAATTCTGAACCCATCCCCGGCTCCGAAACCACTTTGATATAGCCGCCCTGCCGCGTTACAATTTCGCGGGCCAGATACAGACCGATGCCCACACCCTGCTGGTCGTGTACTTCTTCCTCCCGGTAGAAACGCCGGAAGATGGCAGCCTGATTGCTTTCGGAAATGCCCTTGCCAGTATCAGCCACTTTGATCTCCACATACATTTCCCACTGTATCACCGACACAGAAATGTTCCCGCCCACCGGGGTGTATTTCACTGCATTGTCCAGCAGGTTAAAGAGGGCCTCGGCTGTCCACTTGCTGTCATGGGCAAGCGTCAGATCTTCCGTGCAGTCCACGGACACGGCGATTTCCTTTTTCTCCGCTTCATACACAATGCCGCTCATGGCCTGTGCCACGGTGTCAAAAAGACGGCACAGCTTACAGTCCAACTGAATCATGCCCGTTTCCAGCCGGGAGGTTTTCACAAGCGCCTGAAAGAGAAAGTCCAGCTTATCCGTCTGGCTGCGGATTCCCTGGATAAAGTCGGTGCGTTCCGCCTCAGTCATGGGCTTTTCCAATAGCGTGTCCGTCGCCATTTTCAGATTGCTTACCGGTGTTTTCACCTGATGTGAAATATCCGATACAAGGGTCTGTAACTCCTGCCGTTCCTCGTCTACCTGGCGGCGGTTCTCCTGCATGATCTGATAGAGTCTTGCCAGTCGGTGGTCAATTCTGGCAAGCTGGGTTTCGCTGTCCTCCGGGCGCTTTGGCGCTTCATTTCCGGCAATCATGTGGTCTAAGGTCTGGCACAGGTCAGCGGTAAACTGCGACAGCCGCTTTCCAAACGACTGCGTCAGTACGAAAATCCCCACAAGGGCGCACAGCAGCAGCGCCCCGCCAGTCAACAGCACCACCGTTTGCTTTGTTACAAGAAACAGGGCTATGGTAATCCCGGACATAGTGAGGACAAGCCCCGTTGCCACCCAGCCAAACAGCTGCTTTACCGAAAGGGTTTTTATCTTCATTTTGCCTCGCCTCCCGTCCATTGATAGCCCATGCCGTAAATGGTCTTAATGTAGGGCGTGCCGCCGTCCGATTCAATCTTGCTGCGAATCCGGCTGATAGAGGTAGTCAGGGTATGTTCATCCACAAACTTCTCCTCTACATCCCACAGCTTTTCCAATAGCTGCCCACGGGTCAACACCTGCTTCGGGTTTCTGCGAAACAGGTTTAACATTTTAAATTCCATCGGGGATAAGGTCAGGGGTCTACCGTTTAAAGAAGCCGCCTGTTCCGAAAAGTCTAAGAACAGCCGCCCATCGTCGTAAATATCCTTTGCTGGCTTGTGGTGTTCCAGCATGGAAAACATGGCTTTGATTTTCCGCTGCAAGGCCCCGATCACAAAGGGTTTGGTGATGTAGTCTACCGCACCCACTTCATAGCCCCGTATCTGGTCACTTTCTTGATCGTTGGCAGTCAGAAAAATCACAATGGTATCCGGGTACTGAGGCTTTATCAGCTTGCACAGCTCAAAGCCGTTCCCATCCGGCAGGTTGATGTCCAGCAGCACTAAGTCAAATTCCCGCTGGCGCAGGGCTTCGGCTGCGGTTCTGGCATTTAGGGCAGAAGTCACACCGTAGCCGTCTGCAGTCAGGTTATAGGCTAACATCTTATTCAAAAAACTGTCGTCCTCGACAATTAAAATTTGCTTCATATCATCACTTCCTATGCTTTTGCAGATAGTATAACAGGCAAATGTCCGCGAAATGTTACAGCGGACGTTTTTTCAAAAAAACGCATTTCATTTATTATAGGATAGCCCACTTTTAGTAAAAAGCACAAAAATTAAAGCAGTGGTATAAAAAATTACAAAATGCCGAGCGACGGCAAAAGAAACGCCGCCGTACAACAGCCATACTGACACGCCTGTTCTATCTTGCGGCGCCACTTCTTTTTGTTGGAGCGCAGTTTGTCCGCCATCTGCTGTAATGACAGTTTAACCGTCTAAGGTAAATTATGATAAATATCTTTTTAATAAGCGGGTCAGCTCTACCACATCAATCGGCTTTGCTATATGGGCATTCATACCACATTTCAAGCAATGCTGTATATCGTCAGAAAAAGCATCTGCGCTCATAGCTATGATTGGAATAGTTAAGGCATCGGGATGGTCCAGGCCCCGAATTGATTTTGTGGCCTCATATCCTGTCATATGCGGCATTCGTATGTCCATAAGAATGGCATCGTAATAACCCTCTGGTGAACTTTGGAACTTGTCCAGACATATCTGGCCATCCTCTGCCCAATCCAGCTCTACGCCTAAATCTGATAACAATTCTCTTGCCACTTCCCAGTTAAGCTCATTATCCTCGGCAAGCAGGATACGCCGTCCGGATAGATCAATATTTTGATTCAATGTCTGATCATGTTCTGTTTCTATGTCCATATACTGACGCAGAGCATGATACAACGTAGATTTAAAAAGTGGCTTGGAAATAAAACCACTAATCCCCGCTTCACGGGCCTCCGCCTCAAATTCACTCCAGTCGTATGCGGAAATCAGCAGAATCGGTACTTCATCACCTAAATTACGTCGAATTTCTCTTGCTACCTGAATCCCATTCATGTCTGGCAGTTTCCAATCTAATAGAATGATTTGATAATCATCTCTCTTTTTGTGGTGTTGAATTACCAGTTCTATCGCCTTTTCTCCGCTTAAAGTCCATTCAGCTTTTATTCCGATAGATTTTAATGCGTCCGTGGCTGTCTCACATAATAATTCGTCATCATCAACCACCAGCATATTCCATGAAGGAAGTACCATATCCATTTCCACGGCAACCGCTTTTTCAAAATCAAACGTGAGAAGAAATTCGGTACCTTTATCAGGCTCGCTTTTTATATCAATGGTTCCTTCCATTGCATCCACAATGTACTTAGTAATCGCCATTCCCAAACCGGCACCCTCAGTTTTATGTATCCTGGCTCCATCCGCACGGCTATAGGATTCATATATTTTTTTCAGGAAATCTGGCGACATACCAATTCCGTTATCCTTAACCTTGATATGAATTCGGACGTAATTTTCACCTTTCGGAGATTCTTCTTCAGAAAGGGATAATTGTATCGAACCGCCCTCCGGTGTATACTTCGTTGCATTTGATAAGAGATTTAATAAAACCTGATTCAAGCGGACACCGTCGCACCACACATTTTCTGTTGAGATATTTTCAACATGTATATCAAACGTTTGCTTTTTTGACTTAACCTGTGGCTGCATAATGTTTACAATTCCTTCAACAACTTCCTTTAATGAAATTTGCTCTGTTGTTAACGTTAATTTGCCACTTTCTATTTTTGACATATCCAAAACATCATTGATCAGTCCTAAAAGGTGTTTACTTGATAATGTTATTTTTCTAAGGCAGTTCTGTACCTGTTTCCTGTCATCTATATGGGCTGTGGCAATCGCGGTCATGCCTACGATCGCATTCATGGGTGTACGGATATCATGGCTCATATTTGCTAAAAATTCACTTTTGGCTTTGTTCGCTTCAAGAGCAGCCTGCCGGGCCTTCTCCAATTCATGCACCTGAGAACGGGTTATGGAGAAATACCGAAGAAAAATCAATGTCAGAATGACCAAAATAGCGGCACAGGACAATAATGTCATGAACATACGCTGGCTGCTCAGATTATTTATGGCATCGTCCAATATACTATAAGGCATTACCGACACTAAATACCACTCAGAATAGGGTAATGAGATACCATATATTTGCCGTTCCTCACCATTTACTTCAAATGTTGTAGCATATTCTTCGTGATTTCTTAGTGCATCACCAAATTCTTTAATAGAATTATCTACAGATAATTCATCTGCTTTAGAATCAAGCTGCCTTTGTAGTTGTACAAAAAAATTCCACAACTCAGTGTTGGGGTTTTGTATTACAAAACTACCGTCTGACCTGATAACATGATAATACATCAGCTGCCCGTCATCCTCTAAGGAAAGGAAATCAGTAATATATTCCAGAGGAACGGCTGCAATCAGACCCGTGCTCCTATCTCCATTGTGCATCGGGTAAGCAGCATCAACGCCAAACAATACCACTTCATTACCATCAGCATCAACCCCCACAGCGACTCGTTGATCCCCTTGTAATAATGCTTCTACAAAAGGTTCTGGATTAAGTGGCTGTATGGATTGTCCATAAAGCGTCTGAAAATCACCCTGGGCAGAGCAAAGCGCTAAATAGTCAAATCCCCTGACCTGCGCCCTGAAAATAAGTTCCTCATATAGACTTTCCCTATCTTTGTTATCTGTTGAGACAACAGAAACAACGCCGCTGACCTGATCAAAACGCAATTTAATCACAGTTTCAAAATGTCTGGACATCTGTTCATTCATTCCGGACATATAAATACTCCCAATTTCATAAACAGTATTTTTACTTTTTCGGCTCATATAGACTCCGAGCAGACTGAAAATAATAATACTAAAGATCAAAAGCCCAATGAAACTGCATATTAGAAAACGTGTTGTAGAATTCTTTTTTTTACTGTTTTCCATTGATGTTATTCCTCCCTGGAACTTTTAAACTCGTTAATAGCATTGATTGTTTCATAGTAATCCATTGATAATCTCGGCATCATATCGCTTGCTGTATTCCAGTCGTTTTCTTTTAATGCTTTTGTTACCAAATTACTGCTCTCAAACAATCTGGTAAAAGAAAGATTTTGACAAATTCCTTTGAGTGTATGAACGGCTCTTAGAGCCTCTTCATAATCCTTATTTCCCATAGACGTTTCAAACAAGTGAAAGCTTTTATCGTCTAAGAACTTGTAAACAAATTTCTGTACGATTTGTTCACGCCGCAGTCTGCCCAATACCTCATCAAAATCGCCGCCAAATTTTATGTAACAATCTTTTAGATTCATAATCACAATTCCTCCTTTTTAAATGCTGTTTGTGCTGCCCTCTTCCTCGTTTAGAAAACATATGGTTACCTGATTTTTTACTTTTTTTGACTGATACATCATATTGTCTGCTGCTTTGAAAAGTTCTTTTGTGTGTCCTGTTCCATATGCTCCGCCTATGCTTACAGACATATGTAGTTCGGGATGTTCATCAATTATCAGCCGATCAACAGTATGCCTGATCCTCTTCAGTTTTTTCTCAAATATATCTGCAGGTATACTGAAAAAGATAATTACAAATTCATCGCCGCCATAACGGATAACAGCATCTGTTTTTCGTACACAGGATAAAACGCTTTGTGCAATGCCCTGTAATACGATATCGCCAACATCGTGGCCATAATTGTCATTGATATGCTTAAAATCATCTACATCGATTACCACCATCGCCTGAATATTATCTGTGCCTTGAAAATGCTCGTCATAATAACGGCGATTGTATACACTGGTTAAAGAATCAATATATAATAATTGCAGATGTCTCTGTTTACGGGACAAAAAAGTGTATTTTTCATAGGAGAACAGCCTGTCGAAGTCTATTTTATTTCTTATATCCTGAATATTTTTAGTCTCTTGTTCCGGGGAGGCATCCATCAGCTTATTTTCAAGTGTATCTGCAATTTCTTGCAGACACAGTAAAAGAGAGGGATTAAATGCACCGCATTGTCCTTCTAAAATCATTTTCAAAGCTTCTTCATGTGAATAAGCTTTCTTATAGCATCGCTCACTGGTCAAAGCGTCGTATACATCGGCCAGGGCAACCACCTGGGCAGCTATAGGGATCTCCTCCCCTTTTAGTCCATCCGGATAACCATTGCCATCATATCTTTCATGATGCCATCGACAGATCTCAGTAGCCACTTTGACAAGCGGAGCCTCTTGCTGCTCAATGGGCAGGTCTAACAGCATGTTGGCACCGACCATGGAATGAGTTTTTATTATTTCAAATTCCTCTACCGTAAGCCGGCCGGGTTTATTTAATATTACATCTGAAATTGAGATTTTCCCAATATCGTGCAGCGCTGAAGCAGTGCTGATTAAAGAAATATCTGCTTTAGACAAAGGATATTGATCTGTAAGCTGAACCAACTGCTTCAGCAAATATTTTGTAATTGTATTAACATGCAGTATATGTAAGCCGCTCTCTCCATTACGGAATTCCACAATATGAGACAAAATTGAGATCATCAGCTTATTATTCTTTTCCTGCTCATGAAATTGTTCTGCAATAATTTTTTCAAGATGCTGCTGTCTTGCATATAAAAACATCGTATTAGAAATCCGACGATGGACGATGGTTGAATCAAAAGGCCGGCTGATATAGTCAAAGGCCCCCAAGTCATAAGCTCGCTTTATATTAGCGGGAGAATCATCGGCAGAAATCATAATAACAGCAAAGGTGTCATTCCAGTGGTGTTTGTTTATGTAGGCTAATACTTCAAATCCATCCATTTCAGGCATCATAATGTCCAGAAGCAGAAGGGAAAAATCTGTTCTTTGCTTTGAAAGAAGAGAAATTGCTTCTATACCATTCTCAACCTCAATTACATCATATTGCTCTTCCAGAATATCCACTAAAAGAGCGCGATTCATTTCTGAATCGTCCACAATTAAAATTTTTTGTTTTACCATGATTCATAAACTCTTTCCAAATAATTTTGCATTTTTATTATAAAAGTCATACTTACATACTAGCAATATCCATATTGGTAGGTGTGCAAATAGGTTTGCGTTTTTAATGCTGACAAAATGGGTGCATTATGTTATAAAGGAAGTAAAAAAAGCTCCATCCGATATATATCATATCAAAATGAAGCGAATTTTCCTTTGCGGATTTATATGATTTTTAACCCAATTTCTTAGGATTTTCCTGCGAGCGGTTTTACTTATAAGTCACCTCCACAAAGTTGCCCCAATAGTATTACTATAGATCATGCGTATTTTATTTTCTTGCATAATTTTGCTATCTTCCCCGAGACTTATTGGGGAATACGATTTCATCTTTATAATATTGTAATATGAGTGTGGGAAAGGAGCTGCCCAACAGCGTTTTTCTTTTCTGCTATGACGGTATACGCTTTCTGAGATTGATGAGACAAAAAACATCATCCATAATTTCTCTATTCCGTACATCCAGCATCAGCCATTTCTGTCCATTTCCAGTTTTTGTGTTTTTGAATACTGTCTGCACATAGTCGGAACATTGTGGCATAAGAAACTCTGCCTCCGTAAGTTCACGACTTCCTACAACCACGAGAGCGATAAAATAGCCTTGCATCGGATAGAGCGTACAAAGAGACTTTCCACCTTTTTTATACTTAATATTCCAGCCTGCCTGCATGGAACAGCGGCTGTGTTCCATGCAGGGCTTGATCTGGTAGGCAAATTGGATGCGCTCATTGAAGTCCGCCCATAACGGGCTGCCTATATATTCTGTGACCTGCTCCCACGTAGGCGGCGTTACATTTGAATAGAGCAAATTCCAATCCATCATAAATTCCTCCTTAGCTTTTATTTTTCAGCGGCAGGGGCTTAACCCAAATTTCCATGTAGGCCATGTCCTCCGCATCTCTGTAATACTTCTCTGCAGAGAAGGGCTCTGTGGTCAGGCTGTGGTGCTGCAACCATGTACCAAAAAGGTACTTGCTGGCCTGATCCAAAGCTACCGTCACCAAATCCTCAAAATTTTCTGCTTCGACTCTGCAAACGATGTATTCTCCTGCCGAGAGTTCTCTCTTAACAAAACCATCTTGCAGCCGATCCGGAACATTTTGCACAAGGCCGCCTGCAAAATAAGTAAAAAGGTTTTGCGCAGTACTTTCCGTATGGGACATTCCCATTTCTACAGTAGTATTTAGATTGGCTACGATTGAAGCCTTCTCCATGTGGTAGCGCTTCCAAAGCTGTCCTGGCACATCTATACCTGTGCTTTCACTAACCGGTATTTGTTTAGAAGTGTGAACTTCCGTTTCCAATCCGAAATCAAAATCCCCTCAATATTTATCATAGTGTTTTAACCAGTCATAGAAAAACTTCCTGGGTCAAATCTTCTGCAAGTTCTATGCTTCCGACCTTGCGAAATAAATACGAAAAAATATTGTCATAGTATCGGTCAATAAGCTTTTCTAACGCTTCTGTATCGCCCTGTGCAAATCCTGTGATATAACTTTCCCCCTCTTTTTATGGCATAGATACATACTAATCAATCACAAACATTAAAGAAAATTTCATATTCATCATTAGTATTATCCTTTCCATATAATTTTATAGAAGAAGTCATATCATCAAGATTAATACCAGCAGGTAAATATAACTCACTTCCAACTTCCAAACAGTTTGAAGCGTTATTGTTTTTACTGGTTCTGTTATTGCAAGTAAAGTTTCTACTGTTCCAATGGAGGTGTAACCATCCGGGAGAATATCACTGCTATTTCCAGTTGAAATAAAAAGATGATCGCTTACATAAACACGATCTGAATATACCTTAACTTCTGGTGTGTCGTCCTCAAAGGCAACTAAACTGAACAATAGTGTGGAAACAACTATCAGAGCAAGCGCGCTTTTTTTGCAAAAAATTTCATTGTATTGCCTTCTGTTATTTTAGTGTCCTACTTATATTAACGCAATTTTTCAAAAAAGGACTTAGAATATCAGAAAATTTTTTTGAAAGTAGTTATAGTGCGTAAAACACGAAACGGCAAGCAGAGCAAGTTTGGACATACTTGCTCTTTTTGCGTGGCCGGAGCCCGCAAAAATGCTTGTTGGGGAACTCCCCACGCCGGGGGACGGGGACTCGTCAAGGGCCGCCTTGTTAACTTTGGCCGGACGGTTCTTGCGAGGTGTGCAAGCCATATCCGAAACTGGCTCGGTCATACGGAACTGAAATGGTTCCACGCTTTTTCCCACTTTCTTTACTGGGGTACATAGATCAATGTAAAGGGGTGAAACGATATGGCAAAAGAAATAGAATATCCCGGCTTTGAAACGCTTGGAGCAGCATCAAAGAAGCGCGTAATGCATTGGGATTGTCCCGTAGGGCATTGGCTGAACAAATCAGTATTGATCCCCGGTATCTTGCAAATATTGAAAACAGTGGCGATCTTCCCATTGTTCCGGTACTTTATGAGCTGGCGAGCAAATAACTCCAGAGGATCGGCCACAAATTAAAGCTGTGTCCCGAACCGTATTTGCCGATTATCGAGGGAGCCATTGACAGGGAAATCAGAATCAAGGAAGCGGGGGACGAATAAACATCCTCCGCTTCCTTTGTAAACAGTTTTTTATCCCTGTACTTTTTCAAACTGTTTCATTAACATTTGTGTTGCGTAATAATAGCTGTCCATCGTTTCATATTTTCTATATTCGTACTCCAATGCAACCAAAAGCATTAAATATATATCATACCATAAGGCCCTGCGTTCCTGATTATTAGTTAGTCTTTTAATCCCATAGCCTTTTTGAAAGCAGGTATTATCAGCGTAAGTACGAAACCCCACTTCCATGAGAGGATCACCCCAAATGCTCCGTTCCCAATCTATGATTCCTGTTACTTTTCCAGAATGAATAAAGATATTTCCGTCCCAACAATCCCAATGTACCAACTTTGGCTCTGACACTTCTTCAAAAATAGATTTATCTCGATCAAGACAAAGCCACATCTGGTCGATTGGTATTTTTAAATCTACATTTCCGTGCTGTGCATCATTTACCCCCGCCTCCATCATCTTACGAAAAATAGGATACCATTCCTTTCCCTGAAATTCAGGCTGTCCGGGATACCCAAACACAGGACAGAGTATATCGTTTATTCTTTTGTTTATTTCTCCTGTTTCAACATGTATACGGTTTATCTGTTCTGATGATAAGCTGTCTTTTATAGTATTAAGGCTTTTTCCCTCTAGCTTTTCCATGAAGAAATACGGTGAATTGCAAATGGTACAACTGTCATCGTACCCCATCATTTTAGGTACAGGTATTTCACCATGCCGGATAGCCAATTTCATAGCTTCCACTTCGCTGGACATGATATTTTTTTCATAAGTCATAACACGCATTTCTTTTAATGGGGCTATTTTCAATATCACTTGTTCCTCATTACTCAAATGAATTTCATAGGCAATATTAAAATAACCCTCTGTCAATTCCCGATAGTTTTTCATTTTAAGCGGTGAGAAATATTTTTCCACCATCTTCGATATAGTTTCTCTGTTCTGTTTGTTCTTTGTCAAGCTCTCCATCTTACCGTTCCTTTCTTACGATTTTATAGTTATATACGGCCAATCCTGCAATCAGCCATTCCGTTAAAACCAGTATCCACCATATAATGTCAAGGTTGTCTAGCCGCCATGCTATCAGTAAAAGCGGTAAGCGAATGGCAAAAATACTTTCCAATGACAAAAACAAGACCCTTTTTCCATATCCCAATGCTAGAAAATAAGCCTGAATTACAGGCATTATGCCTCCAATTACCAAAGAGAAGCATATGATCTGTAATGCCGTTTTCCCTATACTGGTAATTTCAGAATCTACAGAAAATAATTTTACAATGCCACCCGCTCCACAATATACGCATACTGCAATAACGCCTCCATATACAGCTCCACCTAATATTGCATAGGCCACAGTCCTTTTTACTCTTTTTCTCTGTTGACGTCCCCAATCAAAACCAAGCATAGGTTGAATCCCCTGCATAATGCCAGAGAACGGCGTAGAAAGAAAGGATTGTATTCTTGATATAACTGCATAGGTGCTGATTGCCTGTGTGCCTCCTACTTGTCCTAATATCTGGTTTCCAACCATACCAGTCAAACTGTTTCCGAGGCTATTGAGAAAAGCAGGCAACCCAATATATAATATTTCTTTACATGCCTGCCTGTTCCACCTAATATCGCCCAATGCTACCCGGCATGGAGTATTTTTCCGAATAAAAAAGTAATAAATACTGTTTACAGCAGAAAAAAGCTGTGCAATTAAAGTTGCTACTGCGGCACCGGAAATCCCCATATGAAAACCATATATAAACAGCGGGTCTAAGAGCAGGTTAATCATTACGGGACAGCACCATTGTAACGTAGAATAGAAAATATCCCCTTCTGCCCGCATAATACCAGAGAACCCTGTGCTAATGATAGTACCTATCAACATGATCCGCCCATATTCTACTGCATATGGATAAATTTCAGAGGTACTGCCTAATAATTCCAATAACGGTTCTAAAAAAGCAAGTCCTGTGATCGTAATTGTCAAGGAACACAGAACCCAAAGCCACATCATGCAGCCTACTACTTTTTTTCCACCAGCCGGATTTCTCTCGCCCAGCCTGCGGGATATGATGGAGGCTCCCCCCGTTCCCAAAGTGGAACTAACGCCATTCACTAAGAGTAAAACCGGCGAAAAAATCCCAATAGCGCCGCTTGCCACACTTCCTATTCCCTTTGATACATAAAACGTATCTGTAATGGTATAGATATTATAAATCATAATGGAAAGCGTTGTCTGTGTGCATAGTTCCAGCATGAGTTTTCCAATAGAATCTTGTTCCAGCCTATTTTTAACTTGTTCCTCTGCCATAATACAAAATCCTCACTGTAAAAGTATTGGAAAGTGATTTTTCATCAGGTTACTCATACATTTTACATATAAGGGAATTGATATTCTATTCATTGATTTGTGGAATTTTCTATACTCATTTTACCGTAGCTTTTCCGGTATTCAGCAGGTGAACACCCAAATTTTTCTTTTATCCCCTGATAAATGGGGACAGCATTTTGATAGCCTACTGCTTGTGCAATTTTTTCCACCGAATAATCAGAGCTGCTTAAAAGGACAGCAGCCTTTTCCAGCCTGCTTTCTCTGACTAATTCTTGAAAATTCATCTTGCAATTTTCTTTAATAACTCGGCTTAAATAACTTTGATTGAAAGAAAAAACATGGGCTAATTCTTCCAATGTAATATGTTCACTGTGATTGTAAATATATTGAATAATCTCTCCGGCTTGCAAAGAGCTATGGGATAAGCGATACCTGCAACACTTGTATTTTTTCTGTTCTCTTTCAAGAAAGATCATAAGAAGCTGCAGGTAACTTTTTATTGCAGCCTCAAAGTAGCGTTGTTTCAAGTAGTATTCTGTCATTATCCCTTCTATGAGACGCCGCTCATCACCCACACAACAATATTGTAAATAGTTATAATATTCTCTCTGCGGAGACTTTGCACTTACGAAAAAATCAAACAAGGCACTTTTATGGTTTATATCCTGGATAAATTCATAGGAAATCCATTCCATAGGGATAATCATTTTAATCAAAACAGACTGTTCATCTTCCTGCTGTAAGGCATGAATAACATTCTGGTTTAACATAAATAAATCACCCTCCTGCAATACTATACAGGTTTCAAGATTTTCTATAAATTGCTTGCAGTGTCCCTTATATATATAAAGAATTTCCACAAAATCGTGTTTATGGAAATATACGGGCGTTCTTTTAATATGTATTTTCGCCGAAAATTGATCTTGTACCCTTGTTAGAATCTGCTTATCTGTTTTCGTTTGAAAAGTGTCTGGAAATTGATAGGTGTCATTTTTAAGTGACTTCCGTAACTGATCATCTATTTTATATTCGTCCACCATAACTACACTTAATTCACGGTCTAGTCGTTCCGTTTCCAACTTTTTTGATAAAGCTAATATGTCATTAAAATTTATTATGCTTTCCATATTGTATAATCCCTTTAATAAAGGCATAGGTTAAGGTCTGCCTATTATTTGGTAGGTATTTATTAACAGCCGAAGGCCATACATTTGATTGCCAATCGTAGCATAGTGAACTAAAAAATGCAAGATGAGTACATATCATATCGCTCTTTAGCGTTGCTCTGAACTATCTTCACCGCTTATTAAGAGAGCATTGACAGTGTAACCAAAATTAAGGAATAGGGAACGTGAGTGTGGAAACAACTATCAGAGCAAGTGCGCTTTTGTTGGGGAACATCTGTTTGATAAAATTCGCCCAGATACATCAGCATAGCATCCGAACAGGGATAGAAGTTTTCAGATATATCTCCTGCCACTCTGCAACAATGGATTGAATGGCAGGTAAAGCAGGTGTTTCTGCCTTATATTCCGCCAGTCGTTCAAAGACATTTTGGGAATATATTAAAAAATCATTCCACTTCCGATTTCTCTCTTTTTCGACTCTGGCTGAAAAAAAGAAGAAAACTCTTGATACTCATGGGTGCTGCCCCAACGTTCGATAACTTCATTCCTATATTTTTCTTGTAGAGCAGAAATTTCTGCATTTGAAAATGCTGTCAAATAGTAATCACTCTTTCCGGCCAAAGTTACCCAATCTTATTGATAATGGGCAGTACATTTCTTCAAACGATGGTTTACGGAAAGGACACCCATTGTTTTAACATTCGCAGGGGATGCCGGAGGAATAAACATCGCTTCAACAATGTTTGGATTATCCACATTTCCAAGATTAGTGACACTGTAGCCATTGCGTTTTTTATACCCAAGGATTGCTGACCCAATAAATTTTCCCGCGCTGCTGTTAAATCTGCCTATAGCTGAAATTGCGGCAGCATCAATCAGTTCCGGCTCCATATAGAGGTAACAGGCAAGGATCATCATCAATTTTCCTGGATTACTTATATTCTTTTTGAGCCTTTCCGAAACTGACCTCGCTATGTTCCAAATATCTTCGGATTTATTGGAAACCTCTATTGCAGTTGCAGAGGCATAATTACCCAACGCACCTACCTTATAGCGAGAGAGATGTCTGCGTATATCTACTGCGGCCACGACCCGGTTCGTTTTCTCTTTACGCATCATCTCGGCAACAAGGTAGTCATTCAATGATACTCCGTGTTCATGGCATTTTCTTAAAACTTCTTCGGTCTTCCTTGGCTCCCATACCTCCTCCAGATAGGAAACCGGATTGTCGGCAATAAACTCCGTTTCAAATTTTCTGTAATCCTCATAACTGACGGTATGCCCTTCATGTTTCCATTTGCGGTTTGCATAGCCAATAATCAGCTTATTTACTGACGAAAGCTGGCTACCTTTTGGAAGTTCATCAATAGACAAAATAGGGCTTTCTTCGGCAAGCGTAGGCGTTTTCCCGGACAGATAGCAGTTGGCAAATTCGCATACCAAGTTCAATATGCTGCGTCCATCTCCCAAAAGGTGATGCGCGATAAATATAACTTCAAATGATTCTCTATCTGGGTAAACTATGAGCTTCAAAAGGCACTTCTTAAAAGCGTCCCAGCCATATCTTGTCATATCGCTATAATCATCTTGCCACCGGGAAGCATTGTCTTTCTCAAAAACTGGGATTTTTATTTCCTGATGCTGGCAATAATACAGCTTTCCGCTTTTAGCTTCTCGGGCAACATTGCTTTTCAAAAATGGATGTGCCGACGCAAGCGCCCGAAGTGCATCGTGAAATTTCCCCTCGTCGTATCCTGCGTCGATTTTTGCCTTGATGCCAAAGTGCATATTAGGACACATGAGATGAGCCCTTTCAGTCAGTATATATTGTTTCATAGAGGATGCCTCCCTTCGCTTTCAAATATATCGTGCGGAATTTGCAATGTTCTGCATATGAGTTCCATGGTTTCCTGCGCCTTAAGTTCGAGGGACAATGTAGAGAATACTCTATCATGCACTAAACCGCTAATTCCTTTCAGAAGAAAAGAGGCAAGATATTCTTTGCCGTAGCAGTCATCCTTGCCCGCCGCTTGCAGAAATTCATGTATCATTACCTGGAAAGCAGGTAGCATTGCTTCTAAAGTCTGTTCATGTAGTGCATACAATATTGACCAATGAATTGAGCCATTTGCTAATTGAGTTAGTTCTGCCATACTGTTGGTGTAACAATCATATAGCTGTTCCAGTCTTGATCGAGGGGTGATGTGGTTTGCGGATTTATTCATTATGGCCGAAAATCTTTCTCCGCTTTTCTTAAAAAAGAGTTCGACGGCTTTATCAAATACTTCTTGCTTGGAATTGAAGTAGTGATAAAACATACCGACTTCCCCGTTGACCCGTTCTAAAATCATTCGGATAGAAGTAGCCTCATATCCGTTTTTTAAGAATAATTCTAACGCAGCATTTAGGATTTCATCGCGCTTTCCACCCTCTAAAACAGCTTTTCTCGACATATCAATTCACCTCTCCGCAATAAACAGAATATTGTTCTGTTTATTATTATAATAACTTCTGCCATACTTGTCAACAAAATTTCAAATCCATCTCAATTATTTGGGTGTGTTTCAGTCAATCTGTACCGTTTGTGAAATTAAACAGTCTATTACATGAAAAGAAACATCGTTCAAATACTATCACCTGAAATGTAGAATTACCTTGGGTGATGACATGAAGTTTGAACGCGATGAACGCAAGTTTGATTTTCACGATATAGGGCTGGGGATCAAGCGCAAAAGAGAAGCCAAGGGGATAACACAGGAGCAACTGGCTTATATCATATTTCGGGCGCGTTTGGCGCTACTTTGTCAACAGACCCAAGTTGGCCCGAGACTGTATACCTTTCATAAGCCATTTCATTTTTGGAACTTCTGTAAAGTCATCACAGACGATTTTTCAAAAATTTTTCCATCGTCTGCAATGCCCGCTCGATGGAATAGCACACGGCCATTTTGCTGACACCTTCCACCCTGGCAATGTCCGTCTGGGTCATGCCAAGAATGAAGTGAGCGTAAACTCGCTTTGCCTGTTTGTCTGGCAGACTGGCGATTGCTGCAAGGAGCTCCTGCATGGTAACTTTGCGCTCGTAGAGCTCGTCAGGAGACACAGACACGAATCTGAAAAATCAAAGCCGCCGAAAGGTGGTATAGGCATGTTAATAGGTCTTCTTTACGACGGCTTTTTTTCTTTTGCCGTCGTAGAGCAGCTTTTCAACTATTAAGCAACTTGATGCTTACAATAAGTCCGAACCGTCAAAAACAGAAATATGGTAATCTCAATCACTGCTGAAATCAATATTACATAAGGCGTCCAAAAACTCATTCCTCCAATATGCAGGTAGTTAAAATTTGCAAGCTGGTAGAGAAAGTTATTCTGCAACCCAATTCCTGCCGATGGCAAAATACAAGAAATCCATGATGCGCCCAATGCAGTATAGGCAAATATTGGCAGAAGAACAATAACAAGTGAAACCAATAACGCAGTCAAAGAATCTTTACATTTTGCGGACAGAAATAGTGTACAGCTAATGCTTGCTAACATAGAAAGTAATCCCACCAATGTCAAAACTATTTCTAACTGTCCCAAATTGATATTGGATAGATTTATGACAGAGAAAAGCATTTGAAACGAAGTTTTTAAGCACTCTGTTCCGAAAGCCATGTTCAAAATCAGTAAATGAATCGTTATTCCAAAAATAAAGGTTAAAACGAAAATTGTACTTGATGCAGAAATCTTTGTAATTGCTAACCGAGTACGCCCGTGTTTTGTTGCACGCAGGATACTGTCGGCTCCCGTTTGATATTCATTTGAAAAAATCGGAGCGGCAATCGCAACGCACAGGATGGAAAGGATTTTGGGTGTGTAGTATGTGCTATTTTCTGCATGCGAGAATATTAAGAAATTCCTAATTTACATTATACCCAGTGTTTGACGAAATAAAATACTACTAAAACATAAAATTATTTTCGTTCTCATAACTTAACCCGAAATGTAGAATAATATATGGGTGATATGAGAATGTACCAAGTTTTTTTGTTTTTGCAGGCTTTTCCGGGTTGCCGCTAAATGGTTATACCGAAAGTCTGATTATCCCGAATATATCATAGAAAGCCAGCAACAGAGGCATTTGGGGAAGAAATGTTCGGGATAATTTTTCCTTGCAGCACAAGCTGTAAAGTCTCCTAATGTTCCTTCACCACCTACCGTATCTAATAAAGGCCACAGGGCAAGCAGAGACTTACCTTGTGGCCTTTGTTACGGCACTTCAAATTTATAACCAACGCTGATAACGCTTTTGATGTAGTCCGGGGAATCCGGCGTGATTTTCAGGTGGCTGTGCCACGCTTTCTGTTTCATAATAATCGGTTTTCATACCGTATAAATAATAATCGCAAAGCAAACTAGCCATAGGGATACCCTCCACCAATCAATAAATACACACAGACAGGCCGCCGCTAAATTGTAGGGTTTATCATCAAAAAACCGCATAACTACGCCGTTTCTGGCGCAAAAGATTTCAAAAGGTGTTGCGTTCGGGCAGCACCTTTTGTTTTGTAAATTCAAGGACAAAGGAGGCGAGAACATGGCCGAGCCGGGTGCATTGGATTACTTCTATGGAGCCGAGGCAGAGCAATACACCTTTTATCGGATTCCAAAGGTTTTGTTTACCGACCCCGGCTTCCGGCGAATGACAGCAGACGCAAAAATCCTGTACGGCCTGATGTTAGACCGTATGGGGCTGTCCATACGCAACGGCTGGTTGGACGAACAAAACCGGGTATTCATCTACTTTACCCTGGAGGAAGCGATGGACGCGATGTGCTGCGGCCATAACAAGGCGGTGGCACTCTTTACCGAACTGGATAAGGTGGGCCTGATTGAGCGCAGGAAGCAGGGCCAGGGCCGACCCACTAAAATCTATGTCAAGAACTTCACTCGGAAAGAGGAAGTCAAGACTTCCGAAAAACGGAAGTCTGCACTTCCCGAAAGCGGAACTCTTGACTTCCGAAAATCGGACACAATCAATACTGATAAGAATAAGACTGATTTGAGTGATACTGATCCATCTAACTATCCGGCGGCAAGGCCCCCGGAAGATAGACCGCCTACGGCGGCTGATACGATGGATACGATGCGGGCCTATCGGGAGATTTTGAAAGAGAATATCGAGTATGACCATCTTTGCCAGAAACTCGGCTATGACAGGGACATACTGGATGAAATTCTGGAAATCCTGGTAGACACGGTATGCAGCACTCGAAAAATGATACGCATTGGGGGCGAGGACTTCCCAAAGGAGGTTGTAAGAAGCCGGTTGCTCAAGCTGGACTCGGAACATATCGAGTATGTGATAAGCAGCTTGCGGGAGAACACGACAAAGGTTCGGAATATCCGCGCATACCTCCTGACCTCGCTTTACAATGCGCCTACCACCATAAGCAGTTACTTTACTGCCCTGGTCAATCACGACCTCTACGGCAGCGGGTAACTGTTTTTTTATACTCAAATAAGGGTGGCGAGCCGGTCTTATCCGGCCCGCCTTAACTACCAAACTGTAAATGAACGGCACTGTGTCAAGAACGCGCACGGTGCGCGTTCATTTTATTCTTGACACGGGGACGGACATTTGCCACTCGGCATACTGCCGAAGAAAGGAGCAACCCCCGTGAAAAAACCTTTTGCATATATTTCTGCCGCCTGGAGCGGCCAGGAATTTACCGACACCGACCAGGCAGCGGTTTATTGCCGCAAGGTTTATCTGGCCGGTTTTACCCCGATTTGCCCGATCCTGTATCTGCCGCATTTTCTGAATGATACAGTCCCCGCCGAACACAAGGACGGGATTGATATGGCGCGGGAACTGCTGCGTCGCAGCCATGTCCTGATTGTCTGCGGCGAGGAAGTGGACGAAGCCGTAAAAAATGATATTGCCGTAGCGCAGCGCCTCGGCATTACGGCCACCACATTGGACGGTATTCTGAAAATCAGGAGCCAGGGCCATGAGGAGGGCTGTTGATAATCTCCACCGGCTGATGCGCTTCCTGCTGCATCGGCTGGTGGTGCCGCCTTAGCCGTTCCCCTTTTCCACTTCCACCCTGCCGGAAAGGAGGAATCGCCCAATGCAGGAAGAAATGGAACGAAAGACCGTGGCAATCAGCGTCAAGGCGGGAAAGCTGACCGCTGATCTGCTGAAAAAGGCCATAACCAAAGCCCTGGCTGAAATGGAGAAAAGCCAGAAAAACCCGAAAATCTATCGGGGCAAACAGAGTGTGAAGCACCTTGTCCGGCAGGGCGCGGGTGTTTCCAATATCGAAGTGACCGACGGAAATATTAAGTCCTTTGAACGTGTGGCCCGGAAATACGGCGTGGATTTTGCACTGAAAAAGGACACAACAAGTCAGCCGCCCCGCTATCTGGTGTTCTTCAAGTCAAAGGACGCGGACGCGCTGACTGCTGCCTTTGCGGAATACTCCGGCAAGGTAGTCAAGCATCAGACCCAGGCCAAACCCTCCATTCGCCGCCAGCTTGTGCAGCTTCAGGAAGTCGTTAAAAAGATGGCGCAATCCCTGTCCAGGAATAAGCAACAGGAGGTGGCGCGATGAAAAAACTCCCCAAAATCAATGCGGCCAAGGCTGTAAAAACCAGTTTGCCCTATTGCCAAAAAGCAAAGGCCGGAAGCGGCGTCAGGGGTGCGCGTAGCGCATTTATTTTACCCTTGACCCCGTTTCCGGCTTTTGCTATGCCCCTGGCATGGAAGCGTCCAAAAGGACGCGCAAGCCACCACGCTCGCGTGGTGTTCGGCCCGCACATTCTATGTCGGGCCGGGGGTTTGGGGAACGCCCCAACAAGCAGGAAAGGATATTCCTTTCCATTGCTTGCAAAAAAGGTCGCAGATACTCAATTTTCTTTAGATTGCTCACAAATTCAACATTTCCATCATATTACAAAAAGCAGTAACACAGGTGAATAAATTCATACCCGTGTCACTGCTTCTCCTCTTTACTATCCAGCATTTGGTCAATAAGTGCCAGTACAAGTTCCTGATCTCGCTGGCTACACTGGGTAATAAGACGTTTAATCCTATCGGCGGTATATTCCTCTGAAATTGTCTGCGGCATAAGCACTTCATCAAAGGATGTTCCAATAGCATGAACAAGACGAATTAGTACATCCAAACTTGGCTTACGACGGTCATTCTCTATCGCAGAAACAAAACGAGGACTAATTCCCGCCCGTTCAGCAATCTGCTCACGGGTGTATTCCCGTTTTTCTCTTGCACGCCGATGCGAGGAACCGAAGGAATAAACGGTCTGTTGCTTTTTTTTAGCCACGCTCCGTCACCTCACATATAGTATTGTACTGTGAATGTGAGGTATTCAAAATGATTTGAGCGTAGCTTTTTAGCGGCTACTCTGCGTAGCTACTAAAAAGCTGTCCATGTGTCTTGTATTATTCGAGAAAACGAACTATAATGAGTTTGGAGGTGCAGATATGGACTATATGACGCTGAAAGAAGCAAGTGAAATATGGGGCGTAACGCCCCGCTGGATAAATTATTATTGTTCCTCTGGCCGTATTCTCGGAGCCATAAAAATGGGAACAATCTGGTTAATCCCGAAAAACGCGGAAAAGCCGATAGACGGTAGGACAAAACAAGGAAGGAAGCTAAAAAATGCAGAAGATACTTTATGTTGAAGATGATTTAAGTCTGATTGATGGCTTGCAATATACTTTGGAAACCAGCGGATATACCGTGGATAATGCCCGGACTATAAAAAAGGCATTAGAACTATTCAAACAAAATGCTTACGATTTGTTACTTCTGGATGTTACACTACCAGATGGAACCGGCTTCGATATTTGTAAAGAGGTGCGTAGCAATTCAACTATCCCGATTATATTTTTAACTGCGTCCGATCAGGAAATCAGCATTGTTAAGGGCCTTGACATGGGCGGGGATGATTACATCACAAAGCCCTTCAAACTCAATGAGCTGCTTTCCAGAATTAAAGCACTTCTTCGGCGCTCTCTACAATTTTCTAAAGCAGAGGCAATCTTGGAGGCGAATGGTATTCGTATAGATACCGCCGAAAGGCTTGTTTGGAAAAATGGCGAGCCGATTGACCTGCCTCTGGTAGAATACAAACTTTTGTGCCTGTTCATGCAAAATCCTAATCATCTCATGCCACGGGAAATGATTTTAGACCGGATGTGGGATGGCAACGGGAATTTTGTAGATGATAATACTTTATCCGTTTATATCCGGCGGCTACGAAACAAAATTGAAGATACACCAAATGCGCCCCAATATCTGCTGACCGAACGGGGAATTGGATATAAGTGGGTTGTTGAGTGAGGGCGGATTTATGGGCAAATTAGGGAAAGAAACAAAGACACTGTTAATCGCTGTTACTGCTATCTGCCTCGTTTCCTTTCTCTTTGCAGGAGGGATTGCCACACTTCTGGCAAAAAATTTTCAGCAGGAATTATTGCTCCATGATTATGGTGTCGCGGGCCATTTGATGAACAATGAAAACGAGCTGTCAATCTCCGCTTTTACTTCGCTGCCAAACGAGAATGATATAGAATGTGGCAGGGAGGCTTTGGCTTCTATTGGATATGATGAAACAGTTTCCATGCGTTTTCTGCCCGCTGTCCAGTCATACCGAAATCAGGCGATGCTTTTCGTATTTCTGCTGTTGGTTTTCCTGTTCGGGGCAATCTACTTATCGCTGTTTCTCTATTTCCGCCGCCAGCACAAGGCTTTCAATAACGCCGAAAATACCATCCGCCAATTTCTTGATGGCAATACTACGTCGCGCATCGAATGTTCCCAGGCTGGGGACTGGTATAGTCTTTTTCATGACATAAATGAAATGGCGGCTATCCTCTCTGCTCATGCCGAGAACGAGCGACAGACCAAAGAATTTTTGCAGGACATTATTTCGGATGTATCACATCAGATGAAAACACCGCTGTCTGCCTTAAAAATGTACCATGAGATTATGGAGAGCCATAAAGATGATGCTGCAACCGTGAGCAGCTTCACCGAAAAATCTCAAAGAGAGATCAAGCGGATGGAAGATGTGATTTACACCTTACTAAAACTGGCGCGGCTGGACGCAGGAATTATCCAGATGGAAAAGGCACCGGAAAATCTTTCTGTTCTGATGCAGGATGTTCTGGAACGCTTTGAAACCTGGGCAGAACGGGAACATAAAACAATTACGCTTTCTGGCAAAAAAGATGTTGTTTTATCATGTGATGCTCTATGGGTATCGGAAGCTATCGGAAATATTGTGAAAAATGCTTTGGAGCATACAGAGAACGGCGGTCATATCGGAGTAAAGTGGAGCCAATCCCCCTTGATGACACAAATTGAAATTTCCGATGATGGAAAAGGAATACACCCGGAAGATCTGTATAATATTTTCAAACGGTTTTACCGCAGTCGTTTTTCTTCGGATGTTCACGGAATTGGTTTGGGGCTACCGTTGGCTAAATCTATTGTAGAGGCTCACGGCGGAACCATTTCCGTAACCAGCAGTTTAGACGCAGGAACCACTTTTACATTGAATTTTCTAAACCTTACAGATGAGTAAGATAGATGTCACTTAGAAGTAAGTCATGTGGGGTATGATGTGTCTGTAAGGAGGTTTTGAATATGAATATTCTTGAAGTACAAGACCTGTGCAAGACCTATGGCACGGGTGAAACAGAAGTTCACGCTTTGAACCATGTATCATTTTCTGTCCGTAAAGGCGAGTTTATCGCCATTGTTGGAGAGTCGGGTTCCGGCAAAAGTACCCTGCTGAATGTGATCGGCGCTCTGGACAGCGCCACTTCCGGCAAGGTATGGATTGATGGACAGGATATTTTTTCGATGCCGGAGAAGAAATTGACTGTGTTCCGGCGGCAGCACATCGGATTTATTTTCCAGTCGTTTAATTTGATCCCGGAGCTGAATGTGGAGCAGAATATCACATTTCCGCTGCTGCTTGACTATAAAAAGCCAAATCAAAAGTTCGTCAACGAATTGTTACAGGTGCTTGGGTTGAGCGAGCGCCGAAAACACCTTCCCAGCCAGCTTTCTGGCGGCCAGCAGCAGCGTGTGGCGATTGGCCGGGCATTAGTCACACGCCCCGCCCTGATTATGGCAGATGAACCGACCGGAAATCTGGACAGCAAAAACAGTCAGGAAGTTTTGGCTTTGCTGCAAACCATGTCGGACAGGTATCAACAGACTATTTTGATGATTACCCACAACAAAAATCACGCCAGCGCAGCAGATCGTGTGTTCCGTATGACCGATGGCGTGTTAAAAGATTTGGGGGTGTCGTCGCGTTGAAAAGCTATCTTGGATTGGTGCCGCAGTATGAAAAGGTACACCGCAAGAACAATCGAATTTCGGTTCTCTGCATTGTCCTTTCGGTATTGCTGGTAACTGCTATTTTCAGTATGGCAGATATGGCGCTGCGCGCACAGAAAAATTATTTTATCAAGACGAATGGTGAATACCATATCAGCTTGACCGATATTGATGAACAGACGGCGGAACTTGTAAAAGCGCGGATAGATGTTGCCCTCTGCGGATGGACCTATCAGGGAACTACCGGCTCTATCGGCTCTAAAGCGGTCAGCTTCGCAGGTGCGAATGAGGATACCTTTTCCACTTTGACAGAAATGGATATGGAAAGCGGTTCATACCCTACCCAGCCCGATGAAGCATTATTGAACCAATCGTCTTTGGAACAGTTGGGCCTTGCGGTTGGTGACACCGTGACCGTTACAGTGCCGGATGGCTCCAGCTGGGAATACCGCATTACCGGCGTCCTTGCCGATATGGGAAGTTTGCTTAAAGCGGATGTATATGGCATGGTATTGACCGAGGACGGTTTTCGCCAAATTGCGGATGAAAATGCCAAAGACGGAACTACTTTCCGCGTTCAGTTCAAAGATGGCGTGAACATTCAGGCAGCCATAAAGGAAATAAAAGCACAATATGGCCTTTCAGACAGTCAGGTAAGCGAAAATACGGCGCTCCTTGGATTGATGGGACAGAGTGAGAACAGCACAATGCAGTCCCTATATATCGTTGCGGGTTTTCTTGTCCTTTTGGTGCTGATTGCCGGTGCAGTAATGATTGCCGCCAGCTTTAACACAAATGTTCTGGAACGGGTTCAGTTCTATGGCCTTTTGCGGTGCCTGGGGGCATCCAAAGTACAGGTAAAGCACTTCGTCATTTTTCAAGGGCTGCGCCAAAGTATAAAGGGTGTACCGATTGGGCTGGTCGCCGGACAGATCATTACATGGTGTGCCTGCCTTTTGCTGAAATCCATCAGCGGGGAACGCTTTTCAGAGATACCGCTTTTTCATTTCAGTGTAAGCGGTCTGATTGCTGGTGCGGTGATCGGTTTTCTGATTGTACTGCTGGCATCCCTGTCCCCGGCGAAAAAGGCTTCTAAAGTATCGCCGGTAACTGCAATCAGCGGCAGTACACAGCTTACGCAGAACAAGAGGGCTGCAAATACAAAGCTGTTCCACATTGAAACCAGCATGGGATTTTTCCATGCACTATCCGGCAAAAAGAATGTATTCCTTATGACCTGCTCATTTGCTATCAGTATTATGATGTTCCTGTCGTTTCAGGTAATGGTAGTCTTTCTCAAACAGGGGATGCCTGCGCTCTCTCCATCGGCAGCGGATGTATCTATCACAATGGGAAATACACCGCTGGACAAGTCGCTGGTGGAACAGATCAGCGAAACGGAAGGTGTTGACAAAGTTTTTGGCCGTATGGAAATGGCTGGCCTTTCTGTTTCCTCTGATATGGGAGAAGGAACCGTCACACTCATTTCCTATGATGATAACCAATTCAGGTGGGCAAAAGAAGAATTGAATGAGGGCAGTATCGCGCCTGCTATGGAAAATACAGATCGTGTTCTGGTTACTTATCAGGATGGCGTAAACTGGAATGTTGGAGATACCATAGTCCTTCATACATCTTCCGGCGATAAGCAGGTAACGATTGCTGGAATACTGTCAACAGCTACGGCCAGCACAGTCAACAGCGCAGGCAGCAGCGGATATATGATTTGCTCGGAGCAGACATTTGCCGCTTTGGTTGGCGATTTGGGCTATATAACGATTGATGTTCAGTTTTCCTCTGCTGGTGGGGATGATACTGTTTCCACAATACGGAACATGATCCCATCCGACAGTACTGTTTCAGACAAGAGAATTACCAATTCCGAGTCCCAAAGCTCTTACTATACAGGCGCGGTATTTATTTATGGCTTCCTCATCATTATTGCACTTATCACAGTGTTTAACATTTTTAACAGCATGAACGCCAGTGTAGCGTCCAGAACAAAGCAGTACGGCATTATGCGTTCTATCGGAATGGGGGCAAATCAGCTTTATAAGATGATTGCAGCGGAAGCCTTTACCTATGCGGCACTTGGCTGTGTTGTTGGATGCGTTTTAGGGTTGCCGCTGAATAAGCTAATGTTCCAGTTCTTGATTGCAGATAAATGGGGAACTTCATGGCAAATTCCTGTGGGTTCACTTCTTCTAATCGTGTTCCTCTGCCTTGCATCTGCGGCGATTGCAATTAGACGCCCCATCCGGCAAATTAGCAGAATGGCAATCGTAAACACAATTAAGCTCCAGCAATAATTTCATCAAGTAGCAATCTTCAAAGGCTGGTCTTCCATTTCCTTGGATGGCCAGCCTTTGAACATCTATCTTACTTATGAGTAAGATAGATGTCACTTGGAAGTAAGATTAACCTTATAAAATAAAAACAAATAGATGTGTTTCTGCCGGACGACGGCAAAAGAAAAAAGCCGTCGTGCAGCAGCCAATACCCATGCCCTGATGAAATCGCGGCGGCTTTGAATAAATCAAGGCCGCCGTTCCTTTATGCCCTCACGAAAGGAGTGACGACCACGCGCTAAAGATCACGGCGGCTTTAGGAGGGAACCGCCATGAAGCAAAAAGTGTTTCGTCAAAATATGACAGGGTATGCGTCACCCAAAAAAGCACTTCCCCTGGACAGGGGAATAATTACAAAGCACTATTTGAAGAAAGATTTCAAAATACATTAGATAGCGTCTGGCTGATTAGAGAACAGTCAGACGCTTTTTATTATCTACCATGTGTTTCCGTAGGATGCCGTTCTCCGCCGTTTGCCTACCCGCCCAGGCAGACAAACACCAGAAAGGAGAAATGGCTTATGGCCGAAAAAGATTGGGCTGCGATTCTTAAAGAGGAGGATCGTATTATTGCAAATTCAGACCGCCGTTTCCGCTACCATTATTACTCTCTGGAGAGTATGAGCGAGGAACTTACATATCAGGAGCGGTCATTGTATATCCAGGAGGACTTTGCCCTGCAACTGTTCGCAGAAGATTTCATTGATACTGTTCAAAATGAAAAACTGGCCAATGGTTTGCGCTGCCTGACGCACCGGCAGCAGTACGCGATTGAACTGGCCTTTTGGAAAGGGTATCAGTACAAGGATATTGCCGTTATTCTCGGCTGCTCCCCGGCGGCGGTCACGCTTTTGCTTCAGCGGGCTTTTCGTCGGCTCCTACGTTTTTTAAGTGAATAGGTAAAAGCAAGGGCAGCATTTTCGGGATGCTGTCCTTGCCTTTACCTATTCTTTTCCGAAAAGTTTCCATCCCCCTTTAATTGAGGCGTTCTGAAATCTCCGATAAGTAAGAGGGACAAGCCCTCTAAAAAATATTGGAGGTGTTCAAGCATGACAAAGACCATTAAAATAATCCGTCTGGCCCCAGGTGAATCCGTTCTTATCACAACGGCCCCGGATCTCAAACCGTCCCATGAGGCTGCGGCAATTTGCCTATCCCCTTGCCAGAATTGGGAATGCCCTTATAATCCTTACAGCCAGCCGCCGGAGGAAGTTACCGCGTTGTTTCGTATCGCATAAAGGAGGACTAGGCTATGTGTGTAATTACAATCTTGAACGCTAATCGCCGTCCAGTTGACGTTGAGGTGTCAGTGGATATTTACCGTGTCTATGAAGAAAGCCGTAAGCAGGAAGAACGGCAGCGATACGAACGGCGGAAACATATTGATGGAAGGGCCTTTCATAACTGCTTACTGTTTGAATTGGCAACGGAGCCGTTAGAAGAAACCTTTGAGCGCCTGGAAACACTGCAAGAAATAAATTCCTTGATTGAGCAGCTTCCACCGCTTCAACGCCAGAGGTTTGTTCTACATTTTATTTACGGCTATTCCTATTCAGAGATAGCAGAAATGCAGGGCTGTCATAAGGCCGCTGTAATGCGTTCCGCTCAATCGGCATTGAAAAAAATTCGGAAAGATTTTGCCGCCTGACTATCAACTTTTGCCCGTTTTCCCTCCTATATAGTGAAAGGCATAATCAATACAGCCTTTCTGCTATGTACCTTGAAAAACAACGGGCAATCCGTTCATATCAGCATTTGGATTTTGAATGTGGCAGCGAGCAACACAAAGCGCAAACGCCAAGACCCCCTGCGGATTGGTCAGAGCAATCCGTCAATACGATAACATCAAAGGGGCCGAGCGGTCATTTTGCGGCAGATAACCGGCCTGTGGTGGGCTGGAAATTGCCACGACCTGTCACAGTAGAAGCCGCACTATTTCACCGAACGCGGAGGGCCGCCAGCTTCAAGCTGGACAACCACGGCACGATCTGAATGTTCCCATTGTACCGGGGGTGAGCCGATGGACAAAGCCAGTCCAGATAATACGGTACAGAAAATAAGAGATAAGCGGTGCTGTGTCGGTTTAGTCCGGCACAGCGCTTCTTTATGATAGAGAGGAGTGATGTGCCTATGGCGGAACAGAATAATCCCGCCATGATTACAGAAACAAAAATCAATGGCGTGACCTTTGTTGTTCAGTCCAGCTTCAAAGAAGGCGGTACTGAAACAGCGGTGTCGAAAATGGCACAGGTCTTAAAGAATGAGTTGTGTGGTAAAGAAAGCTGTTCATAAAAAATTTATCACTTTAATGCGGTAAACTACTTTTCGCGGCGGCCTGTCTGGTGTATAATAAGACTTGTAAAGCCTACAATTTTGCGGGGCTGTCGGAATGGAGGATTTTATGAAACGGACAGCCACGCAATTCAAAATGCCCGGTATAGCAAATGCTCTAAATATTTCTTCTCGTCGTTCATTCGATACGGAACCCTGGGCGGCTTTCTATTGCCGATTGAGCCAGGACGATGGTCTGGAGGGTGAATCAAACAGCATCCAACATCAAAAGCAGATTTTAGAGCGTTATGCGAAAGAATACGGTATTACCAGATACAAATTTTATGTAGATGATGGAATCAGTGGTACGACTTTCAATCGTCCGGGTTTCCAGGAAATGTTGGCTGACATTGAAGCCGGATATGTCTATTTGGTCGCGGTAAAGGATATGTCCCGTTTCGGGCGTGATTACTTGCAGGTCGGAATGTATACGGAAGTGCTGTTTCCTGAAAAGGATATACGCTTCGTCGCTATCAACGACGGTGTGGACAGCGAAAAAGGCGATAATGATTTTACCCCTCTGCGAAACCTTTTCAATGAGTGGTATGCTCGTGACACCAGCAAGAAGATCCGCGCGGTAGTAAAAGCAAAAGGGATGGCTGGTAAGCGGCTCTCCCATCTTCCGCCTTATGGTTATATCATGGGGGATGAGGAAAACTGGATCATTGACGATGAAACCGGCCCTGTTGTAAAAGAGATTTTCGCGTTATGTTTGTCAGGCTTAGGCCCGATAAAGATCGCAAATATTCTTACAGCCAAAAACATTCCTACTCCCGGCACAATCAACTATCGGCGGTATGGCAATAAGCAAGGCTACTGCCCACAGGCTCCGTGTAAATGGATTTATCAGACAGTCATCAACATTCTGGAACGTGTTGAATACTTAGGGCATACGGTTAATTTCAAGACTACGAAAAAATCGTACAAAAGCAAAAAGGTCATTATCAATGGCGATGATAAGCGGATGGTTTTCAAGAACACGCACCCTGCTCTGATTGACCAGGACACATTTGACCGTGTGCAGGTTATCCGTCAGGGTAAATGCCGACACACCAAAATCGGCTCTGTGGGCCTGTTTTCCGGCTTATTGTTCTGTGCAGACTGCGGCTCAAAGATGTATCATCATCGTGGCTCCGGCATCAAGGAAAGCTATGAATACTATACCTGTGCCGGATATAGCAAGCGGGTAAATCCCTGCACGACCCACCATATCAGTGTAAAAAACCTGAAAATTCTGGTGGCTGCTGATCTCCGCAGGGTAACTCATTTTGCTGCTGAACATGAACGCGAATTTATTACGATGATGGTTTCCTGCTCCATGCGGGAACAAAAACGTGCGCTGGTAGAAATGCAAAAAGAGTTGGACACCAGCCAAAGCCGCTATAACGAACTCGACAACATCATTCAGCACCTTTATGAAGATAAGATAAAAGGTCAACTGACGGATGAACGCTTTGCAAAGCTATCAGCCGGGTATGAAGCCGAACAAAAAGGGCTTGAGGAAACTATCAAGGAACTTTCCGAACAGATTTCCCAAAAGACGGACAAGACGATTAACATTGACCGCTTTATGAAGCTGGTCAAGAAGCACACCTCATTCGAGGAACTGACACCGACCCTCCTTAATACTTTCATTGAGAAAATCCTTGTTCATGAAGTAGAGGTTGACGCGGAGGGCCAGAAGCGTCAGAAAATCGAGATCGTCTATAATTTCATTGGTAGCGTAGAACTGCCGAAAGAAGCCTATCATGGGGAAACTGGCGAAGCCATTGAACTGCCGAAACGTGAGAAAAGAAAAAAGTCGGCGTGAAATACCGCCGACTTACATTCCACTCTTTGGGTGTCCCTATCACTACTATACTAATAAGTATTTACCATTGATAATAAGATCTTTCCACAGAGCATTTTGAAGAAGTAAAAAATCGAATCACAGTGCCTGTCACAGATAAAGAAGCCAATGTCTCTTATTATCTTGCACAGTAGGACAACTTCCATCGGTAGAAAAAGACAGCCCCCGCCGGATGTAAAACACATCTGAGCACAAGGGCTGTCTCTCTGTTCTATTTATCTATTTCCAGGATTCCTCTGTTCTTTTCTGTACAATAGAGGACTCTTCGTTTTCCCTTCCATTCCTCTGCCTTAAAGTACAGAAGATCCGGCATGTTATCCCTGAGTTTTTTCTCTGTCAAAAGCATCTCCTGATCCCAGATATCTTCAAAGGGCAGGGGCTCTATTCCTTCCAGAGAAGGATGGCCTGTTAAAGTCTTTAAAATCCGGTATCCGTCCCGGCTGCAGACTGCATTTTTCTCTTCCGGGATAAATCCTGCGTCCAGATATAATTTTGCTGCCACCCAGGTATTTGTCTGGGTGGGAACTTTAATGTCTGTATAGCCAAGTTCTGTCAGCCTGTGCAGGGCCTTGGAGATAAGGGGTCTGGCCAGGCCCTTTCCCTGCTGTGTCCGCTTGACAGCCACCCAGTGAAGCCATCCGGCCCCGGAAGTATCACGGGAATCATAAAAGGCGGTTGCCGTGGCAACCTTTTCCCCTGAAGAATCTTCGATAAATAGCATTCTGTCTGTCAATTCCTCTTCTCTTCCCCCGTAATAATTTTTCCAGGCCATTTCGCCTTCTTCCTCCAGAACAAATTCCCTGGCAGACATCTCTATGGCTATCCAGTCCTTTTTGTCCCCCGGACGGTAATAGACAAACCGGTATCCGTCAGGAAGAGGAGCGACGGGAATATTCCTCACATTCTTTTGTTCCAGAATCAATTCATAATATTTCAGACATGCATCATTGTTATCCGGAAATCTTTTCTCTCTCTGCATTTTCATTTCCTCCATTCTTCTCACTGATTCCCTTCTATTATTGATCATTATACCTATTTTGAGTAAGATCGTCAACGCCGATCGTCTTTATCACCCTGGCCGGCACACCCCCTGCAACTGTATTCTCCGGTACATCTTTTGTCACCACTGCACCGGCTGCGATGACTGCGCCATCGCCAATGGTAACCCCAGGCAGAATCACTGCATTGGCTCCGATCCACACATCCCTGCCGATATGGATAGGGGCCGGAATGACATCTTTTCTATGCGCAGGGTCCAGACTGTGATTCAAAGTGGCAAGGACTACATTGTGCCCAATCTGGGTTCCATCTTCTATGGTGATTCCTCCCTGATCCTGGAATTTACATCCGGAATTGAGAAATACATGTTTCCCAATGGTTAGGTTTTTCCCACAGTCCGTATAAAAGGGCGGAAACAGAGTGAATGTCTCATCTATGGAATTTCCGGTCAGCTTTTCCATGATATCCCGGATTTCCTCCGGGGTATGGTAGCTTCCATTTAATTCTGCAATCAGCCGCAGCGCCTCCTGGGAAAGCTTATGCATGCACTTACGCGCTTCTGCATCAGTGGTTATGGGCAACCCGATTTTCATTGCCTCGATAAATTCCCTTATTTCCATCATTTCCTCCCATACACTTCCTTTCCCGTTCAAGTGCTATAATACTGGCCTTTGCCTTTTCATCATCCATAATCAAACAGCCCACAGACGGGACTCGGATAGAGCCGGATCTGGGATTTTTAATACTGATCACAGGGGTTAAAACTGTGGCCTCCACATCCGATTTTTCAAAAGCCAGGTCTGTATCTGTCATCTCACAGTCAATCAGCTTCAGGTTCCTGCAGTAGCAGAAAGGCTGTGTGCCAATGATTTTGCAGTTGACCAGTGTCAGGCCATCTGAATACCAGGCAAGATATTCCCCCTTTATGACACTGTCCTTCACCGTCACATTCTTCGCGTGCCAGAAAGCATCCTTTGTATCAAACTGGCCCTGGTCAAATACGGCGTCTTCAATATACTGGAAGGAATATTTTCCTTTCAATGTCACCTGCGAAAAATCCAGATTCTGAGAGCGCATGAAAAAATACTCGCCCTCTGCGCTGCTCTTACGCATCACGGTATTGTTTGCCGACCAGCCAAATTCCGGGGAAATAATATGGCAGCTTTCTATGAGAATATCCCTGCATTCTCTCAGCGCTTTTATTCCATTACGCCCGCCTCCTTTCAAAGAGAAACATATTTGCCCCTCTATCAAAATTCTATCGTGCCGATTCCAGGAAAGCAACAGTGTTTTTTCCTGTTTACGAAATGTTCGCCAATCCCCGCAGCAGCTTATCCATGCCGTCCCAAAGACTATCCAGACGGGTGCACAAGTCCTCCACATCGGCGGCGTAGACGCTGCCGGTCTCATTGGCCCGTTCTGTGTACTGGTTTAAGTTGTTGGAGCAGATACGCAGGAGCCGTATCATTTCCTGAATGTCGCTCATATCCAGATGGATGATATAACCGTCCACCGCCATTTTGCGGAGATACGCGGAGAGGTTTGTAATGCTGAGCTCCGCCATACGCCTCTTTACAAGTTCCGCCTCCTGTTCATACATGACGAATTCCACCCGGACGGATTTTTTGTTATGACCGGCTTTCATCGTTCCGGCTCCTTTTTAGGGGAAAGCGGTTTATGAGTGGGAGTGGCAGCCGTCCGAGTCTCTTTGAGTTTTCCACGCAGGGTACCTTTTTTAGACCGTCAATATACTCTTTTATATCGCCGTTTGTGGCATGGTAAGAGCGTTTGAGCCGTTCCCGTTTCAGGATTATGGCAAGCTCCCGCTCGTTCTCCGGCAGCTCGGTCATCGTCTTAGGGCTCCCATGTACCGGCATCAGCTCATTCATAAGTTGCCTCTGATTCTGATAAGGGATTGTGATATTGGCTCCGTCCTCAAACAAAACGGCTACTTTTCCAATAGGGCAGGTCAGCAGCTTTACCCGTTCCACATGCGGCCCATAATCCAGCGGATAAATATTGCCGATCACTTTTCCATCCTGCACCTCTTTGATAGAGAGGGCACAGGCAAGACCTGGGTCTTTCGTCTGCTCATGGTAAAACTTCCACACTTTATTTGCATGGCTGCCTTCTAGGTAGACTTCCCATTCCCGCAGGGTATAGGTGCCGCAGGGCCGCGATAGCCAGAGAAGGTGCCGGTCCTCCGGCTCTCCCGATAGGGCCAGCTTTGGGATCAGCTCTTTATCCAGGTCAAAATCATCCTTATAATGCTGCGTGTGCAGCTCCATGATCTGCTCCAGGCTGTCCAGTAAAAAGCACCACCAAAAATATGTGGCGCAGTTTCAAAGATATTTAATTGGGGGAAGGGAAGATTAGATGATCTATAAGCATTGATTCATGTGTAAAAATCATAGCATATTCAAATTATCCCTTTTTCTTATGGAGCTTTAAGTCAATATTTTTTGTTGCCGCTGCATCCTGCAGTAATCCGGCAACAAAAGCACTTTTTTCTTTGAGCGTCATTGTTTCCATATCAGGTTTACGATCAATTTCTCTAAGTACCGTTTGCAGCTCTTGCAGTTCCAGCAGGTTGACGGCTACACAAAAGAGTGTCTTTTTGCGGCCATCATTATAATTGGATAATAAAACCTCCAGAATGTTGGCCTTCTCCGCCTGCTCTGCATTATAAGCGTCTATTCCAAGGCATTTGGCCTTTTCCATATCGGATTTTCGATTTCGATGTGTTATAAAGGAATCAAAATCGTCAATATGATCATATTTTTCGCAAGGGTATTCGCTGCATTGGAAACAGTATTGGGCACCGCCATGCTCTATACTGCACCTTGCAATTTTACACGACTGATTTCCTTCACCGCCACCACAGCCAGGGCAGTTTTTATTCAAAAACATGGGGCAAAGCCCGCAATTCAACCCACAAAGGGAAAATAATTGATTTTTCCGGTTAAATCCTTTCATGGAACCTCCTTAAACAGCCTACCTGTAAACGGTTAGGATAAGCTATAATAATACTTGACCTAACACAGTAGGAAATTTGAAAATTTAAAACTCATATCTTGTACCATGCGAGAGCAACAGGCCATCTGTTAATTCCACACGCAGAATGATGGTGTTTTCATCGTTAAAATCAGTATGACCGTTATCAATCCATTCAGCAAAGACTTTTTTCAGCTTTTCAGCAATCACACAGTTTTCTTTTTTCCCGAAATAACCCAGACTGACGCCATTCCCGTGTGCTGTAAACCACTCGCCGGCGATTGCAACAACAGGGTTATCTTTTATATGTTTCATTTTATTTGAGAGTGCATGGGTAATGACATAAAATGCCCCATTTTCGTAATAGGCATTGACGTATCGCACATAAGGTGTTTCATTTACTGTTGTTGCCAATGCTATAACTGTATCTTTTCCAAAACGATCAATCATAATCTGTTCTGCTTCTCGACTAAATTCTTTCATTGAGTCATTCTCCCTTCAAATCACATTTTTCGGCTCTATTTAAAGTTCCGACAGACTGGAACTCACATTGTGGGGTATGTTCATTATACATGTTTTGTTGTTTTTACTCTTGATTGTACAATTTCTTCAAATAGCCGTTTTTCATTTAGGTCTTTAAAAACTCTTTTTGGAATTAACGTATATATTCGTGGTGCTTGAATTAAATAATAAAAATCATGGCTTTCCCATAGTGCAGAGTAAATATCCCACTTCATTTCTGATTCAATGCTTTGTGTTTTAAATTCAATTGTTTCTTTAGAGAATACCAGCGTATATTCTTCATGATATTTTGCAGTTTGCTTGAATTTAAGTATAGGCATTAGAATATATAAATAGCTTCCCAATGCAGTTACAACAATTATCAATCCAAATATTAAAATACTAAATATGCTAAAAGAGGTGAACAGCATATAAACTACCGACAGCAGCAAAAATACAGCGACTAAAGCAATATCATATTTATGTATAATTTTACAAGAAATTAAATATTGCCTTTCTGCTCTTATATATTCACTTTGAGTATATTGAAATCTTAATTCTACTGTTTCCAAAGGTATACCTCCATACATTATATAAATAATCTTTGTTACAACTTGTGATTTGTCGATTCCTCTTTGAGATATTAGCTCCTTAAAAGTATTGCTATATCTCGTCAATTTCCGTAAAAGAAACACACAGTTCAAAGCAGATTCAACAGTTCTGTATGGAAATATCCGTTTGTTCCTGCTCCGTTGCTGCCTTTTCTCGAATCAAGCGGCTTTTTCGTAGAATCGCCTCAAATATTTGTTGGTCTACTTCTCGATTGAAATAAACGGCGGAAATGTATCGGAGCTATCGCTGCGCGTCATAGTTTCAGGATCCACATCGAAAGACCGTCCATTATATTCATAGTGCAGTTTTCTGTCTATGCAATAAAAACGATGTTCCGATTGAAAAGCAACAGACTTGTAACGCTCGTCTTGTATCGGCTGATCTCGATATAAAGCCTGGTCCTCCGATAATTTCAGCACCCCATTTTCAAGACGTACATCATAAATCCCACTTACAATAGCCTCTGCTGCCACATTTTTCCCTGAAGCAGAAACAAAACGAAAGTAACCCGTGATTGCGTTTGTGCTTTTTCGTTTCGCCAATTCAAAACGAAACAAGGATACAGAGCTGAAATCCTTTCTTAATTTTTCTCGTTCTCTTTTCTTACCAATCAGCCATATTTTTTCGTTAGATATAATAAACATATCTATCTGAAATCCACTTTGCGAATATTTAAAATTGGAAAATGATATTTGGTCAGAGTATACGCCTTGTAATGTACCATCTTCCAGTTCATAAACCAATTCCTTTGTAAACAGCGTTTTGCCATTTACATTCTCTTCAATGAAGTTTATAATTTCTTTCATTAAGCACCCATCCTTTCATTCATCTTGAAAACCGCCTTAACCAATAATCCCAAGGATTCAGAATACCCCAAAATGGCCTCTCTGTCTGCCATGTCACTGATATTACTCAGCAAGCTGTGTTAATGTATTGCCTGCAATACGATAGACTGTCCAATCAGACATGGCCTCTGCTCCAAGCGACAGATAAAAGTCAATGCTGGGCTTGTTCCAGTCAAGGCACCACCATTCAAGCCGTCCGCAGCCACGTTCCACAGCGATGGATGCTAATTTTTTCAAAAGAGCTTTTCCATAACCTTTCCCGCGGCATTCCGGTTTGACATACAGATCCTCCAGATAAATACCGGCTCGTCCTAAGAACGTAGAAAAGTTTTGGAAAAACAGCGCAAATCCAACCTCTTTTCCATCTTCAACAGCAAAAATGACTTCTGCTTTTGTTTATCGAAAATCCATGTTTCAAGCGTGGCCTCGTCAGCCACTACTTCGTTCAGCTTTTTTTCGTAATCTGCAAGTTCTTTGATAAATTGCAGGATCAACAAAGTATCTTTCCGTTCTGCATTTCTAAAAGTTAAATTCATTTGTGTTATCCTCAATAAAATGAAAGTTGTCAGAGTATCTTGTTTACACTTTCAGGTTATCCAAAGCTTCGGGACAATTTGAGATAATCTCGCCAACCGTCTGACATTTTTCCATGTCTGAACAGTCACCGCATGTCGTCACACCTTTTTTCAATGCGCACTGGCGAATTCCGCAAAGACTATCGCAGAATACAGTTTTAATTCCATCAACCCGACATCCCTCACAGTTGATATGTTCAGGTAAAATGGGAGCATTATTTAACTCGGCCCATCGTTTTGCAGTTTTCTCACGCAACGCCTGGTCGTCATTGATTGTTGCAAGATATGCGTCACACTTTTCACAGTCCAGTCCGCAGTATGCAATCCTATCCTTCATAGATATGTACCTCCTAAAATCCTAATTTTTTAATTTATTTTCTTAGATTTATTGTATACAGTAACGATTGTTATTGAAAAAAGAATCATTACAGCATTTGCAGCAATCGTTCCCGTCCACGTCATCATTATGGAGCCAAACAGAGAGGATGCAGCGTTGAACATAGTATGGAAAAGCACATACACAAACACATAGCCTTTTCCTGCTATTTTGTAGATTGCCCCTCTGAAAAAACTTAACGACATGACTTGAACATTGAACATCCAGAAATTAATCAGCCCGTCACAGTGATTCGTTCCGGAAATAAAAAAGAGAGGGATATGCCAAAATGCCCAAATCATTCCAACTAAAGCAGAAGAAAGAACAAACCCGTATTTTTTATCCAGTCTGGGTTGCAATACATACATCCATCCCGCTTCCTCCATGCCGCCAATGATGAAATTCCCTGGCAAGGACAGGAAAAACATGTAATAGGGAAGCGCTATTCCATCACAGCCCGATACAAATATGTGTGTCCCAAAATACAAAGCAATCCCTGTTACAATAAACAAATAGATGGAAATTTTATTTTTTGCAAAAAAGACTGTTTTTAACCATTCTGGAAAATCTGATACTTTGTTATTCTTCTTCAGAACGACATAAGAGGCAATCGCAGGAGATAAAATATAGATAGCAAAAGGTATATTCATTGCAAATTGTTGTAAAGAATTAACCAAACTATAAACCTTATATCCGAATTGCCCCAGAGCAATCAAAGCACCTGATACACTATATGCAATACAAAAGGTTAAAACTGTAAACTGTAATATGACTTTTCTATCTGACAATGATTGCGTTCCTCCCATTCGGATTTCCTTATTTCATTTTTTCTTGACACTCACTACTTTCTCTATCGTGAATAGAAATAATACCATCACATTGGGAACAGATATACTTCTCTTTCTGCATATCCATGAATTTTTCCAAACCAAATTGATGGACAAATTCGCTATTTTCCATAAGGCTTGCCTGGTATCGCTTGTTATAACTTTTTTCAAGATTCTTAATCAGTTTGCAAGGATTATCTGAACATTCAAAACAATAAGACAATCCTTTGATTTTGATACAATCTTTTATTTTGCACTTACGGCAATGTTCTGGTTTTCCCTTATCACTATTTAAGCAACCTGCACATGGTTTTTTGTGATAGCAATGTTTATAGCAAACAAGACAATTCATTCCACATGGAGCAAACATACTTGTATCAATATTTTCTTTAGGCATTTTCATAAGTTGCAACTTCCCTTTATAAACGCGAATTGTTATTTCCGATTCGGTTTTCTTTTGATAGCCAACAATTTCATATAATCACCAAAATCAGCCGTATTGGTTGGTTCAAACATGACCCATTTCCCGTCACGATAGGTTTTTGCCTCATCGTATTGTCTGCAAACGGCGTCAGAAAGAGTACCTCTTATATTTTCAAATTTTGTTCTTTCGTCTTTTCCGAAAATAACCATGAATCCAATGCAATTACTTTTAGCGTATAGGGAGCAAAGTGTTTTACCGCCTCTGCGATATTTGTACTCGTAAGCCCAATTCTTACCGCCAGTATTCCATATCCGTTCCATATCGTATTTTTCATCAATAGCCAAACATAACGCTTGCCAAACTTCAAGCAAGGATTGTCCAAGCAATTCAGTCATAGTTGAATGAGATGGTATATTTTCAAGCATCATATTCCCTCCTAAATTTCTTATTTCTCCACAAGGTATTAACTTTTCAAAAGTATTGCTATAGTCTCACTAATTTCTGAAAGGAAAACACATGACTCATAGCAGCTTCAACAGCTCATCATGGATATATCCATTTGTTCCTGCTACGCTGCTGCCTTTCCTCGGATCAAGCGGTTTTCCCATAAAATCAGTTACCTGTCCGCCCGCCTCCTGAATCAACAGCATACCGGCAGCATAATCCCAGGGATTCAGATATATCTCGAAATAGCCTCCCTGTCTGCCGCAGGCGGTATATGCCAGTTCCAGAGCGGCAGAACCAATCCTGCGGACATCCTGGCATTGGCCGAACTCTCTGCGGAACCGGGCATAGTTTTCATCGGCCAGCTCTCTTTTTGCTGTTCCCAATCCAATCATCGTGTCGGATAGTTTTTCTGCGTTTGATACATGTATGGGCTGTCCATTTAAAAAGCTGCCCTTGCCTTTAACCGCTGAAAACACTTCTTCATGGAAGGGATCATACACGATTCCCATAACAATTTCACCCTGGCGGCAAAGTGCTAAAGATACAACGCTGTGCTGATAGTCGTGCATAAGGTTTGTAGTCCCATCAACCGGGTCCAAAATCCAAAAGCTATCCGATTTCATTTCCTGCAGTCCGGTTTCTTCTCCAAGAAATTGAATATCCGGTGCAAGGGCAAACAGCTCCTTCTTTTAGAAATTTTGCACGGCAATATCTACCTGCGTTACATAGTCTGCAAGACCTTTCTCTTTTACATGAGCGGCCATTTCACGGTTTTTTATTAACCCCTGCGTTTTTGTTACTAAACTGATAATTTTCTGAATATTCATATACGTTTCCTCCATTGGCTTCAACTACCTGGTTACAAAACATCGATAGAAAAAAAGGGTTGAAAGGACTCAATAAACTAGAATTTATCGCTATTTGTAGATATATAGGACTTCCCGCAATTCTTTCCCTCCGATACTATCAACTAAAAAATCATCTGTCGGTGAAAAACCAAATTGTTCATAAAAATGCCTTGCTCTGATGTTTTCTTCAAGAACCCATAAAAAGATATTTTCGTATCCTTGCATTTTCAATTCTGAAAGGGTAGATTTCATAAGAGTTTTTCCATAGCCTTTACCCATATAATCCGGCAGCAGATATATCGAAATAACTTCACCCCAGTCTTGAAACTGCTCAAAACGGGATTTACAAAAACTGCTTGTTCCCACAATTTTGCAATTGTCAATACAAATCAATGTTTTCCAGTTTGGGTTATCTAAGGTTGACGACCAGCGGCCCTTAGGAATCGAATCAAGATAGTCTTGAGGTATTATGCCCTTATATGCACATTTCCAACTTTCCTCATATATCTTGCTTATTGCTATTCTATTATCGGTAGGTGTAATATATCGAATTTCCATTTTCTCACCTCTACAAACTGGAATTTTTATAACCAAACACCCCAATCGCCATAGTTAAATGTGCCGCTGCCATGACAAAGTTTCCCATTTTCTTTCAGCGCCTCAAATGCTTTTCGCATACGGTTTAAAATTTCCGGCTGTATATCCAATGAATGATGTGCGGGAAACACTTTTTTTACTGGCAATGCAGAAATTTTTTTCAATGAAGCAAGATATGCTTCAGGGTCAGTAGAAGGATAGTATGCAAACAGTATATCTTTGTATACCAAATCGCCAGTAAATAAGTATCCTTTGTCTTTTTCCCAAAAGCACAAATGCCCTGGTGAATGTCCAGGTGTATGCAACACTTCAATTTGCCGTCCGCCAATATCTATCACATCATGGTCAGCTACAATTTTTGTTGGCATTCCTTGAAAAAGCTCGTAATCATATACATTGAAGTTATTTGGTAAATCACAACGGTCAATAACCATTTCCCTGATTGTTTCCATCGACAGGGGAAATTTCCCGTTAAGCCAATCCAGTTCTTCCGCATGTGCATAAAAATCTGGAAAATATTGATGTCCGCCAATATGATCCCAATGAATGTGTGTCGCAACTGCCGTAATTGGCTTATTTGAGAATTTCATAACTTCATCGTATATGTTTGAAATACCAAGTCCTGTGTCAATGAGCAGACTCCGCTCGCTTCCATTTAATAAATAGCAATGCGTTTCTTCCCAATGTCGATATTCACTGATAATATAAGTATTATCATCTATCTTATTTATTGTAAACCAGTTATCCATCGTCTGCATACTCCTTTCAAGTTCCGAATTATATTGATAATAGCTTTAAAACTGGAATTTAACTACTCTACGGTTCTACATTGATATGTGAAGTATTTCATAAATATCCATATCGTCAGTTTTCTCCGGTAAGCTTTTGAAAAAATAATATTCTGAACACTCCCATTTATCAGGATTGTATATTAATACTCTGCCTACGAAATTACTGTAATTGGCGGAGAACTCTAATTCCTGCATTTTTGAACAAACCGGAATTGCTCTTTTGGCTTCCAAACAAAAATGCGCTGTGCCGAAATCATCTCTTATTTCACTTAATAGTTGGACACCTATATTTATCTTTTGCCAACCAAACGAATTTAGTATATTGTCATAAAATCCGTTCCAAATAAACTTATTCATGCCTTTGGAATCACGCCATAAATACAAGGGAGCATATTCATTTCGGAGTGCAGAATGGTTATCTTTTACAGCGATAAGGTATGCTTTGAAAATTAAATCTTGAAAACCATCTGTTTTCCTCCCATTGTCGATTACACGTTTACGAATGATATTCATATCAAAATCATCTGGTAATTTTACTTTGTACTGCATTGCAATCATTATACTTCCTCCTTGGTTCTTTCTATTTATCTCAATTTTACAACTGGAAGCTATATAGCCCTACCAATATAAAACACATATCCGTAATACTGGCTATACTTTGAATAAAGCTCCGTTTCATATCGGTTTTGTGCCGCATACTCAATCATAGTCTAACAGCCTGTTAATTGCCGCTTCGCGTGGAATGAAATAGTTGTTTGTCCAGCATTGTTCGGGTAACGTAAACGATGCAATAAACTGATAACCACATTTCTGCATAATCTCTATATTGTTACTAATACAATCCTGACAACTCCCGGCATCAGACCAAAACTTCTCAACGACAGCAGGCTGCTCCTTTGTAAGCCAGGACGGACATGTTACAGCAACAAAGCCTCCTTTTTTGAGAAAGTCATGCCAGTGTGAAATTCCTTTTTCAAAACCAATATTGTCAATCGCGCCTTCCGACCAGATTAAGTCCAAAGATTTTTTTGAAATGGCAAATTCTCCATAGAACCGGTGATACCCGTTACTCGATTTTCCAAATTATGGATTTGGGCATTTTCATTCAGCTTATCTATAAAATTAGAAAACATATCCAGACCAGTGATAGTACCGGATAAATACTTTGCTAAGAGCAATGTCTGCCCTCCTGTTCCACAGCCTAAATCTGCAATCTTTGAGAATTGATTTAATGGCTTAAGAAATCCCAGAGCTTGTTCAACTGCTTCGGAACTTCCGGGATCTTGACGTTCCAGCCCAATATGCGTTTCAAGCAATAAATCCACCATAGATATGTGTTTAGTTTTCAATTCTATTCCTCCCAATCTAAAAATTTGAATTTACCCTATTGCCTTTTTCATCCAGATGTCTAAAAAGGCAAGTTGTTCATCTGTATGAAACCAATGTTCCCCATTTTCCATTACAGTAAGATGTGTATTGTGATTACTAATAAATTCATTTACTGTTTGACGAGATATGAGGTTATCATTTCCTGCATATAGAATTTCTGTGGGAACATTCCATGTTATAGGATTTTCCCTAACAAAGCATAAATATTTCCATGATAATGTTTCCCCAAAATCCGTAGGGATTTCTCCCTTCTCACGCAAATCCTTCTCTGATACATTTGCCCAACTCATCATGTCCAGTATAAGACGTTCCATGTCAAGTACAGGCGATATAAATAAAGCCTTTGCAATATCGCAATCTTGCAATGTGTGCATTGCAAAATAAGCGCCTATACTGTTTGCAATCAAATAAATACAGTCGTATCTTTCGCGAACTTTGTCATAAACCGATTGAATTTGGTTTTGTACAATCCACGGAAAATAATCATTATAGTCTATACCGATAATATCGAAACCCAGACAATTCTTCTTGTACTGTTCAGCTTCTAAATAACTTCCACCTTTTCCATGAATATATAAAATTATTCTTTTCAAAATATCACCTCTACAAATCCCGGTTTGTTTGTTAGTCTACCATGTATTAGCTGTTTAGAAGTTTTGTCAAATCCTCCACGGAAGCATCCATTTTCACAGAAACTTCTTCCATCGTCATACCAGTATCAAGGAAACGTTTTATCACCATTTTCATATCCTCGCCGACCTCAATGATGTGGCCGTCTAAATCGTAGAACCGGATTACCCGCTGGCCCCAGCTATGTTCGATCACTTCTCCCAGGTATTCAATATCCGGGTATTCTTTCAGCTTGTTCAGGAACCCGTCAAAATCCTGTTCCTCAAAGACAATTTCCGCATTGTTAGCCTTTTTCAGGACGCGCTCTTTCGGCAGGCCGACCAGCCAGTCAAAATCCTGCTGCAATGCCAGGCCGCAGGTAAAGGCGATGTTCTTTCCGTAATCCTGAAACACCTCTAATCCAAACAGATCCTCATAAAATTTTCTTGCGGCGTTAATATCAGCCACAGATATAAGCATACATACGTATTTCATGCAAATACTCCTTTCAAACTGTGGTTTCCCATTTTCATATAAGTTGATTGATTATTTATTCAAATCCAACCGAATTGACACTGGTCTTCACGGTTGAATATTTATTATACCATAGAGCAGCCTGTACCTCCACTTTTTCATTTCCGGTTTTGTCCAAGATTTATCCTGCTTTTGTCCAAGTTTAACCCTACGGGTATTTCCCGCAGTTCTTTCCGAAATTGGTGCGCAAAACGAATCGTCTTAACTGTACCGCCTTTTTCCCGACCGTCATACACTGCAATTACACGGTCTGAATGTTCCACCATGTAACGGTTGCGTTTGGCATAGACATTGGGCCTGTATTCATCCTGAATTACGATAACCTCTGCACAGGCATCCAGAAGGGCGTTTGTATGTTCCTTCTGGCACAGACTGTCCATCCGTTTCCAGTATGGAAGTACCGCAATCAACCGCAGCTCAGGGAAATCCTTTTGCAGAATCACTACAACTTCCGCAAAGTATTGGTCTGCACCATTGGCAAATCCGGTCATAAATCCGGTATAACCATCCGAAACCGCCTTTACAATTTCACGCCGCAAAGCATATTTTACCGCGTCTATCTGTTCATCCGGTATATCTCTGTGTCCTGTGACACAACAGGTCTTTTCTTCCATTAGGTTCCTCCGTTTAATAGATTTAATTTTGTATCTATCATCATTATAATAGCTTTATTTTTTCAAGTCAACGCAAATACCCTTTTTCTATTTGCGAATAGAAGTAATGTATGAGGTACAATCTATTACAGAGTAGGAGGTGGGTCTGATGTATGAAGAATTCGTCCCGGAACGGCTGGCAAAGCTGAGATTACAAAAAGGTGTATCTGCACGCGATATGTCATTGTCGTTGGGGCAGGCAAACAACTACATCAATAACATTGAAAACAAAAAATCACTTCCTGCCATGCAGTCCTTCTTCTATATCTGTGAATATCTTGGCGTAACACCAAAGGAATTCTTTGATGAAGAAAATCTTTATCCAGAAACCCTGCAGGAATTTATTGCAGAAGCAAAGAAACTGGATCCAAAATTAATGGCATATATCCTCGGCATTATGAAAGAACTGAACAGCAAAAAGTAAAGTGGTCACACGGATTGGCTGCTTTTTTCTTATTATCTCCTCTGTGTTCCTAAATCCATCCTCAGAACATTCTATATTCATACTTTTTTCCCTGTCAGAGCCACTCCCCCCCCCTAATTCAAATACATTCTTTTCCATAATGTCTGTTACAGCCTGAAATATGACAAAAAATTTATGGCCAAATCAGTTTCGCCATAATATCCTCTTCCCTCACAAAAGGTTCTTCCCAGTATCTGGAGTCCAGTGAATGCCCTGCATTGTCTCCAAGAACATAATAACAGTTCTCCGGTACTGCCACACTGATTCCATTGTGCTCTATTTGTTCATTTTTTACCGCTGCAATCCGCTTGACCAGCAGCTTCCCGTCATGATGAAAAATAATAATATCACCTGTTTCAAGTTTGGAATAAATCCGGACTCCAACAATATAACTGTCTTTTTTCAATGTCGGTTCCATAGACTCCGTAGGTACATAACCCAACAAAAATATCATCCTAAATAAAATCAATGTAATGATCATAATGAGAAACGGAATTATCCATTTCCATGTGCTCTTTTTCAGTCTACTCATAATTTGCCTCCAAAAATAAAAAAAAGCGGGATGCTGTAAACCAATCAAGGCTATCCGCATCCCATATGATCTGCCCGTCACCCCTCCAGATGATAGGCATCTGCAAGCTGCACAAACTCCGGCCGGCTCTTCAGGAACTTCCGTGCTTTGGATACCCAAGCACAAACCAGTTTTGCTGAAGCATTCATTTTTACTCCAATTTCACTGCTTGTATATCCTTTTGACATCATGCAGATGGCGTCTATGCCTTTACTGGTGGAAGGCGGTGCCTCGGCCTTTGCCTGTTCGAGTATACGATTGATGTCCATACGAAAATCCGATAGTTCCTCCGGAGTTTCCTGTTCTGCTGCAATATATGGGGTCACATCGGAGAGAATCTCCTTCGCCTGTCTTCGGGTAGCATAAACCATGGCATCACAGATCTCATGCCAGATCAGCCGATAGGCATAGGTGGAAAACGTGCCGCCCTTGTCAGTTGCAGCAGCTTTGCATAGGCCAATGCTTCCAATCTGAAAAAGATCTTCGTAGGAATACATACCCACCTGATAAGGGGGCTGCAGCTTATCCTGAATCACTCTATGTATCAGACCGATATTTTTTGCAACCTTCTCCTGTTCTTTTCCTGTTAATATCATGAGGCTGCCACGCCCCCTTCTAATGCTCGAAATCGGTATCTGTTCTTTCCGGATTTACGGCGCTCCATCAGCTTGCGGCTCTCTTCAATAACCTGTTTGCAGTAATATTCCCCCAGATGGCCAATATGTGCCTCCGATAAAGGAGCACAAATTAAGTCTGCCAGCCACTGATAAGCATCCTGTTTGCTCATCATCCCAGACTGGTGCAGCTGGTCAAAATAGTGATGTGCGGTCCGCCTGAGGGTGCGAAGTTCATGATTGGCCAGGCTTCCCACTGGGATATTGGTTCCAGCATGGACTCGTACATAAGCGTCACATTCCGGATAACGGCCGCATACATAGAGCATTGTTTTTTTACTGTTATCATGATAAATCCCATCCGCACTCCGATAAATAACCGGACTGCCACAATAAGGGCAACGCATAGAACCTGCCTGAAATCCCTTTCTTTTCTTTTTTTGTTTTTTCATCGTCTTAACCTCCGTTTGGATAAAAGAAAAAGCCGGAAGGTCTGCAAAAAAGCATACAGAGCCAAAGCACTGGAATTTCAATGTCTCATCCAGCAAATTGACTCTGTAAGTATTTAAGCAGCCTTCCGGCTTTAATATTCAAATGACTTGCGTTGTTATGGATCCGCTCAATGCGCAGAATCCGTAACGGTTCCCTAATTCCCTTGAATCAGGTCTGACGCTATACCACAAACGTACCGAGAGCCTGAACGCAAGTCCCTGCCACGGTTATAGTATAGCAAATTAAAATCTGCATGTCAAGCCTTATAGGAATATTTATTTTAATTTTTTATTCAAATTATTCCTATAAGGATTTCTCGTGTGTTCCGAAATCAGTCTGAGACTAATCCTCTCCATATTCATCCTCGTACTCAACATCGCTTTCACTGCGTTTTTTCATCACCTGCATGACGACTAAACTGCCGACAGCCAAAACCATGCCGCCTGCAAATAGTACGAGATGAAGTACCGGGATGCCTGCAACTGTGCCCTTTGTATCTTGCCCGCTATTTGAACCATTGCTTTTCTGGTTCTCACTGCTCTCATTTTGCATCTCCTCTGTTGTGGCAGGGACTTGCGTTGCTTGTGGAGCAGATACAGAGGAATTCATACAGGTCAGCACATAGGATTTGCTGCCGCCCAGTTCCATTCTCAGGACACCGTCTTCGCCAACTGCTATGGTTCCAGGGTACATCCCGGAATCCGTTTTCAGCTGAAATTCTACTCCAGCCCAGTCTGCACCGAGCTGAATTTCCAGTTTCTCAGGTTCTATGACCTGCATTTCCGTTCCATCCGTTCCCTGCGGCTCCGCATAGATCGGTGTGGCCGGAATGCAGAGGATACAGATGAGAGAAAGGACTGTCAGAATTCCTTTTAACAATTTTACTTTCATGGTCATTTCCTCCTAAAAAAGGCTGCCCTTTTAAGGACAGCCCATGATAATCATATGAATTTTTAAGTGTCTTTTCGTAAAATATCCAGATATTCCTGATAAGCAAATACCCTGTTTCTGCTTGCATTGTTGGTCTGCATTAAGATTCCCTCTTTCACAAACCTGCCCACTGCTGCGGATACTGTGCTAAAAGAGAGTCCTAATTCATCTGCTGTCTTCCTAATATCAATAATCGGGTTTTGCTCCAGATAGGAAAACAGTTTTTCTGCTGTTTGCGCTGCACGCCCCATCTGCTTAACAACCGCCTCGTTACGGTCATGCAGAGCGGAGAGCTTATGGATTGCCTCCGTTGCATCCTCAGCAGATTCTTTCACTGCCTGCAGGAAAAACCTGACCCACTGCTCATAATTGTCTTTGTTTCTGACTTCACTCATACGGTCATAATATTCGATACGGTTTTTCTTCAGAAAATAGGAAATATACAGAGCTGGTGTTTTCAGGGCTTTTTTCTCAATTAAAAACAAAGTAATCAGAAGTCTCCCTACACGGCCGTTTCCATCTAAAAACGGATGGATCGTTTCAAACTGATAGTGAAGAAGAGCCGCTTGGATTAGGATATCCAGCGTATCATCCGAATGGATGTACTTTTCCAAATCCGACATTGCTTTTTGCATGTCTTCTGGGCGCGGCGGAATATATCTCGCATTTTTCAGCGTGCTTCCTGCAGCTCCGATCCAGTTTTGAGAGATCCGGAATTCGCCCGGACTCTTTTCCTGGCCTCTGACGCCTTCCATCAAAACAGCATGGGTCTCTTTAATCAGCCGATTACAAAGCGGCAGAGTTTCTAACCGATTCAGTGCAAATTCAGTAGCCTTGATATAATTGATGACATCCGACACATTCTGGTTTGCATTCTGTTCAATGAGTGGGTCCAGCACATCCTCCAGTGTAGCCTGTGTGCCCTCGATCTGGGAGGACAACAACGCTTCCTTACGCACATACATGGAGATAAAAAGGCTCATATTGGGAATGTTAGCAGAAAGAGTGTCCAGTGTAGCCAGTGCTTTTGTCGCCCCAATTAAAGCAGTAATCATATCCGCATCCATCTCCAATAACGGCGGAAGTGGTGCTGGACAAAAAGATTTGTATTCTGCCTCTCCGCTTAAATTCTTGACATATTCTCCCGCTCTTCCCATAAAAGACACCTCCAAGTCAAAATAACACTCTTATTATATCTCCGTTATTTTGATTTGTCAACTTAACTCAAAATAGAATTTTCGTTTATTATCATTTACGATTTTAAGTCATAATATTTGTCCTCCAAAACTTTTTTTATTTTGATTTCATATCAACATAAGGGTCTAAATTGAGAACCGGGCAGAGAATCTCTGCCCAGTTCCTTTCTGATTTACAGATTCTTACTTCGTATCTTTCTTCTTGCGTTTTTTGGCCCAGAAGATGCTTGTGCCAAGTCCAGCGGCGCTGGCAGCAATTAAGCCAATCCACATCCACGGATTGAAGTCATCGCCTGTCTTTGGTACATCCACCGTAACTTTATCGTTATGAACATTGACCGTCAAGGTTTCATCCGCAACAAGTTCGACTACCACAGGCGCAGGACGCTTGTATCCGGCGCTGAGGCTGTCTTCCACCTCGGTGATTGTATATTTTCCGATCCGGAGGTCCTCAATATAGATTTTACCGTTAGAATCCGTCTTGAACGTCTTATCGTAATCATCTCCGACAATATGGAAACTGAATCCCTCTACAACCCCGTCACTGGATGTTTTGATAATCTTCAGGTTGCCTTTTTGGGCCTGATTAAGGAATCCTTTGCCAGCTTCGTTCTCCACCTCATAGACTTTTCCGTCTGTATCTATGCTGACATAATAGACGCCCTCGTCCAAATAGAAACCTTCCGGGGCCTTCGATTCTTTTACAAGATAGCCGTTGAAACGCAAATCAGTCATTTGATACTCACCAGGCTCTGTTTCATCCAGTGTTCCAAGTAGCTCATCTTCATCATCAAGCTTTTTGTTGCCATTGCTGTCAAGGTAAACCTCAAACTCTGCACCCGATAACTTATGGTCTGGATAATCTGCATCATATTTTGTCAAATGGATACTGCCCACGATAAACTCGTTGGTAATCTTCAATGTGACAACCTGCCCATCCTGCTTAATTTCAACGGAGAAAGACTCCTCACATAGGACAAAACCTTCCGGCTGTTCTATTTCACGCACAATCCATGCTCCGTATGGCACCTTGTCAAAACCGAAGCTGCCATCCTCGGCAGATGTAGTCACCAGAATGGCATTTTCTTCCGTAAAATCTTTTGTGGACTCCGTAAACAGACCAATCTTTGCGCCTGCCAATGCGTTGCCGTCTTCATCCTGTTTCTTTCCGGAAATGGAGCCGTATTTTAAAGTGTTTTCAATGGCTTCTCCATCATTGGCCAGAATCTGTACCAATGCTGTTTCCTGCCCGGCATACTCAAATACCACAGGGTACTTTTTGTCAGTTGGCAGGTAATGAGGATCCGTACCGTCTTCGCGCAGGTAATAGCTACCAAAAGGCAGATCCGTCTGTGCTGTGGCGGTTCCATCCTCCTGAACCTCCAGTATTTCGATTAACCCATCTGCCGGAATGACCATTCCGTCTGCCGCAGCAATATCCTCCGCCGCATACAACCCAAAAATAACGCTGTGGACCTCACCGTTCATTCCAATACCGAACTGTTTATCCTGTTCCATCACTTTTTCCAGGCTGATCAGCACCTTCTGGCGCTCATTATAAAAGCTGGCTGAAGTTTCTGTCACTTCGACTTCCTGTCCGGCATAGGACAGTTCCACTAACTGGGATTTTATATTCAGAACCATTCCATACGGCGACTGGACCTCCGAAATTGTATATTTTCCCAAATATAAAAGGGTACTGGATGCCTGCCCGCTGCCATCCGTTGTAATGGTATCAACTACCGAACCTTTTTCAGCTCGGAGCGTTCCATCCTGCGTGTAAATGTCTTCTGCTGCACGGATTTCATAAACTGCACCTTCCAGCCCGCGGGTTTCATAGACTGGAGTATAGCGGTCAGAAAATCCTTTGTTCTCCTCTACCATAACCGTGGAAAAAATCTCGCCACTCTTGGTGATATGAATCTTGCCCTTCTGCGGCATATTCTGTTTTTCTACTACCACCACGTCCTGACTTCCATCCACCTGAAAGGATACAGGTTCGCTACTCAAAACATAACCGTAACACGTTTCCACCTCTATTAGCTCATAACAGCCATAAGGGAGCTCGCAGGGGAGCATCAGCCAGCCTTCGTCATTGGTAAAAAACGTATCGATTACAACAGGGGTCGGATAATACACATTCTGCGAAATCAGTTCTCCCGTGGAAAGGTCGCGCACCTGAAATCCAACGCCGGCGGCAGGGATGATTTTCCCAGTCTCTGCATCGTGTTTTTCAATACGGATAAAACTAGACTGGGTCAGGTTGTTCAGGATATAGGAATAAGTCTGGTCATCTTGACGGATGTACACAGTGAAGTCCGGAACAAATGCCTGGCCCTCCATGCCTTCGATCTGATGGACAGTGTACCTACCGCAGGGCATATCCTTGGAAACAGCAAATCCATCTGCATCTGTTGTCAGGATATCACGCTCCGCTTCGCGGGCATTGTCAAAACTGCCTGCACTGGAAAGATAAATTTGGAACTTGGCGCCTTCCTCCGGCTGTTCAATAATGCCCTCATGTCCGGGTGCCTTAATATCCTCTTCCGGAATCGGGACTGAAGGAACTGTTTCTTCGGTATCTGGTGCCTGAGACTCCTCTGGAACTGTTTCTGTCTCCGATTCCATCTGGGTATTCCCGTCGCTTACTGCAGTATCTTTTGATTCTTCTGTTACATTGCTACCATTATCTTCCGCTTCTGCGGTTTCAGCCTCAGTCTGGGGATCGCTGCTACTGACATCCTTCTGAGGGTCGCTGCCGCTTTCCGTTGCAAGCATGAGAAGCTCCGCTACCTGTACACCAAAAGCAGATGAATTCTCAGTGTTCTCAGTATCCTTCGCAGTTTCCGTTTCCTTAACGGTCTCAATATCCTCCTGCTCCTTGTCAATATGCTTAATCAGACGGATGCGACCCATGATGACCTGCTCGGTAACATTTATAGGAATTTGATTCAGCTCTATCTCAAAATTACCAGGGTCTGCAGGGATAGTGTAAACGGACTCGTCTAAAAGATAGCCTTCCGAAGAACTGATTTCTTTCAGCGTCCAATCGGAATCACAGATAAAATAGTCACTGATAAAGGAACCTTCGGCATCCGTTGTATATGAAGCAACCAATGTATCACCCTGATACAAACCATACACTGCTCCTGCCAGGCTTGCATCACCCTGAGCATAGCCTGTTACGCGATCCTTTTTATTCACTTCCACACGGAACTTCTTCAGGATGTTTTCAAAACTGCACTTTGTTACTTTATTCCATTCTATCTGCGCCATCTGGTTTGCAGGAATCACGTATCGCACTGCCGTGTCAGTTTCTTCCAGTGTATAGGGCTCTGTACCACTGATCAGTACATTTTCAAACCTGGCTACACCAGATGAATCTGTGACTGCATACTCATCTACGGCAAGCCCTGCAAGGGAAGTACCCGATAACCGGAAGGTAACTCCCTCTACGAGACCATCTTCAGACGTTTTTGTCACTTCCAGCTTTCCCCGTTTCAGTTTATTGTCGAACGTTACCGTCGTCGTCTTTCCTCCGACAATAGTAATCGTTTGACTCTTTTGAGGCTCATACCGATCATAACCAGCCTCAGTTACCGTATAAGTGCCTGGGAACATGCCCTCGACAGTAATGGTACCATCATCCTGTGTTGTCACGGTCTTATTATAATTATTTCCGGTAATTGTAAACTGGATGCCGCCCACGACTCCGTCTTCCGAGGTCTTTTTCAGGCTCATCGTTCCGACAGGTGTCTCCACATTCAGGTAGGCATTAACTGGATTGGCCTTCTCCACACCGGTCACAACATCCTGAAGAGCATCGTCTCCATAAGCAATCAATTTTGCACTTTCACTTACTGCCGGTATATTATTTCTGGTTGCCGAAATGCGGACGCTGCCCTCAAATGCCTGCACTGAGGTAATCTCCAGCCGATTCCCCGACTTGGTTACTTTTACGGAAGAATTAGACGAAGAAAAGCTGTAATCACTTAACACGCCGTTGCTATCCGTTAAAGTCAGCGTATATTTCCCATTGGAATATTTTAATTCCTTTGTGGCTCCGTTTGTTGAACCGGACATAAAGCTTGGAATCGTGTTATGTTTCGTCAGCAGGGATACAATCTGATCATAAGCTGCCCTTGCACCACTATTGGGATAATTGGAGCCGAAATGGAGGTTGTACACCGTGGAGCTGGTCTGTTTGTATGAACCTGTGGCTTCACGGCATCCCGTAACGAACTCCCATACCAACGTCTGTGTAGCAAGCCATTTCTCATCATCACTACCGGAAAGATTGCCCCTGTTTCCCTGGTACCCATACAGGAGCGCCATTCCGACTGCTTTTTGTTGGGCATTGGAAAGGGCATCCCATGTTTTTGACGATGCTTCTTTCAGGTTGTCCCCTGTATGCAATGGAACACCGGGCTGGATACAAAAGCCGGTATCACCGTCCACAAACATCCTGTATTTGTACTTTCCCTGGCCTCCGGCAGTATAACCATTGATGACAGCGCTGGAATTGTAATGCATTGCATTGCCATTAGAATCATAAGTATAGGAGAATGTAATCACCGCCGCATCACCTGTTGCAGCAAATACATTCTGGATCGGTATCACAGAAAAAGCTGTGACTATGGCAAGCAGCATGGCTGCCGCCTTTCTAAACATTCTTTTAAGTTTCATACGTTTCCTCCTGATTTTAATAATTAATTCGTAGCATGACAGAATAAAAACCCCGGAAATTAAACCGGGGTTCCTGCCTCTATACTGATTATGCTGTTAATTTTACATATCCACGGTCCGCCTCATCAACGCACCGGTCAAGTATTTCAAAAAAACGCGGCGCATCCAGTTCTGCATCAAGCCACTGAGTTGCACGGTAAGAATAGCAGCCGACCTCATCATTGATGGCATGGCTGCCGAGAATACTGTGCAGATTCAGTTCGTTTGTCATCTGTCTCTGTCTGGCGGTGCTCGGCTTTTCAAGTGCCTTGGCCAGGCAGAATACCAAAAGTGGATGAAGCTCGGAAAACGAAATCTGCAGATAATAATCCCGGTATCCTGCCATCAGGGATATTTCGTCCTGACTTTCGATTTCCAGTTCAGACAGGATCATCTTTCGTGTATGCTCGGCAATCTCTTTGCGCTTCCTCTGCTCAGACTGGCTGAGATCACAATGGTTCATGGATTTCCTCCTTTCTCTCAGATTGAGTTTCATATATTATCTGGGGGCAGCGATATGTGTGATGGCGCCCCAAATCCTGTTGGAGTCATGGTTGATTCCCAAAATTCTGACGGTCACTCTCGAACCTCTGGGCGGACGGCCACGCTTGGGATAACTGCACAAACAGTCGATACCGCCATCCAATGCCACAAACACACCGTTGGTATCCACCATACTGACTGTACCCACATAGCGGTTGCCGACGGAATATCTGCGCAGTGCTTTCTCATACGGGTTTTCCCCAGACTGCTTGACCGAGGCTGTTGCCTTGACATGGTTCCGATCACTGCGGTCCACCTCAAGCACTTTTACCAGGATACGTTGCCCGGGCTGGAAATGCGCTGCTGCGTCCATCCATCTCTGGTAACTGAGTTCCCTGAGTGGAATGTAAATCTCCAGCCCGAAGATATCCACGAAAATGCCAGCACGAATCACTGATACGATTCTGGCTTCTGCACACACACCTGAGTAAAGCAGATTGTTCCCATCCCTGTCTGTACCCAGATAATACTGCTTGCGTTTTGCCTTCATCGCCTCCAGACGACTCGCTGCCGCAATGCCGGATGACGGATCAATTCCTCTGACGATATAATCCACCTCCGCACCCAGACGCTTAGTAAGCATGTAATGCAGCACGTCCTCCGGAAGCCTGCCACGATAATCCGCTGGCGGTTCTACCGCTTCCTCTGCAGGAATGATGACTTTGAACTCACCGTGGTAAATGACTGCGAAAGAACGGGATGGGTTGTCCTCGGGACGCTCTACGCCCTGAATGGTTCCAGTCAGAATGCGCCCGGTTTTCTGGGATTCCAGCAGATCCAGCAAATCATTTTTGGTTTTTTCAGCATCCGTCTCGACGCTGAGCTGGTCATCAATGGCCAGCACCGGTGTTGTCGGTCTGACAGATACACGCCTTTTTCTTGGCTTAGGCGCCTCCTCGACGCCGTCGGCGATATTTTTTCCCTCGGGATTTGCTTCTGTGTCAGACTGAGATGTATTTTCCTTAGTCTTCTTACGCCCGCGGGGCTTTTTCACCTTTTCCGGCTCAGTCTGAGAAACATCCCCTTGAGAGGGCTCTTCGCCTAACGCGTTTTCTGAAGAGATATCATCTCTGGGAGAATCTGCATCGGTCTGGGAAGATATTTTCTCTTCCGGCTCCGAAGGCGGCTTCCCATCAGCCATTTCCATATCAGTCTGAGGGAGAATTTCACCTTCAGAATCTGCATCTCTGAATTCCTCTGAAGAGACTCTCTCCAGGGAATCCTCTGTATCAGTCTGGGACAGCTCCGGATCCGGGGAGTCGTCTTCAGGCTGGGACAGCTCCTCAAGCTCCGGATTCCCATCAGTCTGAGGGGTTGTTTCCTGCAGAATTTCCTCACCGGAAAGCTTTTCTTGTTTTTTTGTTGCCATAATTAGTACCTCCTGTAAATTTAAAATTCAGCCGGCGGTTTTGCCGAGCTGTAAAGGCTTTTTTTACGTGCCGGCTTTTTCTCCGGCTCTGCTACTGGAACTGGTTCACTAAGTATCGGTGCAGTAAATATTGTTGCTGGCTGGTAATCCATGATGGATGCTCTCACAATCTGTCTTGACATGGGATGTTTTGTAAAATCCAGTTTTTCAAGCTTCAAGAGATTGCAGCCTCGTATGACGCAGAGCATTTCTTCGTTTGGAAGCCGTAGGACCTCATCCGGAGTCAGAAGCCGCCTTCGTCCCTGACCCTCAGTATGACGGTACTGGGGTATGACCTGAGCGACTGCAATGGTTTGCCTCACCGTCATAGTAGAATTTACCTGCACGGACATATCTCCGGATCTTGCTGAGATATACTCAGCCGTAACCTCATCCGTACATCCAAGCATCAACTGGATGTCGCAGTTGCCGATGATTTCGGCCCACAGATTATTTGGATACCGGTTCTGTAACTGACCCAGGCTCTGCACTGCCAGCATCACACGGATGTCTCTGGAACGCACCACCGAAAGAGAACGGGCAAAATCTGATCCGTCTTCTGCACCACCGATGCGACCCACGTTGTTAAACTCATCCAAGATCAAATTTACGGGCACATCGCAACGGCCATTTGGCCGGCTGTCTGCATAGCGAGTTAATTTAATAAACATGAACGAAAAAAAGAGCGATGACAGGAATGCCATGGTGGCATCTTGATCGCTCAGGATAATATAATATGCGCATCTGTGTCTGGCAGGAGAGGTCAGATCAATGTCAGACTGACTTGTAATCCGCTGCACTGCCTGGTTTTGCAGCACTTGCAGCCGCGTGCCGAGACCTAAAATGATTCCTGATTTTACAGTATCGCTGGACTGGGCAAACAGATTAAAAGGCGCCCTCGCCGGATGGTCAAGGGGAAGCTTATCGAACATGGCTGTCAGCTGTCGCTCACTGTTCTGAGTCAGAAGCTGGTATACTGCAGTAAGATGTTTCATGTCCGGACTACGGGTTCTATCCTGGTCTACCAGAAGAATCAGAGCCTTTAAAAGATTGCCCTCGCCGTTATCCCAAAAGTGATCTCCTTTACCAGAACTGGTATTGCCGATAATAACATTGGTCAGCACTTGTGCCATTAGGGTATCACCGTTTAAGTCTGACATGCAGTTCCACGAATCTCCATGCTCAGGTGTGACGAGATTGTAAATCTTCACCTCGTAGCCTGCCTGCCGGTACATTTCTGCTGTGTCTGCATACAGTTCGGCTTTACTGTCTGTGATAATCACGGATTCGCCACGCTTTATTGCCTGAAACAGTGAATTCCGGATGATTGCCCGGGATTTCATGGTGCCCGACGCACCAAATATGGCGATGTGTCGATTGAGTCTGGTATCTTTTGGCATACAGACCGCTTTTCCCTTATACTCACCCAGAATCGTTCCTTCAGCCTTATCAACAGAAGACACCTCCAGTACCTCACGCATTTCTTTTTCTTCCATCCATGAGGCGGTTCCGTAAATCCCTGACTTGCTTTTGGTGAAGCCTCTGGGGTCATAGCTTTTTCCATCAAACTTATCGTGAAGCTTGATGTAAGCAAAAATCCCTCCGCCAAGGATCAGGGTTCCAAGCATTCCTTTCAGCCCGTCTGGGGTAAACGCCATTGGGAAACAGACCGCAGGATTCCAGCTGACCGGTTTCATGGCGGCCTCGCCTGCAAGCCCGTCTGCCTGCATCCATGCTGCATAGTTTGTAAACAACTGGCCAAGCATTCCACCAAGATATAAAAACGCTGCGCATCCCAGTATGATGGCCGCCACAATGGCAGCCGTTCTTTTTTTATCTTTCAAGCAAATTCCTCCTTTCTGGGCAAAGCTCCTCTTCCACCGAGTCCATTCCGATGGTTTTGATGCTGGCAAGCCCGCCCAAGTATTCCCGGAGGAAGTGCGTCTGATGGGGAAAACATAGAACCTCAAACTGTCCGGTTCGGTTTTCAATTGCTTCCCGAAAACGAATGAGTCTTGCAATGTCCCCGTCCAGATGCGATAAGATATTTACGCCGTCCACACAGGCGTCATATTCAAAAAGCCCTCGGTCGTAGGATCTGACCTCAGGCTCAAATAAAAGTTCAAGGAGCTGCGCTTTCCAGTCTGGTACAGAAAAGAGACGCAGCTGCCGGATGCCATCCCCGTTCATTGGGATAAAATGGATATGGCGGTAAATGGAATCGAAACGAAACTCCAACCGCCTGGTTTTGTCTGATTCTAACAGTGTCCGCAGGGCTATCTCTCCAGACCGGCCAAATAGTATCGCTGAGTCTACCTCAGAAATACCGGCATTCAGTCTTGTAAGCTCGATCAGGCTGTGGAGAGCTTTAAACTCACCCATGCCGCTCCACTTCATTACGGCATCCCTTGTATTATAAACAGCATAACAATTGCTGGAAGAAAATATTGCGCCGGCCATACGGGTGAACATCGTCTTGTTCATCTCTGTCTCTCCGACTTTTTTCATATCCTTTGCCAGATAAAAACAGGGCTTGTCAGGTATAACCTGCAGCATCTCCCGGTTCTGAAGTCTGGGGAGAAGATAAGGTCTTGCCTCCATACCGGCTTTCATACACATTGCCGCAGCCTCTGAAACACGATGATTCCTATCCCGGTGCGAGGCATCACCCGGAAAACGATGTTTCCAGAATGAGTCCATATAATATTCATACACACCCGGATAAAGCCATTCCAGTATGGGAAGTGCACCCTTATAGAGCCGGATGCTTTTTCCTGCCCCTTTTCCAGATATGGTCAGCAGGCGGCAGGTGATTTCATCACAGGAATGATAGTTGCGAATCGTCTGAAGCGTAGTCAGCCTGGAAACGAGAGCCTTATAGACCCGCTCACTCCCAAGCAGGGAAAGGCTATGAAATGGGAACTCTCCCGAAAATGAGAGAAGCATGACGAGCTGCCAGACCTGACTGCCCGGGCGAAAATGCACCATAGCACTCACCTCCGCTCATAAGCATTTTCCGACAACATGACTGCTCTCTTTGTCGGAATTTCCGGCGTAAATACGTCCCCAAATCGCCGCTATACTGGGCTTTTTGCTCCTTTTGGAATATATGTAATTTTTCTTGTCCAAAAAAGTTCCGTTTTTACATAGGTTTTTACGGCTCAATTTACCTTTTTTCATAGAGTTCCACCCCCTCATCCGGCATTGTGTTTTCCATAGCCAGCCATATAGGAAATTCTTTCTTCGGCACCACATATACCTCCGTCCGTTCCTCCTGTCCTGCTGTGCTACAGTAATAGTGAGAGCATACCGCCGGACTGTCGTCCGGCATCACATACATGGCAACAATATCTGAAACCATGTTGATTTCAATGTTATCATGATCCCGCATTTTTCTTTCGGGTCTGGCTCTGTCATATACATGACGGTAAATCAGAACACAATCCTGATACCGCACAGGCGGTCGCTTTTCAAAAAAGGCTCGCATGGCAGGATATAAGAAAGAGCGGATATAATCCGCTGACCCGCCCGCCTTCTTTGGGAGCAATGCTGGGATGCGAAGGCAAAACCAACGCTCCTCTGTAAAACCAATTTCTACGGGAATACAATCCTTTATACGGTGCTCCACCTCAAGCTTTGCATTCCGCACGCCGGTATACGCGGGAAGCACCCGCGTCAGAAGCACCAGCCGCTCCGCCGTTTCTTCCAGATTAAGAGAATGCAGATAAACTTCATAGATACTCCCGTTTTCACAAAACCATTGTACAGAAGCAAGCTGCTCCTGCAATTTCTTATCCAATCTCCCGATCTTATCCAACGTGTCCAGAAATTTCGTCATCGCTCACTGCCTCCTCTGAATAGAAAGTAACCCCCGGCTCCTCGTCCCCCTGAAAGTCCACTGTAGCAAACAGGCAGGGAGCGTGAGGAAGCCGCATCCCATATGCCATAGAAATACGGGGAAGAACGATAATATACTTCAAATCCTCCTGAGGCTGGAGCAGTTTCAAAAGGTTCTGCTCACCTTCGTATAACACCACGATTTCGTAACCGGTATTCTCCTTTAAGAAAAAAAGCTGAGATGGATAAACCGCCGGATAATGTGCCATCGGGTCTACATAATCAATGAATTTCAAAAGAACCCATACGGCAAGAATCGTTCTCTGATCCGGTTTATCCATTGCATCCAGCCCAATATAATAGCCGCTCGACACATCCGCAATCCGCATCTGCTTCTTCAGGTTCCGCAGGATTTTATCTGCGGTCTGGGCTGGCTTTTGCAGCATTCGTGTAATCTGAGTTTTCGGCAAGGCTCCGTACTGTGAGAGCCATTTTACAACATACTGCTCATCTTGCAGCAACATAGGCAACACCTCCTTTTTGTGAGTATTTTCCTTAAAATGCGTATTCTACGCAGAATGCGTTTGCTCCTGCTGGCGTTCCTTTAGCAACGCTTCCAACTCAGCCCGGTCAGTCGTAATCATTTCCTGCTCCTCTTTGGAAGCTTTGATTACAACAGGAACTTTGTTATTGTTGGAGCAGACCAGCGCTTCACCCCGTTCAAACCGGGTAACAGAACGGATCTCTGTTTTTGTCAGCTTCAGCACTTCCTGCACATACTTGGCCTCATCCGGCTCCAGATTCAAAATAATCTTGTTCTTACTGTTATTGATGATTGCACGTCCATACTTGCCGTCCTCAAGCCCAAAGAAGTCAGATAAATCCTGTGTCGCAGAGACGGCTGCTCCTCCGAACCCTCTTATGGTTTTAAAGATGGTCAGACAGAACTCTGCCGCCATCCGATTGGAACTGGCGCCAATCAGCTGCCATATTTCATCAATCATTATGGCTTTCTTTTTGGTACGGTCTGCCTTGACCGTATCCCAGACGTAATCCAATGCAATAAACATCCCGACCGGAAGTAATTTGCCTTTCAATTCTGAAAGGTCAAGCACGATATACTTATTACTGAGATCCACGTTTGTCTGCTGGTTGAAACTCTGGGCTGAGCCTGTCACGAATCGGCTGATGATAATGGCAATGCGCTTTGTCATCGGGTTCTCCAACAGTTCCTTGTGAAGATCCCCGATAATCGGCATTTTCTTCATCTTTGGCGGAGATACGCTGCGATCTATATACAGTGAATCATTGTCATGAGTAATGCCGAACTTCGCATAGGTCTGAATCAAAGCCTCGTCCAGCATCTGCTCCTCCTCATTGGACATATCCGGTATCAAGAGTGAGAAGAAAGTCATCAGCTGCTGAATCTTACGAGCCAGCATAGAATCCATTTCGCTGTAATCAATCTCATCTATCAATTCCATCTCCGGGGAGATGGTATGCCGGATCTCCATGATATTGATACAGTGCGGAGAACCAGGGGCGATCTTAATGAACTCGCCGCCAATTTTCTTGCAGGCCCTGCGGAATTCATGCCCCTTGATTGGAGCCAGGATAAAACACTGGATTCCTCTCATTCTCATGCGGAGCGCCAGAAGCTGCATGGTAAAGGTCTTGCCTGCGCCGCTGGTACCTAAGAGGTTCAGGTTGGCGTTCTTGTTTTTCTTCGTATTAAACAGATCCACGATACACAGTGAATTATTGTGCCGGTTGATACCGAGCAACACACCCGTATCGTCCGACATTTCAAAAGAAGTAAACATATAAGCAGATGCGGCGCCGCTGGTCAGCACATTCCGTCCCGACTTCTTTTCCAGTGATGGTTCAATCTTCAAAAACGGCATCACGGAGCGAAGTGCCGCTTCCTGCTGAAATCTACAATCACTTACGTACATATCCATGGATTTTAACATATCCACGATCTGCTGCTTACGCCACATCAGTTCCTCATAGCCTTTGGCGGAAACTGTGATGAACACAGACATATAGAACAGATCCTCATTGTTATTGGCAATTCCGTTCTTGATAAAGTAGCCTGCCTGTATGGAATTGGTCAATTCCTCATAGTCGGTACTGGTATCCTGCATACTTTTCAGCTTTGTTCTGTTAAGTCGGATGCGCTGTGCCACCTTGTCAATGGTCTTGCTTCGGTTCTCACGCCTCAGCTGTATATCTATGTCAATCCCGTCCCCGGCATTGATAAGGGCCGACATCCATCCTGCCCGCACCATACCCGGATAACCATTCCCTTTTATGAACAAGAAGGAATAATAAAGCCCATCCATCACGACATAGTTATAGTGGGTCAAGTCAATTCCACGCGGCGACAGAAAGTGCGCCATGCGAATCTGCGGGATAGGATCCACGCCAATGACCTTGTCTTTCGCCGCCATCGTATCCACGACCACACGGTTCACACGGGACGAAAACGGCTCATCCACACAGGACCGGCGGTTAAAAAACATATATAAAATCTCCGCAGTTGCCTCATCCGGGTCTTTCTGTTGGAGAATCGTATTCCCGCACTGCAGGAAATAAGCGCGGGCATTCTGCTCCGCTGTCTGCATCATGCCATAAATCTGGGAAAAATCATCCCCATCCCCACGACGAATCTCTTCATACTGGAAAATCAAAAAGAAGCGCCTTGTAAGCGCCTCTCTACTTCCCACATCCTTAATCAGGCGGATATAGCCGTCTCCAAGATGTCGGCATTCTTCACTTTCCTCTATTTCCAGTTCTTCATGGATCATGGCAATGTGTTTATCTGAGTCTGCCTTTCTTGTCATACTCTTAAACTGAAGCCGCATAGGAGAAATTTTCAACCAGCTGGCAAAAGACGATATGATATTAAATTGTTCTTCTCCGGAACGCAGCATAAAGTTAATCGGCTCAATTTCAAGAATCCGAATATATCTCCCATCGGTCGTTTCAATAATACCGTGCTGGAGACTTTTAACTGGAATGAAGTCCTGAACGAACTCCAGCTTTTCCGGTTTTTTTGCCTTTTTTCTTTGCTTTGCCACCTTTTTTCTTTTTTCGGAGCTGTTTTGGATCATATCTGTATCCCACCCTTCTGTAATGTAGTTTTCTCCTGCTCGCAAAATATCGGATGATGTGTCCGATATACTGAAACAGCGAATCGCCGTCAATCCCCATCATGGAAAGAACCGCAAGAGGTAAAAGTGTAAGAGTCATGACAACAATGCGAATCGTTCCGGACATGGGAATCAGCACCAGTTCCGGATATCCCAAAATAATTAACAATATCCCTGTTTCTACTGCATTTCTCGGCTCCAGCATTCCGCCAAAAATCTTGCCGGAATCTGTGTAATTTGCCGGTATAGCATAAATATTACTGTACTCTTTTTCATCCAAGATTTCTCACCTGCCTATCCTGTAAATTGTAGCTGTTGTCTTGTATCTGCCCAAACGTAATGCTTCATTATGATCCGGCACAAAAATATCCACACGATGGATATCATTCTCAATGCCGGAACCACCGCGATCTTCTACGGTATACATGGTTCCGTTTATCATAATCTGCGTGCCAAACGGATAATGGCTTGACATTGCAACCATGCCGCGAGCCACCTTTTTACCACTGGCAGTAATCCCGTCTGCGTTGCTTCCGCAGCATTTTGCACATGCACAGTAATGGGTAACATCTACTTCTAAAGTAGAAATCGGCGTTCCTGAAACCTCACCGGATACCGGCGCATCAAAATCCACATTAACAGGCCGGCGTAAAGAAAGCGATGATTCGTAACTGGGCGTATTCAGGATTACACCCTGTCCGCCGGAAGAATGCACCCACATCCGTTCTCCGCTCTCACCGTACCCGGCAAAAATCAGTACATGGTTCCATCCGTTTCCACCAGATTCTGCTAAAAATCCTAAATCACCGGGAAGCAGCTCACTTGCTGATACCCCAACGGTATTTGGATACTGTCCGGACGTACCTGCTCCGATATCTACACCCACAGCTGTATTAAATACCCATGTGCTGAAGCCTGAACAATCAAGCCCATACGGGCGTATTGTGCCTGTTGTAGAAGACCCTGCGGCTGTTACCAGCCTTGGCGTATTCCATTCATCGTTCCAACCAGGTGCCGACTTCCCACCCCAAAAATATGGAACCTTGCCCACAAGGGACAGGGCGGTGCTGAGGATATGCTTTCTTGTCGCATTACAATTCTGTCGGTTCACAAAAGCAATCAGCTCGGCATCCGTCAGAGGAACCGTCTGTCCACTGCCTACAGAACCATACAGCGTCCGTTTTAACGCATTCGCCATGTTCTGAATTACCTCGCCATAAGTGAGGTTAAACTGATCATATTTTGCATTCAGGTCAATGCCAAACGCTTTGGAAATCACTGTATTGTCAAACGGATGAATGGTACACTCCAGATATTTGATAATCTCAGTACCAGGGCTCAGGGTTTCCTGCCCGTTTGCCACATAATAACTTGCTGTGGTTGTGCCTGTAATCTTCCCACCGGAATAAACAGGGACATCCACCGCTACCTCTTTATAGGCATCCACCGTGACAGCCGTATCACTGCTATGTGCTTCATCCGGGAGATAGTAAGTTTTTGATGCTGTCTCATACCGGTATTGGGGTGTGCCGTTAATCGTACCTGTCTGCACCTTGTTTGTAATCACAGTGAGCGTTACTGATTTATAGGTGTAATAGGAAACAGGAATGGTTATCTCTTTTTCCTTTTCTTCTGCTGTAACGGAAAACATATCTCCAGCACAGCCTCTGAGCTTTGATACCATATCGTCCTTGCCAGTGTTTTGCTGTTGCATGGACGCTGAATAAGCCGCCAGTATGTAACAGACATCATATCCGGCGGAACTCTGTGCATAATTGACCAACGCATCCATAGAAAGATCGTAATCATATCCACCGTCTGTAATCAACTTATCCGCATAGGCAAGCGATTGGTTATATCCTTCATCTACCACATCGGAAACGGCACCTGACATCTCCGTATAGGCTGACATCAGAGTTGCGCCTTCCGCCGGCTGCGTACCATCCAGCCCAAAAATACTGTTTGATACAATCGTCGGCAAGGAAACAATCATGGTAATCAGGAACAACAGAAACAAACAGATACATATCAGTATCTTGAAAAGAGTATGGCGCATTGCCCATGCCGCAGACAGGATAGCGCCCCACGGACCACCAGCCGCAGTACCGGCAGCGATTTCTGCAGCTGCCTTTCCGCCCTCCACACTGGCTTTTACAGTAGCAGCGGCCGCATTAGCTGTAGCCTCTGCACCCTTTACTGCCGTTTGCTTTGCTGCTTCCTGTCCTGCCTGCTTCGCCGCTTTTGCCATTTGTCCGGCGGCCTGTCCATAATTATCAGAGCCATCACCGATTTGCTGTTTCTCTGGCTCAGCCATGCAATCCACCTCCTTATATCAAGCTGCTGCAAGAGCAGCGTTATTTCAACATGAAAAATGCAAAACAGCCGAACCAGTATCTTTCTCTGATTCGGCTGCCTGCACTTATTTTACCGTTTCCGCCTTGGCGGCTTAATTTCCCCTTTGCTGCGGGGCTTTGGCTCTCCAAAGCGTGATGGCGTATTCTTATAACGAACAGTTTCCACAGATACTGTTCGTACACTGTCACCATCATAAACCGGTTTTCCATCCTGATAAACCGGTTTGCGTTCCACAGCGGCTTCGCCGCGAATAGCGAACCACTGCCCTCCGCGGGCATCTTCAAACACCTGATAGTCCCCTCGGGGAGCCGCATACTGAGATGTATCATAGAACATGGTTCCCGATCCATTTTCATGGCGAACCTCAAAATGACCATCCATACGTCCGGATCCATCCACAGAGGATACCTGTTGTTCATATCCTGGCATAAATGCCTGGAACTGTGCCTGGTTATATGCAAAAGCAGCCTCGCCCTGCTCAAATACAGGCGCTTCAGCGTGTTGCTGCATAGCGTACCAGTCTACACCGTTTGCCGACTGCATAATCGTATGTGGTGCATCCGGCTCATCATAGTAAGCGCTGTTGTACCACATGGTATTGCCAGAATCGGAACTTGCTTCGATTACGCCATCGCCAACCGTCCTGAGGGTCGTTCCTTCGGAAGCGTCTGGGAAAGTTGCTGCAACCTGTGCCGCTTCTGACGGACTTCCCATAAATGCCGGCGCATCATAAAACGCACCTGCTCCGGCTCCGCTTGCCATCTGATACCACTGGCTTCCATCGGATGCTGTAACAACAGAATGCGGTGCATCCGGTTTCTCAAACTGTGATGCGTTATACATTTCAAGCGCTGTACTCTTTCCATCTGCGCCAATTGAAGTTGTACTGATCTGACCACCTGTAATCTGGGTATCTTTCAGCTGCTGACCCTGCATCTGAGGCATATAGTTGCCAAGGCTTCTGTCTGCAATGTCACCGGCAATCGTTCCGGAAACACCGAGATTTCTTGAAGCTACAGAAGAAATGGAGTCACCTGTAAGCGTGGCACCGTTGCGTGCCGCCATGCCACCAAAGGCACGACCGACAAAACCGATGCTGCCGCCGGCACCCATACGGCTTCCGCCATCCACAACCGCATCACGGACAAAGGAATTTGGCTTGAAACGTGATGTGAACCCGGAAGCAAATCCACTTGCAGCTGCACCCGTTCCGGTTGCAGTGCTTGTACTATGGAACATACTGCCCGCATTTCTTACACCGCCTCCAACACCGCTGATCACCCTCGCTGCCATCATAAGCTCCATGCCCATACTGGAACCAGTCTGGGCTACATTCAGCCCCATGGCCGCCAGATAGGAGTCAAATTTTTGTGCCGTTTTTAAAAAAGCCAATGCACAGAACAGCCAGAGAAAAATGCTTCCCTGACCTGTGGAAAGAGCACCGCCGTTTCCGATATACTGTCCCATGGAACTATTAAAGCCCCTGAGGAACCATACATTCATCACCAACAGCAAAAGCTGTGATCCCACCATACGGCACCAACTCTTGAAAACCGGCGCTGTTGTTTTGGAAGCACCCATGGAAAAAGCCAGAGGGGAGGTGTAACAGAGCACGCCAACCACAATATAGCGTTCAACGGTTTCCAGTAACAGCTTAAAATAATTCCAGCCAAGAGCGATCTCTAAAATAATGAGAAGCAGCAGCCCTACCACTGATACGATGGCTACAATGGTTGTCAAACCATTAGACAGTGCCTGTTCCACACCCGCAAAAGTAAAGTCCTCTGCCGACATGGTAATCTCCATCAAAGCCGTATATGGCGCTCGGGCGATATCCAGCACAATCATAAAAATCGGCTTTGCATAGCCGATCAATAGGGCAAAAATAGAACCTCTTGCCAAAAGCACCCACGGATTTTCTGCCTCCGTGATTGGTCCTCCAAAGACACGGAAAAGCTGCCATACCGTTACAAGGAACAGAATCGCCCATGCTGTGTATTGCATGACTGTAAATGCCTTAGACACAAACGGAAAATATTCTTCCATCGCTGTCATATCTGTTCCCAGCGCCTGAAGGAACAGACCGGATACTGCATCCATCATTTGTGAAACAATGCTGCTGATCCATGTCACGATTCCTTCAAAAATCCAATCAAGCATCTATCATCACCTCCTCCATCTGCTTTCTCTTTTTTGGTTATCCTGTGTAATTGCCACCAGCAATAAGGGGCTGCAGATAGGCGACGATGAACCCCAGGGAATTAAGGACAATCCACGTCACTACAATTCGTTTAAGCCATGACGTTGCCTCATCGACTGCGCGCTGGTTTCTGGAAATCATCCTGACAATCAATGCGATGGCCGCCGCTGTAACCGCCACAATCGTGCTGATTCCAACCAGCTGGCCGTAAACATCCTTCATGATTGTCGAAAAACGGTTCCAGATTGTGTCAGCCATAACAGGCTGCAGCGAAATAAGCATTGCAGACGCCATACTGACCAACGACCAGTAGGCGGTCTTCATACGCCCTCCGCCTCTTTTGATTTGTTTAACCATGCCGAGTACCTCCTTTTTTGATTTTAGGCAATAAAAAATGCCGCTTCTCAAAGCATTTCAGCTTTAGAAACGGCATCTTTGTCTGCCCAATCCCAGTTTGGGATGATACAAGTATAGCACGGCTTTATTCCCCTGTCATCGGCAGAACTTATGCCATTTTTGTGCCAATTTATTCACCCTGAATTTGTCATTCCAAATGTTCAAAAAGCGTCAGAAGCTCCAGCCATACATCCACATCCTCACTTGGGGCTGACCACAGGCGAATGGAAAGAATGGAGATTGCCTGCTCACGAAGCCTGTAATAGTGCCTCTGTGACAAGTCCAGCCGAAACAGAATCTCCTCCAGTTTCAGCTTTTCCGGTGCCAGATAGGCCGTATAGATCAGCTGATACAACTTTTCGCCCCGTGTCGGCTCCTTGCGGAGAACTGCCATCGCTTCGTTAAACCGATCCAGTAGCAATCTTGACCTTGCCGCTGCCTCCAGACGGCTCTCCATCCGTTTGTTCCCAATAGCCATCTCCAGATCCAGCCTGTCCACCATTCGGTCAAAGCTTTCAAACGGGGCCTCCAGCTCCTGCAAAATCTCCTCTGGGTAACAACTAAACACCCAGACCATCTTCCGGTAATTCTTGAGGAGCATCTGGGTATTGTGATAAGCATTTCGCTTTTTCTCCTTTTGAGCAGCACGCACTTTCTCATCATCAATTTTTTGGTCTCCAAGAATCCCTCGCTTTGTAAGAAGGGAAATAAATGCGTCTGACTGCGCTAATATCCTGTTTTCCTGTTGTTCATACAACTTTTTTTCATCCTGCTTGCTCATATGTAAAATACTCCTTTGCTATTTTCGTGATATCCACCGGCTCACATGGCCCGCGGATTTTACTCGTTTCTATCACTGCCTGTGTTATATAACCTTTACCTTGGCAGTCATATCCACAATTCTTACAATTCCTACACGGAGAAAGATACGCGCGTATTATAGGGTCTGAAAGTGCAACGCGATTTTCAGCGTTCTGTGTGTCTGCATCTGGCAGGTTGCTTCTGGTCAGTCTGCGGCTGTACCATGTGATGAGCTTGTTCATATGCTCATGGTCTGAACCCGTTTTATGCGTATCTGCGCCATAAATGCGTATTTCATCAAGAATACATTGTATTTCCTCCTGGTTTGGAACTGAAACCTCTGATCCTGTCGGATACAATTTATTAAAAATGAGACAGCCATAGGAACCTGGAAGACGGTATAGAGCAAAGACATCCCCATACTTTTTCATGAATCTCCATACTTTCGTCTTTTCCCAACCCCAACGCTGTCCCAAGGTTTCCAACGTGAGTAAGGCTCCGTATTTTCCATACTGGATGACCGGAGCCATAAAAGAAAACGCATTGTTCGGATCTTCATACACGGAATGGCACCAAAGATCCATCCAAGCGTCAGCTTCTTCAAATATATATTGTTTTTCCGCAAGGCGTTCTGTGATATTGCGAGGAAGGCAGAGAAAACCATATCCATCCGTTGCATAAACAGCACCCTGCATACATTCTTCTCCGGAACATTTCACTACCCAGTCTGTTATCTGATAGGTCAGCTTTTTCGTATTAGAGTCAAGCGTATACTGTACATAACCTAAGCCAGACAGTGTCTGAAGTGCCTCCAGAGCTTTCTGACGGCTTTTTAGGCCGAGAATACTCTTTAGCCCTACAACGCCTCCTGACCACATTCCGGGGCTTACAGCGTTTATATGCCCGCAGTAGAGGGCTTGTCCCTTGCGAAATGCTGCACGGGATGCCAGACGCGCCCATGCACCCATAATCCCCTTTCCCTCAGGAAGATAATTTCTGGGCAGCTTTACCCACTGGTATTTCATCAAACATTTCACTTAGGTTCCCTCCTTTCATAATTATGGGCATAAAAATAGGGCGGTTCCTGTTAAAGAAACCGCCCGGCGATATAATTTAATTAAATCCTTACAATTAATCCTTCAAGCCTGTCCGTCTTAATCCCAGTTAAATACCAACCATTTCCCATTTCAATTCTGGCAGGCCTCCAGTCTCCATTGATAAAGACATCCATACGCTCCCCACACTGAAGACCTCCGTAATATTCCTCCAAATCAAATCGAATGTCCATTCGCCCAGTCTGGGCATCTAAAGTTAATGCTCCTTGTCTCATATCATTATCCTCACTTTTCATACTTTCATCTTGCTCAGACGCATCATCTTTGCGCCTCAAGATTCTGAGATACTCTTCAAAAATATCTCGGCGTATTAAAACCCGCTTTCCAATCTTATACACTGCTCCTGCCTCATGAGCCAGTCTTGTAAAAACTTTCAAGCCCAGTCCGTAATAATCAGCGCCTTCATAATAGGTAACGAACTCACGCTGTATCATTTTCGCATCCTCATCGTCCAACATATCCGAAAACATCCATAGATTTCCGCTCATTCTTTATCCTCCTGTGAAACCAACGTACTCGGCTCATGAAACTGTTCCAGATACTCATTAAAAATATCCCGGTTAATCAGAACGGTTCCATCCATTCGATATATGGCTCCCGCTTTACCAGCAAGTTCCAACAGCTTCTTGTGTGTAATGCTATAAACTATTTCCGCATCCTTATACCTGAGAAACTGTCTGCGCAATCTTTTTGCACTTTCCCGCACATCATTTCGCTTTTTCAATTCATAATAGGCTTTCGTCTTGTCACTAATCATAAAATGAATCCTCCATTCGATTTGTTGTTTGACAGAGAGTTGCACCAAAACGAAAAAAGAGAACACCTTTGAAATTTCTTTCAAAAAGTGTTCTCTCAGCGATGTGTGCTGTATTGCGTTTCAGCCTCCAGCTATTCATTCTGCGTCGCAATTCTTCGTATTGATATGAAAAATTGTTGTCAATTTGTTGTCAACTTGGATTTGAGAAGCCGGAAACCCTTGATTTTACTGGGTTTATTCCTTGACGGGCTTCATCGTCGGGAATAACAATACATCCCTGATCGCAGATGAGTCTGTCAGCAGCATGACCATTCGGTCTATTCCAAAACCAATGCCTCCTGTTGGCGGCATACCAATTTCTAATGCATTCAGGAAATCTTCGTCTGTGGAATTTGCTTCTTCGTCACCCTGGGCGAGCAGTTCTTCCTGTGCCTTAAACCGTTCTCTCTGATCGATGGGATCATTAAGCTCGGAGTAGGCATTTGCCATCTCCCATCCGTTCATGAAAAACTCAAACCGTTCCACATAGTCCGGATTTTCCGGCTTCTTCTTCGTAAGAGGAGAAATCTCAACCGGATGATCCAATACAAATGTAGGCTGTACCAGATTGTCCTCCACGAACTCCTCGAAGAACAGATTAAGGATATCGCCTTTTTTATGGCGTTCTTCATATTCTACGTGATGTTCATCCGCAGCTTTTCTTGCCTCTTCAACCGTATGGATCTCGTCAAAGTCAACACCCGCATATTTCTTTACAGCCTCAACCATTGTGATCTTTTCAAACGGTTTGCCCAAATCCATCTCAATGCCATTGTATGTGATCGTGGTGCTTCCCACGACTTCCTGTGCCAGATAGCGGTACAGATTCTCTGTCAGTTCCATCATTCCATTGTAATCTGTATACGCCTGGTATAATTCCATCAGAGTAAATTCCGGATTATGTCTTGTATCTACACCCTCATTTCGGAATACACGGCCAATCTCATACACCTTTTCCAGGCCGCCGACGATCAGTCTCTTTAAATACAGTTCCAGGGAGATGCGGAGTTTTACATCTTCATCCAATGCATTATAGTGGGTCTCAAACGGTCTGGCCGCCGCTCCTCCGGCATTCGGCACCAGCATCGGTGTTTCTACTTCCATAAATCCCTGTCCGTCTAAGAAGGAACGGATCTTGCTGATGATCTTAGAGCGTTTAATAAACGTGTCTTTGGATTCCTCATTCATGATCAGATCCACATACCTCTGGCGGTATCTGGCGTCGGTATCCTTTAAGCCATGGAATTTCTCCGGAAGGGGCTTCAGGCTTTTTGATAAGAGTACAACCTCTTTTGCGTGGATGGACTTTTCGCCGGTTTTGGTCGCAAATACAGTACCTTTGATTCCGATGATATCTCCAATATCCATCTTTTTAAAGTCCTTGTATTCCTCCACACCGATTTCGTCTCTGGCCACATATGCCTGAATCCGTCCCTCAAGATCCTGTATATTACAGAAAGAAGCCTTTCCCATGACCCTCTTGAACATCATCCGGCCTGCAACAGACACTTCTTTTCCTTCCAGTTCTTCAAAATGGTCTTTGATCTCCATAGAGTGATGCGTTGTATCATACTTCATGATCTCAAACGGATTTTTTCCTGCACTCTGTAATTCTTCCAGTTTATTTCTGCGTACCTTGACAAGTTCGCCCGCATCTTTGTTCTGTTCTGCCACTTTCCAATCCTCTTACTTTCTCTTAACGTCTAAAACTTTATATTTATTCACCTGGCCTACGCCTTCCACTTCTACCACATCTCCGATCTTCGCCCCGAGCAGTGCCTTGCCAATCGGTGCTTCATTGGAAATCTTGTTATTCAGAATATCAGCCTCTGTGGAACCGACGATATGATAAGTAACTTCTTCATCAAATGTGATGTCTTCTAACTTTACAAGGCAGCCAAGGCTGATGACACCGTGCTGAAATTCCTCATCGATCACCTCTGCATTTTTCAGGATCTGTTCTAATTCTTCGATCCTTGCCTCAATGTCCCTCTGCTCATCTTTCGCAGCATCGTACTCGGCATTCTCTGATAAGTCTCCCTGCTCCCTCGCTTCTTTGATCTTCTGGGCTACTTCTTTTCTTTTGACAACTTTTAAATCCTGTAATTCATCCTCTAATGTCTTTAAGCCCTCCTGAGTCAGAATATTCTTTTTTGCTTCTGCCATATTTTCGCTTCCTTTCCTTCTATATCAATCCTTCTGTCCGTCTGGTTCGTACACGCTCATCCGTAAATTATATCTCAGCGGTAATTTGTTTGTCAACTAAGGATGTTCTCTTTCTTTAGTTTTTCTCTTTTACAATGAAGATCGGCCTGTTTTTTGTCTCCAGGTATGCTTTTGATAAGTACAGTCCTACAATACCAGTACATAGAAGCTGTACTCCACCCAAAAATGTTATAATACACACCAGAGAGGGCCAGCCCGCTACTGGATCACCAACCAATAATGCCCTAATAATAATCACGAGCAAAAGGATAAACGACAAAAAGCAAATTACCATTCCAATGACGGATACAATTGACAGAGGTGTCGTTGAAAAAGCAATAATTCCTTCCAAAGCATAACGAAATAGTTTCCAGAATGACCATTTGGTTTCTCCGACTACCCGTTCAACATTTTCATACTCAAGCCATTTTGTTTTAAATCCGACCCATCCAAAAATACCTTTTGAAAACCAGTTGTATTCCTTCATTGATAGAATAGCATCCACCATAGACCGCTTCATAAATCGGAAATCTCTGGCACCATCAACAATATCCGCATCTGACATCTTATTAATAATCTGATAAAACTTCCTCGCAAAAAATGACCGGATCTTAGGCTCCCCTTTTCTTGTTACCCGCCTGGTAGCAACGCTGTCGTACTCGCCTTGCTGAATCACCTTATACATTTCCGGAATCAATGACGGAGGATCCTGTAGATCCACATCCATCGTCACTGCATAATCTCCGCCTGCATTCTGAAGCCCTGCGTAAAGTGCTGCTTCCTTTCCAAAGTTTCTTGAAAAAGAAATATACCTGACTCCAGAATCCTTTTGAGCAAGTTCTTTCAATACCTTAAGTGTCCCGTCACAGCTTCCGTCATCCACAAACAGCAATTCAAAATCCAGTTCAGGGACTTTCTGCATGACCTTCTGCATTTCTTCATAATAATAGGGTATAGCCTCTTCTTCATTAAAACACGGCACTATACATGTACATACTTCCATACCAAGCCCTCCTATCCTTCGTTTTTGTATCCGCTCAGAAGTTCAGCCAGCTTTCCGATACTTTCCGCATGATTTACCTGATCTCTCAGCTTTGCTGCTCCGGCAAGTCCATGCGTATACCACGACACATGCTTTCTCATCTCCCGAATCCCAATGTATTCTCCCTTACAGTCGATCATCATCCTGGCATGCCTAAGAACCATCTGGATGATCTCTTCCATGTCCGGCCTGTCAAGGAGTTCCCCTGTCTCAAAATAATGACTGAGTTCCTTAAAAATCCAGGGGTTTCCTTTGGCGCCTCTGGCAATCATCAGGCCGTCGCATCCAGTTTCATCCAGCATCCTCTCCGCATCCAGCGGTGAATTGATATCCCCGTTTCCTATGACTGGAATAGAAACTGCCTCTTTGACCTGCCTTATAATGTCCCAATCCGCTTTCCCCGAATAATACTGCTCTCTTGTTCTCCCGTGTACAGCGACCACAGCCGCTCCGCTCTGTTCTGCGATTTTTGCCATCTCAACTGCATTTACATGTTCGTCATCAAAACCTTTTCTGATCTTCACCGTCACCGGTACACTTAACCTGTCTGCCATGGCTTTAATGATCTTTCCTGCGAGGACAGGATTTTTCATCAGGGCCGATCCGTCTCCGTTATTTACAATCTTCGGCACCGGACAGCCCATGTTGATGTCAATGATGTCAAAACCCATATCCTCGATCCTGACAGCCATGTCTGCCATCAGTTCGGGATCGGAACCAAAAATCTGGGCTGCAATGGGCCTTTCTTTTTCCTCTTTTGCAAGAAGAGGACCTGTGTTGGGGCTGTTGTAGTACATTCCCTTGGCACTGACCATCTCCGTACAGAGAAGCCCAGCCCCCATCTCCTTGCACAAGAGACGATAAGGAAGATCCGTGACCCCTGCCATAGGCGCCAGCACAAAGGGATGTTCAATTTTAATATCTCCAATGTACAATGGCTTTAGTCTACTGCTGCTTTTCATAAATAATCCGCAATCCCTTCAGTGTCAGTGTGTCATCAAAACAGTTAATCTCCGGAACCTCCCTGGAGATCATTTTTCCCAGACCGCCAGTGGCCACAACCTTCATGTCCTCAAATCCAGTTTCCTTCTTCATCTGCTCAATGATATATTTTGTCTCTCCGATGACCCCGTACATAAGTCCTGCCTGCATGCTCGTGATCGTATTGGTGGCAAGTATACTCTCCGGCGTCTTTATCTCGATCTCCGGAAGCCTTGCCGCTCCCTTCCACAAGGCATTGGCAGAGGTCCGGATGCCCGGCGCGGTGACTCCGGCCAGAAATACTCCGTCTTCCGTAACCACGTCATAGGTGGTCGCAGTCCCGTAATCGATCACCAGAGTAGGCCCTCCGTAAATTTCATAGGCAGCTACAAGATCCACGATCCGGTCTGCTCCTACTTCCCTGGGATTCAGCCTTCCCAAGTTAATCCCGGTCTTGATGCCGGGCCCGACGATCACCGGAGTCACATCAAAATATTTGATGATTCCGTTGGTGAGAGAATACATGATATTCGGCACTACCGATCCGATGATCGCAGCGCTGATCTCCTTTGTATCCAAACCCTTGGCGGCGATCATATCCCGGATCAGAATTCCGAACTCATCTGAAGTTCTCGGAAGTTTCGTTGTGATGCGAAACAGTTCCACCAGATCCTTCTCCACAAAAATACCGGCTGTAATATTGGTATTTCCCACGTCCATTGTCAATAACATTGCTTATACCTCTTCTCCCAGAAAGAACACCCGAAAAAACAGTTCCAGCGATTGCCAGAGGTCCGCTCTGTCCCGCTGCATTTCTTTTATCTTCAGTGCACTTCCGATTTCATCATAAAAATAATCATTTTCCGCGGCTGTCGTTTTAAATGACAGCTTCCCGTCCTCATCAAACTCAAGCGTTAAAATGCCCCCGATCTCTTCTGTGTACAGCACACAGGCAATCTTTAATTCATCCTTGATCTGCTGTGGAAGGGATTCAAAATCTTCATTTAAATAATACTTCTTTTCATATCCATTAGAACCGCATAGAGTTATGGTCTCCTGATACATACTTCCTCCTGTTTATACACTGTAACCGTGGATTCCCCGTATCGATACTTCTCCGGAAAAAATCTCTCTGGTCCGTCCGAGAGAATCTTCCACGATCAATTCTCCGCGCCGGTTGATCCCCCCGGACTTACAGATATATTCATCATTTCCCCTTACAACTTTGATCTCCTGTCCGCGATGTGCAAGAAAACTGTTATATTCTTCCATCAGAATGGAAAAATCCTGAGTTTTTTTAAAGATTTCATAATCATACTCAAAATATTCCAGCACCCTGCAGAGAAGTTTGATCCGGTCGGCAGATTTTCCCGTCTCTAAAAGCAGAGATGTAGCTTTGTCCCTGACTTCTTCCGGAAATTGTCCAATATTGGCATTGATCCCGATTCCTACAACAATATAATTCAGTTCATCCATCTGAGCGCTCAGTTCCGTGAGGATTCCGCATACTTTTTTTCCGTTGATCAGGACATCATTGGGCCACTTAATCTTTCCGTCAATGCCTGCTGCATCTTTGATTCCTTTTTCTACGGCCAGAGCCGCCACAAGAGTCAGCATGGAGCTGTTTTCCAGCTCGACATCCGGTCTCAGTACAAAACTCATCCAGACACCCTGTCCCGGCATTGAAACCCAGGAGCGGCCTCTTCTGCCCTTCCCTGAGGTCTGTTCTTCCGCTGTCACAAGTGTCCCGTGGGAAGCTCCCGCCTCCGCGAGTCTCCTCGCCTCCAGATTGGTGGAATCCACTGTTTTCATCACCTTGATCGTTTTACCAAGCCAGGAAGTTGAAAGACTGCTCTTTATATCTTCTGCCAGGAGAATATCCGGACATTTCACCAGTTTATATCCCTTATTACTCACAGAGTCAATAACATAGCCTTCTTCTTTCAGAGCCTTTATGTGTTTCCAGACTGCGGTTCTCGACACCCCGAATGTTTCGCACAATTCCTGCCCGGATACATAGCCTCCGCATCGTTTTAATTGTCTGAGGATCTTTTCTTTCATTGTTTATTTTTCCCCAAGAGTTGCGACCATAACCGCCTTAATCGTATGCATGCGGTTCTCCGCCTCATCAAAAATCACTTCCGCATGCTTTTCAAATACATCTTCTGTGACTTCATTTCCTTTTACCGCCGGCAGACAGTGCATGACAACGGTTGTGTCTTTCTCTGTTTTCTTCATCAGTTCATCGTTGACCTGGAATGGCTTCAGCAGAGCCACCCTCTCTGCGGCTTTGTCTTCTTCACCCATAGAGCACCAAACGTCGGTGTAAATACAGTCGGCTCCCTTTACAGCATCGGTGTCTTCAGTAAAGGTAAGCTTGGCTCCGGACTCCTGGGCATACTTTCTGCACTGCTCTGTCAATTCTTCTTTTGGCCAAAGGCTTTTGGGGGCCAGACAGGTGAAGTTGATCCCCATCTTTGCACATCCTATCATGAGAGAATTGCCCATGTTATTGCGTCCGTCCCCTGCGAAGACGAAGTTTAAGCCCTTTAATTCTCCGAACTGTTCTCTCAGCGTCAGAAAGTCTGCCAAAATCTGTGTCGGATGATAATCGTCGGTGAGGCCGTTCCATACCGGAACACCGCTGTATTTCGCCAGCTTTTCCACATTTTCATGTAAAAATCCCCTGAATTCGATGCCGTCGAACATTCTTCCGAGGACTCTGGCCGTATCCTCCACGCTTTCTTTATATCCAAGCTGAATATCGTCCTTTCCCAAATACTCAGGATGTCCGCCTTCATCAATACATCCGATGGTAAATGCGCATCTCGTCCTCGTGCTCGGTTTTTCAAAAATCAGGGCGATATTTTTACCCTTCAAACTGTCTCCTGTTTTGCCTTTTTTCTTATCTTCTTTTAACTGTGCCGCAAGGTCCAGCAGATAACCGATCTCTTCCGGGGTAAAATCCTTCAGTGTTAAAAAATTTCTTCCTTTTAAATTCATCTTTCTTCCTCCGTTTTATGGCCTTTGCATAACAATCATTATATAGCACCCAATATGTTTTCACAAGCCTTACTGATGGCTTCTCCCAGCTTTCTGTGCCCCTTTGCACTCAAATGGCATGCATCTTTTTCGGACGGTTCTGCAAACTGTGCGGCATCCATAAAATGAATACCGTAAAGGTCTGCCCACTCTTTATAAACAGGCGCCAGACGCCTGGAATATTCACACGCCCGCTCAAAGCCCATTGTCTCTCCATCTGCCACTTCTCTTATATTCTCCCCGATCAGGATCGGCGACACCAGGAGAATTTCGGCCGGTTTCCCATCCTCTCTCTTCTGAGGCGTGATCTCCAATATCTTTTTGATCAGCCGTTCAATGGCTTTCCCAATATCCACCGGTGTCAGCTGAAACCGGATCTTCAGATCGTTGGTACCCAGCATAAGTACCACGAGGTCCAAAGGCCCATGCGAATGGAGACAGGGCTCCAGGTAGGCAAAACCGTTTCTTCCAGGACGGATCTCGTCTTCAAAGCAGGTGGTCCTTCCGTTGAGGCCTTCCGGGATCACCCTGGCCCGTCCCTCCATATTTTTCTCTAATATACTCGTCCATCTCAAGTCATATGGATACCGGAAACCGTTTTCCGGGTTATAGCCGTATGTATTTGAATCTCCGTAACACAGAATTGTCTTCATGAGAAACCTCCTTATAGAATAAAAACAGCCGCTTCTTATTTTCGTCATAAGAAGCGGTTGCTCTGTATCGTTTATTATAATACCTGATTTAAGAAATTAATGGTTCTTGGTTCCTTTGGATTGGCCAGCAGCTCATGCGGTTCTCCCTGTTCGACGATATATCCACCGTCCATGAAGATGATACGGTCCGCAACTTCTCTCGCAAAGCCCATCTCATGTGTCACAACAACCATGGTCATTCCGTTTTTGGCCAGCTGTTTCATAACATTTAGAACTTCACCGACCATCTCCGGGTCCAGCGCGCTGGTCGGCTCGTCAAACAGCATGATGTCAGGATGCATGGCAAGCGCTCTCGCAATCGCCACACGCTGTTTCTGTCCTCCGGAAAGCTGTGCTGGATAGACATCGGCCTTTTCTTCGAGTCCCACATCTTTCAGTAAGTTTCTTCCGACAGTCTTGGCTTCGTCCAATGTCATTTTCTTTAACTGTACCGGGGCCATTGTGATGTTTTCCAGTACGGTCTTGTGCGGGAACAGATTGAAGTGCTGGAATACCATGCCGATATTCTCTCTCACTTTGTTAATATCTGTACCCTTGTCCGTGATGTCGAATCCGTCGACAACAACTTCTCCGCCAGTGATAGTTTCAAGGCGATTAAGGCACCTTAAAAATGTACTCTTTCCGGAACCGGAAGGTCCGATCAGACATACGACCTCTCCGTCTGCGACTTCCAGATCCATTCCTTTTAATACCTCTAACTCACCGAAACTCTTGACCAGCCCTTTTACTTGAACCTTCACTTTTTTATTATCTTTATTTTCCATAAGACAACTTCCTTTCCACAATATTTGCCACCTTAGAAAGGATGGTGCAGATCACCAGGTAATAGATAGCTGCCATCACATAAATGCTCATGACAGAGGTCGGCTCGTTCGCCGTAATGATCTGGCTGTTCATCGTGAGTTCCCGGATACCGATGGCATACACCAGAGAGGTATCCTTAATGGAAATAATGAACTGGTTAATGATAGAAGGAAGCATTGTCCTGATCGCCTGCGGAAGAATGACCTTTGACATGGCCTTTCCGTAAGGCAGTCCGAGGCTTCTTGCCGCCTCCATCTGGCCCTTGTCCACAGACTCGATCCCCCCGCGGACGATCTCAGCCATATATGCGCCGGCATTTAAACTGAGGGCTACTACGGCAGCCATAAAAGGACCTCCGAAATCATCCCAGTTTAAATCCATAGGCTGCAGAAAGGCTCCCGCCACTCCGTAGTACATGATAAATACCTGTACGACAAGAGGAGTTCCCCGGATAATATCTACGTAAATCTTGCAGATAATATTCAGTATCTTGTTTTTTGATACGCTGAACATACCAAAGATAATACCGATGATGCTGGCACAGATCAGAGAAGCCAGGGCAAGCTGCAGTGTCAGTCCCAGCGCCGTCGAGAATGACGGAAAATACTGTTGAAATAGTTCTATAAAGTTCATAATCTGTCCGCCTACTTAGTCTTTGTATATTTATCTACAATTTCCTGATATTTTCCGTTGTCTTTAATCTTCTTTAATCCGCTGTTAAACTTCTCTACGAGTTCAGAGTTTTTGCCCTTCTTTACAGCAAATCCATACTGGCTTCCGCTCTCGGATGTGAAAGCTACCTGTAATTTCAGATTCTTCTGCCCAATCTGATAAGAGATGACCGGGAAATCTTCAAAGCATGCGGCTGCATTTCCTGTCAGCACTGCCTGGTACATTGTCGGTGAATCCTTGAACTGTCTTACTTTATAGCCATACTTTTCAGCATTTTCATTGGCATATGTGGCACCTACCGTACCTACTTTTGCTGCCACTGTCTTTCCTTTCAGGCTGGAAAGTGCTTCTTTTTCTGCTTTTTTCTTGTCTTTAATATTATCAAATGTCTTTCCGCCTTTTTTTACAGCGAAAGCGACTTTAGAATCATAGTAAGCTTCAGAAAAATCGTATTTCTGCTTTCTTTCCTTGGTTATAGACATACCGGCGATCATTGCGTCGCTCTGTCCGGACTCTACAGAAGCCATGGCAGCATCGAAACCAACCGCTGTCACTTTGTACTTGAATCCTTCTTCTTTTGCAATCGCATCTAATAAATCAAGGTCGATTCCTACACGGTTACCATCCTTATCCTCAAATTCAAATGGTGTAAATGTTGTGTCAGATGCAATCTTATATGTCTTTTCCTTGGAGTCTTTCTTATTTCCGCCGCCGCATGCAACCAGGCTGATCCCCATGACAGCTGCGAGACCTACTGCTAAAACTTTTTTCAATCTCATTCCTTTTTCCTCCTAAATGATAATATTCGTGCCTTTTCGTTTTGAAAAAGTACACACTAATGGATATTATATCTTATTTTGAAGAATTGGTCAAACTCTCTTCAATTTCGTCCCTTAGAGAAGGTTTTTCGTCCGCGGCCACTTCCGTGATGGATTTCACCAGTCCTGCGATTCCCTGGATCTCAGATGGGACAATGATCTTCGTAGCTTTTCCGTCTGCCGCCTTTGCAAATGCTTCCAGGCTCTTTAACTGGAGTACCGCATTATCTGGGGAGGCTTTCTTTAAGAATTCGATACCGTCTGCGTTAGCCTTCTGGATCTGTTTGATCGCTTCCGCCTGTCCCTCAGACTCCCTGATGGTCGCTTCTTTATTCGCCTCTGCACGGAGGATCGCAGATTCTTTGTCACCCTCTGCTTCCAGGATCACTGATTCCTTATGGCCTTCTGCGCGGAGGATGGCGGATTTCTTTTCACCTTCCGCACGGAGGATCGCTTCTCTTCGCTCCCTCTCCGCCTTCATCTGTTTTTCCATGGCATCCTGGATCGCTGACGGCGGAATGATGTTCTTTAATTCCACCCGGTTGACTTTGATTCCCCATGGGTCTGTTGCTTCATCTAAAGTAGCACGCATCTTCGTATTAATAGTTTCTCTGGATGTCAATGTCTGGTCAAGCTCCAGGTCACCGATGATATTTCTCAATGTTGTAGCTGTCAGATTTTCGATGGCCATGATCGGATTCTCAACTCCATATGAATAAAGCTTTGGATCTGTGATCTGAAAATAGACGACTGTATCAATCTGCATGGTAACATTGTCTTTTGTGATAACCGGCTGAGGTGGAAAATCCACAACCTGTTCCTTCAGGTTTACTCTTCTTGCCACTCGGTCAATGAACGGGACCTTGATATGAAGCCCTACAGACCACGTTTCCTTGAATGCTCCCAGACGTTCCACCACATAGGCATTTGCCTGCGGAACGATCCGGATGCTGGAAAGCATCGCCATGATGATAATGAAAAATAAGATCAATAATAAAATAAACATTCTGCACCTCCTACTTCTTGCTCACGATTAGTTTCACACCTTTAATTTCCTCTACGATTACCTCTGTCTCTTCCGGGATTTCCTCATCATCGGCAGAACGCGCCGTCCAATCCATACCCTGGATGTAGACCATTCCCTGGCCTTTAATATTGATGATTCTTTTTTTAACAATACCTGTCTTCCCAATCAGGCTCTCTGCATTGGTCTTTTCTGTCTTGCTGTTCAGATATTTTTTGGCCCACGGCCTTGCAAATACAAAAACGACACAGGAAACTGCCGCGGCCAGGATCAACTGCCCGAAAAATGGCAGGCCCAGTCCCGCGCCGATGGCTGCTGCCAAAGACCCGACCGCAAACCAGATGCTCGTAAGTCCCAGGGTCAATATCTCCAACAAGAGGAAAACAGCGACCGCTATCAACCAGTATACCATATACATAATCAGCTACCTCCTTTTCTCTGCCTCCTGGCCTCATACATGAGAAGTCCTCCGGCCATAGCTGCATTTAATGATTCGACCTGGCCTTCCATCGGGATCCTGATCCTCTTATCTGCCAAAGCCGCAATTCGGTCTGTCAGCCCATTCCCTTCGTTGCCTATGAGAAATGCACTGATTTTATCATAGCATTCATCCGTGTAATCTGAACCGTCCAGATGCGCCGCGTAAACATGAATGGAACGCTGCTTTAACAGTTCCACTATCTCAGCCAGATCCTCCACATAACAAAACGGCACCCGGAAGATGGAACCCATAGTAGAGCGTATGACTTTTGGGTTGTAGATATCCACCGTATCTTTACTCATGATGACACAGCAGACTCCTGCTCCTTCTCCGGTCCTGATCAATGTCCCCAGATTTCCCGGATCCTGTAGGTTCTCCAGCAAAAGAATGCTGTTGCCGTCCCTTTTGAATATTTCAGAAATCGGGGTCTGCTCCATTCTCACCAGGGAAAGAATCCCCTGGGGTGTCTCTGTATCAGAGATCTCACGGAAAACTTGGGGAGATACCTCCTCAAAAGAAATTCCCCGGAGTATTTCTCTATGCTCCTTTATAAAATCACTGGAGACAAATACTTTTTCTCTCCGGTCCTCCGGTATCTCCCGAAACATGCGGAGTCCCTCAATAACAAACAGTCCGGTCTTTTTTCTCTCTCTGGAACTTTTCAGTAATTTTACCACCTGTTTGATCTGTTTATTCTGTGATGTTGTAATCATAAGTTTTTCTCCACTATCTAAAGCCGGTACAGGAAAACCCCAGTCCGGACATCACTTCCATTTATCTAAGCTTGATCAAATCTTCTTTATTTCCAATCACAATCAGGCTGTCGCGCTCATTTAATATCTGGTCTGGATCCGGCGCCCCGTTAAAATCTTCTCCACTGTGGATGGCCACAACATTGATGTTATATTTCCCACGGATATCCAGCTGGCGCAGGTTTTTCCCAACCCAGCCTTTTTTCAGATGGATTTCCACGATACTGGTCTTGGATGACAGGTCAAACAGGTCCATCACTTTTCCACTCACAAGATTGTAGGCAGTCCTGGCACCCATTTCCTCCTCAGGATATACCACCTCATCGGCGCCGATCCTTTTTAGAATCTCTCCTTTCAGCCTTCCATCTGCCTTAGCAAGGATATACGGAACTCCGATCTCCTTTGCGATCATCAGTGCCATAACACTGGCTTCCAGACTTTCCGCAGTGGCAATGACCACCCCGTCCATCTCTTCCAGCCCGATGCTGTTCATCACTTCCATATCTGTGACATCCGCACAGACTGCACAGGTAACATAATCCACAATATCCCGGACCAGCTCTTCCTTCTGGTCTACTGCCAGCACTTCCGCCCCATCTTTCATCAGATTTAAGGCCACACTCTTGCCAAATTTACCAAGCCCAAGCACTGCATATGATTTTCCCATTATCCTTACTCCTTTATATGCTTTTATCCTAAAATAATATCTTCTTCCGGATACGCTGCCAATACTTTCTTTTTACCCCGGACTGCAAATCCCACTGCCAAAGAGACAGGACCGACCCTTCCCAGATACATGGTGACGATGATCGCCAGCCTTCCGATCACACTCAAATCCGGTGTCAGTCCCTTGCTAAGACCCACGGTTCCAAGTGCGGAGACACATTCATAACATGTATCCATAAAGGATGCGGTGTCAGATACCAGTACGATCAAAATAGAAGACAACAGTACAATCAGATTGACACAAATGATCGTCAGTGCCTTTGGTATAACATGCATTGGTATGGTTCTCTTAAATATATGGATCGCTCCCTCCTGCTTGACCGTTACGAGCACACAGTAAACCAAAACAACAAATGTGACCGTCTTAACTCCGCCTGCTGTTCCCACAGGAGAGCCTCCGATGAACATAAGAATCATAGAGATCAGAGAGGAGCCCTCGGTCAGCGCCGCCTGGGGAACAGTCTCAAATCCCGCCGTTCTTACTGTGACAGACTGGAACATAGATGCCATGAGCTTATTGCCAAGAGAAAGGTTTCCTATTGTTTTAGTATTTGCATATTCAAAGATAAAAATAAATACGGTACCGATAAAAATTAAAATCACTGTGGTGGACAATACGATCTTAGAGTGAAGTCTCAGCTTTCCGAAAGCTCTGCGAAGCGGGAATTCCCTATGGATCAGTTCCCTGAATACCCGTAGCAAGTCCCTCCAAACGATAAAACCGAGGCCTCCTAAAATGATCAGCCCCATGACAGTAAAATTCACTACTGGGTTTGTAATGTAGCTTCTGAGACTATCCATCTGCACGATATCGATCCCTGCGTTGCAAAAAGCGGAAATAGAGTTAAAAACAGATGCCCATATGCCGTATTTTACACCGAATTCCGGAATAAACTGTGTTGCAAATAATGCCGCTCCGATCCCTTCTATAATAAAAGTCCCCTTTAAAATCTTGCGGACCAGTTCTATGAGACCGGACATTGTATTCAAGCTGAAGGACTCCTGGATCAGGATTCTGTTTTTCATTGTCAGCTTTTTCTTCAGAAACAAAAACATTCCTGTGGTGAATGTGATAACACCCAGACCTCCCAGCTGTATCAGCACCAGGATCACCAACTGTCCGAAAGTACTCCAGTAAGTCATCGTTGTCTCCACCACCAGCCCGGTGACACACACAGATGTTGTGGATGTAAACAATGCGTCAATATAAGGCGTGGCGTGGCCGTTCCTTGACGCGATCGGCAATGTCAGCAGCACAGACCCAATCAGTATGACAAATAAGAATCCAAATAATATAATATGGACCGGCTTAATCTTCTTCATTCCCTTTCATTTCTCCTTATATACAGAAAAAGCCATCTTTAAAAGATCGCTTTTTCCATAAAATCTTTTTATTTTCCAAGTAAATGGGCAATCTGTAATTGATAGTCATCCACATGCTTTTCCATTGCCAGACCCTCGTCCATATCGATGTCCATGAACTTTCCGTTCTGATATCCGACGATACGGTTGCTCTTTCCTGCACATAAAAGATCCACTGCATAGGCTCCCATCATAGAAGCATACACCCTGTCTTTTGCTGTAGGGCTTCCGCCTCGCTGCATGTGACCTAAGATCGTAGCTCTTGTCTCAATTCCTGTAGCTGCCTCGATCCTCTTGGCCATGCCGTAGGAATGTCCAACACCTTCCGCATTAATGATCATATGATGAGTCTTTCCTAACGCTCTGTTCCTGAGCAGATGTTCGATGATCTGCTGCTCTAACTTCGGCATGTTGCCGTCAAAGCTTTCCGGGATCAGGATATCTTCCGCTCCGGTTGCCATTCCGCACCACAGTGCGATATATCCGGCGCCGCGTCCCATTACCTCAACGATACTGCAGCGCTCGTGGGATGTGGATGTGTCCCTGATCTTATCAATGGCTTCCATCGCCGTGTTGACTGCTGTATCAAATCCGATGGTATACTCGGTACATGCGATGTCAAGGTCGATGGTGCCGGGAATTCCGATGGTGTTGATCCCAAGTTCCGCAAGTCTCTGCGCTCCCTGGAAAGAACCGTCTCCACCGATGACAACAAGTCCGTCGATTCCCTGTTCGCGGCACACCTCTGCGCCTCTCTTCTGTCCTTCCGGTGTCTTAAACTCATCACAGCGGGCAGTAAATAAGATGGTTCCTCCCCGTGAAATACTATCTGCAGTGTGTCTTGAAGTCAGATCGATGATATCTTCATTCAATAAACCATTATATCCTTTTCTGATACCCTTTACATTTAAACCGCGCTCTAAACCGACTCTAACGACTGCTCTTGTGGCAGCGTTCATTGCGGGTGCATCCCCTCCGCTGGTCAGTACTCCAATTGTTCTTACTTTCGGTGTTCCCATGTTAAAATCCTCCAAATAATAGCATAAAATTATATTTTGTTAGACTCATTTTAATGCATTTGTTAAAGATTTTCAATATAATTATTTTAACCCTGTTTTCTTGATCCTGATATTTTCTTTTCCATATCGTTCTCCAAGTACATATATGAGTTCATTCTCACTGTTCACCGCGAAAGCCCGGTCCAGTCTGTTCACGGCTCTCTCCTTCCTGCAATAGACGATCACCGGATTGCTGCCCCTGTAAGGCTTCAACATCTCATAAAACCGTTCCTGCTCTGCAAAAAAACAGTCCTTGTCATCAAACTGTACCCAAATCTCCTGGGACAGGTCGTCAAACGTGCTGATCTGGCTGCAGATCATCTTACTCTCTTCCTCTGAGATAGAGGTGTTTCCTTTTACAAAGATCTTGGCATCCTCTTTGAGAAGATGCTGGTAGTTGTTAAATTCTCTCGGAAATACGATGACTTCCACTGTTCCCATCAGATCTTCCACCGTCAGAAACGCCATATTCTGGTTGTTTCTGGTGAGTTTTATATTCATGTCACTGATAATGCCTCCGATGATACAGGTCTGCTTATCCTTTAATACCGGCTGCCCCGTCTCTTCTTCCGCAACAAAATCGGATGTACTGGCTGTTGTGAGTCTCTCCAGGATCTCAACATCGTCTTCCAGCGGATGTCCGCTTACATAGATGCCCAGCACCTCTTTTTCGATTGCCAGTCTCTGTTCTTTGTCATATTCCCCAACGTCCGGGTACTTTATCTCAAAGCTCTCCTGCTGGTCCTCCGACATAAAGTCTAAAAGGCTCATCTGTCCGGAGATCTCCTGTTTGCGTTCCTTCTGGACACTCTCCAGGATACTTGCGTAGACGAACATCTGCTGTTTCCTTGTCCGCCCAAGTCCGTCCAGTGCCCCGGATTTGATCAGGCTCTCCACGGTCCGTTTGTTCATTTCCTTGCTGGACAGCCGTTCCACCAGATCTTTCAGGCTCCTGAAAGGCCCATGTTCGGTTCTCTCTTTTAGAATCTCTTCTATGACCGGCTTTCCAAGACTCTTGATGGCACTGAGCCCGTAGCGGATACATCCGTCATCCACGGAAAACGCTCCTTCACCCTTATTGATATCCGGCGGCAGTATCCTGATCCCCATCTTCCGGCAGGCATAGATATATTCTGATACCTTATTAGTGTTTCCCAAAACGGAGGTCAGCAATGCAGCCATGAATTCTTTTTGATAGTAGCATTTCAGATAAGCTGTCTGATAAGAGACCACCGCATAGGCTGCCGCATGGGATTTATTAAAGGCATACTTTGCAAAATCCAGCATCTCATCCCAGATATGGTTCGCCAGTTTTTCATCGATGCCATTTTTGATGCAGCCGGGAATTCCTTCCTCTTCATTGCCGTATACAAAGTTCTTCCGCTCCTTCACCATAACGTCGCCCTTTTTTTTGGACATGGCTCTGCGCACAAGGTCACTGCGGCCGAGAGTATATCCTGCCAGCTCCATTACGATCTGCATTACCTGTTCCTGATATACGATACATCCATATGTGGGCTTTAAGATCTTCTCCAGCTGCGGGCAGTCATAGCGGATGCTCTCTTTATCCACTTTTCCCTTTACGTATCTCGGGATAAAGTCCATCGGTCCCGGCCGGTAAAGAGAGATACCCGCGATGATCTCCTCCAGGCTTTCCGGCTTCAGTTCCTTCATGAAAGATTTCATGCCGCCGCTTTCCAGCTGGAACACACCCTCTGTTTTACCCTGGCCGATCATCTCATAGACTTTTGCGTCTTCCGTATCGATATCATTAATGTTAAACGGCCTGCCCTCTTTCTTCTCAATCAGGTGCACCGCATCCTGGATGACAGTCAATGTCCGAAGTCCCAGGAAATCCATTTTGAGCAGTCCCAATTCTTCGATGGTGGTCATGGTAAACTGCGTCGTTATGGCATCGTCTGTACCTTTTGCCAAAGGCACAAACTCATCGATGGAATCCTTGCCGATCACGACGCCTGCGGCATGCATGGATGCGTGCCTCGGCAGTCCTTCCAGACGCTTCGACATGTCGATAAGATATTTTGTTTCTTCATCTTCCGCATATGCCTTTTTCAGATCAGGACTTTTTTTCAACGCCCCCTCTATGGTGATATTCAGCTCATTGGGCACCATTTTTGCAATGCTGTCCACCTTGGCGTAAGGAATATCCAGAACTCTTCCCACGTCCCGGATGACCGCCCTGGCCGCCATAGTTCCAAACGTTATGATCTGAACCACCTTATCTTTTCCATACTTCTCCACCACATAGTCAATGACCTCCTGCCTGCGCTCATAACAGAAATCAATATCAATATCCGGCATGGATACACGCTCCGGATTCAGGAAACGCTCAAACAGAAGCTGGTATTTGGTGGGTTCAATATCTGTGATCTCCAGACAGTAGGATACAATGCTTCCCGCCGCAGATCCCCGCCCGGGTCCCACAGCGATACCATGGTCTTTGGCATAGCGGATAAAATCCCATACGATCAGGAAATAGTCCACATATCCCATATTTTCAATCGTGTCCAGCTCAAATTCCAGGCGCTCTCTGAGTTCCCCGGACACCTCTTTGTAACGGCGGCTGATGCCCTCATCACAAAGCTTTTTTAAATAAGAAGTAGATGTATAACCCTCAGGCACGTCAAACTTCGGCACCTTCTGCTCTCCGAAGATAATCTCCACATTGCACCGCTTTGCTATCTTTTCTGTATTGTCTATGGCTTCTCTGGCATACGGAAAAAGCCGTTCCATCTCCTCAGGTGATTTGAGATAATATTGTCCGCCTTCATACCGCATCCTGTCCTCATCCGCCACTTTTTTTCCGGTCTGGATGCACAGCAGGATATCATGGGGCTCCACGTCCTCCGCAAAGGTATAGTGGAGATCATTGGTGGCCACCAGCTCGATCCCTGTCTCCTTGGACATCTTCAGCAGGGCCGAGTTGACTGTTGTCTGCTCACTGATCCCATGATCCTGGAGCTCCAGAAAGAAATTGCCCTTGCCGAAGATCTTCTCCAGCCTCAGGGCAGCTTCTTTTGCCTTCTCATAGTCTCCTTCTCTGATATAAGTAGGGATCTCTCCTCCCAGACAGGCACTCAGCGCAATGATGCCTTCACTGTAAGTCTCCAGCACTTCATAATCTACTCTCGGCTTATAGTAAAACCCTTCTGTAAATCCTCTGGATACAATCTTCATCAGGTTGTGATACCCCTGGTCATTTTCAGCCAAAAGGACCAGATGGAAATAATTGTTGCTGCCCTGTCTGCCGTCCTTTTCAAATCTGGATCCAGCCGTCACATAGATCTCACATCCAATGATTGGCTTGATGCCTTCTGCTTTGGCAGCCTTATAGAAATCAATGACTCCATACATGGCACCGTGATCTGTGATGGCAATACTGTCCATCCCCAGTTCTTTGGTCTGATGCACAAGCTCCTTGATCTTACTGGATCCATCCAGCAGACTGTATTCTGTATGAACATGTAAGTGTGTAAAACTCATGGACTTTCTCTCCTGTACTTATTCTTCACCCGGTCTCTGAGGCTCATCGTAAATATTATGTCCGGTCTCTAATACTTTCCCCTCCACCGTAAACTTCATTGACTTTGTGCCAAGATTCTCACAGATGGTCTTTGTCACTGCCTGAACTGTCAGCACTTCACCGGAGCTGCCCATCCTGCGCAGGGTCTTTTCAAATGTATTATTAAAGTCGACGTAGGCTGTCTGCTTCTTGATCTGGAAAGAGTTGATCTTCGTCCCCTCTTCCAGGGTTCCCATCTTGATCATCTCTTTCAGCAGCTTCTGCGCCGTCACATCCTGGATCTTTACCTTTCCCTGAATCAATGTCTCCACATTGTCATCCGGCGCATAGATGGTACACTCTTTTACAACCGGCTTCTTTGATTCTGCCGTTGTGGCTGCGGCTTTTTTCCCTGTTGTCTTTTTCTTTGCCGTGGTCTTTTCTGCCTCAGTGGAAGCTTTTGTGGCCTTTTCTGTTGCCTTCTTTGTATTATCATTACTGCATCCGGCTAATCCCGCTGCAGCAGCCACAGCCAGCAGTCCGGCAAATATCAGTTTTTTCTTTCTCATAACGTGTCCTCCTTCGGTTGATCGAACAACAATTCTATACAGATATATAGATTTTACCACAAAACCATTTCCTGTGCTATAATGCTAAGGAAAAGATAAGAAGATAAAGGAGTAAGATTATGGAACATATGACCATTCAGGATATTTTAGCTGCAACCGGCGGCACCCTTCTGTGCGGCGATTCTTCTATGCCGATCAAACGCATAAGCACAGACTCCAGAACAGTGGGGCCGGATACCTTGTTTGTACCCATCATCGGTGAACGGGTAAACGCACATAAATTTATCGACAGCGCCCTGAAAGACGGCGGAGCTGCTCTGACTCAGGAACATGACCACGCAGAAGGTCCGCATCCATTTATCAGGGTGCTGGATACCTTAAAGGCCATGCAGCAGATCGCATCTTATTATAGAAATAAAATGTCCCTTCCGATCATCGGAATTACAGGAAGTGTTGGAAAAACCACGACCCGCGAGATGATCGCCCATGTGCTGAAGGGCAAATACCGTGTGTTTGAGACCATTGGAAACCAGAACAGCCAGGTCGGTGTGCCCTTGACCCTGGACCGCCTCACATCAAAGGATGAGATCGGAGTGCTGGAGATGGGTATGAGTGAACCGGGACAGATTACGATTCTCGGAGAGATCATTCGCCCAAATGCTGCGGTAGTCACAAATGTAGGTGTCTCCCATATTGAACAGATGGGAAGCCGGGACAATATCTGCCGTGAAAAACTGGATATCCAGAACGGTCTGGCCAAAAACGGCGTACTGTACTTAAACGGCGACAATGATATGATCCGAAAACATATCGGTTATGTGACACATTCATATAAATTTTTTGGATTTTCAGAAGACTGCTCCTATCGTGCTGAGGAAGTAGAAGAGATCAATGGTCAGACCCATTTTACTTTCGTCCATGAAGATATGAGGGAACCAATCATTTTAAATGTTCTTGGGGATCACAATGTCTCCAACGCCCTTGCCGCAATCGCCCTGGGCCTTGCCTATGATGTTCCAATGGAAACGATCAAACGGCAGCTTGCCACATTTTCCGGACAGCGCCAGAACATTCTCAAAATGCATGGATACACGGTCATTGATGACGCCTACAATGCCAGTCCCGATTCTATGAAAGCAGGTCTTAAAATTTTATCAGATTATCAGGACAGTGGAAGAAAAGTCGCGGTTCTGTCCGATATGCTGGAGCTGGGACCAGATTCTCCGGATTACCACAGGGAAGTCGGCGAATTCCTGGGCACGGCAGATATTACGGATCTATACATCACGGGAACCCTTTCCAAAGAATATGCAAAAGCTGCACAAAAAAAGAATCCCTCACTAAAAACGAAATGGTTCGCTTCCAATCATGATCTGATATCTTATTTAAAGAATTATCTATCAGAACATGATGTAGTACTGATCAAAGCATCCAATGGGATGAAGCTGTATGAAGTGGCAAAAGCTCTTGACTAAGAAAAATTTTGACGGATGCAAAAATGAAAGGCCTTCCACCTGGCGATGGAAGGCCTTTCATTATACCAAAATACACTTAATGTGTGAGAGAGGGTTATCTCTAATTCAAGGGAGGGAACCTTGAATTTAGATTTATTATACATCATATTTCAGATTTTTGTGCGTCAATGTAATAAGTGGCTGTTTTATTGTCATGAAAACTTTTACTGACCCTTATTTTTCCTTTTTTATTACCGTTTATCTTATATTTCCCCCGTTTATTTTTTATGGATTCTTCTGTGATGCGTCTTTTTTTGACATTCTTCGTCTGCTGTGCTACTTTAAATAGGCAAACCGGAGAAGATTCCCTCAGGGAAGAGAAAATTGTCCTCCGGTTTTCTTCATTATCTAATATTAAAAAGGAGATTTATATGAAAAACCAATCATTTTCGTCCGCTCATGATCTGGAAGGAAGAATTCCCTTTCCCCAGGCTGTCCTTTTAGGACTGCAGCATGTCCTGGCAATGTTTGCAGGAAATCTGACTCCGATCATCCTGATCGCCGGCGCCTGCGGCATCGGTGCAGGCAGCCCTCTTCAGGTATCTATCTTACAAAATGCCATGCTGGTAGCCGGCCTCGTAACCTTTGTACAGCTGTTCACCATTGGACCAGTGGGTGCCCGCCTTCCGGTCGTCATGGGTACCAGCTCCGGGTTTATCGGAGTGTGTTCCGGGGTGGCAGCCTCTATGGGCGGCGGAGTGGCAGCATACGGAGCCATTCTGGGAGCGAGCATCATCGGCGGCCTGTTTGAAGGGGTTCTGGGATTTTTCTTAAAGCCCCTGCGAAAGTTTTTTCCGTCTGTGGTCACCGGTACAGTGGTCATGGCCATCGGTCTGTCCCTGATCTCTGTGGGGATCAATTCTTTCGGAGGCGGCTCCGGAGCTGGGGATTTCGGTTCCCTCCCGAACCTTTTTGTGGGAGCTGTGGTACTGATTGTGATCGTTGTCTTAAAGCATTTCACAAAAGGTGTAACCAGCAGTTCCTCTATTCTGATCGGTGTTATTGTGGGCTACATTCTCTGCGCTGTCATGGGCCTGTTTCTGCCCACTACCTATACAAATGCAGAGGGTGCCGTGCAGACAGCTTCCTGGGTTTTAAATTGGGATAAAGTGGCCGATGCCGGCTGGTTCTCTCTTCCTAAGCTCATGCCCGTCAAGATCGTATTTGACCTGAAGGCTATCATACCGATCGCCATTATGTTTATCGTGACTTCTGTTGAGACGATAGGCGATATTTCCGGCATCACAGAGGGAGGATTGTCCAGAGAAGCCACCGATAAAGAACTCTCCGGCGGCGTGATCTGTGACGGTTTGGGATCTTCCTTCGCTTCTGTTTTCGGAGTGCTCCCAAATACATCCTTTAGTCAGAACGTAGGTCTTGTGGGAATGACAAAGGTTGTCAACTTATATTCTATTTCCATGGGCGCAGGCTTCCTTGTAATCTGCGGACTGTTTCCCAAACTGGCGGCATTGGTCTCCATCATGCCCCAGTCCGTGCTCGGCGGAGCTGCGGTTATGATGTTCGCTTCCATCGTAGTCAGCGGAATCCAGCTGATCACCAAAGACGGAGTAAGCAACCGGGTTGTAACCATCGTATCTGTGGCTTTAGGACTCGGCTATGGACTCGGTGCCAACGCCCAGGCCCTGGCAAACCTTCCTCAGGCAGTTCAGCTGATCTTCGGCGGCTCCGGGATCGTTCCCGCCGCTCTGGTTGCCATTATCTTAAATGCAGCAATACCAAAAGAAAAATCAGACAATTAACCACCATTTCAGGAGGAAGATCACATGAAAGTCACGACTCTCATTGAAAATCAGGCTCCGGACTCTCTGTGCAGAGAACACGGGCTGGCAATACATATTGAGTATAAAGGGAAAAACTATCTTCTGGATACCGGTGCCTCCGGACAATTTGCAGAAAATGCGCACCGGCTGGGCATCTGTCTTTCCGATGTGGATGCGGCGTTTCTCTCCCACGCTCATTACGATCACTCCGGCGGGTACCGGGAATTCTTCTCCGAGAATTCAAAAGCGGTGCTTTATCTTCAAAAGGCTGTCAGAGAAAATTGTTATTCTAAATTCCTGCTGTACAGACAATACATCGGTGTACCGAAGGGTGTTCTTAAGAACTATCGAAACCGTCTCAGGTTTATGTCCGGCACAGTGGAAACAGAGCCAGGCGTCTGGACGGTCTCACACAGCATTCCCGGACTTTCGGAGAGAGGCCGCCGCGGACACATGTATATTAAGTCAAAAAACGGTTTCAGTCCTGATAATTTCAGCCACGAGCAGAGTCTCGTATTTGAGCGTGAAAATGATCTGGTTCTGTTCAACAGCTGCTGCCATGCAGGTGTTGTTTCTATCATTGACGAAGTAAATTACGCCCTGAAGACAGCAGATAAGAAGGTCTCTTATGTATTCGGCGGTTTTCATACCATGGGGCTCCGGGGTCCGGGCAGTATGAGCGGCAGGCCGGAAGACATCCAGGAGCTTGGAAGACAACTGCTTAAACGGAATATCTCCTGTGTCTATACCGGCCACTGTACGGGTATTCCCGCTTTCCGGGTATTGAAAAAAACAATGAAAGAAAAAGTGCGCTATATGAAAACAGGCAGCGTGATCAGCTTATAGGTTAAGTAAAGGGAAAGGGCCTTGGATAATTCCAAGACCCTTTTGATATTCTGCCTTTTTATTTAAATTTGTCAATATAACCCTGTATAAATATAAAAATAACAATCAGCGGAAGAATAAACGTAACATATTTCCTCGTCCATTCCGGATATTTGATTCCTTTTCCCGCATTGGCCTCTTCGCTGAAGTTTTTCCATCCCCAGCCGTATTTCGTCACACAGAACAGCAGATACACTAAAGACCCCAGCGGAAGAATATTGTTGCTCACAATAAAATCCTCCAGATCCTGGATCGTACTTTTCGCCCCAAAAGGCATGATATGGCTCCACACATTGAATCCGAGTGCACACGGAAGCGACAGTATGGTGATCAGTATCCCGTTGAAAACACTCGCTTTCTTGACTGTCCAGCCCCATAAATCCTGTGCAAAAGAAATGATATTCTGAAACACTGCTATGATTGTCGACAGCGCCGCAAAGGACATAAACAGGAAGAACAGGGCTCCCCATATCCTGGCACCCGGCATCTCGTTAAATACATTCGGCAGTGTGATAAATACCAGGTTTGGTCCGCTGTCCGGCCGCACTCCGAAAGCAAAGCAGGCCGGAAAGATAATCAGTCCTGACATAAGAGCTACAAGTGTATCCAATACGGCCACGCTGACAGCTTCTCCTGTCAGACGGTAAGACCGGTCAATATAGCTTCCGAAAATTGCGATAGCTCCGATCCCAAGGCTCAGCGTAAAGAACGCCTGTCCCATAGCCGCAGAGACTACTTTCATGATTCCCTGCTCCTTCATGGCCTGGAAATCCGGCACAAGATAGAATGCAAGCCCTTTTGAGGCCCCCGGAAGTGTGACTGCTCTTATGACCAGCACAAGAATAACCACAAATAAACAAGACATCATGACTGTAGTAATCTTTTCCACACCATTCTGAAGCCCCAGAGAACAGATTAAAAATCCAACAATAATGACAACCAGCATCCAGAAAATCAGCACTTCCGGCTTTGATAAAAGTTCTCCGAACACAGCCTCAACCTGTTTCGGATTTTTACCCACAAAATCGCCTTTCAGCATCTTGAAGAAATAACTGATCATCCATCCTGCCACAGTCGTATAAAACATCATCAGCAGATAGTTTCCTGCCATTCCGAAATAGCTGTACCAATGCCACTTTGTTCCCTCGGGCTCCAATGTCTGAAACGAAGTTGCGATACTTTTCTGGCTGGCACGCCCCACTGAAAACTCCATGACCATGATCGGCAGTCCCAGCGCAAATAAGAAAAACAAATATACCAATACGAAGGCAGCTCCTCCGTACTGTCCGGTTACAAACGGAAACCTCCACACATTCCCGATTCCTATGGCGCATCCTGCCGATATTAAGATAAATCCAATCCTCGACGAAAACTTTTCTCTCTTTTCCATAATTACTTTTCCTTTAATTCAAAGATAAATTCTGAACCTTCTCCTTCCTTACTTTTTACCCAAATCTGTCCTTCATGTATCCTGACAATCCATCTTACCATAGACAGGCCCAGACCGGTACCCCTGACTTGATTTTGGCTGTTCCTGCTCCTGTCAGCGCGGTAAAAACGGTTCCATATCTTGTCTAAATGTTCCGCTCCGATGCCCTGTCCGTCATCCTTCACTATTCCCCGGATTTTCCCGTCTTTTTTGAACAGCGATACTTTCACTATTCCATTTCTCTTTCCATAGTCAATGGAATTCTCCACCAGATTAATCAGCATCCTGGTCAGAAGCATCTGGTCTCCTCTGGCTGTGAGGCCGGGCTCGATCTCACTCAGCAGATGAATCCTTTTTTCATCGGCTCTCTGTGACAGTTCCTCCAATGTCATTTCTGCCAGCATACTCATATCCACAGGCTCAAACTGGAAATTCTCTTTTCCTCTCTCGCTCCGGGCAATCATCAAAAGCTGTGAGATAAGATCCGACATTTTCTTAGCCTGCCGGAGAACAATCTGAATCTCATGTTTCTGTTCATTACTGAGTGTATCTTCCTCCAGGGCATATTCACACTGTGCTATGATCACAGAAACCGGAGTCCTTAGTTCGTGGGAGACATCGGAAGTAAACTGTTTTTCATCCTCAAATGATGCTTCCAGACGGTCAAACATTTCATTGAACGTACATGTCAGCTGACGCATTTCATCTTCCGATTTTGGCTCCGGGAGACGTTTTGACAAATCCGCACCGCTGCTGATGTCCCCTGCGGTAGTACATATATCATCTACCGGCTTTAGAGCTTTCTTCGTCATCATGTATCCGATCAGCCCAATGGCCAGAATCAGGAGCGGATATACAGCTAAAAAGGCCAGCAGAACCATATGCATAATCTGTTCCATGCCATGTATAGAAACGATCCCTCTGATCCAGATGGCCTTTCCTGTACCGTACTGATAAGCGGCGTCATAGATCATCCACTGCTTGCTTCCCTTCTCTATGTTTCGGACTTCATGAGACTGAAGCTTTGTTTCTTTCGGAAACTCCACGGGCATACTGCCGTGCAGCAGCCTTCCTTCCTGATCATAGATACAAAACATGACGCCGTCGTCATAATAGTCTACCTCCGGGTCCAGATAATAGGTTCCGTTCTGGAACTCTATATCGTGAGCAAAGTCGGCTACCATTCCCTGAAGATCTTCCTCTGTCTTGGACAGTTCCAGCTGATTGATAAATATGAAAACCCCTGCAAATACTGCTGCCAGCACGACAGCGATCATCCCTGTATACCAAAGGGTAACTCTTTTTTTAATCGAAAATCGTCTCATACTTCTTTCCTCAGAACGTATCCAACGCCTCTCACCGTGTGGATCAGCTTACAGCCAAATCCTTCATCAATCTTCTTCCTCAGATAACGGATGTAGACATCCACCACATTAGATCCGCCCTCAAAATTATAGTTCCATGCATGCTGTTCAATCTGATCCCTGGACAGCACAATATTCTGATTTCTCAGCATATATTCAAGGACCATAAATTCTTTGCTGGAAAGAGATATCTTTTTATCTGCACGGGTAACTTCCTTTGATTCACAGTCCAGGACCAGGTCATCAATCGTCAGCCGGTTAGAAACCAGGGCCGGTTTCCTCCGCATCATGACCCGCACCCTGGCCATAAGTTCTTCAAACGAAAAAGGTTTTACAAGGTAGTCGTCGGCTCCAAGGTCCAGGCCCTTCACGCGGTCTTCAATGCCGTCTCTTGCAGTCAGAAACAATACCGGCGTGTCGCTGCCCTCTCTCCGGATCTTTCTCAGCAGTTCCAGTCCGTCAAGTCCAGGAAGCATAATATCCAGAATTATGCCGTCATAATCTGCCATGGAGATATAATCCAGTGCATCCAGGCCGTTTCCGCAGTCATCTACGGTATAATGCTCTTTCTTCAGTTTCTTTTTTAAGATGCTTCTTAAATCCCCTTCGTCTTCCACAATTAACAGGCGCATGTCATACCTCCATATGGAACTATTATAATATAAATGTAATTTTATGAAAATGTTTTAATTTAATTTTAATAATCGGGAACTATAATAAAGTTATCAAAAATATAAGAAAGGAGATTTTATTATGAAAATTAAAATAACAGCCATATTAGCCTGCCTTACATTTGTATTCTTATTTGCAGGATGCCAGAGTACCCCGAAGGATCAGGCCGAATCAACTACCACACAGGATATCGCCACAACAGCGAAGGGAACTGAAAAAGCCACTGAAAAGTCAACAGCGACTCAGACAACCACTTCCGACACACCTGATTTCAGCAAATATGAGACAAAAATCTCAAAGATTACAAAGAAAATCCAGGCGGCAAAACCCGCTTCCAACGCTTCCAAGAATCAGGATAAATTTTATAGCTTAAAGAAAGAACTGGATGCGATCGACCATGAACTTGATACTCTGGATGACGATTACGAGCATCAATATGATACCGGAAAACTCTCTGCCGAAAAATATAAAGACATCGAGCGCAAGATTGACGCTCTCGAAGACAAACTTGATTTTGCAGAAGATTCTTTAGAAAACAAGTTCGGTATTGATGATTAACAGCTGAATTTAATTTTAAATATCTCAGGCCTGCTTCCTGTCAGCATACGAGGCAGGCCGGAAGATATTTATCACTGCAAACGTATTTAATGACGAAGGAGGTAAAAAGCCATGAAAATCAAAAAAATTTTGTTAATGTTTATGGGATTCATGATGGGACTTTCCCTTTCCCTGTCCCCTGCAGTAATCCATGCAGACAGCGATGACCCGAAACCCACTTCTATCCGAAAACTCAACTATAAAAAGAGGACTGTCAGAGTCGGGCAGAAATTTGAATTGAAGGCTTATGCCAGACCATATGATTATGATGACGATCAGCTCATCTGGTCTACCGGCAACAAAAAAATCGTAAAAATTATCAGCAAAGACCGCAGAGACGATGATATTACATTAAAAGCCATGAAAACCGGAAAAGTAAAGATCACCTGCCGCATCCGCGGAACAAAGAAAAAGAAAACCTGTACAGTAACCGTAAAGAAAAAAGTGAAAAAGAAATACATAAAACCGACAAAGATCAAACTGGATGATAAACGGATGGATGTAGACGTGAATGATACTGAGGATATTGATTATAAGGTATATCCAAAAAAAGCTACGAACAAAAAAGTAACCTTCCGTTCCAGCAACACAAAAATAGCAACAGTAAACTCCCGGGGTGATGTAAGAGGAATCCGCCCGGGCAGAACAAAGATCACACTGACATGTAAAGCAAATCCGAAAGTAAAAGCTTATGTATATGTTATTGTAGAATATGACGATTAAAGATTCATGGGAGGAAAATATGAAAATTAAAAAATTACTGCCTGCTGTACTGGCAGCATTGTTAAGTCTGACGGTCATTATGTCACCGCTCAGCATCCATGCCGACGAAGATGATCCAAAACCGACCTCTATAAGAAGGCTGAATTACTCTAAGAAGACCCTGCGGGTAGGACAAAAATTTGAACTGGAAGCCTATGCGCGTCCTTCTGACTACGACGATGACCAGCTGATCTGGTCTACCAGCAACAAAAAAATTGTGAAGATCGTAAGCAGAGACCGCAGGGACGACGACATCACCGTAAAGGCAGTGAAAACCGGAAAAGCTAAAATCACCTGCCGTATCCGGGGTACAAAGAAGAAAAAGACCTGTACTATCACGGTAAAGAAAAAAGCAAAAAAGAAGTATACAAAGCCAACCAGAATCTGGGTGGAAGACCGCTACACCGATGTAGATGTTCATGATTGGGAAGACATTGAATACAAGGTTTATCCCCGGACTGCCACAAACAAAAAGGTATCGTTTTCTTCCAGCAACAAAAAAGTTGCGACTGTCAATTCCAAAGGTTATATCTATGGCAAAAAACCTGGAAGAGCAACCATCACGCTGACTTGCAAAGATAACCCGAAGGTAAAAGCCTATGTCCACGTCTATGTGGAATGGGACGACGACGATGATTATGACGATTACGACTGATTGCAATGCATAAAATGTTATTTCCGTATTTTTTGTCTGATTCCGGTCATACTATTTCTGAGGTGATGACTATGAGAAATGAAGATATTCCAATTGGCTTTACGATGGAACTGGCACAGCACGAAAATGCCCTGTCTGCATTTTCTTCGCTGACTTCTGACCAACAGCGTCAGGTCATCGACGGTGCCAAACAGATGAAGACCCGGCAGGAAATGCGGAATTATGTTGAAAACCAATTCAAATAAAAAAGAACAGGAAGCAAAAGTTTGATTTTGTTTCCTGTTCTTTTTGTTTTCCTGTCACTGTTTTACAAACTCAGGATTTTTCATCACATAGTTTATCTTGGTCTTATCGTTCCAATACCCTGCGAGAGCCACCGGAAACCATCCGATTAACACGTTTACAATGAGCGTTACGATGAGAAGCTTCTTCTTATTTTGATAAGACTGCACCAGATCTACAGATGGATTTTTCACTTTTTCCGCCTGCACAAACCTTAAAATAATAACGACTACATTATAAATGGCTCCAAACCAGACAAACCAATAACTTAATGCTAACCATGCATAGAAAAGTGTTACAACACTCCAAAAGATACCGGTATTCCGCTTTTTCCTGCTCAGGAACAGACGAAATTACTGGTCCTTTTCATTTAAAGCCTCCAGCTTTAAGCCGCACCATTCGCGGTACAGAGCATCCTCCCTGTTCTCTTTGCCGCAATTATGACAAATTATCTCTATCCCTCCGAATCATTGTATTGTTGTAACTAAATTATAACACAGAATTTTACCCACAAAACAATTCCCTTACTGGATCATTGTAATATTTTTATATATTTTGAACTACAGTAACCTGTACGTCCATTATAAGTGACCTTATACCATTTATTTTTTTCACTTAAAACTTCTACCTTAGCCCCTTTCGGCATCCTATAAATAATTTTTCCCATTAAAGATGCTTTGTTTCTCAGCCTTAAGGGGTCCTTCTTAGTAATTACTTTTCCTATTTTAATTTTAGATTCATTACTTGCTTTTTTTGATGTTTTATTATCAATATCTTCCATAAGAATCCCTTTCGCAATAGCCTCTGCAATTTTTTTATATCCAATCTTTTTATAAATCTCGTAATCATCTTTGTCATCAACAAAACATACTTCTACTAAAATTGCTTTATTAACCGTATGATTTAGATAATAAAGATTGTTCGTTGTTTTCGTCCCCCGATCCGGAAATCCAAGATTAACCATATTTTTTCGGATTTGTTTTGACACTTCTTTCTTTATACCGATATCTGCCGAACAATATATTTCACATCCAGCTGCCTTCTGATCTCCCTTAGGATCATTTCTTCCTGAATTCAAATGTATGGAAATATCAAGAATTACGCTTCTTTTATTACATTTTTCAACAATCTTTTTTAAAACATCCGATTGACTTTTGCCATTATTACATGTGCAGTCATAAACTTTTTGTCCATAGGATTTTAAAAGTCTGATGACTTCTTTTGTAATTAACCGATTTTCTCTGGATTCATCTAACAACCCACATGCCCCACATGCTGCTTTTCCTGGTGGGTTATGACCTGCGCTTATATTATAGCTTCCCATTCTGACCGCCTCCATCTTCCTTTTTATTCTCTTCTGATGCCCCGTTATCCACACCTTCCATCATTCTTGTAAAAGCTTGGTGCAGACCGGTACTTGCCAAACCAGTAATTGCGCCATATACAATGGACTCCATTGATAATGTTCCTTCTGTAATACATCCAAGAACTGCTCCCAGAACCACAAGGATTAATGGAATATATTTGTTTGGTATAAAATCCAGAGATTTTTTAATCACATAACCAACAGCCAGGCATGCAGCCAATACAATAGAAATATAATATTGTGATATAAAATCTAAACTCATACTTATGTACTCCTTTCTATTTTTCAATAATGCTTTCTAAAAGCTCGTCTCTTATTTTTTTCATATTATCAATACCGTTTCCGGTAATTTGGTGGTTCAGCATTGCAGCCAAACATTTTGACTGCTGACGCTGCATTTCTTCCAATTTCTTTAAGCGGCGGTAATCATTCTCCGAGTGTGCTTCTAAAAGTTCAACCCGGTTACTGAATTTAAATGCCGGATGTATAATTTTATATATGACTGCACCGGCGCCGCCTATAATGCTGATTCCGCCACAGATTGCTAAAATTTGTTCAAACATAAAGCTCCTTTCTATATAAAAAAAGACCACTGAGTATGGCCTTAAAAGAATTAAAATAAAAATATTCAGTTTGACAGCTAAATTCGGATTTAGAAAGTAATAGTGTTGATGTAAACGGTATAAAAAGCTCTTTAAGTAATAAAGTTGATAAAATCTCTGGCAAAGGACTATCTAGCTTTGACTTCAACAATAGTTATAAAAGTAAGATTGACACTTATTTATATGACTCTGGTTGGGTCAACTGTGGTTTAGGATATGGAATTGTACAATATGGAATTATTCCAATACAAGTGAGAAGAATTGGGGCAATTGTTCATTTAAGAGGTATTGTAAAAAATAATACTTCTTGGCAGGAACATAATAGTGTTATAACAATTCCAGCTGGGTTCCGACCAGCATATGAAGAAAATTTTGTCTTGCACGGAAGTGGATCAAATAGATATTTATTGACAGTACCTTCGAGTGGGGCCTGTAGTGTAACTAGATACAGTAATAACACAACTACAAGCAATACAGTTCCAACAGCAAGCTGGCTATGTCTATTTGCTACATGGTTCACAAGTTAAAATGAACCAGTCTGTAAATATAGATTAACTAAATTTAATTAATTTTCCTTTGAATTAAACAATACGCCTCCACATATAGCATGTAATATATGGGGGTAGATTTTTCCCCGCACCATTTTCACCTGTAAATGAAGTACTTGCTATATTAGTAGATTTATTTGTTCCACTTCCAACACATCGAGCTGCAGTACCTCCTGTTGCTCCGTCTGTAGCATATTTAACAGTTGTAGTATGTGCATGATTTATCACTACTGCATCTGTTGAACCACCAACCTTTTCCACTGTATTAAAATAAGAGCTTGATGTATTGACACCAACAAGAAATTTCCCTGAACCCCAAGATACCCATGTCCCTCCAAACATAGTACTTGGATTTGTAGAAGAAATTGAAATATAGATTGTATTAACTGGGTAAATTCTGTCAAATAAAAGTTTATTAGAATTAGTTAAATCCGAATTTAGCTGTGTAACCTGACTTTTAACTTCATTTACAGCTCCTACCAGATTCTGTTTTTCACCTGTCGTTAAATTTTGTAAGCTTCCCACTGCATTATCCAGCTTATTTAAAACTGCCGCCTGCTCTTTTGTCATTAAACCATTCATCTCTGTAGTTGCATTAGGAATTGAATTGGAACTAATTGCAACCCAGTCTATCCCATTAAATCTATATGTATAGTCTGTATCCTTAACATTTACTGTCCATCCATCCTGAGGTTTGGGGTACATTTCCAGAATATCAGTGTATGTATCTACCGCTTCTTTCCAATCTATATTCGTCTCAAATGCTGAAAACTTATTGTCAATCTCTGTCTTTGTATATTTATCACTGAATATTTTTTTTCTTCCTGGCTTACATGTATATCAACATCATTTGCATGCTCTTGAAATGTTCTCATTGAAGTTAATCCTGCTGGAGTAATACTTAACTCAAATGGATTCTCTTCTGAATTTTTAAAATGGAAATTCCATACAATCGAGTAGCCCGGACTCTCCTGCTCTGTGGGGATATCTTTTCCCTTTGCTGCCTGAGCAATACAGTACAAAATTTCTCCTTCGTCAGGATCTTCTGCATAAAATCCTACCTGCCACAACTCATAACTCTCCGTCAAACCAATATTATCAAGCAATACTGGAATAATGATATTATCATCTACAATTGTAGCCGGCTGTATTGTTAACTCTTGTACGGGGTTGGCAACCTCTGTTTGCTGTCTGAGATACATTGCAGAAACCTTTCCCGCACCTGTCTTTACTTTTGTAATTTTTAATGTTTCTCCATTTATCAATTTATTTTGTAAATCTGCACCTTTTTCTGTCAAAGACGCATTTTCCCATATATCCATTACTTCACCTCTGCTTTAAATCTTTGTAATGACCGATCACTGCTTTCCATTGAAGCCATGTGCCGATGTTGTTTCTTTATAACACTTCTACCTTATAAAATTCATGTTCCGAAATACACATTCCATAGTAAATGTTTACTACTGCCTCAATGACTTCTGAAACTTTCAGCTCATAAATAAGATGTGCCGGTTTCACTCTGTCAAGAAATGATTTTGCAGGTTTCAAATCCTGTACATATCCTCTCACAAGAACACTAAACTGGTTCTCCCCCGTGTTCTCTTTCACCTCAACTTTATGTCCCAGCATTGAAGTGAGAACGTCCTCAATCCTTTTTGGATTATTAAATCTCCGACCCATTTTTTCCAGAAGATTTCTCCTTCGATCTTCTTCTGTGGCATCTAAATCAGGAACGATTCCATATTGTTTTTCCCAATAATCCAGGGACCATAAATCCGCAGTCTTAACTGAAAGCTGATCCCTAAAAGTATCAGGGAATCCATCTAACTCATCTAATACACATCCGATACAGTTAAATAAATGCAGTGCACTGTAAGCTTCTCCATAAACCGGACTTACAAAATCCATAATTTTTTGTGCTTCCGGGCTGGTCAGTATTTTATCCATTAATTCCGTTTTATTGTACATACGAGACCCTCCCCTAATTACTGCTTTCAGCCAGGCTCAAAGTAACGGCTGCCTCAGGAATAACATTTGGATCTACTGCAATATTATCTGTCTTTCCTTCCGCATCTCCGTCTTTACTGATTACAAGACCAGAATAATCATAGACGCCCTCTGTATCACCCAATATATTAGAAATTTGAGTGTACCTGATCTTTCCTTCATTTACTGTCGCTTTAAGATAATTATTCACAGACTTTCTAAATATATCTGTTACGGATGTGAGTTCCGCCCCCGGTTTCAGTTCAACGACTGCGTTAATATTGATGATTAAATTATCCGGAGTAACTACTTCCACTTTGGCATTGACCGGCGCCAGACGGTTTTCCGGATTGTCCGGACTCATAATGTAATTGGTCACTTTATCTTTTAATTCCTGTATATTTAATTCATCATTTGCAGGCGTAATAACAATCTTTACTTTTCCGCTGTTGTCTTCAGGACTGAAAACAATTGCAGTATCCACACCTTCTACTGACAAGGCCCAGCGTTTATAATCACTGACATTTCCAACAAAAGAATCTCCCTGAGACTGGTCATATTCCATAATTCTTTCTCTCAGGCTTTCATCGTCTTCCTCTTCTGCTCCTCCGATGATCGGTTCAGGGTTTGTAACCTCTGCAATTCCTTCGATGATATCTTCTTCCAAATTCACTGTATTTTTGGCGCTATTTCCGTTTAATCCAGCCTCTGTACATTGAATCTTTACATCGACACCATCTTCTACAGTTATTGTTACTTCTTCCAGCGTTTCATATTCTTTCTCAGGTTCATCATTGATGCTCTCCGTAGTAAAAATACTTCCCTCTGGGATTACAGTACCTAAAGTTCCTGTAATATGTAAAATTCCGGCAGCATTTATAGCCTCTTTCCGCTGAAGTCCCCTTGTCTCTGCGTGATAATCAAGAAAAGCACCTTCTGCATATCTTGGCCAGATTAGCTTCAGTGCTTCTACTAATTCAAATTCCTTCATTCTGGAAACTTCTATAGCGGTTGGTTTTGTAAGATCGTAAACATATCCACCTTCTGATTTATCAATATCATCCGGAAGATAATCCAGCATCTTTTTATGTATTTCTTCTTCACTGGAATTATCTAGAAATGACGGAACTACAAAATCATCCTCATCTAATTCTTCCTCATCTATCGTCTCTAAAAGTTCTTCGTCCATCTGTATCCTCCTTCCTACCTCTCAATCGTTGTATTTAGTTCAATCTCATTTGAATCAATTCCGAGTACATTGCAGGTAACTTCCAGCGAATCGGCATTCTTCCATTGAAATGTTACTGATTTTACTATATCCGTCCTCTGATATGGATCTGCTTCCAAAGCTTCTGTAATCTCGTTTTCTAAAATACTTTCTGCCTCTTTTCGAGACTCTGCCTGAAAAACACTCTCGATATCTATTCCAATATCATCACTGTAAGCCTGACAAACATATCGTTTCGTTTTCAGTACTTTCATACACCACTGAATCCATGCATCCACTCCGTCGGCTTCTACCAGTTTTTTTGTTCCGTCTCTTTTGAAGTCACCCAAGTTTTCGTCAAAGTAAATACTTTTTTTATATCCAATCGCTTCTTCATCCTGTCCGTCATCTATTTCATCCAGTTCTAATTCTTTCTCTTCAAAATCTTCCGGAAAAAGATTATCCATTTTATCACCTCTTATTCTTTTACTTTGGAAATTTTCCCAATCACTACCGGTGTTTCATCTGCCCAGAGGACAACCACTCTGTCTTTATCCTTTAATATATTTTTCTGCCCTCCTGCTGCCTCAGCAGTATCAAAACTGCAGACAACGTACTCATCTTTTCCCATAACATCTTTAGGAAAACTGTCAAGTATTAGCCCCTTAGCTGTTATAGTTCCAAGTTCTGCTGTCGGCGAGTAGCCGAAATCTTTAACTTTCCCCATTCTTTTCTGCAGGATTGCAGCCAGTCTGACACTTCCTTTTGCAGCCATTATTTTTCTACCTCCAATTTCATTTTTCCATTCAGGCAATCATGCTCAACACCAACAACAATATAGTATCCCTCCAGGGCCCCCGCATTGCTCTTAATTTTATGTCCTTTTCTGATATAAGGATTATTGACTGCTTCTAAAGTCCGCTCATATTTGGGCTTCCCATGTTCCTTCAGGATTTCTTTTGCTTCTTTCTTCGCATGTACTGCTTTTTTATCGTCTGAATCCCTCATAATAATTTCTTGTAAAGTACCATACTTTTTGGTATCGCCTTTCACAACTGTTACTTTCTTAGGCGGCTGTTCCTTTGTCGACTGAGACTCCTGTTCTCTGTAAATAGCAACCTTCGTGATAACGCCATCCATAGTAACTTTCGTGTTTTCCGTAAGGGCTGACTCTTTGCTGTTAATTGTATAAATCTTAGAATTGGTCCCCCGTTTTTTAACTGTCAGAGCCCCTTTTTCAAAAGAGATCACATATTTTGTGCCGGTTTTCTTTTTCACTTCATTCAGCACCGCAATAATCGCATCTGATACATTTACATCTCGTATGATCGTGCGTTTATGTTTGATGTTTTTATACTGAAAATTCAGTTTCACTCCCCATCGTTTACAGATTGTCTGGAGAATACTTTTCGTACTCTTCCCTTTTGCAAAGAAGAAGTTATCTTTCGTATTCTGAAGATATATCAGCCTGTCATATGCAGTCAGTGTCAAATCTTTTGTTACATCACTGGTGTAATCTTTTTCCCAGATTATTCCATGAAAAATTTCCTTATATTTTTTTCCTGTCTTACAGTATAAAACCAGGCTGTCTCTGACTGTAATATTGTTATACAAATACTTCTTTTTATCTTTAATATTTGGGATTGTGATTGTAACTCCCTGAGCCAGATCATCCTGATTTTGTGTTACTGTAAGTTCTGTCAAAATATTGGTGACATTATATGCAGCCTTTTTTGTTTTGATGGTACATTTGTAAATAGGATTCTGAAGTGTTCCGTCCATAATTCTTTCCTCCTAACTAACCATCTTGGTTAAAGTATCAATTCCTGCGATTCCATCAGCACTTAAATTATGTTTTCTCTGATATTTCTTAATTTTTGCTTTTGTTTTAGATCCGCAAATTCCATCCTTGGTTGCTCCGACTTTTCCCTGTACGAATTTAACAACTTCACCTCTGTTTCCAATTTTAATAAATATCTTTTTCAAAACAGCCTTCGTAGAAGCATCCAGTTTTCCGTTTGTCGGCACCTTTCCATACTTTTTGTCTTTGTTAATTGCTTTCTGCAACGCAAGAATCGAAAGCTTTTTCTTTTCAGCAGAAGTGGCCGGCGGAATCGTAAGCACTTGTCCCCTGTAAATTGTATATTTAGATTTTACTTTCTCTCCCTTTTTTTTCATCTCCGCATTCTTTTTGTCAATCAGAGCCTTATTTGCTTTATAAATTCTTTGATACTTTGATCCGTCGCCATAAAACTTTTTGGATATATCCCGCAATGTTTCTGATTTTCGTTTAACTTTATATTTCTTTGTTCCCTTTTTACTTTTTCTTACTGTACGGTTCAATTTCAATTCTGCTGCCTCTATGAATAAGATCGTATATTTATAATCTCCGGCAGCAGAAATAGTATAGTTAAACTCCTCTACATACATTATTTTTGATTTCAGAGGCGTTTTAGAAATCTGGACCTGGACTTTTTTGTGCTTTTTCCTCCATTTTTCGATCTTATCTATATATGTGCCTGGGTGATCCAGTTTGCCATGAATAAAATCAAAGTCCTCTCTGGTAGTTGCAGGGAAAATTCCTTCCCAGCCAATCGTACTCAGATTACGTCCTTTTGGAATACTTACCTTCCCCAAGTCAAGAATTTCATATTCCTGAAGTCTGGAGGAACTCTTGTATTCCAGTTCTTCCGGAGGAAGGGGAATCGTAATATTTTCTTTTTTATTTCCCAGTTCATATAATTTAATACTAACTTCCTTCACTTTTTCCTCCTTTTATTATGCTACGGGGATGTTTTTGTAGGCTCCTTCTACGGCATCTGCTATGATAGAACATAGTTCATCTGATACCTGTCCTTTCTGTGCCCTTAATAACTGCAGTAAATTTACATTTTTTCCTCCTCCGTCGCCGCTTCCTTTCACATTGATGGAAATATTTCCTACGGAAACTTTTACCCCAGACTTTTTATTTCCTGAAGAGGTTTTACCATTGCCCCCAGCTTTATGTACTGCATTCTTTTTAGGTTTCTTGACTGTCTCTCCCGGATTGGCACCCACGATCGCACCGTTGGCATAACCCGGCACTCCAAGCATAGCACCTGCCTGATTCCATAAATCTAAACCTCGCTGCCGGCGTTTAGCTCCAAGAGGAATGATTGCCTCTGGTCCGTCTTCACCGACATAACTAAGAGTAGTTTTATTAACAAAACCGCCGTTCGCATATGGGCTCACTGCAGTAGGAAATGGCATGTATTCACCCGTCTTTGATTTATGTACTGCTTCTCTTGCTATTTTTTCTCTTTCCTTTTTTGATAAATTTCTAGATTTTCTTCGTGTGGAACTTTTATTACCTGAATGTGATCCAGTACTGTGTTTTCCATTATAATTTGAATGTGAAGGCACGATAGAATTATTGCCTAATGGATTCCACGGCTGAAACAACGGAAGAATTGGTGGTTTTTTGGGTTTATATATTTTTTCTTTTTGTCCAGGTTTTCTTATAACTAAACCATCCGCAGTTTCTTTAATCCAATAAGTATCTTTATCTTGAGATGAAGAATTATTTTTTTTATTGGTATTTGAATCTAACTCTGGTTTTTTCCAATTTAAATTTGTATGATACATATCATAAGGCATTTGATTAAGTGCACTAGTTGATTTCCCAGTTTTCTGCTTCTTCCCAGGAAAAACATGATATTGATCATATGGGATATTCTGAGGATTTGAAATAGGCAGCCTTGATAAAGCTCCTAAAATTATATCCGCATGGCTGATTCTATTTCCACCGAAATCATCCCCATAATTTTCCAATGGCTTATTATCTATTTTTTTGAAAGAATAGGCATTAGATGTTGCAGTATCTGCTGATGTTGGCTTATCTGATTTTCTTCTTACATCTCCGTCTTTGAACTCTACTCCCATTATTTCTCTACTATTGTCAGTGACATTATCGCCCAAATAATCTGCAAATTTATCGAGTCTATCATTCACAAAGGCATCGACTATAGGTATACTATCTATTAGAAGGATAGCCTTCACCCCTTTATATCCAGCTTTAAAAGTCCCACCTAATACTTCCTTTACCAGGGCCTTTCCCGTGTCTTCTTCTTTTTCCAGTTTCTCTACTTTATCCTCAAGAAAAAGAGAAGTCTGAGGACCCATCAAAGGATTCTTTTGTAATTTTTGTACTGTATTGTATAATCCAGTAATTGTAGGTTTGATAATATCTTTTTTAATAACATTTTTTTAAGCTCTCTAATCACTGGAGCATCATTCAAGCCACCATTAAACAAGTCAAATGTGATTCCCAAAATATTATCTTTTGCTTTTTGTCTCCATCGTTCTTCTTTAGATAATTCCTGATTATGTGTCTTAAAATAGGTATCTTCTTTCATCCATTGTTTGTTTGATGAATTCAATAAAGATAAATATTTCTCTATGTCATATTTCTTTTTTCCCCCTGGATTTTTCTTTTTCTCAGAATCCTCTTCGTCTCCTGAAATTATAATTGTATCTGGCATTTTTACCTCCTTTCTTTGCATAATTTTAACCCCTATACTGCTGTTGGAATATTTTTATATACCCCTTTCAAAGCATCAGCAATTACAGAACAAAGTTCATCTGAAATCTGCCCCCTCTGCTCTTTTAATAATTTCAGCAAGTCCAGATTTTTACCTGAATTTTCTGAGCTTCCCTTTAAATTCACAGAAACATTACCAACCGAAATTTTTATTGAGGATTCATCATTGTCTGCAGATTTTTTCACTTTTTTTGATGACTTGTAGATCTTTTTTTTATTACGATCCACCGGTACTCCAAGCATAGCTCCTGCCTGATTCCACAGATCCATTCCTCTTTGTCTGCGTTTGCTTCCGAGAGGAATGATCGCTTCCGGTCCGTCTTCTCCTACATAGCTAAGAGTGGTTCCATTTACAACTCCTCCATTAGCGTGGCGTTTTACTTTTGGCCCCGGCATAAATCCCATCATCATAGCCATTCCAAATTTGCCCCACTTTAGAGCTTCTTCTTGTTCTCTCTTTGTAGCCTTCCTTGCCTTGCTGTTACCGGCCCCATTTCTTCTATATACAGGAACATTTTTATCTGATTGATTGCTGTTGTTCATTCCCGGGGGCTTAACCAGATTCAATAAAGGTTTCTTCTCTTTCTTTAACAAAACTTTCTCTTGTGTAAATGGAAGTTCCACGATCAGTCCGTCATTCGTTTCTCTTATCCAGTATTTCTCTTGCTGCTCTTTTCCCACAGTGTTTTTATTCCTTGTCTGATTTAAACCTGAATGATACATATCATATGGTATTCTTGAAGCAGTATTTTTTGATTTTTGAGGCTTTACTTTTGTACCCGGAAAAATATGATACGGATCATATGGCATAGATGTTTGTACATCATTATTGGTTTGAATAGATATATTCTCTTTTGCATAATCATAAAGTTCTCCAATTTTATCTTTTGCAGCATCCTCTGCAAATGCTGATACTAGCAAAGCGGTTCCGGCAACTGCTATACCAGGCAGACCCGTCATTCCTACTCCAAATGCTCCAGCCACCTTTACTACTCCTGATGCAACAAGGCCTGATGTGACACTTCCGCCTACTTCCTGTAAAATAGCCTTAGTTTTATCCTTACTGTTCAGTACTTCGTAACTGCTTAAAGCAAGAGAATATAACCCAGCTGCTTTCAAGCCTTTTTCAGTTTTTTTGAGAATTGATTGATAAGCTGCCTTTTTATAAAAGTTTTCATAAACCTGTGATTCAAAGACTATCTTTTCTAATTTCTTATCTGCCGCTTCTGTATATATTTCATCAACTGCAGTAATTGAAATCTCCTCCAGCAATGAATTAAAGCTCTGCATTTGGTTTTGACCTGATTTATGTTTCTCTGCCCAGCCAGCTTTCATTTGTTCATATTCAGCTTCTGTTATTCCAGTTTTGTTGTAAAAGATAATATCTTCTATATCAAGTGCAACGCCTGTTTCCTGTAATATTTTAGCATATGCTCTATTTGTCTTTTCCGGGTCAGATTTATAATCAAAAACATCCGAATACTTAATCTTCTCTTTTCCGCCACTTTGTAAAATAATATTAAACGCCTCTGAAAACGTAAGATTTCCGGCGTTTATACCTGGCTTATTTTTCTTTGCACTGTTTCTAAAAGACCCATTATGATATTTAGAAGCATATTTTAACCTGCTTTTTTTATCAGAAGGAATTAAGTTACTGTCTATTCCAATCACAACTGTATCAGACATTTACTCTTCCTCCTTCCATTTTATAAGATTTTCCAATTCTATCTCTGTGGAGGCAAGGACAAATGCCCTCTCTCCCCGGCTTAAACCGAGGATTTCTGAGGGCAGTTTTCCCTGTTTCTGCCAGATGTAATGTAGCTTCCAGGCTAGCGGACTAGCCTCAATTAGTTTTTTGCGTAGTCCTCCACAGTCACTTCGGAATCATAGAATCCGCTCAGTTTATCAATCTGATCATCAATGGCATCTTTTTCTCCGGCTCTCAGCACAGTATTGATGACGTCAATTCCCTGCAGTACAGAAAAACCTTTTCTTTCAAGTCCATTCATCACCGCCGGATTTTCCCATACATTTTCTCTGTCCACAGTTGCCAGATAGATTTTCCATGCGGTAAATTCTTCTATTTTCACTTCTTTTTCAATCGGAGGTAATTTTGGATTATTAGGATTCGCCATCTTTACCACTGATTTTCTTCGTGCATTCAGTAACTCTTCCTCACTTAAAGGACGGATTTTAAAGGAAAAAAACAGCTTTCCTTTTCTTTTAATCTGAATTTCTGTCTGCATTTCGTCATCTGTTCTAAAATCAGCGGCAGACAAAAGCCCCTGCACTAAATCCATCTCATTTTCCTTTGTTACTTCGATATTCTGCATACTGTTTCTTTCTGCTACATTTTCCATCTTGTAATCTCCTCTCCTATTTACTGATTGATAAAATATCTTCAAATTGTGGAATACTATTAATCGTAAAGCTCTGCTGTCTGGTGATCACTTCGCCTGCCTTTAAAGTCATAATGTCGAAGTCTCCGTTTGGAATACAATCCCTCAGTGTTAATTTCTGTTCTTTGTTATCCAAGGTACGTGTCGCTGTACTTTGGAAATCATAAGACGGTATCTTGCCATCTTCTTTCAGACTTTTCAAAATTGGAGCCATCAAAACGTCATCTCTCACTACTGCCCCTGAAAAAGTCAAGGTAAACTTCACCTTATTAGGAATTGAGTACTCCTGGACATCTCCCAACGGCTGATAATCGATACTTCCAAAACTGGCTTTAATTTCATAATCTTTAATTTCTGCCAGAAAAGTCCTGTTGTTTTCACCATAGTAGATAAACAATTTCCCGTCATTTCCTGTCATTACTGTACGTACATCAATTTTTTCGCTCATTCTCTTTCCTCCTTATTCTCCTGAAAAACTGAACTGATAGTTCAAGTAAATTTTTTCTAAGCTGTCAATATCGGACGCCTCAATAATAAAGTGGGCATTATCCGGGCCGTGAGGCTGTTCCGGATCTTCATAGAAGTTAGCACCGTCCATTAATTTTCCTTCATTCACCATTGCAATCAAAACATCCTGTGCCACTTTCACCACATTGGAAATGCCATCGGAATCACAGTTAACTCTGCCAACCAGTGGCGTAATGGTCCTGTCAATCCGATCAAACATTTCATATCTTGTCATTGTACGGCGGATCTTTTTCCATCCTGCATCCTGATTTTCATTTAAGGTTGTCAGTGTGTTGACACCGCTGTCAAACCAGACCTCTCCTTCTTCATTAGGTGAAAGAAGAAGCATTCCATTTTTAATCGCCTCGATGTACTCCTCATTCTTCAAAACTTCCAGAGTATCCACTGCGTTCGGGACTAACGTATGTACAACAGACCGGTTGGATGGAGTACTTCCGATAATCCCTGCCTGCATTGTGACTGCCTCATAGCCGTCTGCACGGTTTCCTTCCATATCTACATAGCCGCTGCCCGCATAGATAAAGTATTCAGAGTCAAAAGCCTTTGCATGTGCCAGGCGGTCTTCAAATGCCACATCGCTTCCCTCACCTACAACACAGGAGCCGATGGAACCGTTATTCTTTAATCTTTCCATGTATGCCTTTAAGAGCTCATGGACTGCTGTATCAACAGTATCCGTAACAATAATATTCCATTTATAGGCTTCAAAGGCTTCCAGCGCTGCGCTGTAATCTTCATTTGTGACCGTCGGATTCGTTCCCGGAGTGATTTCCTGCTGGGATACTGCTGCAAGTTTTTTTCCTTCTGCTGCTTTTGCGGCATGAAAGACTGCTGATCTTGCATTTACAATGTCAGTAAGAATCTGACCTTCATCTCCTTCAGCCTGTACTTCATACTCAAATTTTTCTTTTAACACGGCTCCCTGGTAAACAAAAAATTCTTTCTTTGTCTCGCTGCCTAACTTCTGTTTCAGTGAGACCGCAAATTTAATATTTGAAGGATATTTTGTTTCCAGAGTAACTGCCGCTGCGTCTTCTGTATCCTTAAGCTCTGCCTTGCCAGTGGTGCCTCCTGTTCCAAGACGATATACATGGACTTTCGCTGCTCCTCCTTCAAAAAGGTTGAGTGCTCCTTTCACTGTTCCTCCCATGCCATACATTTCTTTCACACTGTCCTGTTTGGTATGGATTGTCACAGTTCCAACAGGGCCGAAGTCGGCCTTTACAGGGATTGCAAAAACTCCTGTCATAGCCCCTGCAACCAGTTTTTTATCCTGAGTTGTATATCTTCTGTAAACTCCAGGTCTTACTTTTTCTTCTCCTGCCTGATATGTTCCTCCCATAATCTAATGTACCTCCTTATTTTTAAACTCTTTGACTATCTTTTTGGCTTCTTTTTCTGTTGCTTCCTCAGTTCCGGTAAAAGAAAAAGCAGCTCTGATAAGATCTTCAGATGCTGCAAGAACTTCCGGATTGGAAGCAAACTCTTCTGCGCTGTATTTCATCTGTGTTTTCAATATTATCCCTCCTGAATATCAATACTGCGAATCGGTTGCTTTTCTTCTTCTTTCGGCGTAACCCCATATTGGCACTCAATAAAAAACTGCCGATGTTTCAGCGGATTGAGTGTATCATTATAATTGACTTTCATAATAAGCAAAGGCCCGCCATCACTCATTGTCAATTTCTCTGTCCCCGCCAGTTTTTCGCTGATCTCACGTATTATAGAAAGTTTTTTATTCTGCTCTGCTATAATATGGACTCGGATTCCAGCAGTAATCCAGGAACTGTACCATGTATCTTTATAAGGCCCCGGAATCAGACTTTCTAATCTGCAATATACTGTTGGTTCACTATTCTCTGCTTTCCAAATATCCCCCAGTGGATCTCTGCCTAAAATAACTGCATTTTCATACATTTTTTTAATCCAGCTATTTAATGCAGTCACAGGATCTGGTTCCATCGTCTCCTGCTTTGAAAATAACATTCCGTCGAAGGCATAAATACTTTCCTCCACTGCAATCTGATTTTCTGTGACACCTGAATCTGTATGATTCCACTTTGTACCCAAGATTACATTTTCCTTAGAAAAAAAGCAGCAGTCCATCGCCTCCAAAATCGTTTTTTTAAAGTCTTCTGGTTTAACCGGCTGGCCGCTCTTGCAGAGCACATGTAAATGGATTCCTCCGGTAAATTCCCTTTCCATCCCCTCTTTTAATTCTATTTCATATATTATCTGAGGGTAGGGATCTCCTTCCCACAGTTCATCTGAATCATCTGGAGCCTTTCTCTGAAAAATTGCCGGTTTTCCATTATATTTTGCCAGAAGATTGACAAGATCTGCAGAATCACACAATCTCTGATAAATTAATTTTTCTATTTTTCACACCTCCTATAAATCCTTTAATTATTACAGCTGTAACAAATGACGGGTCTGGAATTCCTGTTCCTGTCTTTGTAGAGAAAAAGGCCGGAAGACCAAAATTATAAGTTGGGATCTCCTGCCTTTTTTCTCTAGTATAATGATATCATTCTGTCCACGGACATTGTGGGCAAGTTTCCTTCCCGCATATATCCTCAGAAAAAAATAAAAGACAGAAAAATCACTTTGTCCTAAAATGAATTTCTATCTTTTATTTCCTATGATAACTATATCACTTTAAGCCGGGACATTGCGGGCAAGTTTCTCCTCACAAAATCTCTGATACTTCCTTGACGCAGTCCTCCTGTCCATTCCAAGTTCTTCCCCAATCTCCTGCCATCCAAGATTATTGATGGAACGAAGCCGTATAATAAGCCTGAGTTCCGGGTCTTCAATCTCCTGCAGGAACCGTTCGATCTCTGCCCTTGTGTGCAGAAGTTTTTTAATGGACAGGTCGATCAGCTCCCGGATCTCCTCCATTCGTACCGCATAGTCTGCTGTCTTGTCACTGACACCGGTCCCAAACGGCATCCCCGTCAACAGCGGTGACTTTATCATACTCTTACATTCCATCCAGCTGAGTTCTTCATTCAGTTTCTCAATTTCCCTGTTCAGATAGTGCATCTGACCCAATTCCTTTTCTGTCAACTTAATCCCTCATTTCTTTATCTGATATGTTTCCATCCTATATACATTGCTCCGGACGTCGGTCTGTAAACGGTCACAAGAGGCCTCATCTTATTTACGGCTCTTCCGTTAAAGCGGATCTGCCTGTCTCTGATCTCAGCCGCCGCTCTGCTCCGGTATGCCCCGATCCACTCATTGATCATTCTTATGGAAATTCCATAAAATTCTGATAACTGCTCCTTTGTATAGTGATGCAGCAAAATGCTGATAACTGCGTCAGTTTTTCCCTTTTCAGTCTGAAAGTCAAACATAGTACTCCTCTCTAAATTTTGTCTATTATGCCCATTGCCTTTTCCAAACAAATGTTCTATACTCATTAATATAAAAAGTAAAATTGTTACGGCTTAGACGCTGTATGTACAAACAGATATTCCAGCGGCATCCGGGGGAAATACCTTTTTTTCAGAAGCATTGCTTCTCCGATGGTGAATCTCCCTGAGCCTTCCAGTTTGTCCAGCACGTCTTCTGTCCGCAGCCTCAATACATGTGCAACTTCTTCATTTGTAATATTTGTTTTTTTTAATTCAGTTTTTAAATTTAAATATGGCAACAGCTCACCTCCTGATATTACTCGTTTGCGTATCTTATATTGATATAATATACGCATATGAGTTATATGTCAAGATAATTATACGCATTTGCATATTTTTTTATTTACTTCTGGTTTTTGTTATGCTATTCTTTCTATTAGAAAGGCGGTATATTTTATGGGAATTGGAGCAAAGTTGGAGCTGTTACTGCAGGAACATCACATGAATGCCAATGAACTGGCCAAGAAAATCGATGTGGCACCTACGACTATTTATTCGATGATCAAGAGAGACAGCAGAAAGGCAGACATAGAAGTTTTATTAAAGATTTCGAAGGAACTCGGTGTCACCACTGAGTATTTCTGCGACGATGAATTCCTGACCTCTGACAGCAAAAAAGAACCATCATATGAAGATTTGAAAACACTGATCGCAAGAAACGGAAAAGAAATGTCTATTGAGGAAAAATTAGAACTTATAAAGATGTTATCTGAATTATAAAGGACTGGTGGATTTGAATTATCACGATATACTTGTTAAGATACTCGATGTTTACAGAGACTGTGAAGTCCAGTCATTTCCGATTGATTGTTACAGCATTTTAAGGCACTATGGATACCGTATCTTCACTTATCAAAATATACGGGATATCAATGAACGGCTTTACCAATACTGCAGGAATTATTCGGAAGACGCTTTCCGTTACGGAGCCAAACGGATCATAGCCTATGATGAGAACAAATCCCCTTTCAGGATTCGGTTCTCCATCATGCACGAACTGGGACATATTATGCTGGGACATTCCAGAGAATGTGCCTGTAACGAACAGCAGGCCAATTTTTTTGCAAGCAATATTCTGGCCCCCAGAATGGTCATTCATTTTGCACAGTGCCGGAATGAGGATGATGTCTCCTCGGTTTTCCAGATCAGCAGAGAGGCCGGGTCCTACGCATTTCAGAATTACAGACTTTGGAAAGAATCCGCAGCAAGAGAAGTAAGTGATGTTGACGAGGCCATGTACCGTCATTTTTATCATGATGATATGGAAGAATTTATTTACAGTATAAAGCCCTGCATGATATGCGGAAAGACAATTTATAATTCATCGGAAGATTTATGCCTCCACTGCAGGATGGAGCATATCAGAAGGCAGCACACCCCGCTATACACATCCAGAAATGACAGAATGCTTCTGCAGATTGAACAGCAGCTGCTTAACAATATATAACAGAACATATTTGACTTGGCAAAAGTCTTACAATAAAAAACTCATATCATATGTCCAACAGCCATGTGATATGAGTTTTTTATTATCTCAATTATTCTTTTTAATGTGCCCCGTTTAATTTCATACAATAGTAAGATGCCATTACTGGCTTCCCATTCTTATAACCGACGATTTTGATTGGTAAAAAAGCAGTATGTTTTTTGGGGTCTTTGTGTTCCGGTATAAACTGTTCTGACCATCCGGGTTTTATGATTCCATCGCAGTTGGACAGTCCGGGCATCTTTCCTGTATAAGGTCTTCCCTTTTACCACTGTTGCCGTGTCATACACTTTGTTTACGAACATTTTCCAAAGGAGGAAGTGCTGATTTTTATTTAGTTCCTGAGCTTAATTCTCTCTGCATCATTATTTATACATTTATAGGCCGCATCTGAAGATATCCAAAATTTTTGAAAATTAAAATTATGTTTTAGTAATTTCTTATGAAAACTATTATCTTTTATTACATCACGCTTAAAGTCTTTATTTGATTTGCTTCCAGTCAACTCCTTAATTTGCCTTATATCACAGCTTCGTATTAATTCATCCTCTAAATTTTTCACTTGTGTAATACACAAAACTTCCTTTACAGTACTTTACAATCTTCTCCTTCGACCAAATAATGATAATATTTATTTTTTCTCTTTTCACTCATTTACTATCCTCTTTTGCATAAAAACTCTTATTTTAAATCAGCTATTTTATAAACATAGTCTACACTTGGCGCTGACGAAAACAAATCATTATCCACTGCATTCCTTAAAGAATCTGTGTTTCGATTTAAATATTGAGCAGCACTAATACATTTAATTGGTTGAGACTCATCATTTGAATCTTTTCTCAAAAATACAAACGAATGCTTTGGTAAAGGCAAATCCAGTATATCAGTATTATGCGTTGTAAAAAACAACTGATCGTTACCTTTTGTAACAATCCTATACAGATCATATGTATTGATAATAAAATCCATAGAGAAAGAAGCTTCCAATTTACGATACATTGAAAAAACATTGAAAAGACCGTTTTCGATGTTTCTAAAAAGACATAAAAAAATAGCGCAAACACTGATATCTACAGTGTTTGCGCCAAAGCTGAAAACCGGATTTGAACCGGCGACCCCTTCATTACGAGTGAAGTGCTCTACCAACTGAGCTATTTCAGCATGTCAGGAGCCTTTTATGCTCCTTTTGTCAAATATTCTTCAATTGTTGTGATGGCAGTTTCTTCATCTGCTCCGTCAGCAACAACAGTGATATTGTCTAAATCATCCAACCCAAGACTCATCATACCCATGATACTTTTTCCATTGATCCTTTTGTTGCCTGCCTCGATTAAAATCTTGCTCTCAAACTGGCTGGCCATCTGGACAAGAAAAGCAACCGGACGTTCTTCCTTGTTCTCGGTCACATGAATATCGATACTCTTAGAAATCATAATGATCCTCCCATTCTCATATCTTCAGCGATCTTACTCAGCTTCTTAAGACGATGATTGACCCCTGATTTGCCGACGGGGGGATTCAGCATCTCTCCTAGCTCTTTCAGAGTAGCCTCCGGATGTTCCAATCGCAGATAGGCGATGTCTTGTAGTCCCTGGTTCAGTTCACTAAGCCCTCTATGCTCTTGTAAAAATCGAATATCCTCGGCTTGCTTCACGGCTGCTGACACTGTCTTGTTGATGTTGGCAGTCTCACAGTTTACACGGCGGTTCACCGTGTTCCTCATATCTTTCAAGATACGGACATTTTCGAGGTTCATCAAAGCTATATGTGCTTCCATGATGTTCAGTACATCAACGATCTTGGCACCTTCTTTGATATACACTACATAGTACTTCTTACGAATAACTATTTTAGCATCTAATTCAAAAAAATCAAGCACATCTTGCAATTGTTCCGCAAATTGTTCATGAAGAGTTACAATTTCAAAGTGATAATTCTTCTCCGGATCACTCATGGAACCGGCTGCCAGAAATGCTCCCCGGATATAGGCTCTTTTACAGCACGTGTTCTGCAGGACTAATCCAAAGTTTTTCGGCTCGAAATATTTCACTGCTTTCAATAATAAAACACAATCCTCATGTTTGTCAACAAAAACCGAATAATTTCGACTTCTTTTCAGATATTCGTTGCGTTTTACCTGAAGTTCTCCATGAATACCGAATGTATCTTTCAGCAGCGTAAAAAACCGTTTCGCCACAGATACATTCTCCGTATGGACCTTTACCAGATAGCTTCCCTGCTCTTCGCGGACTTCCCCGCAAAAGTTAAGAATACCGGCAAGCTCTGCGATTTTACAGTGTCTTGCTCCGCTCGTAAGTCTTGCAAGTTCTTCTTTCACTTCACTTGAAAATGACATTTCCTACCTCGTTATATCTCTATGCTCAACTTTCACCGGATATGGCAGCTGTTTTAATTTTTCTGCCAGTGCATTCGTGATGGTGACAGAACGGTGTTTCCCTCCGGTGCAGCCGATCCCTATGACAAGATTATATTTTCCTTCTTTGATGTAGTTGGGAATCAGAAATTTGAGCATATCTTCTAATTTCTCTAAAAATACTCTGGACTCCTCATGCTTCATGACAAACTCCTGGATAGGACCGTCATTGCCGGTCAGAGGACGCAGGGAAAGGTCATAATAAGGATTGGGAAGGAATCTTACGTCAAACACCAGATCTACATCTGCCGGTATGCCGAATTTGAACCCAAAAGACACTGCTGCCACATTGAAATTAGCATATTCCTCTTCCCGGACAAATATCCTGTCAATTTCAGCCTTCAGCTCCCTTGTGAGAAGCTGGCTGGTATCTATGACATAATCCGCATATTTTTTTAATTCATTCACTGCTTCCCGCTCTTTTTCAATGCCGTCTTCAATCCGGCCGCTGCGTGCCAGGGGATGATTTCTTCTGGTCTCCTTGTAGCGTTTGATCAAAATACGGTTGCTGGCATTGAGAAACAGAATCTCAAATTTGACACCCATATCATGGACTTTTTTTAACTCATCCAAAAATTCATCAATGGATGCTCCGCTCCGGATATCAATGCCGAGAGCGACATTGGATATATTTGCAGTCTTGTCAAGGGTAAGCTCAGCAAATTTGCACAGCAGTCTGGTTGGAAGATTATCCACACAAAAATACCCAATATCTTCCAGCATTTTGAGAGCACTGCTCTTTCCCGCCCCCGACATCCCGGTTACAATTACAAACCTCATACGTAATTCCTCTAAAACTTTCCGACCCGTTTCACTTCCGGTTCCAGGTCCACTCCGAACTTCTCCTTCACTGTTTTCTGAACGTCTTCGATCAGCTGAAGAACATCTTTCGCCGTTGCATTCTCCTGATTTACCACAAATCCGCAGTGTTTATCTGACACACGTGCACCTCCGACCTGATATCCTCTGAGTCCTGCATCATCAATCAATTTCCCTGCAAAATAACCTTCCGGGCGCTTGAAGGTGCTGCCTGCACTCGGCAGTTCCAGAGGCTGTTTCGTCTTTCGGGCCAATGTATACTCATCCATCTGTTTTTTTATTTCAGAAGGGTCTCCCTCCTTCAAAGAAATCGTACCGCCAAGCACCGTGTATCCGCATTTAATGACATTGCTGGTTCGGTATCCAAGTTCCAGTTCATCGGCAGTAAGGGTAAGGATATCTCCTTCTTTCGTGAGTACCGTGGCTTCTTTTAACACCTGGATCATTTCTCCTCCGTAGGCTCCCGCATTCATAGTGATCGCCCCTCCGAATGTTCCGGGTATGCCTCCCGCGAACTCAAATCCCGTGAGATTCTGGTTCAGCGCTTCACTGGCAATGGAACTCAGCAATGCCCCTGCCTGAGCCGTGATCTCGGTCCGGTTTACTGTGATCTCATTCATATTTTTAAAAATCTGAAGGACAATGCCGTCGATTCCACGGTCCCCTACCAATAGATTGCTTCCATTTCCTAAAATAAACATGGGAATTCCGTATTTCTTTGCGGTTTTCACTGTCCACTGCACTTCCCCGTAAGTTTCAGGAACGACGTACAGTTCCGCCTCTCCGCCGATGCGGAAGGTCGTATGTTTTTTCATTGGTTCTTTTGTAAGTACCCGTTCAGGTGCGATCTTCTGTCTCAATTCTTCAAGAATCGTACTCATGCTATTCTCCTTTAATCAGCCTTGCAGCGCCGTAAATTCCCGCGTCGTTTCCAAGACTCGCAAGAATAAATTTCCCTTCTTTTACAGCGCCGAAGGTATATGTCCCATAATGCTTTTTAATGGCGTCAAGAAGGATATCTCCCGCCTTTGACACGCCTCCCCCGATGACAAATACGTCAGGGTCTACTGTCAGTGTTATATTTCCGAATGCCATTGCCAGCTTCTCTCCCAGCCGGTCAACCTGTTCCATGGCGAAGGCGTCTCCTTCTTTTGCCAGATCAAAAATATCTTTTGCCGAAAAGCCGTTCAGCCGGCGCAGCGGCGTTTCTATGTCAGATGCCTCCAATGCTTTTTTTGTCTCATAAACAATTCCTGTTGCTGAAGCATACAGTTCCAGACAGCCGGTCTTCCCACAGTTGCATCTGCGTGTCTCCGCCGGGTTTACGGTCATGTGACCAATTTCGCCGCCGTATCCGTGGCTGCCGTTGATAATCTGTCCATCGACGATCATGCCTCCGCCCACGCCTGTTCCCAGAGTAACCATGACCGCACTTCGATAATCTTTTGCGGCTCCTGCCCAGAGTTCTCCCAGTGCCGCCACATTTGCATCGTTGGTAACTTTGACAGGACAGCCCAGCTGCTTTCCTAACGCTTCTGCCACATTGACCTGGCCCCAGCCCAGGTTGACACATTCATTGACCTTTTCAAAAGAAAGTACTGCCCCGGGGACACCCACACCTGCCCCGATCAGCTGTCCGGCTTCTATCCCACGGGATGCGATATTTTCATTCAGCGCCGCTCCGATATCCTCTATGATATGTGCTCCGCCGTCCTCTTTTCTGGTGGGAATTTCCCACTTTTCTATAAGGCTTCCGTCCTCCTGAAACAGTCCCAGTTTTACGGTGGTGCCTCCTACATCGACTCCATAAATGTAATTCATACTGCTTATTCCTCCAATTTCCCGGTCACTCTTTTGTATAATTCTTCCGCGGCATTATATCCCATCTTCTTCTGGCGGTGATTAATGGCCGCAGCCTCAACGATGATGGCCAGATTTCTTCCCGGACGGATCGGCAGCGCATGTGCCACTACCTTATTCCCCAGGTATTCTATATAATTTTCATCCAGTCCAAGCCTGTCATAATCTGTTTCTTTGTTCCAGTCTTCCAGCTGAATGACAAGATCAATGCTCTGGGTCATCTTGACACTCTCCACACCGAACAGATTCTTCACATCAATGATGCCGATGCCCCTTAGTTCAATGAAAAACCGGGTCACTGCCGGTGAGGAACCGATCAAAGTATCTTTGCTCACACGCTTGATCTCTACCACATCATCCGAAACAAGCCGGTGGCCTCTCTTTAGAAGTTCCAAAGCTGCTTCGCTCTTGCCAATGCCGCTCTCACCCGTGATCAGAATTCCTTCGCCGAATACATCCACTAACACTCCATGGATGGAAATCCGGGGCGCCAGTTCCACACTCAGCCAGCGGATGACTTCTGCGGTAAACTCTGAAGTTGAGTCCTTGCTGATAAAAACTGGAACTCCGTGTTTTCTTCCGAAGTCAACGATCTTATCACACGGCTGTTTTCCGCGGCAGAATACCAGACATGGAATCTGGGCACTGAAAAGGCGGTCCAGAATCTGGTCACAGTTCCCATTCTTTTCTAAAATATTATTAATATATATATATTCTACATTTCCGATGATCTGCACCCGGGAAGATGAAAAATGGTCAAAAAAGCCTGCCAGCTGAAGAGCCGGTCGGTTTACTTCGGCCTGGGTGATATAAATGTCATTGGTGTTAATTTCCGGGATCACCGGGATCAGTTCCAGCTTCTTTGCCAGTTCTGCCACCGATACCTTGTATTCCTCGCTCATAATGAATCCTCCTTGTCCGATTGTTATTATTAGTTTATCACATTTTCTTCCTTAGACAAATGGAAAAACGAATAGATCTCTTTTGCGGCTTTCCTTGTCATTCCCGGAACCTGCATAATCTCATCTTCCGTGGCCTCTTTGATGTTCTGTATCTGTTTAAAATGTTTCATCAGCTCTTTTCTGCGCTTTGGACCGACGCCTTTGATATCATCAAGCACAGAACTGACTTGTCCTTTTGCTCTCAGTGACCGGTGATACTCAATCGCAAACCGGTGGGCTTCATCCTGAATCCTGGTCACAAGCAGAAAAGCTTCACTTCGTTTTGGAAAGTAGATTTCATCATTATTATAGTACAATCCACGGGTTCTATGATTATCATCTTTTACCATACCGCACACAGGAATTTCCAGATTCAGATCCTTTAAAACCCTCTCCGCAACGTTGACTTGTCCTTTTCCTCCGTCCATCAGCAGCAGGTCCGGAAACTTCGTAAAACTACCGAATTCCAGGTCCTGGTTTTTCTCTTTCAACTCCTCGATCTCCCGCTGTCCGTGCAACAGTCTTCTTGTAAGGACTTCTTCCATACTCTTGTAATCATCCGGACCGTCCACAGACTTCAGGCGGAACTTTCTATAATCCCGCTTTCTGGCTTTACCGTCCTCAAACACGACCATGGATGCCACCGTCTGAAATCCGCTGATATTGGAAATATCAAAAGCCTCCATCCTGTGAAGTCCCTTAATCCCCAGAAGCTGCTCAATTTCCTTAACCGCCCCGATTGTGCGCTGTTCTTCCCGTTTCAGCTTTTCCTTATCCCTGTTCAGGACATTCCGTGCATTTTCTTTCGCCAGTTCCACCAGACGGTGTTTTTCACCTCGTACCGGGATCCTGATATGGACACGGCCTCCCCGTTTCTTGGACAGCCATTCTTCTACGATTTCTATGTCATCCATACCGCATTCCAGAAAAATCTCCCCTGGAAGATATGGTGTCCCCGCATAAAACTGCTTTACAAATGCACTCATGAGCTCCTGATCCGAAGTTTCCTCGTCCTGGGTCATATGAAAATATTCTCTTCCTAAAAGCTTTCCGTCCCGTATGAAAAAGACAGAAACTACTGCATCTGTTTTTTCTTTTGCAAAGGCAATGATATCCCTGTTTTCAAATCCATGGCTGTTGATCTTCTGACGGTCTGCGATCTTTGCTATGCTTTTCAGCAGATTCCTGTACTCTGCGGCCGATTCAAATTCCAGCTCGGCAGCCGCCTGGTTCATCTTTTCGGTGAGCATTTCGGATACATCTTTATAATTTCCGTTTAGAAAGCCCAGAACTTTCTCAATGGATTTTTGGTAATCTTCCTTAGAAATATATCCCTGACAAGGCCCTTCACACTGCTTGATCTGATAGTACAGGCAAGGACGGTCTTTTCCGATATCCTTTGGAAGTTTCCTGCTGCATGTCCTGATCTTAAAAAGCTTCCTCAGCAGCTCAATGATATCCTTTACTGCTCCTGCGCTTGTATATGGCCCGAAGTATTTGCACTTGTCCTGCTTCATCTTTCTGGCCAGCATGATCCGGGGATATTCTTCATTGGTGGTAACTTTGATGTACGGATAATTCTTGTCATCCTTCAGCATGGTGTTGTATTTGGGCCGGTGCTCCTTGATCAGGTTGCACTCCAGCACCAGTGCTTCCAGCTCTGAATCTGTAATAATATACTCAAAATATGCAATATGAGATACCATATGCTGGATCTTTGTGGTCAAATTTCTGCTGCCCTGGAAATACTGTCTCACACGGTTGCAGAGTTTGATCGCCTTACCTACATATATGATCTCATCTTTGTCATTATGCATGATATAAACCCCGGGCTTTGCCGGAAGTTTTTTTAATTCTTCCTGTATGTTAAACATCCTGGCTCTCCTCCATCATCCCAACATGTGTGTACCATGATATCATACTCTAAAGAAACAGAAAAGAACAAAGTAGACAAGCCCCCATCATAACGCCCATAGGGCTTTTTTATTCTTTCGGAAGCTGCGACGACTATCAAAAGCTAGGACTCAAGCAGACCTATGGAATAAAATGATGCTCCTGCTCCTATTATTGATAAAAAGGAAGCAGACACACTCGATATTTTGACAGAAAAATACACTAAACTTATTGAATCCAGCAAACTTGCAAAGTTAGGTACAAAGGCAGGTCAACTTGTACCAGAAAAAATAAAGAAATGGGGGAATGATATTAGCCTTAATATATCGGAGAAAAAATTATATTCTCAAATGATGAATGTAATCGGAAGTGGATTTAAGACTATTGAGGAACAGGCGGCTAAATTTTCTATTAATGAGAAGCAGATCATCACTAAGGTAAACCAAAACTCTGGTTTTGAAATACAAAAATTAGATGAAATTTGTTTAGTAAGAAGTTATGACATAGCAAAATTGGTCAATACATATAAAAATCAAGATACACTTGTCGCCACAATAGAGGGTGGCGGAACAGGTGCATTTGGATTTTGGGGATTGCCTTTTAACATTGTTTTAAGCACTTTTCTGTATTTCAGAGCAGTACAATCAATAGCAATGTTCTATGGATATGATGTAAAAAACGATAGTACTGAATTAGTAATAGCAAGTGAAGTATTTACAAACGCATTAAGTCCAAGTACAAGCGATACCAACAATGAAGCAACGAATATTATTGGTAAGATTATGTTGATGAGTCAAGCTGCCGTTGTGAAGCAAACAGCGAAAAAAACATGGACGGATATGGCAGCTCGTGGTGGAATACCATTATTGTTGGCACAAATGAGAGCGCTAGCACATAAATCCGCACAAAAGGCACTTCAAAATGTAGGGGCAAAGGGATTGGAAAACAACATTTTCAAAGAAGCCTTTGAGCAAATTGGCCGAAAACTGACATTAAAAGCGATAGGAAAAGCAGTGCCGATTGCTTCCGCAGTTGCGGGTGCATTGATTGATACAGCACAAATGAAAAAAGTGCTTGAGTATGCCAATATATTCTATCAGAAAAGGTTTATTGTGGAAAAAGAAAGTCGTATTTATAATCTGATCGGTGAATAAGAAATTTTAAAAAAATAGATAATCCAAGCAAAGGCATTTCTCCTTGAAATGTTATAAAGGCTCTTTTTCTGGTTCTATAAATATTTGCAAAAAATCATAAGACGATTTTTGTCTATAAAATCAAGAACAAAGTGGGCAAGCCCACTTCATCTCCCCAACCCCTCACTCTTTGAGGGGCTTGGCAACTTTGC
>Ga0137302_10026_pt1 | contig 170068 bp, 120 predicted proteins | sample Ramsor2O_GlcNAcB_FD_97184 | JGI IMG/M metagenome (GOLD analysis project Ga0137302, IMG submission 97184) | Mouse cecal microbial communities from Vienna, Austria - N-Acetylglucosamine amended with D2O_GlcNAcB | ecosystem: Host-associated > Mammals > Digestive system > Large intestine > Cecum... | reverse complement strand
CTCCCGTGCTTTCTGAAAATTGGTAATATCCGGAGCCTGCATACGGACAGACGACGGATTCAGGCCTAATTGTTTCCAGTCGATATTCAGTTTAACCTGCTTCTTCGTACTGGAATAATTACCGATCGACAGCAGTGTCTTGCCTTTATTCACGTACGTCGTTACTTTCACATCTTTATCCGAAACGGTCACAACCGGATTCTTTTCCCAGAAGCCGATCATCTGCGCATCCATGATCCCGAATTCATCCCACAGCTTCCAAACATGCCGCGGATTACCAACAACACCTTCAGTATACCAAGGCAAACGATTCGTCATGCCATATTGCATTCCTAACCATTGGTTACCTCCACCATGCAACATATCCCCCATTAAGCCGAAAGGAAGACCGGAGACTTCTACCAGCCAGTTTGCCGGAGACATTTCGTTATACATGAAACTTTCGCCAAACCATACCTTGTCCACGTAAGGGAAGTACTCTGTATACTGGGTAGCCGGTCCACGTGAGAAACCAGTATTCGAATGCAAGTCGATAATACAACCCGGCTTCACCTCTTCCATCGCATGACGCATCCGTTTCAGCATGTCACGGCCGAAAGCGACATCATCCAGATACAACCCATCGATGCCGGTATACTGCACTAACCATGCCAATCCTTCCACATAGTAATTGTACCAACGTGAATCGCCTGTAGCCGTCAAGACAGATGCATCGGCAATGACACCTCTTTTCTCTCCTTTATCAAAATGCTGGTACCACTGAGGAGTATAATCGGTCACATAATGTTCGCGACACCAAGGGAAACCGCCCCCGTTACCGCCTTGCAAGATTTCATCGCCCAAGCTGCGCAATGCCCAGATTTCCGGGACAACATTGGTCAACTCGCGGATGGTATAATACAACTTCACCTTACAACCCTTGCCATGCCATTCATCCGCAAAAGCCTTGATGGAATCGGCTGTCATGAACGGGTAATTAATGAACGGATTCAGGTCGTTGGCATGATGTACGTTGATGATCTTTATACTCGTCTCCACATCTTTGGCCTCCGGTCTGGGAGTACCCCCATTATGGTAATACCGGTTGGTAAACTGGCTGCGGCTATTTACTTTCTTTACCGGGGTGAGCAGCAAAGAAAAATCGAACGTCAAGTCTTCGCCGGTTTTGAGAGTACGCGCACCGCTGTATGCCGTCGCCGTTGTCAGGTTACCGTTACGGTTGATACGGAAACCGCCTTTGCCGTTGTTATACCAGCTTTCGGGATAAGCCGGACGATAAAGATTCAACAGCGGACCGGTATAACTAGCCCCGCGCAATTCGCAATGGATACCAGCTTTTTCGGAACCGCACCAGAAACTGTCGAAAGGCTACAGCCACGAAGCTCCTTTGTTGGTCGGGATGGAAACGGCAAAATCGTGTACCGTCTTTCCTTGATTATCCCACCCTCCGGAATAATTAGCCGGGGTTTCCTGCCCAGGCAAACCAAATCCCATGAAATAAGAGGAGGCTTCGCTTTTCATCGGTATCTCAAGACGGATGTCTTCAATCTGCAATTCTTTTTTAGGAGTGATGGTATAGACATAGTTCATCCAGCCGTCAAACTCCATCGTGCCTGTACAAGCCAGTGCCAAGTCATCGTCTTCCGCCTTCCAGGTACCCGATATTTTTCCTTCGGATCGCCCCGTCAGATCGATCGTCCCGTTCAACTTCTTTTCTCCCGAAGCTGTACGGATGACAAAGCGCACGGGAGAAGCCAACACTTCCTGTCCCCACGAGTCGATAGACGACGGCAGGGCGGTCTGCCTGTCGAAAGACACCTCACGCCCCAGGCAGGAAACACGGTTGTCGGTCAACGACATGGCCGTGTAGCCTTCGGTCGGTTTGTCACTGATTCCCCGGGTTGAGTTGAGCCAGCGCAGACGGCTATGACGCCAAAGTTCGCCATCGCCACGGTCTGCCAGCATTTTACCGGACACTTTCAGTTCTATTTCTACAGGAACAGCATATCCTGTTTCATCTTTTAAAGTAACGATGCCTTTATACGTACCACTGGGTTGGTCTGCTTTCAGATCCACCCCGAACCATAATGGTTGAACGGCATCCGGAGCTACACTCACCTTTTTGGTAAACGGTTTTCCTTTCGGATTTACTCCATTTATATTGAAGCAAGTAATCGCTTCCGCCGGAATCAGGTTGTTTCCACTTTTCAAGCCGGATGTTTCATAAGTAACACTCTTCAATTCGTCTTTTGCAGCCCACACACCTAACTGGAAGGTGTAATATTCGTTCGGTTGGGCTTTCCCGGTAAACGACGTTTGCAATGGACTTTGCAACCATTTATAAGGAACATCCGCTTTCATACGTATAGGCAATGAGCGGTCTTCCGGGAAGACGAGGAAGCGTCCGGGATTGGCTTGCCGGTAACTCTCTTTCTCACTGGCCGAAGCTGTAACTTCCATCGGATAGAAACTGTCGAACTGCGTACGCGATTCTACACGGACGATCGTAGCTTCCGGAAGTTGCCCGGCAGAAGATCCGGACGACGTAACGGCCAGCCATTGCCGGTCAGGTGCCTCTTCCTTCGGATAATATCCCCGGTGATAATTACCATGTCCTTCCTGTACCAGGTAAGGCAGGTAATAAAAGAAATAAGTGCCTTTCTTTTTGACAGGGCCAAACAGAAGCTCACATTGTTCGTTATTGACTTCCAGTCGCTGGATGTTGGGGATCGTATCTCCCGTCTCTGCATCGACAATCAGAAAACGACGGTTCTCCACCTCCTTATCGGGGCGCCGCCAGTCGAAGGATAGCTTGACCGCTTCAGCCGGAGCGTCAACCGCCAGTACGGCACGATGGTTACCCAAAGCTTCGTTCCACGGAGTCTCAGCCACTGCATACGTGTAGGGTGCCAGTGCTGTATCCTGGCAACAACCAATCCCTATATAGACAAATAATGCATACAATAATAAATGTTTCATGAAGTTAGAATTTTAAGATATTAAAAACCAGATTTATTACGCCCGGTAGAAGGGATTACCGATACTGCTTCATCCGGCTCGAGCGACAGGCGGACACATCCGTCGGCACATACTTCACTGCTTTTATAAAAGATACCGGAAGGTGTTATCTTATAAATATCCACGCTTTGCACGTCCGACCAGTCGGGTGGCAATTGCCAAGACTTGCCGGTATACCCTTTTACAGAGTAGGCCATATATTCCCGTTCGCCACGCCAAAGGACCGGCATGAAAAGGTCATCCTTATCCCTCAACACCTGTCCATGGTGGATGATGGTAGAATCTTTCAGCGAAACAACCAGGTCGTCGTTGTAGTAAACGAGACGATTTCCGCCTTTCCCTACCAACTTTTCCCGCTTGTAACGGTTCAGGTAAACATAGGGCAGCGTTCCCGTATAGAACTGGTAACGGTATTTATCTATCCAGTTGACATCGGGCAAAGATCCGTTTTCCAAATTACCGAAACAATCTTCACCGCGTCCGCTCATACCAAACAGAAAGCCCAGTTGGAGCTGTTCTTTGGTCAGATCAGGAAATTGCTTGGCAAAAAGATAAGAAGCACCGCCGGTTGTCATGTAAGCCGGATATTTCATATAATCGCTTTCAGTCGCTTCAAACCACAAATACCACGGACTTACACCGATAAACAAGTCTTTTCCTTCCCGCAAGCGGTTAAAACTCTCATGGGTTACATCAATACCTCTACTTCTAAAATACCGGAATATTCTTCGCTGATAGTTTTCTTCTTCCGCCCACGAAATCTTTTCATAAGGATTGTCACGCACAAAGAAAGCATCTATCATAATCGATCCGGCTTCCTGAATAAAAGGCAATAGTTCCAACAAAGCATCAATCCTCTTTACTGCATAGCCGCTCTCCCACTCGTTCTTATAACAGACCTGATAGGCTTTACGGTTATTCCAAACTCCAATCTGCATCGGTGTTCCATCCGTATTCCGGGAAATAAAACCTTTGGACAGATATTCTTCCCAAAGGGGACTGTCCTTATATGCATCCGTCATATTCACATGGACGCTAATATAAGTATTATATTTCCTCGCTTCTTTCGCCAGCCACAACAATGATTCACGTCCGGTGGCATCGCATTCCCTTTTCAAGTGATTATTCACTTCAAACCAGGCAGGATACTTATCGTCATGCCCGTTATATTGCCATCCGACCAGATACAATGTCTTCGGAAGTCCTCTCGTTACAGCATCCATCTGTTTAACCAAAGACAAGACCTGCTCGAAGGTATAACAAAGCACTGGGTCTCCCTTTTCATCCGGATAAGACAACATGATCTTCATTACTTGCATCTGATGGTACGGATGCATATAAGGTTGTTCGGGACGCATCGTTTTCGTCCAGTCGTATTTCTCTCCGGTGATATTCCGCCAGGATTCGTTCGAAATTCCCTGGGAAAATAATGAATGGTTAACGAACAAACATACAAAACACAAGAACCAAAAATGAGTTTTCATCATCTTCTTCATTTTTACATTAGTACATTATAGAAAAGGCTGTCCGATCTATATAGAGACACGGACAGCCTCAGGATTTCAGATCTAAGGGTATAAATATAGTTACTTATTTAAAGCAGTAACTTGAATTGTCCAATCTTTTTTCGTACCATTAGCAGCTGTCACCACATATCTGCGTGTAGTAGAAAAATCACCTGGAGTACCTAATGTCGGAGCTCCGTCCTGCGGAGCTATAACCGCAGCCGTAGAAAGATTGAATTTCCCCACAAGATTAGTCAGTGCTACCGTATTGCGAATCGCTTCGGTAAAAGGACCGTCGGCCGCAGGAACCGTAACCGTACAAGTGATCGTTCCGGCTTCCGTATTGATAACCTTATCACCGACCGTCAAGGTTACCACCTTTACCACCGGTTCACCATCAATCCATACATCAGTCACATCTTTATAACGAAAGTCAAACTTCACATCCGTGATATTTGCTTCCTCAAATGCCGGCAGGTCGTCCAAATTGCCTTTCAGGCAAGAAGAACAAACTAACGCAAACATTAACAACAGACTACTCTTTATCAATTTTATCATATTCTTTTTCATACTTCATTTGTATTAATGATTAATCATCGATTACCAACCTGGATTCTGAGGACCTAAGTTCGGGTTACGGTCGATCTGCCCTTGTGGGATAGGAAGCAGATAGCGGCGGTCTTCACGGAATTCGCGGATGTCGTTATCACCATGTGTAACTTTACCAATATAGAAAGACTTGCGGTCGTTCGTGATTTCGATATAAGTCGGTATTTCCGTAAATCCGGCAATCTTACCACCCGGAGCTACCCCATTGTTGGCATAACCGCCGTGTTTACCCCAACGCAGCAAGGTCCAATAATAATCATTCTCCATCGGCAGTTCGCAACGGCGTTCCTGCTTATAGAACTTCCAAGCCTCTTCCAGGCTGTTTACCTGTTTAGCAGGCAGTTTGCCATGAACAGTACGAGTCTGGTTACAAATATCCACAGCTTCCGAATAGTTGCCTTCTCCCATGCCAGCCAGCCAAAGGATCGCTTCCGCCTTGTTCAACAAGACACGACCGTAGCGGGTCACCACGAAATGATAGTTGGTCGGGGTTGCATTAGTCAAACGAGGTTCTACATGATAAACACCCTTACGCCAAAAATAATTAGTCAATCCGATATGAGGACCTAACCCTCCATTGACTTTACGCCACAAGTTCCCTTTAACTGTCAATCTGATATCTTCGCTCCACCAAGTCGCACCATCATAAACAAACGTATCATAAAAACGTGCATCACGATTAGTATACATGATCTCACTAATGGATTTGTCACCTTTCACATTTCCATAGTATAATACTTCCGCTTTTTCTTGATCAATTGCCCAATCCGGAGCTGAACCCTCAACCACAGTAACATTGTTTTTAAACTGGGATGATTCATTCCAAGCAACACCATTGCCGGTGGCTTCATCAATCACCTCATAGGCATCAACCAAATTCTGTGTCGGGGCCCACCATAACCAACCGATAAAAGGCTGCCCACCGTTTGTCTTAAACAATGGCCCGCAACCATTCTTTTGCAATCCATCATTACTCGTATTTGGTATTACGTTCTGCATCGGGACAATGGCCTCACAATTCGTATTGGCTTTATCGCGATAGATTGCAAAGATAATCTCATTTGAATAACGATCTGTTTCATTAAATACATTCCCATAAGCAGAAGCTAAAGAACATCCCTCTACGGCATTCGCTGCATCGATAGAAGCCTTCAACCATTCTTTTTTCTTATTAGCATCCGTTTCGTAAGCAGCTGCCTGCAAAGCGATTTCCGATTTGAACGCATAAGCCATATTACGAGACAATTCACCTGATTTTACACTTGCCGGAAGATCAGGGATGGCAGCATCCAAGTCGTTCAGGATATAGGTATAACTTTCAGTCGTAGTCTTTGTGGTAGGCATCATCAAACCGTTGCTGGCGGTATCGGCCGGGGCCAACACACGGTCTACCCATACGAAACGTCCCATGGTACGGGCCTGTTGATAGTAAGTCAGGGCACGTAACAATTTACCTTTTGCAACCAACTCTTTTCCTTCAGCCTCCGAAAGTCCCTTGCCTGTATATTCCGTTACTTTTTCAATGATCAGGTTACAATTGCGGATCGTACCAAAATTCCCGAATCCGCCATCACCACTATACCGATCCATCGTTTCGCGAACGAATCCTATGCCGCCATTGGAATGGACTGCATTGGAAGTTCGTTCTTCCCAAGTAGTCTGATTCCCGTTCACATAACCATACATCACACTACTCATCGTTCCTGTAACAAATGCATCAGCCGTTGATTTAGATCCCCAAACAGTTGCTTCATCATAACTTTCAAACGGCTCGGTATCTAATACATTACAAGACATCATCCCGAATAAAAATATCAGGAAAGCCAATGATACTATATTTGTTAATTTCATAAGTATTATTTTTTATTAAAATCCTAGATTCAAACTAATAGAATACACACGCTGCATCGGATAATCATAATTATTCGTACTACCATTTTCCGGGTCAAAACCATATTTCGTTGCAGGAGAAATAGTAAACAAGTTCTGTCCGCTTAACATGACTTGGCATTTATAAAGCCACTTCACGTTTTTCAGCAATACAGTACGGAAATCATAACCTACTTGCAACGATTTCAAACGAATATAACGGCCATTCACTAACCAAAAGTCAGACTGCACATAGTTGTTATTTCCATTCACATTCGAATTCATGGCGATTCTTGGATATAAGGCATCCCGGTTATCCGGCATCCAGTAATCCAACTGATAAGGATAAACGACCGAGTAACCGCCGGTTGATTGTCCACGCACTACATCTTCAATATACATATCACGCGATGTAGCTCCCTGAAACAAAATATTGGCAGAAAAACCTTTGTAAGAAAGATTGGCATATATACCATAATTACCACGAGGGAAGCTGTTTTTACCAATACGCCACTGGTCGGCACCATCAATAAATCCATCCCCATTCATATCCTTGTAAATAATATCTCCGGCAACCAAATTACTGGAACCATCACGACGAGGTAAGTTCAACGCCTGGTCCGAATTTTGATAGAACCCTAAGTTGGTATATCCGACACCCCAATATCCCGTCTGCTGTGTTGTTCTTTTGTACGGATTCTTTTGATCAGCCAAATCTTCTTCCCATGCGGTAGCCACCAATTGGTCGAAATAGGTAAAGTTGGCACCTACTTCATAGTTGAAATCTCCGAAATGGTCTTTCCAAGAGAGGTTGAACTCATAACCGGCACGACGGTGTTCACCATCCGATTTCACTTTCGGAAGCGACAAGCCTAACGGATCGGTGTATCCCACATTGGAAGGAGAAGTCAAATAACCGGTTGTCTTCATGTAGAAATAGTCGAAACTACCCGCCAAACGTTCTCCCAATGTATTAAAATCAAAACCTAAATCCAATGAGTTTGATGTATACCAAGTTATATCGTCACTAATCAATCCTCCTTCACTAAATGTCGGAACTATTTTACCATCCAACACGTATCCTCGTTCATTCAACCCATAAGAGGTCAAATAACTGAACCGACTAATATTGTCCATACCGACTTGGCCATAACTTGCACGAAGTTTAAAGAAATTCAATATATTACGTTCTTTCAAAGGTTGGAAGAAACTTTCTTCTGATACAGCCCATGCAGCTGAACCTGCAAAGAAATTACCCCAACGGCGATCTTTCGGGAATAAATCGCTACCATCATGACGTAATGAACCTTCTATATAATATTTCTTTTTATAATTATAAGAAGCCCTGGCAACCAAACCGGCACGTCCGGATTCTTCCTCACTACCTCCATTTTCCATTGAATCAGAAGGTCCGGCTCCCATTTGGTCGATCATGAAAATATAATTTTTACGTGTAGCATCAAAACCTCTATAAAAACTATAGCTCTGTTCGTATCCCAGCGTAGCAGAAACATTATGTGTCTCATCCAAAAAAGAACGGTTGTAATCAGCAAAATACTGCGTAGTCCACATGCGTGCATAATTTGACGAATAATTCAAACTAACCGGGAACTCCGGTCCCTTATTCCCTTCCAAATCATATTGGGGCGCAGTCTTATTCCATGTTTTACCATCATACATGCCATAACGGTAATTACCACCTACTTTCAATTTCAAGCCTTCAACACCATAGACATTCCATTCCGCATTGAAAAGCCCGGTGATCATCTTATTGTCAAATTTCATATAACCTGATTCAGGCGAAACTTCAACGACAGGATTATCAGCGCCTACATAAGGTAGTCCATCCTGATTATAAGGTAATGACATCGGCCCGTTATTCTGTATATGCCCCCAAGTCTGCCAATATCCCGAAGAATATTGAGAACGCGGTGAACGCATGGTGGAAATATAACCATCCAACCCAAAAGTCAGTTTCAATCCTAAATCTTTAAACTCAGACACATCGTTCATACGGACATTGTATCTTTTATACCATTCCGTATCGGCCTTATACATGGATCTCTGGTTATATGCCTGGAAAGAGATATAATACTTGTTAAAATCAGAGCCTCCGCGTACAGCCAAAGAATGCTTTGTTTCAGGAGTAAAATTACGAAGCATAACCTTTTGCCAGTCTGTATTCGGATAATTATACGGATCAGAGCCTGTACGATATTTCTCTACTTCCTCTTCTGTCCAACGAGGTTCCAAATCATACAAATCGCGTACAGTGTTATCAAATACGGCACATTCATAAGAATTCAACTTCTTTTCCAGATAAGTTGGTTCACTCCAGTTCTGGTTGAAACTATAATCGACGCGAAGCCCTTTCAAGCCGTTTTTCGTTTTTACGACCAATACGCCATTTCCGGCACGTGCACCATATACAGCGGCAGCAGCAGCATCTTTCAAAACAGACATCGACTCAATATCGTCAGAATTCAAATTCACGAAGTCGTTATAGTCTGAAACAAACCCGTCAATAACAACAATGGGTTGTCCACCACCACGGATAGAGACAGTTGACGTCTTATTCAGACCACCACCACTTGAGGTAACAATCAAACCGGCCGCACGACCAGCCAACGCATCCGTCACATTAGCAACCGGAACGTTCTTTATTTTATCCGTATTAACCGTAGAAACTGCGGACGTAAGATTTCTTTTGGAATTTTTACCATAACCGACAACGATAACTTCCTCCAGTGCCTTGGAATCTTCCTTCAAGGTAATATTAAGAGTCCGTTTTTTTCCTACTACCACCTCTTGTGAAGAATAACCGATAAATGAAATAACCAACACCGGATCCTTATATCCTTCCAAGTCCAAGGTGAACTTACCGTCCATGTCGGTCGTCGTACCAACACCTTCTTCATTTTTAACCAAGACATTGGCACCAATGACCGGTTCTCCGAAATCATCGATAATCCGTCCGGTAACCACCTTTTTAGAATCTTGTTGGATTCCAGTTTTTTTGAACAAGGCAATATGCCTGTCCATTATCTCATAACCCAATGACTTGTTTCGTAATAAGACATCCAGAATTTCTGATATCGTTTTATTTTCTAAATCAATTGAAACTTTTTCGTCCAGATTTATTTCATTCTGTTTATAAACGAAAGTAAACTCAGATTGGCTTTCGATCGCCTTGATCACCTCCAGAACTGTCCCGTTCATATCGAGGTTCAATTTTGTAACCTGCGAATACGAAGAAGCTGCCGTCGCTCCCCAAATACTCAGGAAAAAGAACAATATGGAAAATCTCATAACAACAAAGATTCGATTCTGTGTTTTTTGAGGAATATTAATCCCCGGCAAAGCCTTTTTATAGCTCTGTAACACTCTGATTAAATGTTTATTCATACATTTGCAAACTCTAAATGATTATTTACTAAGGCAGTTGGTAGCTGCCGTGTTAATTAAATGATCTATGCGTAAGCAGTGAATTGGGGATGTTGGTAGCATTCCCAATTTCTTTCTAAATTTTTAAGTACTATTCATGGCTTCTACATTTTAAGGTTATACAATATCTATTTAATAAAAACGTCCTTTCCTCTAATGGTATATGTATATCGCATTGAAATCTGAAGGACCGATAAAATCTCTTCCAACGACTCGTCATGCGTAAAGCGGGCCGTCAGACAAACTTCTTCCAACGACCTATCCTTCAGATGAACTTTCACATTAAAAGAGTGTTCCAGCACCTGGATTATTTGTCCGAATGTACTATTTTCAAATACATAGTCACCCGTAACCCATGAAGTATAAAAAGATGTTTGAACCGACTGAACTTCTATTTCTCCACTTTGCCTACTATATACAGCCTGTTCACCTGGAACCAATATCCGGTCGGGGACTAAACTTTTATTGCTATTTTTATATAAAGCGACCGAACCTTCCAACAGGGTCGTTTCAATAACATCGGACTGTTTTTGTGCCAATACATTAAATTCAGTACCTAACACCTGTACCGACATTCCATCCATATTTACATGAAACGGACGGTGTTGATCTTTGGTTACTTTAAAAAAGGCTTCACCAATCAACTCTACAGATCTGTTTTTATCATCAAATGATTCCGGATAACGTATCCACGAATCTCCATTCAACCATACTTCTGTACTATCCGACAGTAATACATGAACTTTCGACCCGGCCAATGCGGTCATCTCTAAATAAGACAAAGGTTTCGACCGAAAATTATCCCAGACAAAAAAAGAAGATACACACAATAAGGCTATACAAGCCGCAATAGAAGTATATTTCCATACCGGAGAAACACCTATTCTCTGTTTGGACATTTCAATACGGTTCCACAATTTATTATAAGCAATACCCGCATCAACCTCTAACGGTTTAAAGCGAATACGATTTACACAATCTGCATACTTTCCTTTATATCCTTCTTTCAAACTCATTGTTATCCGTTTTGCTTTTATAGATGACAAAGAGAGAGAAAAACCCTAATGCAGCACTACTCGTATTAATATTAATTAACTTCTATATATCATAGTTCATATAGAACTATGGTGTTTGTAGCTAGGCTATTTCCTTAAAATTCTCTTTTCCTAAAGAGAAGCTTTAAATAAACAGGTTATATTGATGTATCTATACACCTTAATATAGTTTTATTATCATTACTATTTAGATATTATGTAAATAAATACTATTTTTACAACGGAAAAGCATTAGTTCTATATGAACTATTAACTATTTATCAGAGATATCTCATAACATGAGGATGGATGCCCTATCGAATAAACAAGAAAACAAATTGGTTTTCAAGATCATGCAAGGAGACGAAAAGGCCTTTCGCCAACTTTTTGATATGTATTACCTCAAATTATACCATGTGGCCATCTACTATCTATCTTCCAAAGAATCAGCAGAAGAAGTTGTATCTGACGTTTTCTACACAATTTGGAATAGAAAAGAGACACTCCATAAAATAGAAAACATAGAAAGTTATCTCTACATCTCTACCAAAAACCAAGCGTTACATTATATAAGAAGAACTACAACTCCTGATAATTCGCCCTTAGACTTATATAATATAGAATTGATAGCAGACAACACCAATCCGGAATCGACCCTGCTGGATCAAGAATTACAGGAATTGATACAAAAAGCCATCGACTCCCTGCCAGGAAAATGTAGGGAAGTATTCAGATTATACCTTTCCGACAAACTCAAGCAAAAAGATATAGCCCTATTGCTAAACATATCAACCAAAACAGTGGAAGCCCATATTGCTACCGCTTACAAGAAAATACATGACTACCTGAAATTATATTAATCTTATGAAGTACTATATATTCATTCCTTTCTTTTTTCATTTACTATTCTTTTCTTGTTCCAGCCTTTCAGAAAAGAAGTTAGAAGAATGTATCGCTAATGCTGGAAACAATAAACCTGAAATCCTGACTGTTTTAAAACATTATAAAGACAGTACACTCAAACTAGAAGCTGCCAGATTTCTATTAGAAAATATGCCTGGTCACTATGCTATCGACTCAAACCTCATCAATCATCTGAAACCTTATTATATAAAACATAGAGTTATTTCCGAAAAGTACCACTGGGATGTATATAATCACCAATGGATCCACTCGATTGATAGCCTTCGAGACAGTTACTCGTCTGATTTTTTCCACGAATCTCAACATACGGTCCAAGCAGATATAGAGAACATTAAGGCAAACTGGTTAATAAAACAAATAGAACTTGCATTTGATGCTTGGCAAACAAATTCATACACCCAAAACATTTCTTTCAAGGAATTTTGCGAATACATTTTACCATACAGGACACAAGACGGATTAATATTAGACAATGCAAGAGAGGTGTTTTTCTATCGGCACCGTAACTTTTTTAATGATTCTTCAATTCACTTCCAAGAAAGAATAGATTCTTTATTGTCAAAATATCAAACAATCAATCATAGCAATTTTGCAGCCATTAACACTCCGATCTATTCTATTTCTACACTGGAACTCATAAAACGAGGTCTTTGCGAACATAAATGCTGGTTCAACGCAACTCTACTAACAACAATGGGTATACCGACCGTTATCGATTTTGTCCCAGCATGGGGAAACAGAAATAGTAGACATTCATGGAACGCAATCGTATTAAACGGAGAAACATACCCCTTCGAACCTTTTTGGGATGAAGATCCTTGGAAATACAAAAATCTTTATAATAATAAAACATTCGATTTAAAATGGGGTAAATTCCGACTCCCCAAAGTATACAGACATACTTATTCATATCACCTCGAAGGACCTGCTTTCGATAACGAAGTAAATCCGTCCGACATACCTTCTATTTTTAAAAATCCCAATATAATAGATGTTTCTTCATCTTACTTTGAAACAGTTGATATTAATATAAAACTACCACACAAAACTTCCGAGAAGGTACGATATTGTTATCTCTGTGTATATGGAAATGGGAACTGGCAACCTATACAATGGGGAAAGATCCAAAATAAAAAGGCTTCTTTCAAAAGTATAGGAAAAGATATTGTTTATCTGCCGGCTTATTTCATTAACGGTAAAATTATTGCAGCATCCAATCCCTTTTATCTTGATGGAAAAGGAGAAATGACAACCCTAAAAACAGAAAAAGAAACAATAAATTTAACATTAGCAACTACGAATAGCATAGTTGACGTTGCAACTAGGGAAAAGAATATAAATTACTTATCAGGCACTTACTTATTAGGAAAAATAGAAAATCGACCCAATCAATATGATACACTTTTCCATTTTTCAGATACTATAGATAATTGGCAGAACAATATACATCTGAATATTCTCCAAAAATATCGTTACATCCACCTATTATCCGACCAAGATACACTTGCATTAAACGAAATCATATTCTATGAAAAAAATAAAGATTCTATTCAACCGATAAACAATATTCATGTTTCAGGCAGTTTCCACCCCATTGACTCAACAAATCCTATCAACTACCTAATTGATAATTTATCAACAACAGGCTCCTGTGGAAAATTAACAAAAAACAAAACCATATGTTTTGATCTAGGAAAACCCTGTCTACTTTCAAGTATCCAATATTACCCTTACGTTCCAAGTACTCTAAAAAAAGATGCCAAATACGAACTATTCTATTGGAATAATGGATGGAAATCTGGAGGAGTACAAAAGTGTAACGGTCAATATATCACATTCAAAAATATTCCTCAAGGAACTTTATATAGGTTAAAAGAAGAATCTAGTAAAAACGAAAGAATATTTACATGGGAAAATGGGTTAATTTACTGGATGTAATATACAAGTACTCAACAAAAGGTATGTACCTATTATTGAGTACTTGCTAAAAATCATTCTACAGCTTTTACAATTCCTTTTATCTTAAAGCACACAGGATCTTCTTGTTCTTCAAAATAAAGAAAAATGTAATGTTCTATATATCCTATCTCTTGTGGTAAATAAGACAATGATAAAGTACCTAATTCACCAGATGATACAATATGATTAAAATCCTTTTCAGTCAAACAACCACAAAAAGTATCAACTGATTTCAATTTTATATTTTCTTTTCCTTCATTTTTATATAACACTGTAAAATCATAGCGTTCCAACAATTTCAAACTATCTAGAATCACCACCGAATCAATAGATACACAAAAATCTGACGATTTTTGTATATTTGTACAATTAAACATAGACAAAAACGCCAATATCAATAACATAAATCTCATGACACAAATCATCACCTAGGATAATAAAAAGCGACAATCGGGTTATCTTCAATTTCTACTTCCTGCAATATTTTCTCCAAGCGAGAATCCTTTTTGAATACAGAAAGATTAGGACACAAAATCGCCCCCTCTCTAGCTTCAATTAATTGATAAGGATAAATAAGACCTATAAAAGCCTCTTTCGAACTTGTCTTAATTTCAACAGGATGATAAAAAGGAGAAAAATCCAAACGATCCTTAAACACTTCTTTAGTCAATCTATTAAAGTAAATACTTATATCCGGATTAATCAAAAGAAGATAATCATCTGTTGCATAAATAGAGCTTATCCCTAACGTATATCCATTCTTTCTCAAATATTGCCTAAAAGAAAATTCGTCATCTACATTTGATGTTGAAACCAAATCTGGTATCATTGCTTTTTTATTGCTATCTAACACATACTCTGAAAAAATTTTCCCATCCCTGAAAGCATATACAACATCCGAATAATCCGCAAAGTCTGTAATAAAAAGCCCTCCTAGTGTTATCTTATTGTTCCCATCTGACATGTTTTCTTTTTTATTATGAAAAACAAATGGTTTTAAAGATCTTTCAAAAGAATAATCACATTCATTTAATAACACGGACGACTCTTTTACTAAGAATGAATTTGCATAAGTCACCATCAAATATTTATCATCCAACATAGATATATGGGTAACCATTTCTATACAAACATTTTCAGGAACAGGAATCATATCCATTAATCGTCCATCATAATGATAACGGAAAAATTTCTTTCCCCCATAATCTAAAAGAGCCACATACTTCTTTTCTTTATTCAAATAAAAAGACACCGGCATTCTCATTTCTTTTGGTCCGGAACCTATTTGACCATAATTAGCAAGAAAAGTTCCATCTAAAGAAAAAGAAGAGACTTTATTATTATTATCCATAACAAAGATCATGCTATCATCTATTTCTATTTTTTTTTACCATACCTAATAGAGATTCCGATGTCGTTTCCAACTGAACAAAACAACAACTATCCAAAGATTCCCCTTCGAACAATGGATGCTTTTTATGATCTGAATCAGTTTGTGGATCTATCAAAAAAAAATGATCGCTCACCAATTCATTGTCAAAATTTCTATCCACGTTACATGAGAACAAAAAAGCCATAAACAACAATAAAATCTTTTTCATATACGTTCAGCGGGCTTATCTAAATGAGTTTTTGCACAAACATTTCCTTTACTAGGATTGCAAACAGGAATTTTTACATTATAATAAGAACCCAACGTCACTTGGATACTTCCAACTGGAATTTTTCTTCCTGCATATTCAAAACAAATGCCTACAGACAGATCTGATTGAGCTTGTAGATTATGTATTTCCCAAGCTTCTATTACATTATGTCCATACTCACTTAATGGATACTGACTACCATCAATATCACCTGATGCCAAACTCTCTATATTCAACAAAGTCAACATTTGAACATTCAAAGAATTATCAACATTTCTTTTTAAAAAGTTAAATACCATAACAGACAATAATGTCAATACTAAAAAAAATTTCGCATAATGTTTCATAAACTATATTTTAAATTTAACAAGTAGCAATACTTCATCTCTCCTACATGACCCAATCAATAAAAAACTTTTATAAATAATAACGACAAATTAAAAATAAAACCTTACCTCACATCTGTCATTATTAACATTATTTACAACAGCCATCATTTAACATGACTTATAACAAGAACCGGATTTGAATCCGACGTTATATCCGGGAACTGTTTTTGGAGCACTGCAAAAGAGAGGATAAAACCCGGATAAAGGACACCAATAAAAGAATTATTCCCGCAAAACTGAGACTTCATATACATATCAATATCATCGACAATTTCGCTATCTTCTGTTACCAACCAATGTTTCCCTGTATTCTTATCATAAAATACCAACATATTTTTCTTCATGTCTGTTACCGTCAACGACATCAAGGATTCCGTTTCCACATAATCATTTTTCGTATAAACAAGTCCTTTATGTTTATCAAAATCCAACACAGGTTCAGACCGGAGATCTTCAGGTATGACCCGATCCGTCTTTATCTTATATTTCACCGACATGGAATTTGCCGTGATATGATAAATACGGTCAAAATCCTCTGTACCCATCAAACCGACCGTGGCATCATCAATCCGGCGAAAATACTTCGGATAAAGCCCTCCATAAAGAAATTTATCGTCTATGGTTACCAACTGTTCCTTGAATCTCCCTTCCTTATCGGCCCGCCATAATCCCCGGCGATTACCCTTCATAAAATCGGATGTATAAAACAGATATTCGCCATTATCCAACACCGCAAAATCTCGTATAATATCATCAACCTGGATACTCCTTAAATAAGTACCCTCCTTGGAATAGACCTGTATACGTTTCGATGAATTATCGTAAAGGCTTATTTCTTCATTTGATGGATTGACATCAAATCCTTGAAGCGTTATATATTCGGTTGGTCCGGGTCCCTTTTGAGAGATACTATTAAGTATATGGCCGGTTTCATCCATTACATAAAGCATGTTTTGTTGGCTATCCAATATATAATAGCGATGATTATGATATCTGATATCCCCTATCATGCCGATCAACACATCATCCGAACGGATGGGTAAATAAGTAACCGAATCAAACACTTCCGACAGAATAAATGGAGTGTTTTTACCTCCTCCCTCAAAACCAGCCTCTAAGATAATTGTGCCAGCATCTTCCTTTACATCTTTCGTACCACTACAAGCAGTAAATAAAGATAAGACAAATAATAATATTGTTGATTTTCCCATAACAACCCAATTTATTCATCATGTGAATTTCTCACCACTCTCCTTGCACATTCAGAATTCTCTAACAGGAAATTACAGGCATCCATATCCGTTCCATTTACACAACAGATCATTGATTTCCAATTTCCTGACACAAACACTGATGGCTTTTCAGAAACAGCCAATCCACCAGATACATCTGAATTATACCAGACTGTAGCCGACTTAAAGTTTTTGTAAAAAACTCTTTCCTAGTTCACCACTTGCAAGAGCTTCCAAATTTTGCTTCATCAAAGAAGAAGAGTTAACTATTCCTGACTGTTGAGAAAACTGATAACCATTTAATATAGCTACACCAACTAATGTCACTAAGGACATAACAACTTTCAATTTCGCATTCATAATATATTGATTTTTTTAATTAATACTTATTTATAAAGAGGACTTATTCATACAAAACCCTTACTTAGGTTATTTTAATTAACATTGTTTAAGGCACACCTACATAAGATATGAAAACTATCTTGACATCTTTCTCCCGATTTCTTTTTTTTCTAAAAATCCCCTATATTTACCCAAACATCTTTTTAACCCTCCGGCAGCGCTGTTACAAGCTGTTCCGAGATATATGTCAGTATCATCCCATCGAACATAAAGATCAACACAAACGATCGGGACAGATTTAGTTAGAGCCTCTATATTTTCTTGTTGCAACTTATTCTCCTCATCAATAAACTGACTGTCACAGCTCAATACAGCTAAAAAGAGAATGAAATATATTACATACCTAATTCTTTTCATAAGCAAATTTTTTAAGGTTAGAAAAATCAACCAGGACGAACATCCCTGTCCATCCTGGTCTTAAAATAATGTGTCTTGTTTAGGCTCTCTCTGGTTTTTGGCTTTTAGGTTAAAAAACCGACTTATTGATACTAATAATGTGTATAATAAAAAAGTAAAATCTTATTTGACATCGGTACGCTTGTCCCACCACATCTGTTTGCCCCAAACATAATCCTGGATACCTGTAGCGGCAGCAGTCACGTTAGCTTCGTTGTACAGATACTGGTTCTGCGGATACGGGAAGCGGAAAGGAACATCATTGTGGATTCCCTTATAAGCAGAACGTGCACCCGGATACTGAGGCGTAACGCCATCTGCAGCAACAGCCGTATGGATATAGGTCGGATAACCTGTACGGCGGTATAGCGACCAAGCTTCGATATTCTGCTTGAACAAAGCCACCCACCATTCAAAATACAGACGTTCGTACGAACCGTCCCATTTTCCTTTTCCTGCCAGATAAGCATCGGCAGCAGCTGTATCGATATCATTATCTTCCATAGAAAGACGAACGGCCTTTTCATACGCATCGGCAGCAGTCATCGGCACCTTCCAGCCCTTCAACGCAGCTTCCGCCATGATGAAATAATTTTCGCAGGCACGGTAGAACGGAGAGAAACCGGCCGGATCTTCACGGAACTTCGCTCCCATGCGGGATATATCGTCCAACGATTTCGGGGCATCCTTCGCACCATTCTCGAAACCGCGGTATTCGCCATCCGCTTTCGCTGGCTTGGCAAATGTGGCAATACGCGGATCGTCCATCTTTTTCAGGTGGTCGATAAAGATTGACGACATACCATCGTCGTCACGCGTACGGAAGTTATTGTAATAACGTTCGAAATAACTGCCCGAACCCTGCCACCAGAAATAAGCATTATCCGCACATTCCGTAATATAAGGATAAGCCGTCGGATTACCGAAAATCTCTTCGACAACAGCCTGTGCCTCCGGATATACACCCGAAATGCGCATCGCTATACGCAAACGCAACGAGTTACAGAACTTTTGCCACTTTTCAGCATCCTTTTTATACAGGAAGTCGCCATCCCCCAGATCGTCGGTGCCTACTCCGGAAGCCCAGCTGTCGGCAGCCGTTTTCAGGTTCGCCAATATCTTCGGATAGATTTCCGATTGTGCATCATAAGGAGTCTTCAGCACGCTTCCTGCCTCCGGAGCCCCTTTGAACGCTTCCGAATAAGGAATATCGCCAAAACAATCGGTACACATCACCATCAGGTAATTCTGCAACGTGATACAAACATTACGCATATTCTTATTCGCTTCCTGTGCATCTTCCGTACGGTCGAGGATATCCTGCAACTGCACATGGCCGTAGTATGATTGGTACCAGCGGTTGCCATATGTATTGTTGGAAGGTATATACCCGCTGTAATCGTTCAAATACTGTATTTCGGAAACGTAACCTGCCCACTGGGCAATATCCAGGTCGCCCCCATACTGATCGGCAGTCCTCCGAATGATATTTCCCAGCATATTCGTAAACGGTACCTGGGTATAAGCATCCGGGTCGGTATTTATTTCATCAAACGAACTTGTACATCCTGTGGCAATCATCGCAAACGAGAGTGCCCATATTTTATATTTATTCTTCATAACCCTGTTTATTATTCAGTTAAAATGTCAGACCTAATTTAAAACCTATACTGCGTGAATTCGGAGTAGAAGCCTGTTCGAAACCTACACCACGGCTATCGCTGGACACACCACCCGTTTCCGGATCAAGACGCAACTTGTTGGAAGAATGTACCCAAAGCAACGCCAGGTTTGTACCGATCAGGGAAACCGTTGCACGGTTGAAATATTTGGTTTTCTTCAGGAACGATTTAGGCACGTCGTAAGAAATATATGCTTCGCGCAATTTCAGGAAAGAGCCGTCGAACACATAAGTTTCAGCGTTACCGTTAGAGTTGAACCAGGTATATGCATCGGTTTCAAAATTGTTTTCCACAAACTTACCGCTGGCATCGGGAATCACGAAACGTTCTTCGGTCATTACATCCTTACCGGCCACGATAGCACGTTCGCGGATACCGTTTTCAGCTGTTACATTGGCCACACCAGCTGAATAAGAGTGGCTCATAGTCTGCGACCAGATATCGCCACCGATACGCAAATCAAGCAGGAAGCCGAATCCGAAATTCTTATAAGTGAAGTCATGGCGCCATCCCATCAGGAAGTCGGGCGTTACATTACCGATAATTTTCGAAGCTTCTTTCTGCGGAGTACCGTTTGTATACAGTTTGATTGCACCAATCTGGTCGGCTGTAGCCTTGCCGGCCGCAACATCTTCCTCGCTTACGCGGGCATATCCTTCACCTACCAGGGCACCCCATTTTTCACCGACACGTGCCTGGGTATCGATACCCCATGTCCAACCCATGCCATACGATTCGAGCAAAGGCTTGCCTGTTTCCGGATCATTATAAAGTTCCACTACCTTACTTCTGTCTTTCGCAAAATTTAGTGTAGTCGACCAGTTGAAACCGTCACCCTTACTGCGGAAAATGTCTCCTCTTACTTGAAGCTCGACACCTTTGTTGTCGATTCGTCCGGCATTCACCAACATGGCAGCAAATCCGACTACGTTGGAGGTTGAAACCGACAGAATCTGGTCTTTTGTCTGTTTCTGATAGTAAGCCAGGTCGAAATGCAAACGGTCATCGAACAAGCCGACTTCGGTACCTACTTCCCAGGTCGTAATACTTTCCGGTTTCAGGCCGTAATTAGGATATGTGTAACTCTTATACATCTGTGCCACACCATTGTAAGAAGATGATTCGGCATAATAGTAATAACTATTACGATAAGCAGATGTAGCCGAACCAATCTGCGCAATACCACCGCGCAACTTCCAGAAAGTAAGGATATCATTCTGTAAGTTTTCAAACGAAGCGGTAGGAATCCAACTCAAACTAACCGAAGGATAGAAGAACGAATCGTGTATGGTAGAACTCCAGTCGTTACGTGCACTGGCATCCAGGTATAACTGGCTCTTCCATCCCAATGAAGCATTCGCATAAATAGAGTTCGAACGGATATGGCTATGATCCATTGTTGCAACGGCAGTACCTTTCGCATTGGCCATTGTATAAACACCGCGCACGGTTAATGCGTCTGCACCGATTTTACTAGTCTCCCAACTAAGATCGCGATAGTTGGCACCCAATACACCACTCAAGTTAAAATCGCCGAATGTCTTATTCACTGTTGCAATGAAGTCGGCATTCAATTCCGTATTTTTCGTTGCCTGCTGGTAGAAAGCGCCTTCGGGCCAGTCGCCACGGTCGAAATAATGACGTTCGAATGTCTGCATATTATAGTAATCCATACCGATACGTCCTTCAAACTTCAACCAGTCGAACGGTTGGTAGAACAAAGAAGACTTACCGAAAATACGGTCGCGCTGCAAACTGTTCGTATTTACATTGGCTGTAAAATAGGGATTCATGTGATAAGCATCGATCCAGTTATAATAAGTATAATCGCCATTGGCATCCCGTTGATTCCAGTTGTCTTTCAAGGTTTGCATATTGATCTGGCGACCAGTCCATGCCACCAACGAGTTGATCGGGTTGTTACTTCCGTATCCCTGTCCGATCAGGTTATCGCTCTTTGTACGGGTATAGCTGGCAGAAAGATTGAAAGAGATGTATTTGTTTAGTTTCATATCCGTATTTACCTGGCCGGAATATTTCTTCTGGTCGGTATTAGGTACGGTACCTTTTTGGTCGCGATAAGAAAGAGAGGCGCGTGTAGTTACATTTTCGCCTTTAGCCTGTACGGAAACCATATGGTTCATAGAAACTCCGGTCTGAAAGAAATCTTTCACGTTGTTAGGACGGGATACCCAGTCGGTATACTCCCCGTTACTATCGTACTGGCTGATTTTCAGCCCTGCATCCAAACGAGGTCCCCATGATTCGTCGTAACCGGTATTTACACCCTTGGAATAATCGAAACCATATTGAGTTGCATAATCCTGATAGCTCAGGTCAGCGTGCGAACCGTTTTTCCAATGGTATTCATCACCGTCGTGTCCCTGGCCGTATGAGTTTTGCAACTTGGGAAGGTTGGCAGCAAAGTCCATCGTCACATTCATATCATAAGAAACAGACACACCATTACCGTTTTTACCGGACTTGGTCGTGATCAGGATAACACCGTTACCTGCACGCATACCGTAGAGGGCGGCCGATCCACCTTTCAACACGGAGATCGACTCGATATCTTCCGGGTTGATATCATTCAGACCCGACCCGTAGTCTACTCCATTATAAGCATTATCACCCGTACGCTGCGTATCGTTGGCAATAGGGATACCGTCCACCACGATAAGCGGCTGCTGATCGGCAGCAAGCGAAGAGTTACCACGCACGGATATACGTGAAGAGGCTCCCACCGTACCACCAAATTGGTTGATCTGTACACCGGCCACTTTACCACTCAGCGAACTGGTCAGGCTGGCACTACCGGCTTTCGTCAATTCGTCCGCTTTCACTTCCTGGATGGCATAACCCAGTGATTTTTTTTCACGGTTAAGACCCATAGCCGTTACAACCACCTCTTCCAGGTTTTTCACATCCGATTGAAGGACAACCGTTACATGCGGTTTTACGGCCACTTCCTGCATAGTCATACCGACATAGGAAATCTGTAAAATTTTGTTTTTCTCAGGAACATCGAGGGAGAAATTACCATCCAGATCGGTAATAGTACCGATATTCGTCCCTTTTACCAAAATGGTTGCACCGATTATCGGTTCACCGTCATCGCCCGAGGTCACCGTTCCGGTCACCTTCACTGTCTGAGCCAATACCACGCTTATACTTATAAAGAAGAAAAACATGGTAATAATAAATCGTTTTTTCATACGACACACTTGTTTTAATTCTGATTAACTAGAATATTTATATATTTATTATTAACATAGTCTTATGAGAACTATGTCGATTCAAGAGAAAAGATCCTTTTATTCATCTGCATTTAACATATACTTGTAGTCGAGAAGTACATATATAATATACATATAAAATAAAAGTCCAAAAGAAAAACTCGGTATTTCATGTTTTTTGTGACAACAAAATTTATATAAAGTCTTGCTATATTTACAATTTTTATTTATGTTTGCATTGTGATATAAAATATTAACCATTAAATCTGAATCAGTAAGTTATACATATATTTTTTGAACTAAAAATCGACATAGTTCTCATAAGACTATGGCATATTACTTTACCCATCCATATTCCTTGCTGCTACTTTTTTCGACAAAAAATTCCATATATTTATCCCCACAAAAAAAATTTACTTCACCGGCATGGTTACCCCATCCGTCCGGCATAGGCATGCCACCGCGATGAAACAAGCAACCTAAGGTAACGGCACAAGCATGCCATTCCGCCGAGACAAGAATCACAAATAAACATAGCCAACCACTCTCCCGACAATATAAAATAGAATGAAGAAAAGAAAAATAATCAAACGAAGAAACATACAAGCTTTCAAATCCTACTTAATATTTTTAGAAGCACACAACGACCGCAACGAATTGTTGCACGAAACAGCCGAGTTTTTGCTCGAGAATAAATCGTTGACGAAACGCGAAAAGGCCTTCAAACACCACTTCTTCGCCCTCTATGCACTCGAACTGGCAGGGGCTTGCGGATGTAGCGAAGTGTTACCCGACCATTTGCGCATTGACAACCCGGCGAAGACACAGTTCCTAATCGAACTGATGAGCGCACTGCGGCGCTACGGGGTATTAGGTGACATGACCATCAAACAATTGGCCAGGATACTGAGCTGCATCCTTTGTTCGGAATACAGCACGGATGGCATGGCAAATCGACTGAAGGAAGTCCATCCGGATTATGAGTTCGTGCACAGTGCCATCAAACAACTGATAACCGACATGAAGAAAAAAAGTTCTGCCAAATAAAAATACTCACCCCGGGAGAGTGGCTTGTCCGTTTTAAACTTCGTTTTTGCACAACACCATATCATTCATATCACATAACCTGCTGTAAAAAAGCTATTAAAATCAGCAAAAACAAGGAAGATGTTCTTCTACCAACGACTCGTATCTTTGCTGAAAAATTAGAAAAACATCTTGCTCTCTTATATATATTCTTATATAATAATGAAAAGGCGTCTCAAAATGTGTCTCAAGCCTGTCTCACCGGGACTATTTTCATCCTTATAAGAAACTGAAAAGCAGATACATAGAAAGAGAAAAGGCCGTCTGAAAACTGTCTTAAAGCGTGTCTACTAATATTTGTTAACAGCAACTTCAAAATAACAGTCTTATGCAAAACATCGACAATCCAAAACAAAACCTGTTTCAATGGGGATTTCTCAAAGTTCCTAACGTCATCCTGAGCAAAAAGTATGCCGACACGCCATACTCCCGATCGTACGGAGAATTATATACCTGCCTCCTGTACCATGCCAATCGATACGACAAAGAAAACACCGTCAACTCGTACACTATCTGCGGCAAACGGGGCGAATGGATCACTACCTACCGCACTATCGAAGAGAAAACACAAATCTCACGCTCACGGCTTAAAACGCTGCTGGACAACATGGAGGCAGATGGTGTGATCTCTGTCCGACGGATGCGATATTTCACCATCATCACCATTACCGGCTACGATGACTGGATGAAGGTACCCACCGCCGGCAACAATCCGCCACCGGCAACACCTGTCCGGAAAAACCTGCCGGAACATCGCAAAGAGAATTTCAGACCGATTTACCAACGTTTCACTTAAATACAAACATCGATCATGACAAAAGAAACAATCAACAAACAACAACTCCCCTCTCCCCTTGACGCTTACCCCGCAACAGTAGAAATGGAACGCGCCGTCGTCCTGGCCATCCTCGTGCAAGGCGATGCCATCGCCGACGTGGCCGAACGACTGCTACCCGACATGTTCACCCACCCCGGTTACCGTCTGGTTTATCGCGCCATGACAGCCCTCTATGACCGCGAGGCAGACATCGACATGCTGAGCATCGAAAACGAAATGCGCCTGCTCGAACCCGAACAGGCTGAAAAACTCGGCGGGCTGGGATTCATTGCCGACCATCTGCTGACGGTGCGCAATGCCTCGCACATCCGTACCTATGCCGCTGCCGTGGTGCGCTGCTGGGTACTACGTCGCCTGTGTGCCGATATGAAAGAACATGCGATCCAAGCACATGAACCGACAGTCGACGTGGTGTCGCTGCTCGGTAAAGTGCACAAAGGGGTGCAGAAGCTGGAAGATTTCTTTGCCGTCAGCAGCACCACGCACGCTGCCGGCGAAGTGAGCCGCCGCATCCTTGACCTGATTTACGACGAGCAAGCCCAACGGGCCAAGGGCGAAATGCAGCAACTGACGACAGGCATCGACGAATTTGATCGCCATCTGGGTGGGCTCTTTCGAGGCGAACAGTTGGTGCTGGCAGGCCGTCCCTCGATGGGGAAAACGGCATTGGCACTGCATACAGCATTAGCGGTGGCACGCAAAGGGAAACGGGTGTGCTTCTTCAGCCTCGAAATGACGGAGCGCCAGTTGGTGAGCCGCCTGCTCTGCATGCTGAGTGGAGTAGAACCGGACAAGCTCCGTTTCAAACAACTGGAGGCTACCGACCGGGAAAAACTGGAACGGGCAGCCGAAGAACTGGAACGACTGCCGCTGTTCATGAACTATTGCAGCGGCTGCACCTTCGAAGAGATCCGGGCGAAGACGATGGCGTTGCACCGACGCGCACCGCTCGACCTGATCATCGTGGATTACCTTAACTTGATACAGGTGAACCCGGCCGGACGAGGCGAGGTACGCGACACAATGGATCTGGCACTGGGCGACGTATGCCGCAAACTGAAGAACCTGATCATGGAGGCAAACGTGGCGGGCATCGTGCTGGCGCAGCTGAACCGTAACTGTGAATCGCGCACCGACCATGTCCCGGTAATGAGCGACCTACGCAACTCAGGCGAAATCGAGCAGATAGCCGACAGCATCGCATTCGTATACCGGCCGGAGCAATACCGGGAATATTACGATAAACAGACGAAGGAAGATATGCGGGGCGTGGGGCAACTCTTCGTCGCCAAAAACCGCAACGGAGCGACGGGCGAAGTACGCTTCCGCTACAACAACAGTTTGACACAGATTTATGCGTACAAAAATTCACAGATATGAATACCGAACAATTGAAAGCCGCCAACCCGATAGAGCAGGTGGCGGCACGTTATACGACCCTATACCGGGCAGGTAGCAATTACAAAATACTATGCCCCTTCCACGACGACCATCATCCCTCGCTCATGCTCCACGTAGGCAAGCAGTTCTTCAAATGCCATGCTTGTGGAGCAGGCGGTGACGTGATCAAGCTGGTGATGGGATTGGAAAAGTGTAGTTTTACCAAAGCAGTAAGCATTATAAGCAGTGAAACTGTAACACACCCCCTACCCCCTCCCTTATCCCCTGACAAAAAGAGAAAGGATACTCCCGACACTAAATCGTCCCTTTCTCAAAATCTCCAATTCAAAAACTTGCTTTTGCCCTACGCCTCCGGCCACTCGGAACTGTCACCCACCTGGCTCGACTTCGAGGTCGGGCTGGCACCGGCTTTCGTGCCTGAAGCCTTCAAAGCGATGCGAAGCCGCCTCATCTTCCCGATTTACGACGAGAAAGGGATACTGACAGGGTTCGGCGCACGTCGAATCGACAACGCTCCCCTCGACACGTCACACACCCAGTCTCCCAAATACATCAATTCGGCCAACAACGGACTGTTCGACAAAAGCCGGACCTTGTACGGAATCCACCGGGCGGCGGAAGCGATCCGTCGGGAAGGTTTCGCATTCGTGGTGGAAGGTTATAAGGATGTGCTTGCCATGCACGCCGCCGGATTCTGTAACACGGTAGGGCTGTGCGGCACGGCGCTGGCCGACGGGCAAGCCGACATCCTTTCGCGCCATACCACCCGTCTTCATCTCTTGCTCGACGGTGACCGCCCCGGACAGGATGCCGCTGAAAAGATCGCCACCGAACGGAAACGGCTATTCAGCATACACTGTACCTCCATCCCCGGCGGCGAAGATCCCGACGAGTTGTTCCGACGCTTAGGAAAAGCAAGATTCCGCACCTATCTGCACCATCTAACGGCAACAAGTAGCTTAGCGGCACGCCGCTTGTTGGGCTATTGCATCCGACATCCGGCAATGGCATCTTTGCTCGAACAGATGCTCGAAGCGGACGACATGCGGTTTGCCGATAGCGATTACACTGATTTACTGCACTGCCAGGCCTTACAAGAGGAAGTTCCGGAAGAGTTGGAAGTGTTTGCCAGTTATCTGGAATCGTTACTGCCGGATTTATTCCCACCCCTACCCGACCTGCCGGGTGTGCCGGAAGAGATGACGGAAGAAGGCACACGGGTTGTACCCGAAGTCATGCTCCGGACACTCGTTACAGAGTATTACGAAGAAAAAATCATCTGTGAAGCCCGCCAATTGTGTCGGCAGGTACAATCACATTCGACGGAACACCGCCCTACCCTCTTACACAACCTCCACAAACAACTCTACCGCCTCTCACAAGTCACCTGCGAAGCAAAACGGACAGTGGCAGTGGACGAAAGATGGTTTTGAGGGACAGAATCCAAACAACCACATACCTTCGCAAACCTCCGCCAACAATCGCAAACGGCCCATCTTTGCCGTGTCGTAGCTTTGTATCGTAATCATACAACAAACAACAAAGTTATTCACCATTAAAACTTATCTGATTATGGCAGTAAAGTATCGTTTGGTCCTGAAAAAGGACATGAGTAAAGATGCGGCAGAAGGTAGCAAACTATTTTATGCAGTAAGTAGCTCGACGGGCATGTGCGACACCAACCAGTTGTGTGAAATCATCGCCGACCGTTCGGCGGCTACTCCGGGTGATGTGAAACTGGTGCTTGACGGGGTAATCCATGTACTGAAACAGAAATTGCCGGAAGGGCAGACCGTACAGGTTGGCGACCTGGGCTATTTCCAAGCCTCGCTGGGCAGCCAAGGGGCAACAACGGAAAAAGAATTTTCTGCTAACCTGATCAAACGCCGCCGCATCCTGTTCCGCCCCGGCAAAATGCTGGTACAGCTTTCCGAAAACTTCAAGACGGAACGTTATGCCTCCGGCACAACGTCCGGCGAAAGCGGAAGCGGAAGCGACAGACCGGAGATCGAGTAGTCAAGGGACCCCCAAGTGATCGACTATGCAAGCCACTTGCTTGGGGGTCAACACCTTCCTTCCAGGTTTCCATCCACAGTCTCTCAACCGGGAAGTCAATTCACTACTCAATTTGATCCAGCGGCGCAGCTGCACGGAAGCACATTCGGGCTTGCTGCCAGGGAAGTACAACAGGGCTAGCTCCTGATACCCCCACACACGTTCGAATTTCTCTTTTTCGTCAGTCATAACTCTTCATCTTACTTGTTTAACAATGTATAAAGATATGCATTTACAAGTTAATAATCAAGGAATAATAAACTTAATTACATCCCCAAAAAGATCATGACAAAACAAAATTTTATCAGCCTTTATCTTGCCGACGCCGATGTAGCCGGTAGCAAATACCGCATCAACCCGGTCATTATCCTGGCACAAGCCGCCATCGAATCGGGCTGGGGCGAGAGCGTGCTTGCCAAAGAACACAACAACCTGTTCGGCATCACCGGCTATGGCAAGAAAAACGAATATTGGCACGGCGGTAAGGTGGAACTGAAAGAGGGCGGACTTTGTTTCCGCAAATACCGTTCGACGCGTGAAAGTATTTTCGACTTCGCCCGCCTGATCCGTACCGCCTATCCCACAGCTGCCAACGTGAGCCATAAACCGGCATCGTATGCTTCCGAGATCGCTTACAGCCGTTATATCAGCGAAGTAAACGGCGACAACCGGGCGGCCTACCGCAAAATGCTGTGTAGCATCTCCACCAATCTCCAACGGTTGATCGACCTGTACAGGACTAAACAATTCGACCAGAAATTCAACAACCCGGCAACCGGAAAACCGACTGTCAGGAACTTATTCAACACCCCTCAAATCCCCTAAAACGTATGTCAACACTCAAAGTCATTTTCGATTTTCTCCTTTCCGTCGTGAAGGTTATCTTTCCCGGAAAACGCAACGGGAGGCACTGCCGCCCGAATCACACCGTTCCTCACCCTCATCGCCCTAACCACCCTACTCCTGAAGGAGACGGAAGTAGCTCTGGCAGCGGTGGGAGCAATCCTGTCAATGGTAAGGCCGGAGAAGCAAAAGACAGTACCGACGTCATCGAAATCCCTCCGGACGGAGAGATCGACGACAGGCTGGCAGGATATACCCTGATTGCCACGGCTATCATCGGTTACCTGTGCAAGGTTTACTTGTCAACAATCACATAAAAAAGAAGAGGCAATCAAAACACCCCCTTGTTCAGATTGCCTCTTCTAAACATCTTTCAAAATCTTGTTTACGGCAATGGTATCAAACCATTATTACCTGTTGCACCAAACTTCTTAGCAGCTTCTTCATTCAAAGCTTTGACAGATTGCAGATTAACAACGGTAAATGGTTGATTGACCAAATCTTTACATTCTATTTGGAATGTAGGAAATTTGTCTGAATCCTTAATGTCATTGGGGATATGTACCAAAACACCAAAGTCGGTTATCTTGAAACTGACATTTCCTTCACGACCTAACAATCTAATAGATTTTATATCAGAGTTTTTCCATCCCTTCAAAGAAGCCAAGAGCAAGTCATTTTCCAATTTGGAACAGACAATCACGTTCAAATTGTTTCCTTTAGTGGTATAACGTACACTACCCTCTCCGAATGTTTTCCAAGGGGAAGTACCATAAATGGCATCTCCGTTTACATCCAACCAAGCACCTATCTCTTTCAACATAGATACAGCTTCAGGATCAAAACTACCATCCGCCTTAGGGGGAATATTTAACAGGAATATGCAATTCTTTGCCACAACATCAACCATCGATGAAAGAATGCGATTGACCGTATAATAATCTGATTTACCCGTATGAAACCATGCACCGATAGACTCATCGGATAATTGTGGTTCCTCTTGTATCCTGTCAGAATATGCCCGTTCCAAAAGTATCGAGGCTGCCCCTGGATAGAACACTCCGTGGTGTTTGATGTCTTTGATACCGAAAAAACCTTCACAAACTCCACCATGCTGTTCTGCATTGTGATTCAAAAAGAATGACTCTACTTCCATTCCAACCTTTCCTCCGTCGTCTGTGTATGGCAAAGCACCATCAATATAGAAAAAGTCAGGATGATATCTGCTAATTAAATCTATTGAACGGTTCTTCCACATCTCTTTCCAACTTTGTGGAGAAACCATAGGAGAACGTAACTGGCAAAAATCAGGACCTAAATCCGCGAAATTAGGATATTCATGATATAAATCTTGGTATTCCAACATATTACCATCATATGGGATACCAGCTTTAACACCTGTCTTATCTGCCCCTTTGTTGGTTTGAAACCAGCTATAACTTCTCTCCAAATGGGTAGTAACCCCCCAACGCATACCTGCTTTCAAAGTTTCATCCCGAATCATTTTACAGACATCAACCTTCGGTCCGTAGTGGGTTGAATTCCATTTGGGTTGGTACTTAGAGTCCCACATATCGAAATTATCATGGTGAACCGCCATGGTCAATACGAACTTGGCACCTGCTTCTTTGAACAATGATACCCATTCTTTTGCATCGAACTTATCTGCATTCCACGCTTCTACAACGTCTTTGTAACCGACTTCCGAAGGGTGCCCCCAATTACGTAAATGGTCATTGTATGCGGCAGAACCTTCTATATACATTTCACGGGCATACCAACCGTTGTTCTCACTCTTGGACGCACTTTGCGCATTCCAATGACAGTAGATACCAAACTTTGCTTCCTTGATCCAATCCGGACATTTATATTGCTGCAAAGAAGAATAACTCGGAGCATAGTACTGTGCCATAACATTGGTAGAAGCACAGAGTAGTAAGAATAATGATTTTAATTTCATTCTTATTATTGATTTGTCTCATTATATACCAAGAAAATGATCATTGATCTTTTTATCCAGATGGCGGACAGCCTCGTTGACATGACCATTGGCCACTTCCGTGATAATGGCTCCCTCCTTTCCGGCGTATTGCCAGTGATGCGTCAAGACCTCTTTCAAGGGGACGAACTCACCGACACCGGCTGGAGTCACATTTTTGACTGTCACCGACCCGTTTTCATGGCATGAAGGTATTTTAATATCCGGATATTTCGATAAATTATCCTCTCCAATTCCGACGATATAGCTTTTACCATTACGAACCAACCAGCCTTCCAGTTTCGCCGGATACTTATTCACCTTTTCATGCCAATGCTCGGGAAGCATCTGTCCCGGCAGGAGAAAAAGATCTTGCAACATATAACCGTCATCCAATTCATTCGCATAACCGATACATGCTAATCCTAGCTCTGTATAACGGCCTGTCCCGTAATCGCTTACCCAAATCGATCCACGCGTCTTATCGGTAACGGGGTAATTGTAATATTTCATCAGAGTAATAACAGCGTCTTTGGCTGCTTCTTCATTAAACCGGCCATCGGCAGTGTAGAAATCATCATTATTGAAACTCAACGAGATTGATTCTGTTACTTCTTTTGATACCGGGTTTGCATCCTGTACTTTCGTAGCCGGCTGGTTACATGCAGCCAAAGCCATAAAAGCCAGTGAACATAAAAATAACTTTTTCATACGTATATTTATTATATTGATACTTACTCTATTGGAGTCGTACGGAAATTATAGGTGGATACGACATTGTCAGACGTACGGATGGTCAGGATGAAATCGTATGCTTTCCCTTTTTCAAACGTCATTTGATTGGTCAGTGCCATATCCGTTTTGCCGTAAGGGACAAGCGGTGATAACTTGGCTTGTCCGACAACCTTCCTTTTCCCATCCTGAAGTTGTTCCAATAACAAGACAGCCTTTTGGGAAACCACCTGACCGAAGTTCTCAACCACGACATTGATGTTCCGGCTATCCGACGCAAATACCGGCATCCGGGCAGAAAGGATCGGATCATTATAACTCACCCAGGGCAAACGGGCATATCCGAAAAGTAATTTGCCGGAAGTTGTTTTCCCTAATAATTTGGGCGCAAATTCTTCTGCGGTTATACCATTTCCTTTCGCATCGAAAGTAACGACCAGGTCTTTTCCTTCATTCTTCGTACTGAGCACTTTACAACCTTTACCATAATTCACCTCCGTAGATGCACCGAAACGAAGAGAGTTCAGGTCGATATCCGTTTGCGGATTAAATCCTTCTTCGGCTGCAATCTTAACACGAATAGTCTTTGTCTTCTCCGTAATCGGTTTCGTATCGAGAACTGTCAGCAATACACCCGGATTCAGGGGGATGCTGATGTTTTTGGAACTGTGGTTATCGTTTGGCAAATCTTCGTTCTTCAATGTGTCGATAACAGCGAAATTTGCCTGGATAGCACGGCCATATTTATCCTGAAAGATTTTGATTCGTTCATATTTAAACCAGTTCTCCACTTTTCCATCTTCATGGAAAGAGACTCCCGGCTGGTAAGCCTCTCCCGGATCGGTTATCCAATTGATACCATCTTTCGAGCGTTGATAAAAAGCGATACGTCCCAACCAATCATTCACAATCAGATGGTATTGAACGTGGTCACGCCAGACAACAGGGTCTTCAAACTCCCCTTTTACCGGAGGATAAGCCCGCTTATCGGAAATCTGGTTGTAAGGCGAAAGTCCGGTCTGGCTGATCCATACACCACCTCCACGGCAAACCATCAGATAGGAACCGTCTTCCCGTTGAGCGAAAGTCAGGTTGGAAAGACCTTCTATGATACGGCGGTCGCGTTTATCAAAATCAAACTTCTTACGAGTCCACGGACCGTTCAGGCCATCGGAAATATAATATCCGTCGATTACATAAACAACAACACGTCCGTCTTTTAACCGGAAGGCTTCCGGATTATGTCCCGGACCTATCGTATCTTTTATTATGAAAGGACCTACCGAATTTTTACATACGGCATGGTAAACTGTCGAATTGGGCCAGAACATATGTCCTTTCGGAGAGTTCTCCGGCCAGCCGCAAACGTATAAATGATATTGGTTATCTTCTCCCAGCAGGATATTCCCTCCCCAATAGGAACAAATATCGTCTTCGATACCGTTATCGACATAACGTGGAACGACATCTTTGGCTCCCCAGACATCACTGCTCAGTTTTCCCGCCGGCATCGGAAGAAAACGGTCTATAAACCGGGCGCCTTCAACCAGGTGATCCCATTCGACGGGACGAGGTCTTTCGGTGATCTGGGCATTTATATCCTGCATACCGAACCAACAGGCAGCTGACGCACACAATAATAAAGAATAGAGTTTCATTGTATTAAGAATTAAGCTTTTAATGCTTCAAATGTATAACTTTTATATATTGAGTGCTGCGGCTTATACGAAAAAAACTACGCAAAGGTTTGCGTAGTTTTCAACCGGATATTATTTAACGACAGGCTTTTCTTTTAATATTCCTCCTTCATTATAGCGCTGGTTATTGGGTAATCCTTTTTTATTTACCCCCTCTTTCATCAGCACTTTGAGTTCTTCCAGATAAGACTGGTACACCTTGCGGGGTTCCACTCCGTATTTCTTACATAAAGAGGCAGCCATACCGACAACCTCGCCCATCATCCCTGTCGTACGCATCACACGGACCGTACCCAGTGCAACATGCGTAACACTGATATTGCGCCCGGCCATAAACAGGTTATCTATATTGCGGGAGTAAAGACAACGATAAGGAACCGGATACGGATGGATCAGGATATGTTTCGTTACCGCCTTAAATTCATTTCCCGGAAAATGGGCGCTGTTTGCTGGATCCTGCCAATGCAGATCAATACTCCAGGTCGTAGCAAAAGAAGCATCTTCATGGGTGACATTTTTTGTAATGTCATCTTCTTTCAGAATATAGTCCCCCATCAAACGACGGGATTCCCGTTTGCCTGCCACATAGGCCACCCAGCCCAGTTTACGGTTGCGATACTGAGTATTCTCTTTCATCTGATTCTTCAGGTAACTCCAATTGGAATAAACGACCAGCATGCCATAGTCACGAATACGTTCAAAATCTTTAATCTGGTCCAGGTTCATTCCGGTCTCCCAGGTCCATTCACCCATCAGGACTTTCTCGCAATTCTTATCATTGAACTCCACGCCGTAACTGAAATCCGGAAAAGACGAGTTTTTTCCATTGTCTACGGAATACCATTGAACGGAAGCACCCATTGTCATCTTATCGGCCTTTTCGGGAGCGATACTTTCTCCGAATTCACTCTTGGCTTCACGTCCCATACGGAAATCGGCTCCGGCCAGATAGCCTATTGTTCCGTCTCCCGTACAATCTGAAAAGAGAGGGGCTTCAAACTTCTGTTCTTTACCACTTTCGATATGCCGGGCTGTAACGGATGTTATTTTATTACCATCTTTTGTCACGCCGATTGCACGATAGTTCAGGAAAAGAGTCACATTCTTTTCATTTGCCAACCAATCCAGTTTTTTCTGATCTTCGTAGTTTTCCGCAGGTTGGGCATTTCCTCCCTTTTCCGGACCGAATTCTTTTTGCAAACCTCCCAATTCTTTATAGACGCCTTCTTCTATACGTCCTCCCAAATGGACACGGATCTCCGAACTATTATTACCTCCAATCACCGGACGGTCGTTAATCAAAGCAACTTTGCATCCTAAACGGGCAGCCGATACAGCGGCACTCATCCCGGCAATACCGGCTCCGACAACAACCAGGTCATACTGTCCCGCCAACGGCGCTTCATCCGGAAAACCCTGCGCTTTCCGGCGGAAGGCTTCCAATTGTTTCATATCGGACGGAGGTATCCGCCCCTCTTCCGTAGTAAAATAAATAGCATCGCAACGACCGTCAAAACCTGTCAGGTCATGCAGCTTGACCACTGTCCTGAGATTTTTCACCGACACCTTACCGGCAGCCTGCCACATCCAGGCTGTACCTTCGGTTCCTAACGGTGACGCCAGCTTTTTACCTCCTACCGACAAGCTGAATTTACCGGGCCCTTCTCCTTTTTTCCAAGGAGAAGTCCAGTTATATGTACGGACATATACATAATACTCCCCCTTTTCAGGAAAAGTAACTTCAGTATAAGCATCGTCTACCGGTTCACCCATACCATGGGCTAGCAAATACGGCGATCCCATCAGATCCATAAACTGCTGGTCGACTACCCAGCCTCCTTTGTGACTGAAACTTTCAGCTTCAACGAAAAGGTCGGCGGCTCTTACCGTACCTAAACTCAATAATAGTAATAATGTTATTAATGCTTTCATGATAAATATATTTACATTAGTCTAATTTTCCTGCTTCCGGAAAGCCTGATTTACCAACACCCCGGCTCATCAACACTTGTAAATCCGGTAAATATTTTTCATACACTCCCCTCGGCAAGGTCTGATGCTTCCTGCACAGAGAGGCGGCCATCCCGACAACTTCTCCCATCATCCCTCCGGTTCTCATCACCCGTACAGTACCCAATGCGACATGAGTCACACTGATATTCCGGCCGGCCATAAACAGATTGTCGATATTCCTTGAATACAGACAACGATACGGAACGGGATAAGGTTCTATTTCCTGCACATCACAATAGGAAAGAAAAGGCTCTTCTTCCATTCCTGCAATCAGTTTAGGATAATGCAGGTCGACACCCCAGGTGGTAGTAAAGGTTGCATCTTCGTAAGGGACCTTCTCCAGTAAATCCTGCTCACGTAAGATTATATCACCCAACAGACGGCGGGATTCGCGTTTTCCGCCGATATAAGCCACCCATGCCAATTTCTTTCCGGCAAACTCTTCTTTCCTCTTACTTTCATTTTTCAGAAATGCCCAGTTTCCGTAGACTGCCCGGAGGGCATGATCACGAATATATTCTATTTCCGTAATCTGATCTCTATCAAGACCTGCCTCCCAATCCCAGTCACCTCGAAATCCCGGAATACATGTCTCCTCATTGAACCGGATAGCCCACGGACAATCAGGAAAGACTGAAACCTCAGGAGTATCTTCCGTATACCATTGTACAGACGTCCCCATTACCAACTGATCGGCTTTTAAAGGAGCCCTGGGTTCACCTGTCTCCTCTTTACTTTCCCGCCCCATACGAAAGTCCGCACCTGCCAAAAAACCGACTTCACCGTCACCAGTGCAATCTGAAAATAATTTGCCCTTAAAGATATACTCTTTTCCTGACATAATATCCTGTCCTACAACAGAAATGATTTTATTTCCTTCTTTTTTGACATCAAAAACCTGCATATTTAAAAATAGGCTCAGGTTTTCCTGACTTAGCAACAAAGACAACTTCTTTTCATCTTCATAATTAGTTGCCGGACCTGCATTATGGATTTTCTTTTCCGGATGCCGCTGTAATATTCCAAAAATCTGTCTGCTCCTGACAGACAGCGAATCCCTCTTTGCTTCCCAGGCATTCCAATGTCCGACACCTCCAAGTTCATCTACCAGGTATCCCAGGTTCGTATAAGGTTGCTGGGCAATCAAACCGGAAAGTCCGACTCTGACTTCCGAACTATTGTTGCCTCCTAAAACCGGACGGTTTTGTATCAGGGCAACCTTACAACCGAGACGGGCAGCACTGAGAGCAGCACAACATCCGGCAATACCACCACCAATAACAACCAGGTCATACTCTCCCCCGTCTTCCGGCTCAACAGGTAAACCCAACATTTCCCGACGGAAAACTGCTAACAGCTTCCCCTCATCCGGAGGAAATAAATCCAATTCAGAGCTGAGAAAAATAGCATCGCACCGGCCATCAAAACCAGTCAAATCCTGAAGTTCCAAACGATTATCACCAACTTTCAACATAATTGTCCCGCCATCCTGCCAATGCCAAGAGGCTTTTTCCGTCCCAAAGGTAGCGTCCAGTGCTTTTCCGTTTAATAAGACTTCAAAACGTCCGGGAGAACCAGTTTTATTCCATTGTTTCACCCAATCCCTGGTCCTAACCCATACACGATATTTCCCTGCCTTCCGAACCTGGATTACCGTTGAAGCATTTTCTACCGGAACACCTAGTCCATGTGCCAGCAGATAAGGAGATCCCATTTGCCCCATGGATTGATTATCCAGTACCCATCCTCCTTTTTTATCAAAGCTTTCTGCTTCTATAAAAATATTATCCGCTTTCAAAGGACAGACCGTTATTAATAATATTATAATCCACCATTGTTTCATAAAAATCTTCATTTACTGTTATTATGATTCGGAATCTGTATAAAAGATCACAGGATCAATTGTCCTTCTTCTTTCAATCTTTTTCTCAAATAAAGGGCATCTATCTTATGTACATCATTTTTAGTCTGCTTAACAGCATGCATGGCTGCCATACCGGCTGCTTCCCCGGTTACCAGACAACAAGGCATTACACGAGTACTGCCAAAGGCCTGTTCATCTGTTGAGATACAACGCCCTGTCGTTAACAAATTCTTAATTCCTTTAGGTGTCAGGCAACGATACGGAATTCCATGTGACTCTCCTTTCTTATAGTGTTCAGGGATATGCTTACCACTATGGATATCTATATAATAGCAATTCCTCCCGATTTCATCTTCAAAAGATTTCCGTTGCCTCCAGTCATCAACCGTAAAAATATAATCGCCTTCAATCCGGCGGCTATCCCTCACTCCAAGCAAAGAAGCTGTTTTTACGACAAAAGCATTGGCAAAGGTCGTAGGCCGTACATCCTTCATGGCTTCTAAATACTGGCCTGCCTTTCGACGCCCCAGTATCATAGCTTGTGATATGGCCCATGGGTCTGTCGTATCAACATCCATATGACCGGCATTACATTGGATAACATCCGGTCCCGACAGGTTATTGCAAAAATGAGTATCAACTAAAGGATATTTACCTGAACGAACCGCTACATAAAGTGGCGTCTTTTCATTCTTCCATTGGTATAATACCGGACCGTTCATATAGTCATAAGAGTCCACATTCGCAAAGGAAAAACATAAACTGGATTTCTGGACAGCCCCATCGTCTCCATATCCACGCTTAAACGGAGCACCTGCCCAGGCTGCCAGATCCCCATCTCCCGTCGCATCTATATAGACCTTACTTTTAAAAGCCACAAGTCCTGCTTTATTTGATACGATGATCGCATCAATCGTATCATTTGACGACATTTCGACGGCTGCCAAACGAGAGAAGAATAAAACATCAGCCCCTGCTTCCGTTACCATCCGGTCGTAGACAGTCATTAAATACTCTGGATTGATACTGACCCAATCCAGTTTATTTTCCGGTTCATGGGAAACTCCTTTTCGGGAAGCTCTGAATATTTTCTCGGCCAATCCCCGGTATATAATTTTCTCACCGTCTGAAAACGGGCACCAAGCTGGTACCATACCAGCTGTTCCCATCCCTCCCAATTGTCCCATAGCTTCTATTAGTAAAGTTCTGGCACCTTCCCGTGCAGCAGAAATTGCTGCCGTGCAACCTGCCGGTCCTCCTCCTACAACGATCACATCCCATTGGTCATTGACCTTTATTTTCGAACGTTTTAATGTCAGAACCTTTTCCTGAGAAACCAATGGAGCCGAATTTATAAGACCGGGTATCGTTGCCGTCACTGCCATCGCTCCTACTTTCTTTACAAAATCTCTTCTATTGCCCATCTTCAATTCTGCTTATCTGATTTATACTATTTATAGCTGGAAAGAAAAGGCACTTTATCTTCCTTTCACGAATAATAAAATGCCTTTATCTTGCAGATTAATAATTAGGATTTTGCTTCATATTCGGATTAATCAGAATCTCAGTCGTCGGTATCGGCCATAAATACTGGCGTTCATCCCATTTCTTTTGGGCAACAACAGCGATCTTACCGGCACTTTCCATCTTAGTGAAATCAGCCAGGCCGTTTTCATCGATATCCGGAGCATAAGGCCAGAACCAGTCTCCCTGGCTAACAACTTTCTCTATAAGTAAAGAAGCCGGGTAAAGCATCATATACACTTTCTTGTTCATTACTTTGTCCATCAACTTCCAGCGCATCAGATCCATATAACGAAGTCCTTCCTTGGCAAACTCCACACGTCTTTCCATACGCAATTCGGATCTCAGCTTGTTCTGATTTGTCATTGTAAATGCCGGATACTGACTTACCGCCGATTTATCGACACCATAAGCTCTGGCACGAACTTCGTTCATAGCATCCAATACGGACTGATCGATCTGGTTCAATTCTATCTTTGCTTCTGCATACATTAATAATATATCCGCATAACGGATTATTATTTTATCAGGATCAATATTGTGGGCATTCTCCAGACAGCTTTCATCCATTCCCTTTTTCCAAACGAGGCCATTATAAGAAGCATATTGCGCAACTGCACGGGAATCATTGTTACTAATCATCTTGCCTGACTTATAGTTCATAACTTCCAATGCCTCAGGATGAGGATTGAATTCTATACCCAGGAAGTTCTCTCCAAACGGAACGATAGTCATTGACAACCGGGGATCGCGATTCTTAAACGGGTCATGAGAATCGAACAATGGAGATTCATCAATGGGTAACCCGTCAATACAAGTATACGAGGCCAATAGTTCCCAGGTCGGGTTCGGTACAGCATATCCTCCGGAATTCCTCGGTAGCCATCCTCTTACATTCATGACCACATTATATTCAATGGAACGGGGTATCAGAAAGATAGATTCCTCCGCATTCTTTGTATTTGTCAGAAACAGATCCCCATAGTCTTTATGTAAAGAATAAATACCCAAATCCATGACAGCCTTTGTTGCAGCAACAACAATGTCATAATCGCCCATATAGAGTGCATAACGCGCTTTCAGTGCCAGAGCAGCCCCTTTCGTTGCCCTCTGAGCACCCGAGTATGAAACCGGTAAAGTTTCTGCCGCCACATCAAACTCATCATAAACAAATTGTTTCACAACCGCAATATCGGTACGGCCCATTGCCATACCTGCCTCTATATCTATATCATCTTCTACCAAAGGTATGCCACCAAACTTTGAAGATAATTTCGCATAAGCACATGCCCTGTGAAAATGAGCCTCGGCAATAAAACCGTTGATTTTTGCTTCGGAAGCACCTGCTTCAACTGCACGGTGTGCTTTTAATATGACCCCATTGGCACGGGAAATAACCTTATATTGTTTTGACCACAGGTCTGTAACCTTATCCGTCTGACCGTTTAAGGTTGCATTTTGGAAAGGAGTCAAAGATTCACGATAAATATTATCATCGGACCAATCGGTATTCCCCTCCTCATCCAACGGCCAGAACGTATCTCTGTATAATTCATTGACAGCCATTTCAATCTCTGTCTCATTCGAATACCAATTTTCCGTCGAACCATAAGACAAAGGATTCAAATCCAGGTCATGGCAGGCAGTAAGCAATGTTATGCCACTGAATAAACAAATTATTATATTATTTCGTTTCATGATCATTCTTATTTAAAAGTTAACCGATACACCTAATAACACAGACATAGTAATAGGATAGCCTGTTGCACTAACTTCCGGGTCCCAACCATGCGGGTATTTACTCAGACAGAATAAATCGCTTCCGGAAGCATAAAACCGAACTGATTCCATACTAATTTTCTTCGTCCATACGGAAGGAAGCGTATAACCTACTGTCAGGTTCTTCATTCTCAGATAGCGTCCGTTGAACATCCAGTAATCAGACATGCTCATGTTGGCATCCACACTATTACGGGTCAGGCGGGGATACTTAACACCAGCATTCTGTTCCGCCGTATTATTGGTACTCCAATAATCACCTTCCAGGATTAACGGGAATCCTCCCCAGTTCGTATTCAATCCTTCAACCATATTTCTGCTGATACGGGAATTCTGACTGCCAACTCCCTGGAACATCATTGATATATCAAATCCTTTATAAGAAGCAGATAAGTTCACACCAAACATGTAACGGGGAAGTGATCCGCCCAGCAATACGCGGTCGTACTCTGAAGAAATTTTGCCATCAGGCACGCCATCCGGACCTGAAATATCTTTATATTTGATATCGCCGATCGTTACATTATTATTCAGCTTCGGTGAGTTATCCACCTCTTCCTGCGTTTGGAATAGTCCGTCACTAAGATAACCGTACCATTCGTCAAACTGGCTGCCTTCCATCTTTACCTTTTCACCTAAAAACTCTGTTCCACCTAAATTTCCCATTTTAGAAATGAAATCAGATAAATTGGCAGATACGGAATATCTGAAATCACCCACCTGGTCACGCCAGCCGATTTCCAGATCATAACCGGTCGTATGCATATTTCCGGTATTTACACTCGGATTATCATATCCGATAAATTTCGGAATTTCGAGAGCTAGCAACATATCCTTCGTTTTCTTCTTATAGAAGTCTCCGGTAAAATGCAGGCGTCCATCCAGGAAGTTTGCATCCAGACCAATGTCCCAGGTTTCTGTCGTCTCCCACGATATATTACGAACAGCATAATACTGTTGAGCGGCTGTCAGGAAAGAATTTACAGTATTCCCACTATAAAATAAAGCAGAACCAAAATTCAAAGCCGATTGGTAAGGATAATAGTTCTGTACTGTTGTGTTATCCTTCGACATTGTGATACGTTCATTGCCCAGCGTACCCCACGAACCTCTCAATTTCAGGAAGGAAAGCCAGTTCCAGTCTAAATTTTTGATAAACTGTTCTTCACTGGCAACCCAGCCTGCTGACAATGAAGGGAAGTTCGCCCATCTGCTATCCGGAGCAAAACGGGAAGAACCGTCCCGACGGAAGTTCACCTGCAACAGATACCGGTTATCATAACTATATGCTATACGGCCAAAGAATGAACGATAAGCATATTCTTCAGCATTACCGCCATTATCCCTCAGATTTTCAGGACCAATATCCAGGTAAGGGAAATTTGTTAATTCATACTGGTCACGAGAAGCGCTCAGTTTTTCCCAAAATGCATAATAGTCCTCATAACCGACCATTGCTGAAAGTTCATGTTTCCCAAAGGTTTTATTATAATTCGCAAAAAACTGAGTGGTCACATCATAACTATCGTTTCTGTTTTCAGTCAATTTAGTCGTTGTAAACCCATTCATATATCCTTTTATCGTATTAGGATCATTGGCATAAGTAAAAGGAACCTGTTTACGAAAACTTTTTACCTTATCAAAATTATAGGTAGGTGCAATTACGCCCGATATCTTCAAGCCTTCAATAGGAGATATATCAATAGCAGCCTTACCACCCAGCCGGTTATACCAGGAGGTTTTCAAACCGCCGTCCGTAATCATAGCCAACGTATTCTCACCGTCCTTGACGTCTCCCCACATACCGTTACTCCATCGCGCTGCATAAATAGGCGGAGTTGCGCGATATTGTAAATCCATCGGATTTCTATGTGGTTCTTCAGACTTGGAACGTTTATAATTTACGTCCAGATGAGCTTCAATATATTTATTGATCTTAAAGTCGTTATTTACCCGGATCATATAACGTTCATAATTTCTGTTCACATAAATACCGTCTGTTTTATCATAACGGAATGAAGCCTTTGTACGAACGACTTTACTACCACCTGCTATATTTATCGAGTGAGTCTGGCGGGGGGCAGAGTTTTTCAGAATTTCATCCTGCCAGTCTGTTACAGGGTAAGCATCAGGATCAGTTGCATTATTCTTTATCCAGTTGTTGACCTGATCTTCCGAATACGTCTGATACCAACCTCCTGCATTATTATCATTATAACGCAGTTCATTTACCATTTCCATAAATCGTTGGGTACCCACATATTCAGGAAGTTTAGTAGGCATCTCCCAACCATACTCAAAATTATAATTCAATGATAAATCGTTCTCTTTAGCACGTTTCGTTGTGATCACAATTACTCCGGCAGCGGCACGGGAACCGTAAATAGAGGCAGAAGCAGCATCTTTCAAAACAGACATGCTCTCCACATCTTCCGGATTTACCTGGTTGATATCACCCGGAACCCCATCGACAATAACCAACGGACTTGATTCACCGATCGTCGTTACACCACGTATTTTGATGGAAGCGGTAGAACCCGGAGCACTATTATCGCGCGTAACCAATACACCGGAAGCAGCTCCCTGCAATGCCGTAGACAATTGCGTTGTTTTACGTGCTGCCAGATCATCTCCTTTCACGGCAGCTACCGCACCGGTCAAATCTTTTCTTTTCATGGTACCATAACCTACAACTACAACTTCGTCCAATAATTCAGAATCTTCCTCTAAAGAGATAATAATATTTGATTTATCATTAATTTGAAATTCCTTCGTTATATATCCTATATAAGAAATTGTTAGTACAGCACCCTGATTAACAGATAGAACAAAATGCCCGTTCATATCCGTGATCGTTCCATTTGTTGTCCCTTTTTCCACAACATTAGCACCAATAACCGGATTTCCGTTCTGTTCAATAACACTTCCATTGATTTTCTTCTGCTGATTAACACTGTCTGTCACTAATCTCCTATTAGACAATGCAATCTGTTTATCTACAATACGATACTCTACATTGGTCTTTCCAAATAAAATTTCTAATATTTCATTGATACTCTTACCATGAATATCTATATTCACTGTCCAGTCAATATCCACTGATTTATCAGTGAAAAGGAAAGAGTATTCCGTTTCCTTTTCAATTTTATCGAGAACTTGTTCAACAGTAGCATTTTCCAGTTTCAAATTAATAACCGTATTCTGTGAATACAAATTTTCTGCATGTAACTGAGTCATCACAATAAATAACAAGAATAAACTGATTCTCACAACACGCACTAATTTAGGTATACATAGGGGGATATCCCCATTGGATTGTTTTAGAATTTTCATAACTTTGTACTTGGATTTTTTAATTAAACGAATTAGGACCGATTGGCGTCGGACTTAATTTTTTGATTTAAGGGACAAGGATAAGTTGACGCTTATACTTGTCCTTGTCTTTTTTGTATTACCTGTTTCTTATATAACCTCCTTTCTTTATTGGTATTTGTTTCTTTTTATTTTAACCAAATATCTATACGCTGACGCGGATAGGATGAATCTTTTAGTTGTTCAGTCTCCGCGATTTTCCAATCTATCGGAGCAACTAATTTCAAATAGTCTAATATCTGAGTTACACTTTCTGTGGAGAACGAAGCCCTGCATTTATAATCAATATCGGTCTTCCGGTGCATAACAATATCGACATTATATCGTCGTGATAACCGTTTTATCACCTCATCAAGCGAAGTATTCCTGAACACCAGGCGTCCATCCTTCCAGGCCGTTTTTTCCTCTACATTGACTGTACGTATCAATAACTTCTGATCGGATTTACTATAATAAGCCTGCTCATTTGGCTTCAGCAGTACAGATTGCTTATGAATGAGAACATCCACCTTGCCTGTTTCCAATGTTGTTTCAACCCACATCTCATCACTATAAGCATTTACATTGAACTTCGTTCCATGTGCCTTCACTTTCATCTTTTCGTTGACTGATACATAAAACGGATGCAGTCTGTCTGATTGCACTTCAAAATACCCCTCTCCAGACAGATAAACAGTCCTTTCATCCCCCGTAAAGCGAGAAGGATATCGTAGAGAACTTCCTGCATTAAGCCAGACTTTCGACTTATCCGGTAATTCCATTTGCGTAACTATGCCGGGAGCAGAAACAACTTCCAAATAAGATATATGCTTATCCTCTTGCAGTCGGTTTATATACAGATAAGATAAGAAACCTGTCGATAAAATAAAGGGAAGCAACAATATGGCAGCTATACGCAAAGCGTTGTTAAGATATTTTTGTTTCCAGGAATAAGCCGTTATCCTTTTCTGATTTCTTGCAAAAGCCTGCTCAATATCATAATTATCGTAATCACAAATATCTGCATCTATAGCCTTTGCTATGAGGATGTATCTTTTTATATCTTTTCTATCCAGTTCCATATCTTCTTTGTTTATGAATAGACACACAGAAATAAAAAAGGGGACACTCTATTTTCATTTTTTTTTCAAAAAAGCAAGGTTTATATTTTCTCATTCTTATCTTTGCTTTACTAAACAAACTGATTCAATGTATATTTATTAGTGGAAAGACTTGACACAGAGAGTATAGAATATCTTTTATGGAGTATATCCAATAACGATGACCAAGTAGCTTACCGTTCGTTATTCGAACAGTATTATGTTTCATTATGCCAGTTTGCCAGGCGATACATCGACGACCAGGAAACACGCGAAGATATTGTTCAGGATGTATTTTTTACTATTTGGGAAAAAAGGAAAACTATCATTCCTTACACTTCAGGTAAAAACTTCCTCATAACATGTGTCAAAAATCTTAGTTTAAACTATTTGCGTAGTCAGGGATATAAACAAGAATATGAAACAACGATCAAAAAAAATATTCCCATATATTTTAATAACCTAGATGATCTCTATACACTACAGGAACTGCAGCATCTACTATATCAAACATTAGAGAAACTTCCGCCTGAATACAGGCTTGCTTTTGAACTGAACCGCCTTGAGAACAAGAGTATTGAAGAAATAGCTGAAATAATGGGGGTATCCTGCAGAACAGTAAAAAGATATAAGAGCAAAGCGATTGAAATACTGAAAAAAGAATTAAAAGATTACTTACCTTTATTTATGCTATTCACCTCCATTTTTGACAAATAGCGAGCAAAACAGGATTCTGTAAATTATATAAAAAAGGAAGAAGATCCTTTCTCCTTCCTTTTTTACTTCACCATAAGCAACCTATCTCATTTACCTGGCAGTTTGATTCTCTTTCTCTTTATCAATCTGTTGGACAGCCTTTGTTCTATAATCCATATAATCTTTTGTATTCAATGCCGGGAAACCATTCTTTTCAAGATAATCACCAACTTCACCCAATGTCTTCACATTTTCTTCCAAAATTGTACCGTCAGGGAGTGGTCCTATATTCAAAAGCAGGTTTGCATTTATCTTTGCACAATAATTCAATAAGTCCATAACCTCATCTTTCGACTTTTGTCTCTGTCGCGGAGAGCTATGATAAGCCCATCCCAATGTTTGAATAGGAATATTCAATTCAGCCGGTTTTCCTTTATTGCTTTCCCACGAATGATCAGCAGCATCCTGCACTTGCTGAGGCAAGCCGGCACTCTTAAACACCGAAGCCAAAGAGCCCATTTCTCTTTCACCTGTAATGAAATCCTCATTTCCATTTGCTCCTGTTTTAAACACAACCAGTGCATGCGGCTGGATTGAATGAATCATATCATAAACTTCCTGTATATTAAAAAGATCGGAATGCTGATATATACCACCGACTGTATCAAACCAAAGCCCGGCAATCGGTCCGTATTGCGTGCACAGTTCCATAATCTGCGTTTTCGCAAAGTTCAGATAATGTTTAAAATCTTCCACCTTTTTAAAAGCATACTCGTCGGGCATTTCCTTATAATGGGGACGAGCCGGATTATACATAGAACTCGGTAAAAAATAAGGATGGTGCCAATCCAAACCGATCGAATAATAAATGAACAAGCCTAATCCGGCTTTCCGGCAAGCGACAGCCAGTTCCTTTACAAAATCACGTTGTGCAGGATAATCCACACTATTATAGTCGGTAGCTTTCGTATCCCATAAGGCATAACCATCGTGATGCTTTGCTACAAAAGTTATGTATTTCATTTTAGCTCTGACCGCCAAATCCACATAATCCTGGGCATTAAATTTCTCTCCTTTGAATTCTCTGGCTTTCTGCTCATATTCTTTATAAGGGATAGCTTCATTATACATCACCCATTCTCCTTTTCCATACAAAGAGGCTGGTCCCCAATGGATAAACAAGCCAAAACGAGCATCCTTAAACCATGCCAAAGCAGCCTCTTTAGGTGATTTTGCGTATTCGGCTTCGTATCCTTTCAGATAATACGGGACTTCTCTCCACGTCTGTTCCTGCCCTCTCAGATTCAGGCACAAAAGCAAACAGATAATCAATACACTATATTTATTCATAACAACTCTTTTACTTTGATCAATTACCAAGTCTATTTATATTCCAACCACGCCGTAGCTTTTGTATCTTCATCTGTGGAGAAACGAATCCAACGAGCCTGGAACTCTGCCGGAAACTCATATGTCCATTTTTCTCCCGCTTTCACTTTCCGTACCATATATTCCATCCAATCCCCGTTCCCTGTCGGGTCTGCTTCAATGGTAAAAGTAATATCGTCAGTAGACTGATGCGATAAGGTTAACTTTTTCCTGTCATAAAATCCTATCAGATAAGGGTCAGACGGGATACCGGCTTTTACTGACGTATCTTTCCACGGACCACCTTTTCCGATCGGTTTACCCAACTGCCACAAATCATCAATAACACCTACCCATACTGCCGCTTTACCGTCGTTGGAAACAATGACATGTTCATTATCCTTTCCTTCTTCCGGATTCACCCCTGTCAGGACAAGCATTCCACGATAGGAAGCATAATCGTTTATCCGGTAATTATGAGTAGAAACAGGACGAATCTTTGCATAACCATCTGCATTTTCGGCAGGAAGTTCATAAAATGTACCCATACAGGAAAATAGATCACGCTCTGTTGCCACTTCGCGACAAATACGAAGTTGCCCCTCATTCGTCAAAGATGTATACGCCTTGTCCCCTAATGGCAATCGCCATCTGCGTCCCAGGTCGTCAACAATTAATACCGAGCTATTTTCTATTGAAACAACTCGTTGCGGAATAGCAAATTTTGAGCGGATCAAACCGGCCGTTTCAGCATCATCCTTGCGAACCAGCTCCAACTTATCGCCCATTTCATAATAACCGGTTTCAACGGTATTGCCATTTACAACGGTATTAGCCAACACCCCCAAAGCACGACGGTTATCTCCAAGTCCGTACAACAAACCACCGGTTAAATTTTTATCCGTAGCAGAAGCCATACCTTTATAAATCATTGCAGGTTGTACAGAACGGGTATCAGGTGTCGTATAAGAAAAACTAGCTGTTGCCAATGTATTCTTGTCTGCTTTCACACGAATCCATTCTCCTTTATCTTCTGCCGGAAATATAACACTGGCGGCCTTTCCCGGACTTACAGTTACGGATTTTATTGTTTTCCAATCGTTCGTACCAGTTTCGTCCACTTCATAGGCAAAAGTTACCGGTTGTTTTCCCTCATTCTTAATCCAACCGATACGATTTGCCCAGCCGGCAAACAGGAAAGGCTCGGAGGCTTCATTTGCCTTTATACTCTCTTTTGCCCAAACAGCCCCTTCGGCTGTTGCCGGACCTAATTCATCCGGTTTCGAAAAAGAGGTAAACCACAGATTGGAATTGGATTGGCCGGGACCTTCTATATTTCCTTTTGCCTTACGTTTATTCAGGAATTCTTTCTGAGCCGAGTCATCACATCCGAAAACGAGCTGATCGTTCCAACGAGTGAAATCACCGATAACCTTCAGATAAGCAGAACGCGGACGGATACCGGCACTATTATCTGCTGTAAACTGACCGGGAAAACGCCAGAACATGCCATGCATCGTCATCAGATAATCAGGATTGGATTCTGTTCCGACATTCCGGATACGGGGCCATTCCGTATTCCATCCGTGCGCTCCGTCATAGCTATGGCTGGCTTTGGGAAGGCGATAGAAAGACCAACCTTTCTTCGCATCACGTACTCCCAGTAAAACAGACTTATGATCCCAACCCGTAGCCCACAACGGGTCTGTCTCCGGATTCGTATTTCCATAAATGCCCCCGGACCTGTTACTTCCGTAAATTGATTCCTCCGAACCGTTTTCCAATCTTTACCATTCCATTCAGCCAAAACACCGGCTTTTACATCAAACTTTTTCAATGCTTCAGCCGTACCTTCTCCATTGTTGGAAAAAACAGCAACGCCTTGTCCCGAATAGAAACCTTTTCCATGTACACCCGGTAATACATCATTCGTATCATCCTTTATACCTTTCTTTCTATTTCCATCCTGATATAATTCTTTTACTTCCAACGTATTGACATCCACCTCATAAAAACCCTCTTCCATCGTACCGTAATAGATTTTATGGGCAGGATCCGTCAAATGGCGGGCATTGCCGGTATGACGTCCTGGCATTACCGAATAAGGTATCACCCGAACTTTTCCTGTTTTATCAATGGCATACGGACCAATAAAAAGCTGGTTGCTTTCTTTATGGACCATGCGGTTCGCCGGAGTTCCTCCTATACTCTCATCATGTATAATCTGGCGATAATCGGATGTTACCTCATACAATTTATCCGAAGAGCCATTAGGTAAATGCGGCCCATAGGTAATAACCCATAACCGGTCTGCCCAGGGAACCACGGCTCCCGTTCCACATTCTCCTTCATTATTATAATAAGCCAAACGAGGATAAATACCGGATACCGAATCCGGAACTCTCTTAGACTCTTTTTGTGCCGAACAACTCATTACCGATAGTACTGTCAATATGCCTATCGTACTGTTTAATTTCATCTTCATTTTATTTCTGTTATAAAATTAGCAATAAAGGCTCCTCTCAACGCTTATACGCATTAAGACAAGAGAGGAGCCAATATAAGAATTATTTATACGAATTTAATATCCGGGATTCTGTTTTAAATTCTCATTGATAAGAACTTCCTTCGTAGGAATCGGCCATAAATATTGACGATCGTTCCACATACGTTGAGACATTGGAGCTATCAGTCCGGCTTTTTCCATCGCAGAGAAATCAGGAATACCGTCTTCGTCAATCTGCGGAACATCCGGCCAAAACCATAGGCCTTTATCTATGATCTTTTCACGCAATAAGCTTACCGGATACAACATTCCATAATTAGGACGCGTCAATGCTTTTCCTGCAATTTTCCATCTGACCAAATCCATATAACGCAAACCTTCCTTTGCAAATTCCACACGTCGTTCGTTACGGATAATCGTACGTAACTTTTGTTGAGAAGTTGTAGTAATTGCCGGATAGGCACTTATATTTGTATAATCTACCCCATATGCTCTGGCACGAACCCTGTTAATTGCATCTAATACGGATTGATCTATCTGATTCAACTCGATCTTTGCTTCAGCATACATGAGTAAAACATCTGCATAACGGATAATTATTTTATCGGGATCAACATCCTTCCCATTCTCCAGCCATGTTTCATCAATTCCTTTTTTCCATAATAATCCATTATAAGATGCAAACTGAGCATTCACACGGGCATCGTTGTTTTTCTGCATCTTGCCCGTATTGTAATTCATTACCTCCACTGCATCCGGATGCGGATTATAATCAAATCCCAAATGCCGGGTTCCAAATTCAACAATCGTCGCCATACAACGCGGATCACGATTTTTAAATGGGTTTTGAGGATCAAACAAAGGTGATTCATCTATCGGAAGACCATCTATACATTCATAAGCAGCAAGTAAATCCCAGGACGGAGCAAAAGCGCCCCAACCACCCGGATTTCTTGATACCTCATTCATAACCGTCCAGTTTCCTAACGTCACTTTATATTCGATAGAACGGGGTAACAAGAAAATCGACTCTTCCGAATTTTTAGTAGTCGTCAAAAAAAGTTCGGCATAGTCCGCATGCAATTTATAAAGTCCTAAATCCATACACTTTTTAGCAGCATCAGCCGCGATTTCCCAATCCCCCATATAAAGAGCAAAACGAGCCTTCAATGCCAGGGCTGCCCCTTTTGTTGCACGCAAAGAAGATACACCGGTATATTTCTCCGGCAAACCTTCTGCCGCTTTATCGTAATCTTCATAAATCTTCGGTACTATTTCCGATTTAGGAGTACGACCAAGTGTAAAAGCCTCTTCAATATCGACCACACTTGTCACGTAAACAACATCTCCGAAATAAGTGACCAGTCTGGCATAACAAGATGCTCTTTGAAACAAAGCCTCAGCCTCATACCGTTTTATCTTTTCTTCGGAAATACCCATCTCTGCCGCCTTATCCATATTGGACAAAATTGTATTCGTTCGTGCGATAGATTTGTATTGATTGGCCCATAACGTTGTTACATCTCCGCTTTGACCATTGAAGGTCCCTTTTATAATTTCAGAGGGAGTTTCCCTATAAATAAAATTATCGGTCTTATCTTCATTGTCCAATGGCCAGAATGCATCTCTATAAAAGTCTTTGATCGACATTTCTATTTCAGTCTCATTGGAGTACCAATTTTCGCTGGATGCCTGCGATAGAGGATTTAAATCTAACTCATAACAAGAGTTTAAGCCCAAACAACATCCTAATAATATGATAAATGTACGTTTCATCTTTTTATTCTTTTAAAATTTTACAGACAAACCAAATAACACAGACGTAGTAATCGGATAAGCAGAACTTCCCATCTCCGGGTCCCAACCTTTCGGATATTTACTGATACAGAACAAATCATTGGCTGCCACATAAATACGAGTTTGCTTGATCATTACTTTCTCTGTCCACTCCGCTGGTAATGTGTAACCTAATGTCAAATTTTTCAAACGGAAATAACGGCCATTAAATAACCAGAAATCTGACATGGTATAGTTTATACTACTATTAGAATATGTCAGACGAGGATAAATAGCCTCGGCATTCTGTGCTTCCGTATTTTTTTCACTCCAATATTTACCATCGATAATCGCCGGAGTATTCCCCCAGTTTGCTTGTAGCGGTTGTACCATTGCAGAGGATAGACGGGTATTTCGCCTGCCTACTCCCTGAATTGCAACAGAGAAATCAAAACCTTTATACCCCAGATTCAGCGTTCCTCCATATTGAAAACGCGGCAAAGATCCGCCTAATAAAACACGGTCATACTCAGGAGAAATCTTTCCATCAGGTACACCGTCAGGTCCGGAAATATCTTTATATTTAACATCGCCCAATTGTACGTTATCATTTAATTTCGGTCCTTTTAAATCCTCTTCCGTCAGCATCAGACCATCACTCAAATAACCATACCATTCGTTAAATTCACTGTCTTTCAATTTCACCTGATCTCCCAGGAATTCCGTTCCGCCCAAATCTCCCATCTTAGAAACAAAGTCGGAGAAATTCGCAGAAATTCCGTAAGTCAAATCCCCTATACGGTCATTCCAGGCTAATTCGATGTCATATCCATTGGTATACATCTTACCTGTATTTCTCTGCGGATTATCAAACCCGACATAATCAGGGATTTCCAAAGCCAATAGCATATCTTTCGTCTGCTTGTTATAATAATCAGCCGTAAAGCGCAAACGATTATTAAAGAAATTAGCATCCAAACCGATATCTACCGAACTTGTTGTTTCCCAGGAGATATTTTCAACGGCATAAGCCCACTGCGCCGCTGATAACTCAGGAACAACCGTTCCATTTTGATAGAACAGGACATCACTGAAGTTGATAAAAGCCTGATACGGATAGTAAAGGGCATTTCCATCTTTGTCCGTAATCCGTTCATTACCCAACGTACCATAAGAAGCCCTCAATTTCAGGAAAGACAACCAATTAATATCCGCATTCTCCATAAATGCTTCTTCACTTAACACCCAACCGGCAGAGAAAGACGGAAATACTCCCCAACGATAATCAGAATGAAAACGGGAAGATCCGTCATAACGAATATTCGCCTGAAACAAATATCTGTTATCAAAACTATAAGCTACACGGCCAAACCAGGATCTATAAGACAACTCCGTAGCACTTCCGCTATTATCACGCAAATCCAACGGACCTACATTCAAATAAGGGAAATTACTCAATTCATATTGATCACGGGAAGCACCCAGATTCTCACCGGATGAATAATAAGTTTCATAACCAGCCATCAAGTTCAAATCATGCTTACCAAAAGTCTTCATATAATTGGCAATTCCTTGAATTGTTATATTATAACTGTCATTCCTCTCTTCTGATAATTTTGTTGTATTATAGCCTTCCATGTAACCGCCAACCATATTCGGATCATTTTCCAAAGAATAAGGTACCGCCTTACGGAAATGTTTCTTTTTCTCAAATGTATAATTAGGTGCGATCACTCCTGAAATTTTCAAACCTTCAAGCGGGGTTATATTAATTGCAGCACGTCCTCCCATCTGATTATACCACTCATCTTTAAAACCTCCGGAATTTACTACAGCATAGGAATTATTCCCATTCTTTCCGCTCGCATATTCTCCGTTAGCCCATACAGCCGGATAAATCATAGGAGCTAAGCGCATATCAGAGAAGGGAGAGTAATAAGGCTGATGATTTTTTGTCCGTTTAAAATTAAAATCCAATGTCGCCCCCAAATACTTATTTACCGTAAAATCATTATTGGCACGAATCATGAAACGCTCATAATCACGGTCTGCGTATAAACCGTCCACTTTATCATAGACGAATGAAGCATTCGATTTTACAGTCTTAGCCCCCCCCGGCTACACTAATCGTATGAGTCTGACGCGGAGCCGAACCTTTCAAAATCATTCCAACCCAATCTGTCATAGGATATTTATCAGGGTTTGTCTGGTGATATTTTTCCCAATTATTTATATCATCATCCGAATAAGCCTGGTTCCAACCTCCGGATTTATTGTCATTATAACGCAACTCATTGGTCGTTTCCAAAAAACGTTTAACCCCTACGTATTTCGGTTGCTTGGTTGGTATCTCCAATCCGTATTCAAAATTATAATCGATCGACAGACTTTTCTCCTGGGCCCGCTTAGTCGTAATCAAAATGACGCCTGCCGCTGCACGTGAACCATATATGGAAGATGACGCCGCATCTTTCAAAACAGACATGCTTTCCACATCATTCGGATTCACATCATTAATACTACCGGGAACACCATCGATAATCACCAACGGACTGGTATCGCCAATCGTGGTAATACCACGAACCCGGATACTACCAGCAGCTGCCCCTGGAGCATTGTTATCACGGGTTACCGTCACACCAGCTATAGCACCTTGCAACGCAGTAGATAATTGTGTTGTCTTACGGGCTGCCAAATCATCCCCTTTTATAGCAGCGACAGAACCTGTCAGGTCTTTCTTTTTCATGGTACCATAACCAACAACGATAACTTCATCCAAAACTTCAGTATCTTCTCTCAAGGTGATTGTCAAGGAGTTCTTGCCAATGACAGGTACCTCACTCGTTACATATCCTATATAAGTGATAACTAACGTAGCGTCTGACGCTACGTTAAGGGAGAACCTCCCTTCGGCATCCGTTATTGTACCGTTTGTCGTCCCTTTTTCTACCACGTTTGCACCAATAACAGGCAAACCTGTTTCATCATTAATAACTCCCGATACAATTTTCGTCTTCTGCTGTGCCGCATTCGTAGCCTGATTGGGTTCTGTAAAAGCCTTAATTAATACCTGACGATCAATAATCTGATAATTATATCCCGTATTATTAAATATCTGCGTAAGAACTTCATCCAATGTTACATTCTTAGCATTTACACTTACTTTCTTATTTACATTTACATGATTGTCATTAAAAAAGAAAGTAAACTCGCTGTTCTTCTCAATCTCTTTCAGTATTTCAATGATACTGGCATTATTCTTTTTGATTGAAACTTTGTAATCCTGCGCATAGGTGGAGGCAGAAATACAACAGGCAACAGCCAATGAAAATAAGGTTGTGATCTTCATAATGCGAATTGTTTTTCTTAATAACGGGACACAACAATCCCTGTCATTGTTTTTTTTCATAACTTTGTATTGTTTTTAATGAATAATAAATGCAAGTCGTTGGCTTGGACTCCTTATGACGTGCATTTTCTTGAAAACTCACGGATTGGAAGGTACTTGCAGGTATCTTCCAATTTTTTTAGGTTAACTGCTCGATATGTCCATAGGCTATAGATTTAGATTATTAATTATTTGAGAACTAACACATAATTTCCATTACTTGTCTTTTGATATTTTAAAGGAGATGATTCTCCCATCATAAACAATATCCGTTCCAATGATTCATCCCTTACCTTAAATGTAAAGCGGTATTTATCCGCCAGGTCTTGCTGGCACATAATCTTACGTCCGTACCATTGCTCCAGACGTGGAATAATCATGGATAGTTTTTCATTTTCGAAACTGACTATCTTCTGTTTTCGCCATGAAGTATATTTATCTGCATTGACAGTTAAAACATAGGCCGAATCTGCTTGCTGATCATATACCATCTTTTCATTCGGCGACAAAATAAACTCAGCTCTATCACCTTTTGAATTATTTATTCCTATCTTGACTTTCCCATTTAACAGGACAGTCTCCGATTTACTTTCTATATCATAATCAAACACCTCGAAAGCCGTTCCCAAAGCCTGTACTTCCATTTCCGAAGTATGTACGATAAAGGGTTTGTGAGGATTTTTATGGATATCAAAAAAAGCCTGACCGTCTAAATGTATTTCACGTGTTTTTCCTGTAAATGCAGCAGGATAGGTCAATTTACTACCGGGTCCCAACTGTACGACCGTCCCGTCCGGCAATGATACCGATTGCATATTCTGAATACCTGACGTAACAACATAAACAGGAATATTATCTTTCTCTCCTAGATAATAAGCCATCCCTCCGACAGCCAACAACAATAAAACAGATGCTGCCACACTATAAACTTTATAGAATAAATATCTTTTTACAGATACATTGTCCCAAATACTTTGGCGTATACGATGCCATATCCGCATACTGTCAGCCCGGTCAATATACGCAGCATCCGGAGCATTGTTCCACTGACTTAACATTTGTGTTTTTACCGCATCCCGCTCATTCAGTGCAGTACGCTCCTCCTCTCCCAATGCATCCTGCATCAGCTTTTTTAATATATATCTTTTATTATCCTGATCCATTTCTTTTTATCTGCTTTATAATAAATACCCCCGAACATATAGGTTCCCCCTATCCGCCCATCGTTTTTTCTAATTTTCTAAGAATAAATGAAAAAAGGGAATCGGTTTTTACAGGAAAAGAGAAAGTAGAGTGATATTCTTCCGCAGATATTTAAGCGCTTCACTAATTTGATTTTCAACAGTTTTCTCCGATATATTCAACAATTCGGCTATTTCTTTATAGCTCTTGTTTCCTTTCCGGCTCAGATTAAATATTTCCCGGCGGCGTGGCGGCAACTCGTTTATAAGCATGTCAATATATTCGCTCAGGTTCTTCGCCTCTATCTCCTCTTCAATATCGTATGAATCTTCCATAGCGGCGAGGACGGTCATTTTATAAAAATCTTCGTTCAAATTTTTTCGGTGTTGGTTAAATATCAGGTTGCGGGTGATGATAAACATCAATCCTTTGAAATTATCGTCTTCACGCATAAAGTCACGCCCTTCCCACACTTTTATAAAAACTTCCTGCACGACTTCCTCTGCTGTATCCTGATTGGTCAGGTAAAGACGGCTGAAGTTGTATACCTGCCTCCAGTACTTTTTATATAAAGCAGTAAAAGCCTCTTTACTGTTTTGCTTCAATAATAATATCAGTTCGTTATCCTCCATTTTCCACATTCAGAATGTATGCAAATATAAGAGATTTTATTTTACCCGGCAGAAAGTAAAAAATAAAATATACCCTCTTTATGGTATTTCCCATAATCAATACTCCTCTTATCTTTGTTGCATAAATAAGAACAACTAAAATATAGAATGATATGGCAAACGTAGCAAAAAAACTGACAGACCTGATTGGTAACACTCCGTTATTAGAGTTTTCCAACTTCAATGCAAGCAAAGGATTAAAAGCAAAACTGATCGGTAAACTGGAATACTTCAACCCGGCAGGCAGTGTGAAAGACCGCATCGCCCTGGCAATGATCGAAGACGCAGAACAGAAAGGACTTCTGAAACCGGGAGCGACCATTATCGAACCGACAAGTGGAAATACTGGTGTAGGACTTGCCTTCGTTTCTGCTGCCAAAGGATATAAACTGGTTCTGACAATGCCGGAAACGATGAGTGTAGAACGCCGCAACTTATTGAAAGCTCTTGGAGCCCACCTAGTATTAACTCCCGGAGCCGATGGCATGAAGGGAGCTATCGCCAAAGCCGAATCATTACGTGATGAAACACCCGGTTCCGTCATCCTGCAACAATTCGAGAATCCGGCCAATCCGGCTAAACACGTACAGACTACTGCACAGGAAATCTGGCGCGATACGGATGGTAAAGTCGATATTTTCGTAGCCGGTGTCGGTACGGGCGGAACAGTCAGCGGTGTCGGTGAAGGATTGAAAACACATAATCCGAATGTGAAAATCGTAGCGGTAGAACCGAGCGACTCCCCCGTCCTCTCCGGTGGTAAACCGGGACCGCATAAGATACAGGGTATCGGGGCCGGATTCATTCCTAAAACATATAACGGCAAATACGTCGATGAAATCATTCAGGTAGAAAATGACGATGCCATCCGTACCAGCCGTGAACTGGCACAAAAAGAAGGATTGCTGGTAGGTATCTCTTCCGGTGCTGCCGTATACGCTGCTCTAAAACTGGCGGAACTGCCAGAGAATGCAGGCAAAACAATCGTTGCCCTATTACCCGATACCGGAGAGCGGTATCTTTCTACCGTATTATATGCATTCGAAGAATATCCGTTATAAACGAGACCTTATCTATATTCTATAAACTGAAGCATATTTAGAAAATAATGAGCCAATGTGGCAATATGCCAATTTAGGAATAATTGAGCTATCAGTTTATAGTGATGGGAGTAACCAATTCCCCTCTTGAGAGGGGAGACAGGGGTGTGTTAAAGCTAGTTATAGGGCGAACAATAACACCCCCCCTTCCCCCTCTCAAGAGGGGAGACAGGTACAACCGGTCAATAATCGGATAGTTCAAATCTGATAAATATCGAACTTCTTTCCCTTAGTTTTTCACACATAATTAGTCAAATATTTGACTAATATCCGATAAATATCTATCTTTGCGCCGATAAAAACAGCAAGTATGACAGATAGTGAATTAGCTCACGAACTTAATCTACTAGTATTAAGGACACGCATGACATTCCGCCAGACCATTCAGCGAATACTGAAAAGCAACAACGTCGATATGACCTTTGAAATGCTTCAGGTAATGCATTGTTTGTGGAAAGAACAGGGAGTCAGCCAACAATCGCTGGCCGAAAAAACAGCGAAAGACAAAGCATGCCTCACCAACCTGATCAATAATCTCGAGAAGAAAGGATGGGTTATACGGCAGGAAGATTGCAACGACCGCCGTAATAAACTGATATACCTCACCCCCGAAGGAGAAAAGGTAGCCGCCAAGATCAAATCCCTCTTGAAAGACATGTACACCCAGGTCGGGCAACAAATGAACACCAAACATATGGAAGCCTGTATGAAACATCTAAGCAAACTGAATGAGATATTTGATCAAATATAGTTTTTTATTGTTACTGTTTATAGGAAAGCCTGTTGCGACTTGTTCCCAACAGGCTTATTCTCTTACCCTCGACGAACTCTTCCGCCTGGGTACGGAAAACAGTCTGCGTCTGCAAGCCTCCCACATGCAGGAAGTCGTCGCAGCCGACAAGAAAAAAACAGCGCAAACGGCCCGTCTGCCCGGTATCAGTATCGGTGCGACGACCGGATATATCGGACAGTCTACCGTCTTCCGGCAGGGACTGACGCAACCGGTTCATCCCGACCTGCCCGACTGGTCACATAATTATAATGTAGAAGTAACCCAACCCGTCTATCGCGGAGGTAAAATACATTATAATATCAAACGTGCCTCGTTGGAGAAACAGATTGCAGCACTCAATTCGGCCAGTAGCAAAGCCGAAGTCAAACTGCTCCTGCTCCGTCAGTATATGGACCTTTTCAGCCTCTACAAACAAAAAGACGTATTTGCCCGTAACGTGGAAGAGTCCACCCGCAGACTTGAGGATATCCGCCGCCTGAAGAAAGAAGGTATCGTCACCCGAAACGACGAGTTGCGTAGTGAACTGCAACTCACCAACGACCAGCTGGCCTGCCGCGAAGCAGACGATAATATCGCAATCGTCTCCCAGCAACTTGACGTCTTGCTCGGACTGGATGAAACATTCCTCCTGAAACCCGACACGGCATTGCTTTACACGGCCGTTTCACTGGAAAGCTATGATGCCTACGTCCAACAGGCTTACCTCAACTATCCCGAATTACAGATCGCCCGCTACAACACGAAGCTGGCTGAAAACGATATATTCCTGTCAAAAGCCGACTATCTGCCCTCACTCTCGGTACGTGCCGCCAATACCCTGGCACGCCCGCTGAGCACTACGATGGAAGACGTCTTCTCCAACAACTGGAATATCGCTTTAAGCCTCTCCTACAACCTGTCATCCCTTTATCAGAATAAACATAAGATACATGAGGTAAAACAAATTGTCAATATCCAGAAAAATAAGGAAGAACAAATCCGCCAGGATATCCGTATTAATGTCAAAAGCGCCTGGATCAGGCATCACGAAGCGCTCGACCGCGTACAGGCACTGATCCTGTCGGTCAGGCAAGCGGAGGAGAACTACCGTATCGTAAACAACCGTTATCTCAACCAGCTATCCATCCTGACCGACCTGCTCGATGCCAGCAGCGTCAGGCTTGAAGCCGAACTGCAACTGACCAATGCACGCACCGAGGCTATCTACAGTTATTATCAACTGATGCATGCGTGCGGCAATTTATAACTTAATTAAAAACAGACAAATATGTCCGGACTACATAGAAAAAGAAAACAACTGAGGCGACTGAAAATAAGGAATATCACCCTCAACACCGTATGTATCCTGCTCGCTTTCGGCGGCATATCATGGACGGTCAACTACTTCTGGAAATATGTCAACTACGAAATCACCAATGACGCCGTAGTGGATCAATATATCACCCCCGTCAATATCCGCGTACCGGGTTACATCAGGGAAGTCCGTTTCACCGAGCACCAGTAGGTAAAGGAAGGCGACACCCTTCTGATCCTCGACGACCGGGAATACCGTATCAAGCTGAAAGATGCCGAAGCCGCCCTCCTCGATGCCCAGGCCTCCAAAGACATACTAAGTTCCGGCATCGAAACCTCCCAGGTGAATATCAGCGTACAGGAGGCCAATATCGCCGAGACGGAAGCCCGCCTCCGGCAACTCGAACAGGACCATCGACGTTATGCCAACCTCCTGGCCGAAGAGTCCGTCTCGCAACAGCAATACGAACAGGTCAAGGCTGAATACGAAGCCATGAAAGCCCGTTACGAATCCCTGCTCCGCCAAAAGAGTGCCGCCCAATCGCAATATTCGGAGACGAGCAAGAAAAGCGGCAGTGTGAAGGCGGCCATCCTGCGCAAAGAAGCCGACCTGGAGATGGCGCAACTCAACCTGTCGTATACAGTCGTCACCGCTCCCTTCGACGGATACATGGGACGCCGCACGCTGGAAACCGGACAACTGGTTCAAGCCGGACAAACCCTCAGCTACCTCGTCCGCAACAATGACAAATGGATAACCGCCAATTACAAGGAAACACAAATCAGCCATATCTACATCGGCCAAAAAGTACGCATCAAAGTAGATGCTGTAGACGACCACATTTTCCACGGCACCGTGACGGCGATCTCCGAAGCGACCGGCTCCAAATACTCCCTCGTCCCGACCGATAACTCAGCCGGCAACTTCGTCAAGATACAACAGCGCATCCCTGTGCGCATCGACCTGATTGACGTTTCGCCCGAAGACATGAATCTGCTCCGTGCCGGCATGATGGTGGAAACGGAAGCATTGAAAAGACATTGAATAATACAGCATAATGGCTACACAAACACCCCTGAATGTCCCTATCCGCCCCTGGGTCCCCCGCTGGCTGGGGATCGTTACGGCTTTTACCGTCATGCTGCCGATCATCCTGATCAACGGAGCCTATACCGGGACTATCACCGAAGTTTCAGGAACGCTGGGTGTGTTGAGCGAAGACATCAGCATGGCTTACTATGCGACATCGGCGGGAATGGCGGTTGCTTATCCGCTGATCCCGAAAGTGCGTCCGGTAGTGACCACTAAAACGATCCTGCTGATCGACCTCTTGTTGCAGGTGATCCTCAGCTTTATCTGTGCGCAGGTGAACCAGATGGATATCATTATCGTATGCAGCTTCTTTATCGGTTTTCTGAAAGGTTTCGCCATGCTGGAGATCATCCTGATGATACGTCCGCTTTTCAGTCCGCAGAATGTGCGCAGCGAATTTTATGCTTACTTCTACCCGATCGTGTTCTCGGCAGGCCAGGTCTCGATGGCGGTCACGGCACAGTTGGCCTATTACTACCAATGGCAGTATATGTATTACTTCGTTATCCTGCTCTTGCTGGTTGCCATCTCTTTTATCCTGATGTTCTTCCGGTATGCCAGGCGTCCTGTCTATTTTCCTTTTAAAGAGATAGATTGGAAAAGTATCCTGCTCATGGCCTCCATCCTGCTTTTCACCATCTGGTCGGCCACCTACGGGAAGACACTCGACTGGTTTTCGTCCGCTAAAATCACGGTGTATGTGCTGTCGCTGCCGGTATTGGTCTGGTTATTCCAGTTCCGGCAGAAGACGCGGAAAAATCCGTATCTGAAACTGGAAGTGCTGAACAGCAGCAAGGCGTTGATCGGCTATTTCTTCATGATGTTGGTGATGTTCTTTTCTTCCACCAGTTCGCTGGTGACCAGTTATATGAATAATATCATACGGGTAGACAGCGTACATGCCAACTTTCTGAATCTCTGGATGCTGCCGGGGTTTATCTGCGGGGCGGTGATCTGTTTCTGGTGGTTCCGCTGGCAACGGTGGCGTTTCAGGATATTGATATCCGGAGGGATGCTGTGTTATGTGATCTATCTGGCTATCCTCTATTTCGGGATCACACCGGACGGGAGGTACGAAATGTTGTATCTTCCGATGTTTCTCCGGGGAATGGGAATGATGATCTTGTTTATCGCTTTCGGTGTGTATGCGGTGGAAGATATGAATCCGAAGCTGATGATATATAATGCCTTTTTCCTGATCACCTGCCGTTCGGTGATAGCTCCTGCCCTGTCGTCGGCCTTCTTCAATAATATGCTTTACCGTCTGCAATTGCGGGATATGGCGATCCTCTCGGAGAATATGCGCCTCGATAACCCGCTGGCGGCACAGCAATACAACCAGTCACTCAATAATGCACTGGCACAGGGACATAGCATGACGGATGCCGTGCAACTGGCTACAAACAGCCTTTACACCACACTGCAATCGCAAAGCTTGTTGCTTGCCTTGAAAACGATTATCGGCTACGTGCTCATCTTTGCGATTGTGGTGATGGTTATCTCCCGCTTTACGCCTTTCCACAAGACTTTGAAAGTCGAGATTGTGAAGACTGGGGAAGATATGGTCTGATTAAATATAGTATTCCGCTGCATCGACTATCCCTGCGCGCAGAGCATATTTGGTTGCCTCGTGCACATTATTTACTTCCAGTTTGCGGAAAATATTTTTGCGATGGGTGGTGATGGTGTGGATGCTGGAGAAACGCTCGGAGGCAATTTCTTTGGTCGTCTTGCCTAAAGCGATGGATTTCAGTATTTCTTTTTCTGTCGAGGTCAGTACGGGGTGCTCTTTGGGTTCACGGACTATTTTCTTTTCTGAAAGCAGGTTATGAATCCGTTGACAGATAAAACGTTCGGAATGTAAAGCCGATTGCAGGGCCGCACGTATTTCTGCTGACGGGGCATCCTTCAAGACGATGCTGAAAGCCTCGCTGCTGAAGAGGATGCGGCGGATAAAATTTTCGCTCAGTTCATCGCTGAAAAGTATCCAGGAGACCTGTTTGAAACGCTCCTGCAAGATCAGAAGTTCGTCGGCACTCGTCAAATCGAAAAGCGTGTAGTCGAGGATCACGACAGCCTGCGGATGCTGTTGAAGGAGTTGAAGCAGCTCGTGTTTGTCGGCAGCCTCGGTCACAAGGCTAAGATCCGGCATCCTGTCGCTCAGGTAAAGGATGCCGGCTTTGGTGATATCCTGGTTATCAGCTATGATAAGCGTCCGCATCAGCGTATGGCTAAAGCCTGTTTAATGTCGTTATACAAATCGTCGACCGGTTCGAGTCCGACCGACAGGCGGATTGTTTGCTGGCTGATATCCATTTCCTGCCGTTGCATTTCGGTGAAACTGCCATAGATGGTGCTTGCCGGATGGATAGCCAATGTCTTGTTGTCGAACAGGTTCGTGGCACGGCGGATCAGTTGCAGGCGGTTCATAAAGGCAAAGCAGGCCTCACGGGAAGGCAGGTCGAATGTCAGCATGGCTCCCGGATATTTTCCGAACTGGACAGTGCTCAGTTTATAATAAGGATTATCTTTCAGGCCGGTGTAATTGACCGACACAATACCTTCCAGCGTTTGCAGCCGGCCGGCTAGTTCCAGGCAAGTTGCTCCCTGCCGTTCGAAACGGAGAGGCATGGTTTCCAGTCCCAGCGTCTGCATGTAGGCAACCTGCGGCGTCATATAAGCGCCCAGGTTCCGGTGTATCTCCTTCCGGAGGCGGGCGGTGAAAGCGCGTTCGCCAAACTGTTCATACCAATGTTTCAGTGTGATAAAATGGCTCCAGTCGAAGGTCCCGTTATCAAGTATCAGGCCTCCTATGCTTGTTGCCCCGCCGGAGATATATTTGGTGCTGGATACGATCTCGATATCTATACCAAAATCTTTTCCGTGGAAGACAGAGAAAGGAACGATCGTCGTGTCGGCGATCAAAGGTACTCCCGCCTCCTTTGCGATAGAAGATAACATCTTCAGGTCGGCCACTTCCAGCTGCGGATTGGTAATCACTTCGAGAAAGATCGCACAGGTGTTGCAGTCGATATGGGCGCGGACCTCGTCGGGATCGGTCAGGTTACAGAAACGTGCCTCGATATCAAAGGTGGCCAGCGTCGTCTTCATCAATGACCAGGTATTGCCGAACAGATGCGGGGAAGTGACGATATTGGCTTTTGCACGCCCGATCGTCATCAACGTATTGCAAATGGCAGCCATACCGGAATTGAGGGCGGTGACACTCATGACTCCGGTAACGGACAGCACACGATCTTCAAAATATTGTACGGTCGGATTTGTAATCCTCGAATAAGCATGGTCGGACGTACGGCCACAGAAAGCGGCTTCCATCGCTTCCGCCGATTCGAACTCGTAAGCAGCAGTGTTATAGACCGGCATTGCCAATGAGCCATAGGCGTCCGGCTTCTCGTAAGGCGTATGAAGCAAACGGGCTTCAAAACTATTTTCTTCCATTCTGTATTTTCCTCGTATAATTTTCTTTTTGCCGCTACAAATTTAGGATTCATTTAGATGTAAAATAGAATTATCCGGTAAAAATTAGTACATCCAACTGTTAAATTGTATCTTTGGATTCCTATTAAACGATCTAAAAGAGCTGTTATATGAAGATAATAACATACAATGTAAACGGCCTCCGCGCCGCTGTGGGAAAAGGCTTTCCGGAATGGTTAAAACAAGAGCAGCCCGATGTACTCTGCCTGCAGGAAACTAAACTTCAGCCGGATCAATTCCCGGCAGAGGCCTTTGCGGATTCAGGTTATAAACCTTACCTGTTCAGTGCCCAGAAGAAAGGTTATAGCGGGGTAGCTATCCTCACCCGTCAGGAACCCGATCATGTGGAAATAGGAATGGGTATAGAAAAATATGATAACGAAGGCCGTTTTATCCGTGCGGATTATGGTGACCTGTCAATTGTCAGTGTCTACCATCCTTCCGGAACCAGTGGTGATGAACGCCAGGCCTTTAAAATGGAGTGGCTGGAAGATTTCCAGAAGTATGTAGTGGAATTACAGAAAACACGTAAGAATCTGATTCTTTGCGGCGACTATAATATCTGTCATGAACCGATAGACATTCATGATCCGGTACGCAATGCGACTAACAGCGGTTTCCTTCCCGAAGAGCGCGAATGGATGACACGGTTTCTGGATGCGGGATTTATCGACACATTCCGCCATCTCAATCCGGAAAAGCAACAATATACATGGTGGAGCTATCGTTTCAACGCCCGTAAAAACAATAAAGGCTGGCGTATCGATTACTGCATGGTCAGCGAACCGGTAAAACCGCTGCTGAAATCGGCTTATATTCTGAATGATGCCGTGCATTCAGATCATTGCCCGGCGGTATTGGAGATTGAATAAAAGACAGAAAGTATATATGAAAGGGGAGAATATATCTCCCCTCTTCTCTTTATTCACGCCAATACTCCGGCTTGTCCAGTGCATCAGCGCATCTTACCTTTCCTTTAGGAATACTTCCTGCTTCCGAAGTAAGGGATTGATACATCCAACAATCAGCATAGATATCTTCAATCGGATAAGGAGGCGGATAACCGGCTGCTTCTGCATTCCCCTTAAAACCATGACGGGGATAATACTCTTTATGCCCCAGCACAAAAACCATCTCCACTCCCATCTCCTTCAATATCCGATGGCCTTCCCGGATCAGCAAACCTCCGAAACCTTGTTTCTGATACTCCGGCTTTACGGCCAAAGGAGCCAGGATATAAACAGAAGGTGAAGGATTGCCCCCCTCCAGTGAGGCCTTTGTAAAAAGGATATGGCCTATAGCCTCCCCCTGATAACAGGCAAGCAACGAGACGTAAGGTTCTGCTGTCTGATCTGCCAAAAGGTCTTCCACCAGTACGGCCTCGCCATCTTCACCGAAAGCGAGTCGTTCAACGTTCATTACATCGTTAAAATCGTCAGAAGTAGCCCTCCTGACTTGCACGTCGTTTAAATTCATGACTATGATATATTAAATGGTTACTATGCTCCCTTATGGGAACAGTTTTTATATGAAAAAGGATATAATAATAAGGCTCGGATAAAGATGTATATCCGGAGTATTGAAGTGACCAGCCTATAAAGAGTTATAGGCTGTTATTAAGCACTTATAGATGTAGAAAGTAGTGTTTTCAAAAAACTGTTTTTATAATTCGGGAGCAAATATAGCAAAATAATCCGGTTAGTAACCACTCAGTGCCGGAAGAAGTTCTTCATAACATGATTTTATTAAGTTACATGAGATACAAAAATAATTCTTTTATCCTTATCTTTGCTCTAAATCTAAATTAAAAACACATCATATTCCTATGAAAAACTATTTCAAGAGAAATTGTTTCTTTATTCTATTCGTCTTTTTGATGTTTCAGAGTCATTCTACTCTGTGGGCAATGGATGGTGCCGGAATGGCATTTAAGGTTAGTCTGTCGGGAAAGATTTATCATAAGTTTTCTTTTTTACTGGAAGAGGATATCCGTCCGAAATCAAACTTCAAACAGGCAGAGTGGTTTCTGACAACAGGAGAAATCAACTATACATTCAATCGGTATCTGAAAGCCGGAGTAGCCTATATGTTACTTAACCAGTACAAGGCTTCCGAAGAGTTACGGAACAGATATTATGTGTATGCTTCGGGAAAATATCCTGTCGGCAACTTTGTCCTGTCTCTTCGCGAACGATTCCAGAGTACTTATAAAACAGGCGCCGAACATCCCAAGAATTATCTCCGGACAATGCTCACCCTCTCCTACAAGATCAGTAAAACGGATTTCTCCCCTTTTGCTTATGCCGAAATATTTAATGACACAGGCTATCAAGGTAATATGCACACAGACAGGATTCGCCTCTCAGCCGGAAGCGATTATAAGATAAACAAGCAAAACGCATTGCAGTTATATTACCGTTACCATATATTCAACGTATATGATCCGGTCAATTATAAACATGCAATAGGGCTGACCTATTCACACAGGTTCTAAAAAAATAACTATCTTTGCAGCCGGAATTTAATTTATAGACATGATACGGAAAGTTTTTGCTTTCCCGAGTGCTTGATAAACCTCGTAAAAAACAAGAATTATGCAGAAGACAACTGTAACAATCCCATTTATGCTGCTTGGCATCCTGTTCAATATATGCCTGGTAGCGTCCAATCTTTTAGAGACGAAAGTCGTACAGGTATTTGGTATTACTGCTACAGCCGGACTGATCGTATTCCCTATTTCCTATATTATCAATGATTGTATTGCCGAAGTATGGGGATTTAAGAAAGCGCGTTTGATTATCTGGAGCGGATTTGCTTCTAACTTCCTCGTTATCGGATTTGCACAACTGGCAGTCATGTTGCCTGCCGCCCCGTTTTGGGAAGGGGAAGAAGGTTTTAACTTCGTCTTTGGAATGGCTCCGCGCATTGCGATTGCAAGTCTGATCGCTTTTCTGGTCGGCTCGTTCCTGAATGCGTATGTGATGAGTAAGATGAAGATTGCTTCCAAAGGGAAAAACTTTTCTTTACGTGCGATCGCTTCGACATTAGTGGGTGAGAGTGCCGATTCGATGATTTTCTTTCCGATCGCTTTTGCCGGATTGATTCCCTGCAAAGAATTATTAATCATGATCGGGACACAAGCGGTTCTGAAATCCCTCTATGAAGTGATCATTCTTCCAGTAACGATCCGCGTAGTAAAATACATAAAGAAGGTGGACGGTAGCGATGTCTATGATATCGGAACTTCTTATAATGTTTTGAAGGTAAAAGACATATAACAGTTGACAACTGTCACTTGTCAACTGTCAACTTACTACATTTAGCCTGCCGGAAAGTCTATCGTTTCTGTGCTTTCTGTCCAGTTCTCTACTTCGAAGCCGTCAGATGAGGTTTCTTCGGAGTATAATTCTCCTAATGTAATATTGAGAGTCAGACGGTTTCCGGCTATTAATGCATTGTCCAAAGGTTTCCGGAAATGTTTTACCAATCCATTCTTCAACGTCAGCATAATAGTGAGGGGAGGATTGTCGGAAGAAGGGAAAACCATAACTGTTGAATTGGCGGACATGGACATGCTATCGGTCGACATGGTCAACGGAAATGCGACAGTCTTTGTGAAGTCGCTTGCTTCAGCAGTATAATAGTCCAGCCGGGAAGCAATATTTCCAACCAGGATACGGGCAGAAGCGATACTCGCATCCATCTTATTGCCGTCCTTATTCGTCAGTGTTATTTTTAAACCGGCTGTGGCATGCTTCATCGTTGCCTGCATTTTATCCGTACCGACTTTGATGGGATTGACGGCATGCAGATAGTCATAGACAGGCATATAAGTTGTATCTTTATAATTATCCTGATACATAGTCATATACAAATCTGACAAATCTGCCCCTATACGTAAACCAGGCTCTCTGATAGCTGCGGCATCATATACCGAATCGGTCTGGCTGTTTTTGGATAATCCCCAGTACAGGAAATTATAATCTCCCAAAGGCAACCTGACAGGAGCAGTAGCTTTATAAATGGAACCGTCTTTTATAGTGTAGGTTGCATTAATTGGCATCAGAGTACCGTTACTTGTATAATTCCCATAATAAAGGCTGGAATCTCCGGTACAAGGATAAACCATCAGGACACCGGTAAATGATGTTGTTGAAGTACCTGTCGAAACTCTCATTTCGGCCAGTTCGGGACTTATCAGATCATTTGTGTTTACGCAATGGCAATCGTCATCCTTCGAACAGCTGCCGAAAAATACGCCTATCAATAGCGTAGAGAAAACTAACTTATTCATAATCACCAAATATTTGTTTAGATTTATGCTTATAGAAACAGCACACAAACAATTTGGTTCTCGGAATCGGTCTTATTAACTTTTAAAGTAACGGCTACAATTTATTTGAACAGATGCGACCAGTCTTCCCGTGGCTGGGGAGTATAGGTACGAATACCAAGCGCCTCCGCCGTACGACAGTTAGGTACGGCATCATCCAGGAATAAGGTTTCTTCCGGATTGATACCGGCATCTTTCAAGACATATTCAAATATATCGGCATTGGGCTTGACCATGTTCAACTCATAGGAAAGGTATATCTTTCCGAAAAAGTCTTCGGCATGATGTCCTTTATAGGCAAAGCTATTCTTCTCGGCCCATTGCCAGTGGATCTCATTCGTATTACTGAGAAGCATCGTATTGTACCTGGAACGAAGGTCCATCAATAAATCGAGTTTGTAGGCGGGTATATCATCGAGCATGGCAATCCAGGCAGCATCAATCTGTTCATCGGTCAGGCGCTGCTGGGTAAGGTGACGGATACCGTCCCTGAACTCGGCAGAGGTGATAGTTCCCATCTCTATCTGCATAAACAGGTCTTTACTGTTCAGGATGCAGTCGCGGACATCGGGCACACCAAAACTTTCAAAGGCCTCCACACAGCGGTTGCGGGTCAGATTAATGATCACTCCGCCAAAGTCTATAATCAGATTCTTTATTCCTTCCATACTCATCAATAATAATTACCAGCGTCTGCGACGTCTGCGGTGACGCTGTTTTTGTTTATAATCACGTATTCTGCGGTAGACTACCCAGACAAATAACAAACCGAACACAGCAAAGATCAACAGGACAATACCGGTATTCAGGTTATCGCCTTTCACACGGCTCCACATTTCCAGCACAAGCTCCGTCTCATCGCCAAAGTCACGGATCATAGCACAACGTTCCACCACTTTATGATCGGGATATTGTACCGGATTGATCCGGATACTGTCGTTTCCGGGACCAAAGAAATAGCTGAGATCAGAAAACTCCTCGATTGTCGTATCTATTTTTGCCTCCAGTATCTCCGGTGTGGCAACGGCACTTACATAACCATTGGCATCCATATTGCGCAAGGCAATGTCCGGACGGCAAAGATAATCCAAAAAATAACTGGCAGCCTTCACATTGCGGGCATATTTGGGGATTGCCCAGCCATCATACCAGATATTACTACCTTCGAGCGGCACTTCATAATCAAGCTCCACTCCCACTGCATCGGCTTCTTCCATTGCCCAGACGGCATCTCCGCTCCAGGTAAGGTTCAGCCAGGCCTTGTTTTTGGTCATCATTTCCTTACCGAAGTCGGCTTCCCATCCGGCAATATTGGGTTTCATGCGTTTCAGGTAATCCTCGGCAATAGCGATTGCTTCAGGGGAGTTGTCGTTCATCAATTGTTCTACCGTAACGGTTCCGTCAGCAAGTTCCCTGGCATGAGCATAAATGATGGCAGTACCATAGGCATCGCGATAACTGTCTTTCATCAGGATCTTGTTTTTATACTTGGGATTCCACAGGCAATCCCAGGTCATCACTTCATCCTTCGAAACAAATTTCTTATTATAGAGCAAGCCTGCCGTGCCCCACATATAAGGGACAACGTAGTCGGTCGTTTTCATTCCCGGCTGGCTCAGTTTATTGAGTTGTTCCTGGATATACGGAGAAATGTTATTCAGGTAATCGGGCGTTTTTCCAAAGTTACGGTCGATGGGAAGCAATAGCTTTTTCTTCAGCATACGTTCGATGATATATTCCGAAGGACATATCAGGTCGAAATCTTCGTGACCGCGCTCCACCTTGGTCAACATGATCTCGTTAATGTCGAATACCTGGTAAATGATACGAATATCCTCTCCCGTCTGCTCCTTATACCAGACCGGAAATTCATCCAGAATATCTTCATCGATATAATCCGCCCAGTTATAAATTTTCAATATCTTACTGCGCTCTTTTTCCGTACGTGCACAGGACGAAAAAACGCCCAGGCAAGCGACAAGTACGCATATTATTTTAATTAGTCTGTTCATACCCTACTCCTGTTTGACATTATTTAGCGGCTTTATCAGCTCTCTTATTTATCACAATCAGCAACACCAGTACAGTGACAAAGATGATTGTGGACAACGGACGCAGTTCAGGAGTAAGTCCTCCCTTTCGGGCATCCGCATAGATAAAGGTTGAAAGTGTTTCCAGTCCTTCGTTACCGATAGTAAAGATCGTAACGGCGAAGTCGTCGATCGAAAGCGTGAAAGCCAGGATAAAACCACTGATCATTCCAGGCCATATCTCCGGCATAATCACTTTGCGCAGTGCCTGAAACGGGGTTGCACCCAGATCAAGCGCGGCTTCATACACATTCTGGTTCATCTTTTTCAGACGGGGCATCACACTCAATACAACATAAGGAGTACAGAATGAAATATGCGCCAGTACGACTGTAGTAAATCCCTGCGAAATACCGAAACTGACAAACAACAGAAACAGGGAAACACCGGTTATGATATCTGCATTCATCATCGGTATGGCATTTCCGAAGTTCATGATTCTACGCGAACGGCTTCTCAGGTTGAATATACCGATAGCAGCAATACTTCCTAGGATTGTCGAGATAGATGCAGCCAGCATGGCAATGGCAAATGTATTCCACAAAGCACCTACCAGCGAACGCTGCACGCCTCCGGTAAACAAGGAAGTATACAATTTTGTTGAAAATCCCGTCCAGTTACCCAGCACCTTCGCTTCGGTAAATGAAAAGATCATAATGATCAGGATCGGAGAATAAAGCAGGATAAGAAGCAACCACAGATAGGCCTTCGCCATTATTTTCGTCATCATATCACACCTCCTCCTTCATTTGAGGCATTGTCTTCCTCGTTGGTAAACAGGATCGTGACACCGATCAGCAGCAACATGATAAGAGACAGGGCGGCGCCATAGTTCCACATCCCGTTATTGATATTTTCCTGTACGGTCGTACCGAACAGTTTGATATTGTTCATTGTCAGCAACTCGGCAATAGCAAACGTCGAAACGGTCGGCATAAAGACCATCACGATACCGCTCATCACACCGGGCATCGACAAAGGAAAAATTGTCTTCATAAATACCTGGAAAGGATTGGCTCCCAAATCCTGTGCGGCTTCAATCAGGCTGCGGTCCATCTTCTGCAAGGTGTTATAGATCGGATAGATCATAAAGGGCAGAAAGTTGTATACCATACCGAAGATCAAGGCTCCTTCACCCAAAGGCAAATCAAGGAAATCGAACAGGGCGACTGTTGCCAACGTACGGATCAGAATGTTCACCCACATCGGCAGGATAAACAACACGACCATCGTACGGGAAGTATTAAAACGGGCCTGACTCAATATATAGGCTGCCGGATATCCTAAGAGCAGGCAGGCCAAAGTGGTAATGATCGCAATCCCAATAGAATAGACAAAGGTATTCAATGCCTCGGGATGCATCATAAATTTACGGAAGTTGGCGAAAGTAAATGCTCCCTCGGCATCCGTAAAGGCATATAAAACGATCAGGAGCAATGGCATCACTACGAATACCGCCAGAAATAATGCGTAAGGAATCGTCCAGTTCCTGCGCCGCATGAAAAATGCTGAGACTTTATTTATCACTTCCTTTCCTTTTAGTTATGAATAATACGTATATTCTCAGGGGCAATCCGTATACCGACCCGGTCACCATCGTCCCAGACATCTGTCGTATCGACGAAAATATCTTCGTCCCAGTCAGTAAACACTGTCAGATGATAATGGTTCCCTTTGTACAGGATAAATTTCACTTCACCTGTCAGCTTGCCGTCTTCTTCATTATCCTCCAGAATAACATGACGGAAATCGACTTCCACTTTTACAGGAGCGTCCGGTTCCATATCGGAAACTTCGTTACACTCAAAAGTGGTTCCAAGAAATTCCACATGGGTAGAATCAATCATTTTACCTTCAAACGTGTTGCAAACACGTTCTTTCTTCATAACATGAATATCGAATGGTTTTACCAGCAATCCGACTTCCTGTCCGGCTTCAAAACAATGATAATCCTGTACCATGAACTCGTATCCTTCGGGAGTCTGCACCATCATTTCGTAATGGACTCCTTTAAAGATGGAAGAAGTAACCGTTCCGGTCAGCATGGCAGCTTCCGACGGGTCGAATATATAAATATCTTCCGGACGGATTACGACATCGACCGGTGCCTGTTCTCCAAACCCTTCATCGACACATTCAAAATCGTGTCCGGCAAAAGAGACTTGCTTATCTTTTATCATCAATCCGTTCAGGATATTACTTTCACCGATGAAGTCGGCTACAAACGAGTTGATCGGTTCGTTATAGATATCGATCGGGGTTCCTATCTGCTGGATACGGCCTTCGCTCATCACGACAATCGTATCGCTCAATGTCAATGCTTCTTCCTGGTCATGCGTTACATAAACGAAGGTAATGCCGAGTGACTTATGCATTTCCTTCAATTCCATCTGCATATCTTTACGCATCTTCAGATCGAGGGCAGCCAACGGTTCGTCGAGCAGCAACACTTCCGGTTCATTCACAATGGCCCGGGCAATAGCAACACGTTGCTGTTGTCCGCCGGAAAGGGAATCGACATCACGGTATTCGTAATCGGTCATACCGACCATCTTCAAGGCCTGCTTTACCTTCTTTTCGATCACGGCGGAAGGCAATTTCTTTAATTTCAGGCCGAAAGCGATATTATTGAAAACATTCAGGTGCGGGAACAATGCATATTTCTGAAACACCGTATTGACCGGCCTTTTGTGTGGCGGCGTTTGCGTAATCTCCTTTCCTGCAATGGAGATCTCCCCTTCCGAAGCGGTCTGAAATCCGGCTATCAGACGTAACAATGTGGTCTTACCACAACCGGAAGGTCCCAAAATAGTAACAAACTCGCCCTTACGGACAAACAAATTTACATCATTCAGCACAGCCTTGTCCCCAAAGAACTTGGATACATGTTCTACACTGATAATGCAGTCGGACTTTTGCATAGATTTATCCCTTTTCCTTACTAGTTAAACATAGAATCGCTCGCTTTTATAAAAGCGGCACAAAGGTATACATTTTAAGGGACTTTCAAAATGTCTGAACCGTTAAGAGATGGATATATAAAAGAACGTTGCCGAACTTTATTTATTTCCCTTGGGTAACAACAGGTTCAGTAAAACTCCCAACAATGCGGACAACCCGATACCGGCCATTGTAAAACCGCCAAATTCAATTGCTGCGCCACCTATACCGAAGGTAAGGATCAGCGAAACAATAATCAGGTTGCGTGTATCGCCCAGATTCGTCCGGTTTTGTATCAGGCTGTTTATACCGACAGCCGCAATCGTACCGAACAGCAACAACATTATTCCGCCCAACACGGCCGGCGGAATCGATTTCAGAAAAGCACTGATCTTCCCAAAGACAGAAAAGACAATACCTGTCACCGCAGCAATACGGATAACGGTAGGGTCTGTGATCTTTGTCAGCGAGATAGCGCCAGTCACTTCCGAATAGGTCGTTACAGGAGGTCCTCCGATCAGGCCGGCAGCAATACATGCCAGACCATCACCCAACATAGTACGGTGCAAACCCGGATCTTTCACAAAATCTTTGCCGGTCACCTCATTGATGGCATATACATCGCCGATATGTTCAATGATCGGGGCGATGGTAACCGGAATCATAAAAATCACAGCTCCCCAGGATAATTCCGGTTTAACGAACTGGGGAAACGCAAACCAGGGAGCGGCAACAATCGGTTCAAAATCAATCACACCAAAGACTGCCCCGGCAATATACCCTACAATGATCCCGCAAAAGATAGGGATCAGCTTGATCATCCCCTTCCCGAGCAAGGATGCCAGAATAGCCGTCAGCAAAGCGATCAGGGCCAGCGGCCAGTTCTCTTTCGCCATATTCACACCGGAACCGGCAAGCGACAAACCAATCAGTATAATAACCGGCCCGATCACGACCGGAGGGAAAAGCGTTTTAATAAAACCGATACCACGCCATTTAACCAATGCGCTCATCAGTCCGTAGACAGCACCTACGGCAACCAATCCTGACATCGTACCCGGCAAACCATATAATTCCGTCGCTTTAATGATGGGAGCAACGAAAGCAAAACTACTTCCCAGGAAAATAGGAACTTTTCCTTTCGTAACCAGATGAAAGATCAATGTACCCAGCCCGGCAGTAAAAAGGGCTGTCGAAGGATCAAGACCGACCAATAAAGGCACCAATACTGTTGCACCAAAGGCTACAAAGAGAAATTGAACGCCCACTATTGTTTTTTGAGCGGGGCTCAGTGATTTTTTGCTGTCCATTGCGAAATAAAAGATTATATTTGCACAAATATAAATAGAATAATTCAAACGCTGAATAAGAATATGACACAGAATAGCTTTCATAAAGAAACAGCCTATTTTGCATCCGGCTGTTTTTGGGGAACCCAATATCACCTGGAAAAAGTAAAAGGCGTAGAATATACGCATGTCGGCTACATGGGCGGAACAGTAAATAATCCGTCCTATCCGGAAGTTAAAACAGGGACAACCGGCCATGTGGAAACCGTTGAAGTCATCTTTGATCCTTCACAAACCAGCTTCGAACAATTGCTGCGTCTTTACTTCGAAACACATGATTTCACACAGGTGGGCGGACAAGGTCCGGACATAGGCAGCCAATATCGCTCCGTTATCTTCTATTGCAATGAAGAGCAGAAGGAGATCGCGGAAAGATATATCGGTAAATTATTCGGAATGGGATTTAAAGTAGCTACGGCATTGGAACCTGCCGAGAAATTCTGGATAGGAGAAGACTATCACCAACATTATTACGACAAGAAAGGAGAAACTCCTTATTGTCATATTTATCGGAAGATATTCAATGATTGATTTTGTTTCATCCTAAGGAAACTAAAATTTCTTCCGGGAGAAACAACTGTTTCATCCGGAAGAAACTAAAAATATACTATCAGAAGTTTTTCTTATCGTCAATAATATATTCGGGACGCGCTTTGATTTCATCGAACAGAATCCCTACATATTGTCCTAAAACACCCACCGTCAACAGCTGGACACCGCCGAAGAAAATAACAGATGTCATAATGGAAGTCCAACCGCTTTCGGCATTACTGAACCCGTAGATTTTTCCCAGTGTAAACCAAGCGGCCAAAACAATACCGACCACCACAGCTATAAATCCCAAACTTGTTGCCAACCGAAGCGGCTTTTTAGAGAAATACAACATGGCCGTCGAGGCAAACTTCCACATTTTGCTGAAAGGATATTTCGTTTCACCGGCAATCCGGGCTTCCCGCTCATAATAAAACGGCACCTGCTTATAACCGAGCCAGCTTATCAATCCCCTGATATATTTACCCCGTTCCTGAAACCGGTCGAATTGATCCATAATTTTCCGGTCGATCATACGGAAGTCACCGGTATCCAGCGGAAAGCTGACATCACTCATATAATTAAGCAAACGGTAAAATGCTTTTGAGGTAATTTTTTTGAAAAAGCTTTCCCCTTCCCTCGATTTTCGTACGCAATAGACTACGTTTGCATGCTCTTTTTCCTGCAATTCCAATATACCGGGAATCAGTTCGGGAGGGTCCTGCATATCGGCATCGAGTATGACGGCCAGATCAGCGTCACAGTTATTGATACCTGCCGTTACGGCCGGCTGATGTCCGAAGTTTCTTGAAAAATGGATTACCTTTACCTGTGGATCGGAGGCAGCTATACCATCCAGCAATTCCCGGGTTTTATCCCGGCTTCCATCGTTTATATAAATAATTTCAGTAGCAATAGGCACCGACTGCAATGCTTCCTTTGTACGACGGTATGATTCGGATATAACCAACTCCTCGTTGTAACACGGCACTATAACTGCAAGCTTCTTCATCTGCTTTTTATGACTTGAATGTATAAAACTTATTCATTACGAAATTAATAACCGTATAAAAAGCCATAGCCAGCAACTGGTTATAATAAGGATCGATCGACAGGTTGGCATTCAGATACATCAGCAACCCCAGTTGCATCAGATAACAGATACCGAACACAACACCGAAACGAACGGCACTGCTCATCCAGCCCGCATCGCTATGGAACGTCCATTGCTTGTTCCAGATAAAACTGTTCAGTACCCCCGCCGCATAACCGACTATATTCGATACAATATCCGAACAACCGAGCAGCTTCATCATTATCCAGATAACGACAGCTGTTATAACGGTGTTCCCCACTCCCACTATACCATACTTAATGGCTTGTTTTACTGTTTCCATTCTTATTTATAATATCAGTGACTTCCTGCTCGGTCAGTTCCTTTACATTTGTTATTGTAAAGATGTCTGAAAGGAAATCGCCGTATTGGTTACATTCATTGATAACCTTGTCAAGGGTTAACTTGATGTCTGCACGTACCGGTATCAAAAACACCAGTTCCACATATTGCTCCCCGATCGTCAGGCGCTCTATCTCGCAGTCGGCCTTCGGCAGGAAATAAGCGAACTCACGTTCTATGACTTTACGCTGATACTCCAGGAAAGGTTTACGATCCCTGGATAACATCAATACGTAAAAGCGCAATTTCTCACCTTTGCCTCCCAGCCCTGTCGAAATATATATTTGTTTCTCATCCGACAACTCCGACTCCAAAGAGATGCGACTTTCCATCAAAGCCATATAAGCCCAGTTGCTCACATCTTCGTCCGGGTGCTGCACATAATCTTCCAGCATCCGGTAGGCTTTCACCTCGCGGGAAGTTGCCAGCATGGATAAAATATATTTCTTATAATCGGTTGTCGACTCCGGATTAGACAGACTTTCGCGGAAGGCTGTATAATCCATATCGTTTAAATCCGGTTTTGCCCTTTCTTTACGAACCTGTTCGGAATACTTGAAATATTCCATCTGAAGTTCAACCGGAACACGCTGTTCTAATATATGGAAATGTCCGTCCATCTTGCTAAAAGAGTCACGGAACTTCTTGAATACATCACCTTCTTCTTTCATAGACCTGTTTTTTTAGTTATATACTATACCCAATAAACAAGAAACTAAGACAAAAGTAAGGCTTTTTCCCGATATTTTTGGCATTAGAGCATAAAAACGGGGATAAATGGCATTTTTATTTACCTTTTATCCCCCAGATCAGTTCAAATTATGCGAATCAAACGCCTGCATAGATCAGGAAACCCAAACCGACAACAAAAAACAGGAACATTCCCAAATTCAGATAACCGGAAGATCTGGGCGCTCCTTTAAATTCATGCCAGATCAGGATTCCCCACAGGGCCGAAACCAATGTTGCACCTTGCCCCAGGCCGTAAGAAATGGCGGCTCCGGCTTTTTCAGAAGCAATCATACTGAATGACTGCCCTATACACCAGATCACTCCGCCTAATATCCCGACAAAATGGGTACGGATATTCCCTTTAAAATAACCGGCAATAGAGACAGGGGCGCCTTCTACCGGTTTTTTCATTGCAATCGTGTTAAAGAGAAAATTGCTGGCAAATACGCCGAGGGCAAAAATGAAAACAGCCGTATAGGGCGTCAACTTGTCTGCTGCGGGAGAGGCAAAGTTTTCCAGATCCATGGAAGCAGCAACAAAACGGTAAAAGAAAGCCATGATCACGCCGGCTGCAACAGAAATAAATATTCCTTTTCCGGAAACTTTTTTTGAGCCGACCAATGCTTTTTTATAAGCCAGCCCGTTCAGAAGGATCGCAACAGCAATCAATGCCACACCGACAAAAATAAACAATGGCTCTCCTTTAGCGGCACCAAAATAATTGATCAGGACGCCCAAAACCAAAGCCAAACCAACTCCTACCGGAAAAGCGACGGACATACCGCATATGGCTATTGCTGCCGAAAGCAATATGTTCGAGGCATTAAAAATGATTCCTCCCAAAAACGCACTGCCGATGCTGACCGGTTCGGCCTGCATCAGATCGGGAATAAAACTGCGGCCTTCGGAACCGATACTACCCAAGGTAAAAGCAGAGATAACGGAGAACAAAAGAACTCCGATCACATAATCCCAATAAAAGAACTCATACCTCCATGTCCTGGAGGCCAGTTTCTGTGTATTTCCCCATGAGCCCCAACACAACATGGTCACAACACAAAAAACAATTGCCAATGTATAACTTTGTACAATAAACATATCTTTACTATTTAGAACCAGGTTGATGCATCATATAATTTTCCAGCAAGGCAGCCATCTGACCGGCCGGCATCTTTTCTATCAGACGAAGGTCCTTTCCGTTCTCGTCCGGAATCCAAGTGTTAGTACCTTCCTCATCGATCACTTTGAATATTCCACGTTCCACATTATAATAAGGGTCATATCCTTTAATGGCGACCCAGACAGCCGTAAGATCCCAACTCATCCGTCCGTCCGGATCTCCTTCCGCAAAGCACAAGGCATAAGCATCCTTTACGGGACTATCCGTTATATCGGAAGCGACCAGCTTCTTACCCGTCAAAACGACATTTCCGATCTCAAAACCACTAAAGACAATTTCAGTAGGCCATTGTTCTGCCACAGTCTTCGAAGCCGGCGTGTCACAAAAGACATTGAACTCCCGTCCTTTTGGGAAAAAGCCAGCCATAGCGACAACTTGTTTTACCTTTTTAGCGACCAGTTCTTTTCCTGACAAAGGGCTATATTCGTCACCTTCGGAATGTAACAGGTCTTTCAGATTGGTAAAAAAGCCGATTGTACAGATCACCACACTTTTATCTGGCTGCGCACTCAGCACTTTGCGATATACCTGAACGGCATCAGGAGCATCCGACGTCTTCTTTGTTTTATGAGGATATTTATCAGGCAAAGCCTCCGTCCATTTGATCTTATGACCGGAAGTCATCGTTACACCGCCTTCGCTTTTGGGCGCCCCGACAGGAATGGAAGGACGATTAAAATAGGTATTCAATACTTCGATACAAGGGACGACTGATTCATCATGGTTGGATGACAAAGTTGCAAGAATATCGACATATCCGCTATCAGCCAGGGCATGCATGACAGCCATTGCACCGACATCATCATAATCAGGCCCCAAATCAGTATCCAGGATCAGACTGACAGGCTGCATGGCGGTTTCCTGTACGGTTTTCTTCGGTGTACTGTTACAGGAGACCAGCAGGGATAATACACAGATTAACAAAAATAGATGTTTCATGATATGATATTATTGATGGTTTATTTTCAATGGTGCATCCGAATAAACAATCGCTTCACCGAAATTGACTGATGCATCCGGATGGGGATTCAGCCATTTAAAAGTGACGGTGTGCTGTTTTTCAGGCAACTGATATTTCCAAAACAATTCATGGCGGCGGGTAATATATGAAGCGGGTAAATTGGCTGTTTCCACTAATTCCCCATCTATGTACATTTCCACACGGGCAACATACTCGTTATCCCTGGCCTGCACATTCCCTTTAAAGACAATGCCTGTCCCTTCAAATGTAACGTCACCCACTTTTGCCACTTGTTTATTAACACCTATACGGTCTACCGGATATAATCCTTCGAAAGCCTTCTCCAATCTTACCGGAACAGGTTGCTGGCAGGAAATAAAGACATTATCTCCTTCTATCTTCCCTCCGTTCCGTTCTACGACCTGCAAAGCCTGGTTAAAACTCATCCGGTAGGTCTTATTCAGAGAGATCGTAGTATAGGCAAAGTCCATATCCTCCACTTCTCTCAGGTTTTTCAACCAATATTCAGGAATCTTGCTGTACCCTAAAACTGTCCCTAAAATTCCAGCGGCCGAAGCCGGATTACAATCGGAATCCTGCCCGCAACGGGTGGCAATATCCATCGTTTTATAAAAATCACCTTCACCATACAACAAACCGATCAGGATATAAGCACTGTTAATTACAGCATCGATATTGAACGGGACAAAAACGCCATCCGGGCAACCGATATCTTCGCTCCATTTCTTTTCGCATTCAAACCAGGTACGTTTCCAATCATCCGGAAACTCTTTATGCCAGCGGATCACATCGTTCATACATTGATAATAACGGCTTTCTTCCGGAATCGTTTTAAGGGCTTCGGAAACTATAAACGCTATATCATCCGAAACAAATGCGAGTGAATACATGGCTCCCACATAAACGCCACCATACCAACCGTCGCCATAATTCATGATATGCCCGATCTTATCCGATATCTCCGAAGCTGTATTCGGCATCCCCGGCGACATCAAACCGGCATAATCTGCTTCGATCTGATAATCCAGGTCATCTGCATGCGGATTGTTCAGCCAATGGCCGGAAGCGGGAGGCATGATACCTTGCAGGATATTATAGCGTGCAGCCTGATTGGCATGCCATAGCGTATATCCGGCATTCGCAAATGCCATCGCAAAAGAATCGACAGGTGCATCCAAGCCCAGACGGTCGAAGACATCAACAAAAGTAAGGTCCATATAAACATCGTCATATAATCCCGGAACATTCTCATACCACCATTTTATATACCCGTCCGGCCAGACAATAGGAACATAATCCTGAATCATCGTCCCGTTATAACGAAACTCCGTCGGCCCTCCGTATGTACAACCAATCGCTTGTCCGGCCCAGCCTCCTTTGATCTTATCCATCAGTTTGTCTTTGCTAATCGATATTTCCGATGGTAAAACAACTTGCTTTCCTGTTGTCGACGCTCGTTCGGAACAAGCCGTAGAAGCCAACAGGAGAAAACAACTTGATAAAACAGGAATAATTAGATTTTTCATAATATACAGATTATAGTTGTTATTCAAATATATCGACTTCACTCCTGTAAGGGACGGACGATTGTGCCCCGACCCGTGTGACGGAAATAGCGGAAGCTTTACAGGCAAACCGGACAGCCTCGATCTGGTTCCGCCCTTCCGATAAAGCAACAGCCAAGGCGCCATTAAAGAGATCACCTGCTGCCGTCGTATCCACAGCCTCTACTTTGAAAGCAGGGATAAACTCCACTCCTTCGTCGCAATAGACCAGCGCCCCTTTTGAACCCAGCGTAATGATGACATTCTGCACGCCCATTTCAGAAAGAACACGTGCTGCCTTAACCGCCGACTCCTGCCCGGTTATTTTAACTCCGGAAATCATTTCCGCCTCTGTTTCGTTAGGCGTAATCATATAAAGATGTTTTAATAACGACGGAGATAACGGTTGTGCCAGAGCCGGATTCAATATCACCTTTTTATTCTTATAATATGCGATCTCTGCAACATATTCTACAGTCTCCATCGGTATCTCTAACTGCATCAAAACAATATCTGCCAGATCGACAGCCTCTTCCGCTTTTGCCAGATCCGAAGGTAATAAATTGGCATTTGCACCGGAAGCCACCACTATACAATTTTCGGCCTGCTCATCTACTGTTATCAGAGCTACGCCGGAAGGATACTCCGAGTCTGAAAAGATATAGGAAGTATTAATCCCCTCCTCTTCGAAAAGTTGCTGAGACTGATGTCCGAAAATATCACTGCCTGTCTTACATATAAAAGTTACAGATGCTCCCAAACGGGCAATAGCGACCGCCTGATTTGCACCTTTTCCTCCGGGATTCATAAAGAAAGTTCCTCCCAGAATGGTTTCCCCCGGACGGGGAAGATGTCCGGCCTTGATTACCATGTCGGTGTTGCTACTGCCCACCACCAGGATATTATGCCGCCTTAATTGTTCTGTATCCATATCTATACGAATTGAAAGTCTGCAATGAAGCGATACAAATATAGCTCTATATTCTCTACTATTCCATAAATAATTTATCCATACAGATAATCCCAAATAAAAAAAAAAATTCTAAATTCGTGCACTGATGTTACCTCAAAAACACTTTATAAATAAATCCGGTACTGACATGAAATACACGAATCCTGATCATCTCATACAGCTTATACAGTCTCTGACAAAGGCAGAAAAAAGATACTTCCGTTTATATGCCAATTTGCAAAGTGGTGAAAAGAACTATCTTTTCCTGTTCGACCTGATCAATAAAGGGATTCCTTCCGACGAAGTTTACAGGCTCTATTGCCAGGAGGAAAACAAGAACAATTTCGATATGGCAGCCAAGCATCTTTACCGGGTGATTATGGATTGCCTGGTACATTTACGGAAGAAAGAAGATGTACAGGCAACTATTTTCAACTATATAACAAAAGCAGACATTCTGTTCGAAAGAGAACTGTTTGAAGAAGCCTTCAATCAACTGAATAAAGCCCAAAAACTTGCAGCGACCTATGAAAACGATCCGCTCCTCCTTCTGATACGCCGGACTGAACTTAAATATCTTAGTTCACTCGGTTTCAATGAAATATCTGAACGGGAACTGGTCAATAAACAGATGAAGATCAATGACATCATGAAATATTCAAGAAATATCAATCTTCACCTGCAACTATATGATATTTTAAAACATCGGATTGCCAATAAAGGATATATACGCTCCGAGAAACAAAAAGACAACCTGAATGACCTGGTTTTAAGCGAACTGAATCTGATAGCCAATAATTCCTACAAAGGATTTGAAGCCAGAAAACTACATCTCCTGTTTCAGGCCACTTATTATCTGAATACAGGTAACTATAAATCAGCCATCCGTTTTTATCAGGAACTTATTACTCTTTTCGAATCGAATCAGCACCTGATCCTGAATCCTCCGATTTACTATTTGAGTGCCCTAAAAGGCATTCTCGACAGTCTTCATCTGGCAGGATTGTACCAGGAAATGCCTTTTTTCATAGACCGCCTGAGAAAAATGCAGCAGGGCGACTACGCAACAGAATTTCTTTTGGAAATAAATGCTTCCATCTATCAATATGAGCAAGTTAGTTATATAAATACAGGCAAGTTCGAAATTGCCTTGGAACTATCCGGCAACTATGAAGATCATTTGTTTAAAAAGATCGGCCTGCTCAGGTTGGAAACACAACTAAAACTGTATTTGAATACTGCCATTCTTTATCTGTGCCTGGAAGAACCGGAGAGAGCACACAAAAGCATGAAGAAAATATTCAGCTCCGGCAAACTATTTCATACATTGCCTTCATATAAAACGGCCCGGTTGATAAATCTGCTGATACTGGCTGAACTGGGGGATTACAGCTTTTTCGAAAATGAAATCAACTCCATCAAGCGTAATATTCATTATGAAAAACATATATACCGTACAGAAAAGCTACTGTTCCGTTTTGTCATGTCCTATCCATTGCCGTCTTATCAGAAAGCGCAAAACAAACTGTGGATGCAATTTCAAAAAGAAATAGTAAAAATCAGGGAAGACAAATATGAAAAGCAACTGCTTAAAACATTCGATATACTTTCATGGATAGAAAGTAAACTGACAAACAGACCTTTCGCCGAAATATTAAAAGAAAACTATATCGGATAACCAAAAAGCCTCACCGGGTAAGCAGAAGTGTATTTAACACATCGAACAACTCTTTTCCCAATTATGTTCTATCTTTGCAGAACAACATGGAGAAATATTGGCAAATACTCAAACAATATAAAGGAGGACTGGCAGTCAGTCCGCTGCTTGTACTGATAACTGTACTGTGTGAAACTGTTCAGCCGATGTTTATGGCTGAGATTATCGACAACGGGGTTATGCCTCGTGACCTTTCGGTTATTACACGGGTCGGTACCTTTATGATTTTGATTTCGTTGGCGGGATTATTCGTTAATATCATTAATGTGTATGTGTCTTCCCGCATCGGTATCGGCTTCGGAACCGACTTGCGGACCAGGCTTTTCGACAAGATACAACAACTGTCCTTTTTCGATATAGATAAATTCAGTTCGGCTTCGCTGGTGACACGGTTGACAAGCGATATTTCCCGTATACAGCAAATTGTGCTGATGTCTATGCGGCTTCTGCTCCGTTCTCCCCTTATGTTGGCGATGGCTGTCTTTTTCGTTGTCAGGATTAACCGGGAGCTGGCTGTTGTACTGATAGCCGCCATCCCCATTCTGGGCGGAAGCGTTTACCTGATACTTAGCAAAGGGTTTCCTTATTTCCTGAAAGTACAGCAGAAAGTGGACCAACTGAACGGAGTGGTCAGGGAGAATCTCATTAATATCCGTGTAGTCAAATCGTTCGTCCGGGAAGATTTCGAGACAAAGAAATTTACCAGGAGCAGCGAAGAGTTACGCGATATGGTTATCCGGGCATCCAATATTGTCGTTTCCATATTTCCGGTCATGCAGCTGGTTATGAACTTATCCATCCTGGCTATCCTGTGGCTGGGCGGACAAAAAGTGATGTACGGCGAGTTGAAGGTCGGCGAACTGATTTCGTTCGTCAATTATCTGGCGCAGGTTTTGATGTCACTGATGATGCTTTCCATGATTATTATGTCGTATGCCCGGGCCTCCGCCTCTTCCAAACGTATCCTGGAAGTACTGGATACGAAACCTTCTTTGACCAACACACAAGAAGGTTTGCAGGATAAATACCGGATAGAGAAAGGAGAAGTGACTTTCGACAATGTCGGTTTCCGCTATACCGGCGGGGAAAACGATGTCTTGCAACATATCAGTTTCCGGGCCAACCCGGGCGAAACAATTGCGCTGGTCGGTGCCACCGGTTCTGCCAAAAGCTCCCTGGTGCAACTGATACCGCGTTTATACGACGCCACTTCGGGAGAAATACGGATCGACGGCATCCCGGTAAAAAACTATAACCTGGATGAACTGCATGCCCGCATCGGCATGGTTCTGCAAAAGAACGAACTGTTTACCGGTACCATTATCGACAACCTGAGATGGGGAAAGCCGGACGCTTCGATGGAGGAAATCGAAGAAGCCGCCCGTGCCGCCGAAGCACACGATTTCATCTGCTCCTTCACCGAGGGTTACAATACGTTGCTGGGACGCGGAGGTATCAATGTCTCCGGCGGCCAGAAACAACGTATCTGCATTGCCCGTGCCTTGCTCCGTAAACCGAAAATCCTTATCTTGGACGATAGCACCAGTGCCGTCGATACCGAAACGGAACTGAAAATACGGAACAACCTGAATGCCATGCTGCACGATACAACCGTATTCATCATCACCCAGCGAATCAACACCATGCAGTCTGCCGACCGTGTCATCGTGTTGGAAGACGGCGAGATCAACGCTATCGGAACACCGGACGAACTAATCAAGCGTTCGACCGTCTATCAGGAAATCTATCATTCACAACAAGTATTGTTTTAAGTTATGGCACACGGAGATCACTTGAAAGATAATGCAAAACCCAAAGAAGGACGAAAAACCTTCTGTCGGCTGATATCGTACCTGTCATGCGACCGGCGCTTGTTGTTCGTGATTGGCTTCCTGATTATTGTCAGCATCATAGCCAACCTGCTGGGCTCTTATATGTTACGGCCCATCATCAACGACTATATCATTCCGGGAGATTTCCACGGATTGATACGGATATTGATTATGCTGGCTGTCGTGTATCTGACAGGGGTCGCAGCCGTGTATATCCAATATATATTATTGAACAAGATCGGCCAGCGAACAGTCACCCGGATGCGTTCCGACCTTTTTGAGAAGATGGAACACCTGCCGGTCAAGTATTTCGATACCCATCAGCATGGCGACCTGATGAGCCGTTATACGAATGATATCGACAAGATCAGCGACGCCTTGACCGACAGCCTCTCCGATATGCTCTCCAGCGCTCTGACGCTGATTGGTATCTTCTGCCTGATGCTTTATATCAGTCCGGTCCTGACGCTTGTAACCCTGATTACTGTCCCGCTGATGTTCCTCAGCGCAAAAGAAATTGTAAAGCGAAGCCGCAAATATTTCAAAGCACAACAGGAATCTATCGGTACACTGAACGGTTATATCGAAGAAATGATAAGCGGACAAAAGGTCGTCAAAGTATTCGGCCATGAAAAGAAAGTAAATGCCGACTTTGAAGTGCAGAACAGCGATCTGAAAGAGAAGTCGCAAAAGGCCCAGTTCTACTCCGGACTGATGATGCCCGTCATGCAGAACCTGAATACGCTGAATTATGTATTTATCACCATCGTCGGCGCCCTGCTCGCCATCTTCCGCGGATTCGATGTCGGCGGACTGGCCGCCTTCCTGCAATACTCCCGCCAGTTCGGGCGCCCGATCAACGAACTCGCCAGCCTCTACAACAGTATCCAGGCTGCTATAGCCGGTGCCGAACGTATCTTTGAAGTCATAGACGAAACACCCGAAGCGCCGGATACTTCCGACGCAATCGCATTACAGCATGTACAAGGCGACGTAGCCATGAAAGACGTTTATTTCGGATACAAACCGGAGAAAACGATTCTGAAAGGAATCTCCCTGCATGCAAGGGCCGGCTGCAAAATAGCCCTGGTCGGTGCCACCGGAGCCGGAAAAACAACTATCCTGAACATGTTCCCCCGCTTCTTCGATATCCAGTCGGGAGAAATCACGATAGACGGTCATCCCATCCGCCGGATCAAACGAAACAACCTGCGTCAATCCATGGCAATCGTCCTCCAGGATACGCATCTCTTCACCGGAACCGTACGCGAAAATATCCGTTTCGGCCGTCTCGATGCGACCGACGAGGAAGTCATTGCCGCCGCCAAACTAACGGCTGCCCATTCCTTTATCAAGCGCCTCCCCCAAGGTTATGACACGCTCCTTGAAAACGACGGTGCCAACCTGAGCCAGGGACAGCGCCAGTTACTCAACATCGCCCGTGCCGCCATTGCCGACCCTCCCATCCTGCTACTGGATGAAGCGACCAGCAATATCGACACCCGCAGCGAAATCCTTATCCAGAAAGGTCTCGACCAACTGATGCAAGGACGTACAAGCCTCATCATCGCCCACCGTCTCTCGACAGTGAGAAACGCCGACCTTATCCTCGTCCTCGAACATGGAAAGATTATCGAACAAGGCAGCCATCAGGAATTACTGGCACTGAAAGGGAAATATTACTCCCTCAACCAGGAGCAGTTCGAATGAGTAAGGACCTCTCAGCAGGAAATGATACAACAAGGACAACCTGACTGGGATTGCAAAACGTATTCTTCGCTTCCAGAAAGGTGGATAATACACTCTTTTGACAGACAAAAAGCCAATTTATGCTTTATAACATCTTTTCGCGCATCCTACTTACAAAGAAGTAGGCTAATTTTACACGCAATTTTGATAACATTACATACATGAAGAACAAGAATACACTGTCTGGCTTGGCTGTTGCAAATTTCAGCAAGCAAATAGACGGGAAGGAGACGATGCTATGTATCCTGACCAATAAAAAAGGTGCAGAACTTACCATTACCAACTACGGTGCAAAAATTGTATCGCTTATGGTACCGGATCGGTCCGGCAAGTTAACCGATGTAGTTACCGGACATAATTCCCTCGATGATTATCTGGTCTCTGAAGAACCTTACTTCGGAGCAATCTGCGGCCGCTACGGTAACCGCATTGCCAAAGGAACATTTACACTGGATGGTATTGTATACGATAAACTAGCTATCAACAACGGCCCCAACAGCCTCCACGGAGGACTGAAAGGTTTCAATTCCGTTGTGTGGGACGCTAATCAAACCAACGACCAGACCGTAGAACTGAAATATACCTCAGCCGACGGTGAAGAAGGTTTCCCCGGCACACTACAGACTACTGTCACTTATCACCTGACCGACGACAACGAAGTCGTGATCATGTATCAGGCCGTAACAGACAAACCTACCGTATTAAATCTGACCAACCACTCCTACTTCAACCTGTCAGGAGCCGGTGACCCGTCAGTTGCAGACCATACGTTAACCATCAATGCAGACTATTATCTGCCTACGGACGAAACTGCCATTCCTTACGGTGCCCCCGAAAAAGTAGAAGGTACGCCGATGGACTTCCGCACTCCTTATCTGGTAGGTGCCCGCATCGACGAACCGACCGACCAGTTGACCTGGGCAAGAGGCTATGACCATACCTATATATTAAATAAGGAAGAAGGCGAACTAGGTTTCTGTGCCCGCCTGCAATCCCCCAAGACCGGTATCATCATGGAAACATATACTACTCAACCGGGCGTACAATTATATACAGGTAACTGGATGACCGGCAATTTCGAAGGAAAGAACGGACAACGCTATCCGGCAAGAGCAGCCTTATGCCTGGAAACACAACATTTCCCCGACAGTCCGAACAAACCGGAATATCCGTCGACCGTACTTCGTCCGGGAGAAGTTTTCGAAAGCAAGACTATCTATAAATTCTCAGCCGAATAACAAATAACAAAATTAATATATCAATAACAATAAAAAAGATCAATCAATGACTCAAGAAAAAAAACAATGGGGTGCCATCATCATTATGATTGCACTTTTTGCAATGATTGCATTCGTGACTAACCTTTGTTCACCAATGGCTATTATCGTAAAGAACGACTTCGGAGCAAGCAATGTTCTTGCTCAAATTGGAAACTATGGTAACTTCATTGCCTATCTGGTAATGGGTATCCCTGCCGGTATGCTTATCGCCAAATACGGCTACAAGAAAACAGCTCTTATCGGTCTGGTTGTAGGTATCATAGGTATTTTAGTTCAATGGATGAGTGGCCATGTGGGCAAAGAGAGTGCTTTCCTGGTTTATCTGATCGGAGCATTTATCAGCGGTTTCACTATGTGTATTCTTAATTGTGTGGTTAATCCGATGCTTAACCTGCTCGGTGGCGGTGGTAACAAGGGTAACCAGCTTATCCAGCTCGGAGGCGTGTTCAATAGTACAGCGGCCGTTGCCTGCTACATCCTGATGGGAGCTCTTATCGGTGATGCAGCCAAAGCACATATTGCCGACGCAACACCGGCATTAATGATCGCCCTTGCTATTTTCGTTATCGCATTCGTAGTTATCATGTTTACTAAAATCGAAGAACCGGAACAGGCTCCTGTCGACACAAGCTTGATCAAAGGCGCTTTAAGCCATCGCCATTTTGCATTGGGAGCACTCGCTATCTTCCTTTACATGAGCGTTGAAGTCGGAACTCCGACCTATATTCTTCAATACCTTACAGCGAAAGGCATACCTGCCAGCACCGTTGGTCTTATTGTAGCTGTTTACTGGCTGATGATGCTTATCGGACGCTTCGTGGGAGCAAGTATCGGTGGTAAGGTTTCCAGCCGCACAATGATCACTATCGTATCGATCGCAACTCTTCTATTGGTTAGCTTCGGTATGTTCTCACCCGAAACAAATACAGTTGAAGTTCCTGGTGTAGACTGGGCTTCATTAAGTGTGATCTGGCAGGAAGTTCCCGTTGGTATTCTGGCATTCCTTCTCGTAGGTCTTTGCACCAGCGTAATGTGGGGCGGTATATTCAACATGGCTGTCGAAGGATTAGGAAAATATACAGCTATTGCCAGCGGTATCTTTATGACGATGGTATTCGGTTGCGCCGTAATGGTTGCCATCCAGGGTTGGGTTGCCGATATGACTGATTATATGACCAGCTACTGGGTTGTACTCTTTAGTGCTGCTTACATTTTATTCTATGCTGCTATCGGTTCTAAACCATCGAAGAAATCAGAATAAATACTCAATATGCCAATTCACGGCGGTGTGTCTGTTTTGACACACCGCTTTCATTTATAACCTTTAAAAGAAAAATATCATGCAGAAAAAAATCAGAGATAAATTTCAAGAGTTATTCAACACTGAAGGTGCTGTATTTGCTTCTCCGGGCCGTATCAACCTGATCGGCGAACACACAGACTACAATGGCGGTTTCGTATTCCCCGGTGCTATCGACAAAGGGATGATCGCAGAGATCAAACCGAACGGAACCGGTAAAGTTCGTGCATTCTCTATCGACCTGAACGATTATGCGGAATTTGGCCTAAATGAAGAAGATGCTCCAAAAGCAAGCTGGGCAAGATACATATTCGGTGTATGCCGTGAGATCATCAAACGTGGCGGCCAGATCCAGGGATTTGATACCGTATTTGCTGGTGATGTTCCTCTGGGTGCCGGTATGTCTTCATCCGCTGCTTTGGAAAGTACCTATGCTTTCGCTTTGAATGAACTCTTCTCTTTGGGTATCGACAAATTCGAATTAGCAAAGATCGGCCAGTCTACCGAACACAACTATTGTGGTGTTAACTGTGGTATCATGGACCAGTTCGCTTCTGTATTCGGTAAAGAAGGAAGCCTGATCCGTCTGGATTGCCGTTCTTTGGAATATAAATACTTCCCGTTCAACCCGGTTGGCTATAAACTGGTATTGCTGGACTCTGTAGTTAAACACGAGCTGGCTTCTTCGGCTTACAACAAACGCCGCCAGTCTTGCGAAAATGCTGCTGCTGCTATCCGCCGCAATCATCCGGAAGTAGAATTCCTGCGTGACGCAACAATGGGCATGTTGAACGAAGTAAAAGGTGACATCAGCGCAGAAGACTATATGCGTGCCGAATATGTGATCGAAGAAGTACAGCGCGTACTCGACGTTTGCGAAGCCCTGGAAAAAGGCGATTACGAAACCGTAGGACAGAAAATGTACGAAACGCATCACGGCATGAGCAAATTGTATGAAGTAAGTTGCGAAGAACTGGACTTCCTGAACGATGTAGCCAAGAAATGTGGCGTAACCGGTTCACGTGTCATGGGTGGCGGTTTCGGCGGTTGCACGATCAACCTCGTAAAAGACGAACTGCACGATGCCTTCATTAAGGAAGCATTCGAATCTTATACAAAGAAATTCGGACACGAACCAAAAGTATATGAAGTAGTAATCAGCGACGGCGCACGCAAACTCGCTTAATAAATTAATTCAATATCCATAAAATCATGACAGCCGCATTTTATCAGAACGAAGTCAAATTTTTCATTGCAGTAGATTGTATCATCCTCGGGTTCAACAGTGGTGAACTCAATGTTTTACTTTACAAGCGGAATTTTGAACCTCTGAAAGGACAATGGTCTCTGATGGGCGGCTTTATCAAATCCGGCGAAAGCGTAAACGAAGCGGCATCCCGCGTGCTTACCGAATGCTCCGGTATCGATAATCTTTTTATGGAACAGGTAGGTGCCTACGGAGATGTTACCCGTGACCTCGGGGAACGGGTTATCTCCGTAGCATACTATTCCTTAGTTAACATGAATGACTTCAATCGGGAACTGCTGAAAGAACATAATGCCGAATGGGTAAAAATCAGTGAAATACCCGAATTGATCTTCGACCATAACCAAATGGTTGCCGACACATTGGCGCGTCTGAAAAGAAAAGCAGCCACCTGTCCTATCGGTTTCAACCTTCTTCCGGAGAAATTCACTCTCCCCCAGCTTCAAAGTCTATATGAAGCAATTTATCAAACTCCATTGGATAAACGTAATTTTCGCAAGAAACTAAACTCCATGGATATCCTGGAAAAACTGGACGAGAAAGATAAAAAGGGCTCTAAAAGAGGCGCTTTCTATTATATGTTCAATAAAGAGAAATATGACCGTCTGCTGAATCAGGGATTCTATTTCTCCTTGTAACTTCCTTGCATATCCGGCTCTCTGCGAGAAATATCGCACGTTAGGAAACTTTACAGAAAATGAATTGTTTGTATGATATGGCGGTCTATAAGAAGAGATTCCCTATCTTTGTGCAAAAATTAAACTAATTCATCAAAATGAACGATATTAAAGTAATGAACAGAGCAGCGGACAATATCCGCGTCCTGGCTGCCTCAATGGTAGAAAAGGCTAAGTCCGGTCATCCGGGTGGTGCAATGGGTGGTGCAGATTTTATCAATGTACTATTCTCAGAGTATTTGGTCTATGATCCTAAGAACCCGGAATGGGAAGGCAGGGATCGCTACTTCCAGGACCCGGGACATATGTCGCCGATGCTTTATTCAGCCCTCGCCCTGACAGGCAAATTCACCATGGAAGAACTGTCTATGTTCCGCCAGTGGGGAAGCCCGACTCCCGGCCATCCGGAAGTTGACATCAAGCGAGGAATCGAAAATACCTCAGGTCCGCTGGGACAAGGCCATACCTACGCCGTAGGTGCTGCTATCGCCGCCAAGTTCCTGAAAGCCCGCCTGGGTGATGTAATGAACCAGACTATTTACGCATATATTTCCGATGGCGGTATCCAGGAAGAAATCTCACAAGGCGCCGGCCGTGTTGCCGGAACACTGGGACTGGACAACCTGATCATGTTCTACGACTCCAACAACATCCAGCTTTCTACAACCGTAGAAGAAGTAACGACTGAAAATGTCGCTATGAAATATGAAGCATGGGGTTGGAAAGTGATCAGCATCAACGGAAACGATGTAAATGAAATACGCAAGGCTCTGGACGAAGCGAAAGCCGAAACCCAGCGTCCTACCCTGATCATCGGCGATACCATCATGGGTAAAGGTGCCATGGGTGCCGACAAGAGTAACTACGAAAACAAAGTATCTACTCACGGCCAACCCCTGTCTGCCGCCGGTGCATCCATCGAAGAAACAATCAAGAACCTGGGAGGTGATCCTCAGAACCCCTTCTCCGTATTCCCGGAAGTTGCCGAACTCTATGCAAAGCGTGCCAAAGAACTGGAAGCTATCGTAGCCGAACGTTACGCCGCTAAAGAAGCATGGGCGAAAGCTAACCCGGAACTGGCAGAAAAGATGAAATTCTGGTTCTCCGGCAAAGCCCCGAAACTGGATTGGGAAGCTATCGAACAGAAAGCAAACCAGGCAACCCGTGCCGCATCCGCTACCGTATTAGGCGTACTGGCTACAAAGGTTGAAAATATGATCTGCTCATCCGCCGACCTGTCCAACTCGGACAAGACAGACGGTTTCCTGAAGAAAACGCATTCATTCGTGAAAGGCGACTTCAGCGGTGCCTTCTTCCAGGCCGGTGTTTCCGAACTGACAATGGCCTGTGTATGTATCGGTATGTCACTGCACGGCGGCGTGATCGTGGCTTGCGGTACCTTCTTCGTATTCTCCGATTATATGAAGCCTGCAATCCGTATGGCTGCATTGATGGAACAACCGGTGAAGTTCATCTGGTCGCACGATGCCTTCCGCGTTGGTGAAGACGGACCGACTCACGAACCGGTTGAACAGGAAGCACAGATCCGCTTGATGGAAAAACTGAAGAACCATAAGGGCCACAACTCTATGCTGGTTCTCCGTCCGGCCGATGTCATTGAAACAACCGTTGCATGGAAGATGGCAATGGAAAATACAGCCACTCCTACCGCTTTGATTCTTTCCCGTCAGAACATCACTGACCTGCCCTCCAAAGGTAATCGTTACAACGAAGCCTTGCAGGCCGAAAAGGGTGCCTATATTGTAGAAAGCGATGAAAATCCGGACGTTATCATGGTCGCTTCCGGCTCGGAAGTTGCTACATTGGAAGAAGGAGCAGCCTTGCTTCGTGCCGACGGTGTAAAGGTTCGTGTCGTATCTGTTCCTTCCGAAGGGTTATTCCGTAGCCAGAGCAAAGAATACCAGGAATCTGTTATTCCTACCGGAAGCAAAATATTCGGCCTGACCGCCGGTCTGCCCGTTAATCTGGAAGGATTAGTCGGAGCAAACGGTAAGGTTTGGGGGCTCGAATCGTTCGGCTTCTCCGCTCCTTACAAGGTGCTCGACGAAAAGCTGGGCTTCACAGGACAGAATGTATACAATCAAGTTAAAGAATTATTAGCATAAGAAACTACTGGTAAAAGAGGGCTGTTTGTTCCTATTACTTTCAAGGGTCTGTTGAAGCAGGCTTCAAGCATGTCTTGAAGGAGGTTTCAAGGGACTCTTGAAGGAGGTTTCAAGCGGTCCTTGAAAGGAGCTTCAAGCATGCCTTGAAAACACTCTTTTTTACTACCTCTAACAGATAAAGATGAAAACACTAGGTTTATGTTGTGACCACGCAGGTTACGAACTAAAAGAGTATGTGAAACAAATACTGGACTCCAAAGGATTATCCTATAAGGATTTCGGAACCTGTTCAACAGAAAGTTGCGATTATCCCGATTTCGCTCATCCGTTGGCTTACGCTGTAGAAGCCGGGGAAGTATATCCCGGAATAGCGATCTGCGGATCAGGAAATGGTATTGCAATGACTTTAAATAAACACCAGGGAATACGGGCCGCTTTATGCTGGCAGGAAGAAATTGCACGACTGGCTCGTGAACACAATGATGCCAACATACTTGTCATGCCCGGTCGGTTTATCAGTCAGGAGGAAGCTACTCGCACCGTCGAAGCCTTTTTAAACACTCCGTTCGAAGGCGGTCGACATATACGAAGAATAAACAAAATCCCGTTGTAAAAACAACGGGATTTTTTATTTAAAACAGTCTTATAAATATAAGAGGGTAAACATCAAACCATCAGATCGTTTCTGAACTTCTCTTTCTTCTGTTTTGTCAGGAAGTGGCGGGCAGACATCGGGAAGAGTTCGAGGAGAAGCATCTCCTTTTCATTTTCGGCTACCAGAATACCGACTTCATCGATGACAGGGTTCTCCTGCATCTCATAATCTGAGGCATCATAAAGTTGCTCTTCCCGCTTGCCGGTTATTTGCTGGCGGAAGTCAGGGTCGACAGGCAACGGGGTTTTCCCATAATCTCCGCGGATCAGGGAGATAAAGGGGTAAACGGGTTTGCTATATAACGGGCGACCGTTCAGTTCGTCGAGGGCACAGGAAACTGCCTGCGAGGCTATCACCTGACTTACCGGCGTCACCAAGGGGGGCAGGCCGGCATCCATCCGTACCCGGGGAATTAATGACATCGCTTTCTCCAATAGCTCGGGATGGTCCCGCTGCTTCAGTAAGGCGACTATCTGATTGTACATGTTAGCCGGAATCTGCGATTTCTGGACCATTTCGTTGGGTTCGGGGAAGTTGAAGTATTCTTCGATGGCACGGCAGAAGATGATCAGGTCGTCTTCCTTGTCTTTGCGGGCGGCTTCGATGGCATCGTTGAAGAAGCGGTCGATCTCGGTAGGTAACTTATCGGTCAGGGGATTGAAAGGATTGGGCAACTCGCGGGAGGTATCGTAGGCTTTCAGTTCTTTTCGTATTTTCAGGAGTTCGGCGTTGATGCGGGCGACGGCTTCCATATCAATTTCCAGTTCGATACCCATCTTTTTGCAGAAGACGTAGACCAGCTCGATGGCGGGAGCACAACAGCCTCCGGCAAAATACCAGATATTCGTATCGACAATGTCGACACCGTTGACAATGGCGGCAAGCATAGAAGCCAGACCGTATCCGGCAGTACAGCGGGTGTGGAAGTCGACGGGAGATTTCAGGTTCTTCTTGAAAAGGCGTATCAGTTCGGCAGTCCTTGCAGGAGTGATGAGTCCGTTGGCATCTTCGAGGGTGATGATATCGGCCCGGAAGTTCTCCAACTGCTGGGCTTTGTCCAGGAAATAGTCGTTCTTGAAGACCGGCTTATGAAGGGGACGTCCGTGGAAAGCGGCTTCGATCCGTTCAAGGGCAGAATGGTGAGGGTCGATAGCGTAGCAGACGGCACAATCGGCCATTCCACCGTAACGGTCGGTGTACTTGATGGCCGGCTTCATATTGTCTATATCGTTCATGGCATCGAAGATACGCATGATATCAATTCCTGACTCGACGGTGTTGCGGCATACGCCTTTGACAACGTTGTCCGGGTAAGGATTGTAGCCGAACAGGTCGCGTCCGCGGCATAAGGCAGCCAGTTTGGTGGTCGTACCTACTGCGGCTTTGATCTTTTCCACTCTTTCCCAGGGATCTTCGTTCAGGTAGCGCATAGCGGCATCGGGCACTGCCCCACCCCATACTTCCATCGCATAGAAACCAACTTCTTTATAGAAAGGTAGTACACGGTCGATTTGTTTCTGCGACATGCGCGTTGCACAAGCTGACTGCTGACCGTCACGGAGGGTGAGGTCGCGGATTAATAGTTTACGTACCATAATTGTGTTTTTGTTTAGTTTGTTTTCTTTACTTTTCCCTTGATAGAAAAGTAACAAAAGATCAAAGTAGTGAAACAGATGCAGTCTTGATCTTTTGCCTACTTTTCTATCAAGAGAAATGCAGGTCTCATTTCTGATTCCACCAAAGCGGCGTTGTCACTACATCGGGGCCGCCCAACAGCTCTAAGGCTTTTTGGTATCCTTCCAGGTTATTGGTCTGGATATTGGCCGGATAACGGTAGCGTTTCGGGTAGAAATCGAGGCGACATTCCTTGGCTGTTGCCATTGTCAGAGGAACCTGGTTCAATGGGTTGTAGTCTTTTTCTACAGCCTGGTTTTCAAAGAACGGGAGACCGAGGCGACGATGATCGCTCCATGCTTCTTCGGGTAACCAGGGTACCTGTGCGATATATTTCTGGGTAAGAATCTTTGTCAATGCGTCGTTGTTGTAAGCACCGCCGCGGTAAATTGAATTCTTCGGGAAGTTATAGGTCATTGTCTTATTTTCCTTTGTATAAGGATCGACATAATTGACGGTATAAGGCTTCGCTTCCGTTGTATGGGTGAAGCTGACGGAGGTACCTACCCGGTTATAATCCGTAGAGGACAGGTATTGAGAAACCTGGCTTTGCAGGCCATGATATTCGAAGCTGGCTGTGATGCCGCTTTCATAATTCGACTGGGCAGTGCCCGGTACCGTCCATCCTTTCAGAGCAGCTTCAGCTATCAGGAAATAGCTTTCCCACGGGCCGAAGAAGACGCGCTTCTGCGTATTCATACGGTATTGTTTTGCCATGGAAGGATAGTTGTAGTTCTTACCGGTTAAGGCACTGACTAAACCGGACAGGTTGTTCCATTCACCGGCTACCCAGGTACCCCAGGTATAACGCGGGTCGATCGTGAGCATCGGTTTGGAGTTATCGTTCGGATCCATCAATTCAACGGGGTGCACTTCGCTAGCTGCACCGATATAGTCGGAATAAACCACACCGTCGTTCCAGCCTACTACGCTGAATAGTTTCGGTGCGCGGGGATCTACATACTGCGGAATGGCATCAAAATAGAATCCGGCACACGGATCGTTGGTATTCAACGGGAAATGCTTGTTCAGATAGAGTCCCATATAGGTGTGGGGATCTTTCAGATGGCTCTTCAGGGAATCGGGAAGAGGAAATTCAATGCCTCCAAGTCCTTCGGCCAGGTTCTTGAAAGTCACAGACATAGGCTGTGCATTCCAGGTACGCGACATGACGCCTGTCAGGTCGTTCCAACCATCTTTCTCCTGTACGCCTGCCAGATCATCCAGTGACGAGATAAAGGTTTTGCTTGCCGCATCTTCAAATTCGGTCTTTGCCAGTTCGGGCGATACGGCTGAGATACGCATGGCATAACGCATACGCAGGGAGTTGGCATATTTCTTCCACTCATTGACATTTCCGGCATAGAAAGCATCTTCGCCTGCCATCGGCTCCATATTGATAGAAGGATCGAGAGAGGCTTCAGCTTCATTCAACTCTTTGAGGATGAAACCATAGATAGCTTCTACACTGTCGTATTCGCCGGGTACGCCGGTGAAAGCCGACAAAGCTGGGATAGGTCCGAAGCCGTCGGATACTTCAGCATTCAGATAAGCACGCCAGATACGGGCCATCTGAACCACATTTTTATAATAAGGATATTGTTCGGCTTCGCCTGCCTCGATCTTCTTTTCTCCCAGTTCGATAGCCTGGGTAGCCTTATTGAGCCAGCCTACGGCATAGGAGTTGCTGAGGTAGAGGGTGATATAATCGTTATTGTCCGTACCGATCGTGAATCCGCTACCTCGGTTGAAGCGAGCGGCACGATTCCATTCGGCAATGAAGATACGTTCGGCAATCTCTGGATTCATCTGCGCCCCGATGATGGAGGCATTGAGAAACCATTCCGGCTTCACTTTGTCTTCGCCCACTTGGTTAGGGTCTTCATTTATCTCCTGAAAATCGTTACAGGAAGAGAACAAAGCCGCTAATGTGAACATGCCGGTAAGCAATATATTCTTTGTATTCATCTTATTTTGTTCTTAGTAGTTGATAATTGATATTTATGAATGATTATAATTAGATTTTAGCAGATGATATTTATTCGTAATTTTCAATATTGCTTGTTCCATGTATGCTACATTACCACTTCCATGTCTGCTACATTACCACTTCCGTGTCTGCTACATTACCACTTCCGTGTCTGCTACATTACTTGTTCCATGTCTGCTACATTACTTATTCCATTAGATGGAACAAAATATATCTGCTATCTAATACTAGAAACCAACTGTTACATTAAACGTAAATGAACGGCTTGTCGGAGCTGCCCCATTCTCGAATCCGGTAGCATTTGTATTGGTTGCTGAAACAGATTCAGGGTCGATGCCCGGCAGGTTATAATGGATCATCCAGACGTTATTGCATGTCGCAGACAAACGCAGGCGCTGGAACGGAGTATTCTTTAGCATTGCTTTATTGAAATCATATCCTAACGTAATATTACGTAAACGGATATTTGTTGCATCGTATGTGTACATTTCCGGCAAGCCGTAATTACCGGTCGATCCGATACGTTCCCAATAATTCTGATGGGTGACGGGTACTTTATTTTCCGTATAGTCGTTGGGAGTCTGGACAACCGAATTAGGGACAATGAAGTCCTGTCGTTCGCCGTTTACTACTGTCCCGGCCGCATTACCACGGGTGTACAGGTTGGAAGCGGTTGCCGAATAAAGATCGCCACCAATACGGAAGTCCACCAGGAAACTCAGGTTGAAGCCTTTGTATGAAAAGCTGTTCGTCCATCCCAGCATCCAGTCGGGACTCTGGTTGCCGACTTTCGATTTGCCGGTCGTGATCAATGGAAGTCCGTCTTCACCGACAATGATCTTGCCGTAGTTAGGATCATTCTTGTCTTCCACACGTTGGAAGGTTTGCCCGTAGATATCACCATAATAACTGCCTTGCACGGCTACGATCTGGATGGCATCCAGCGTTTTTATATCATAGAGGGTAACACCCGGATAGAGGTCGATGATCTTGTTTCGGTTCAGGGAGAACTGTGCTGTCGAGTTCCAGCTTAGTCCTTTGGGATTGTCGAGAATTAAGCCGTTCAGAGAGATTTCAACGCCTTCATTCTGAATATTACCGGCATTTACCTTGCGGGAACTATAACCGGAGAAGGGGTCCATCGGCAAGTTTAGCAGCTGGCGGGTGGCGTTTGTTTTATACCAGGCGGCATCCAGTCCGAGGCGGTTGTTGAAAAAGCGGATATCGAAACCGGCTTCCCATGATTTGATCAACTCGCTGCGTACGCTGGAATCGTAAAGTACGTTTCCGGGAGCGGCTGTCGTATTCCCGTTCTCATCCTTACCGACGGTGAAGTTATTGTATAACTGATACGGATCGAGGTCGTTACCTACTTCGGCATACGAAGCTCTTACCTTGGCAAAGGTAAACCATTCAGGCATCTGTCCGCCTAGTTTAGGCACCATGTCGGAGATCACTCCGGACAGGCTGACCGAGGGATAGAAATAAGAACGGTTGGCTTTCGACATGGTAGACGACCAGTCGTTACGTGCCGTAATATCCAGGAACAGATAGCCGTCCCAGTTCAATTGCAACGATCCGTAAAGCGAATTCATCTTCCGGCGGATCAGTTCAGAGGTTACCGTCGGTTTATTAATACCATTGTTCAGTGAGAAGAGGTTTGGCACAAGCAATTCGCCGGCCGAGGCATTCATCTTCGTTCGCCTCTGTATCATCAGGTTACCACCGAAAGTAACGAAACCACCCAGGCGGTCGATCAGGTTATCTTTATTGGCGGTAGCCAGGAAGCTGTAATTGTTTTCGTAAAATGTCTCGGAACCTTCGCTGTATAAACCGCTGGGGGTTGTATTACCTCCGGCATATACTTTTTCGTTCTTAGTCGTTGTATAATAGTCTGTACCGCCTCTCAATTCGATATTGAACCAGTTGGTGGGAGCGTATTTCAACGCGATGTTACCCAGTAAACGGTTACGGGTATCATTGTTCTGGCGGTATTTGGTCACCCAGTACGGGTTTTCCTGCGGGTTCTTCGAAGCATCCCACCAGATCATGTTTCCATCTTCGTCCACACTATTCTTAAAGTCAGCCACATTCAGCGAACGGGGCAGGTTGTAGATCGTGTTGAAAGCATTGGAAGGGTTGACACCCTGGATCGGGCGGTTGTGGGCATTCAGATTGATATAGTTCACTTTGGCATCTACCTTCCACTTTTCGGCTTCGTCGAGGAAAGTGGTAGCACGCAAGGTGATATTCGTTTTGTTCAGCTTCGACTCCGGAGTAATACCTGCATCATCCGAACGGTTGATGGAAGAAAAGACCGACGTCCCTTTTATATTCTGCTGGAAGCTGATACCTTCATTAAAAGAAGTACCGGTGTTGAAGAAAGCATCGATATTATCGTACGTCCTCAAAGGAACCTGGCGTCCCATCCAGTCGGTAACCGTCTGTCCTTCCGCCTTCGGTCCCCAGCTCAATCGCGACTGGTTATCGTAAGCGCCGACCGATCCTTGTCCAAAACTGTTCTGCATATCCGGTTTCAGGAAAATCGACTCGGTTGTGATACCGGCATTGACCGTAATACCCAGCCCTTCATTCTTCTTTCCCGACTTGGTCGTAATAAGTATCACCCCGTTACCGGCCCTTGAACCGTATAAAGCCGCAGCCGAAGCACCTTTCAGCACAGTCATCGACTCGATATCTTCGGGATTGATGTCGGAAAGACCGTTACCCATATCGGCACCGGAGTTACCCCATACATCATCGACCCCGCCTGTGAAGTTATCCATCGGCGTACCGTCGACAACGATCAGTGGCTGGTTACTACCGGTCAGCGAGTTATTACCACGGAGCACAATCTTCGAAGACCCTCCCACCCCATTGCTGGAGCGTACGATCTGTAAGCCGGAGACTTTACCCGACAAAGAGTTGGCCAGGTTAGGTTCGCGTGAAGAGAGCAGTTCGTCACCTTTCAGTTCCTGCATGGCGTAACCCAGTGCTTTCTTGTCACGTTTCATACCTAAGGCGGTAACAACAACTTCATCCAGTTTCTGGGCATCTTCTTCGAGTTTAACATTGAGAGCGGTTTGTCCGGTGTAAGGAATATCTTGTGTGGCAAAGCCAATGAAGGATATTTGGATAATGTCTCCCTTCTTTACACCTTCCAGCGTGAAATGGCCGTTCATATCGGTCATTGTCCCGTTTGTGGTACCTTTAATTACAACAGAAGCCCCTGCGACGGGTCCGAACTCGTCTTCCACTGTTCCCGTAATCTTCGTATCCTGTTGGGAAATGTCAATAGCAGGATTCCCGGTATTCGGATTGGCAACGGCGTTTCCGGTAAAGCCCAACGCGCCCGCCAGGAGAATCATGCTGACAGATTTGAATCTTTTCAACATACTGATGTTTTTTGTTTAATTTATTAGATCTATGCATTTGGCGTCAACCAATGTCATTTGGTAATATAAACAGAAAGAAACAAGAGTTGTTGCAAGATTAACATTGGGGAAGAAGGTTGATATCTCTTCCTCATTCTTTTACTAAATCAATAAATAGGAAACAATTCAGGGGATGTAGAACTGTCCTTCTCTACATCCCCTGAATCATGAAATAATATTTTTTTAGATATACTTACATATTAATGTAGAAAAACATACACTCTATAAGCCCATGCAATAATTAGATAATTCTATCACTTGCTCCGGATTTTTCATATTTATATTATGTTCTTTTATATAAATCCTGATTAGTTCCTCTTTACCGGGAAAAAGCTTTAACAGCGACTTCTCATTGCGGAACTTAACAGGTTTATCAGTACGGAAAAACCAGTAATCATTGTCATTGATTTCTTCCATTATATCCGGATTTTCTACCTTATAATAGCCCTTGTTATAAAAACTGGTATTAATAGAAGTTGTCGTCGTGCTCTGGTTTGCATAGCCGTAAGCTCCTTGCCTGCCTTTATAAAGTTCTCTCAGTGACCAATTGATATACAAATTGCCATTAGGCATTTCTACCACTTCCAGAAAATTCCGGCTGTATGGGATAAACTTATGAGAAGCAATAAAGACGGTATCGATCGCCTGTGTATTTGTCAGGATCATGATCTCATCCTGTTGTTTAAATTTCATTTTCCTGTTACTTCCGTCATAATTCAACAGGGCATTTGTCTTTGCTCCGTTTTTCATTAATACGACTCCCTGGGTGAAATCATCCAGCAGATAAATAGACTTTTTTTGTGCATAACCGGCCTCAGTGATAAGCGAGATCAATAAAATGATGAATGTGATCTGATATTTCATATTTATTTGTATGATTTAAAGACAAAGAGGGAAGAATATTGACAATCCTTCCCTCTTCTTTATTATTTAATCTATTTACAAAGATATACCTTTAAAAATTAGGACCTTCACCAAAGTTAGGTGCTCCCTTATCATACCATATACGTTCACGGTTCAATGTAGCCGGATCTTGTGTACCTGTCGTAAATCCTTGTGCTTCATAAGCAGTCTTCTTGATAGTATACATCAAATCACTCTGAAGCGGAGTATTGATAGTCCAACGACGCGGGATCTGGAAGTTTGCATCGTCATCTGTAAAGTTTTCCCATGCCAATACTTTACTATCTTTCATAGGAACACCTGAACGACGAACCTGTACGAACTGTTCATTCGGGAACAACAGGAAGTGAACATACTGCTGGATATATACTTTTTCCAACTGTTCCTTTGTAGAACCGGACAGTTTGTATTTCTCGTTTGCAAGCAAAGCATCGGTTTCACCATCTTCCAGTTTGATAGTCTTTTCAAACTCTTTGTCATATACACTAGAATAATACGGAATCTGATTCAAAGAAGCCAGTTTGTCATATTCCTGAACAGACAGACGGATACCTTCCTGATAATAGCTTTCAGCCGAACCAGGCAAGTTAGCACCCAGCAATTTCAATTCGGCCAGATACAAAGCTACTTCTGCAGAAGAGTAATGTAAACCATACCATGCACGGTCCTGATCGTCGATCGTAGCAGAAACACCCGGAGCATCAGGGAAAGTATAGTCTTTCTGACCCTGCAACATTTCACGGTTCATACGAGCCAACGGATAATACTGCTTTTCACCACCGTCTTCTGTAGGCAGTTTAAATTTGTCGTAATTGAAATAAGCGTTGTTTATTTCAGCATTTTCTCTGGCAGAAGTCTGCACCGGACTACCGAAGTAACGAACCCAAGGTTCACCCGGAGCTTTCCAACCTTCAAATTTACCGTCTTTGATCTCAGCCACTTCTTTAATATAAGGAGGCAGTTCTTTCTTATTATCCAAGAAAGCCTGTACCACTTTAGAGTTAAAGTCATTCTTCTGGAAAATAAAACGAACACGCGGGTCTTTATTGTCAACCAGGAAGTTGATCAGTTGTTTAGAACCGATACCTTTACTCTGCCCATCCAGTACATCATCTCCAAAGTGATATTCCTGAGAACCTTTGCAATAGATGAAATCATCATCCAAACCAGACATGATGCCAGCCTTATTATTCACAGCTTCTTCAGCAATAGCCAGTGCCTTTGCCTTATCAACATGCAACATACGAACGGCAATCTTCAACTTCAGGGAGTTGGCGAATTTAGCCCATAACTTGGTGTCTCCTTTGTAAACGAAATCCTGTGCATCCAGCTTCACCTGATTTGGTTTGTCAGCCAACAGCACATCGATCGTTTCATTCAGCTGATCCAACCAGATAGGGAACAATTCTTCCTGACTTTGATAAGCCGGAGTCAGGATCTCTTCATGCAATCCTCTGCCTGCTTCCGTATAGGCGATTGAACCATACATATCCGTACCGAAGATACCCAGATATACCAATAACGGATTTGCGAGGACATTGATATTTTCATAGGTAGCCTTTTCGTTTTCATCCATTAACGATAATACATGCTTGATTTCTTCAGCATATAACTTCACATTAATAACCTGGCTCTGCGATCCTTCAAAAGCACCCATCAGGTTCAAAGAAGAAGTATTACCGCCATCAGGCACATTAGCTTGCGTCCAACGCAATGTATAAGCCAGATTATTATAAAACCATTGCTGGTATTTCGACGGTTCGAATTCACTTAACATCTGTGTAAACAAATAGCGCACATCTGCTTTCGTGATAGCAGACTGGTTGGTATTTGTCTTAGCGAAATCGTCCTGGCACCCCGGAGCTACCATCAGAGAAGTTCCTAACAGGGTTGCTGCTAAAAAAGATTTATATCTCATAATTTGCTTCATTTATTAATTAGAAATCCAAATTGATAGTGAACATATAGCTGGATGTGATCGGGCTGTTTGAACGTTCACGGAACTCAGCCGATTTGTTACTACGCACACTTTCCGGATTAATATTGTTTGGTAATGAGTTATACAGGTAACCCAGATTTCTTGCACTGAATGACAGGTTCAGTCCCTTTGCACCTATTTTAGAGGCGATGGTCTTCGGTACGCGGTATCCTAATGTGATTTCGCGTAATGCGATATAACTCAGGTCATGTACCCAGTAATCGTTTACAGTACCAGTACCCCACTGGTTACTCCAATAGTGATAATCAGAAGCATGTACCGGTTCCAAATATCCCTTATTCACAGCATCAGCAAAACTCATGCCGCCCAGGTCGCGTTTAACACCGTCTACACAAGTAGCCATTGTACCAGCTTCGAATACACCTTCAGGAATCACACCGTCATGGAATGTCATACCCTTAGAATCTCCGTAGTTTGAAGTCCAGGTAATACCACCATGTTCTTCATCACGGAAGTCTAAAGAAGATTGGGTAAATCCATAAGCCTGTCCGTATTTATTAGAATAAGAAGCTACCTTTCCACCGATACGGGCATCCAGGGCAACACGCAAACTCAGGTCTTTCCAGGTTACGCCTGTAGCAATAGAACCCATAAACTTCGGAACCAGGCTACCTACTTCTTCAGCAGTGCCGCTACGTTGAGCAAATGCAGAACGATAAGAATCACGCCATGTCAATACAGTTTCACCATTTTCATTCTTTTTAGGCATTGCATCAGACATCAACATACCATAAGAACCACCAACAATCGCAACAGAACCTACACGATAGTTACCGTAAGCTACATCACCTTCCAAGGCAATATAGTTTGCTACGTTCGGGTGAAGTTCAACAATCTTGTTCGAGTTCTTTGTAAATGTGAAGTCCAATGTCCATTCCCAGTCTTTGTTTTTGAAAGGAATCGTATTCAAGGCAATTTCAACACCGGAGTTCTGAATATTACCTGCATTGATCAACTGTTTGCTGATACCTGATTCGGACGGGATAGCAATTGTCATAATCTGATCAGTCGTATTTTCCTTGTAGTAAGTTGCATCCAAGGCGATACGGCTGTCGAATATACGCCAGTCCAAACCGATTTCCCATGAATTTTTACGTTCAGGTTTCAGGTTCGGGCTGAACAGTTTCTTATTATCATCATTCCAATAGTTCGTAAAGATATTGGAACCATCCGGCTGCAATAAAGAACCTAATGTATAATAAGAATAAATAGAATACGGGCTGGCATCGTTACCTACCTGTGCCCATGAACCACGGATCTTAGCCAGGTTAATCCATTCAGGCATTTGATCACGGAATGTTTCATTGATCAACCATGATCCACCGATAGACGGATAGAAATAGGAGTAGTTACCCGTTCCGTTGGTATAGATCAAACCGGAAGACCAGTCATTACGTCCTGTAATATCCAGGAACAACTGGTTTCTCCAACTCAGGTTCACAGCAGCAACTGCGGAAAGAATACGTTTTGTATTTTTAATTTCTGCCGTCGTTTTAGAGGTATTCAAAGAGTTACCGACAAAATACTGACCGGGAACAGCCAGACCACCATCTGTTTTAGATGTCTGAGTAGCTGCACTTGTCGTATAGTATTCACCACGAAGGAAACCACCGATATGGAAATCCTTTACATCTTTATTAAAGGTAAAAGTTCCGCCGAAAGTAGTCTGCTTATTATACTCCTGACCCATTTCGTAAAAACCGCCTTTGTTATTGTAGCCTTCGCCTAATTGTTTATCTTCCCAGCTGGTATAATAATAGTTCATATTACCTTCAGCACGGAAAGACAACCAATCTAACATCTTAACATTGATCTCAACAGTCGGACGAACAACAGTTTCCTTACGGGTTTTATCGTTATTGTCTATCTTAAACCACAAACTCTTACCCGGCACACTACCATACTTATCGCCATAGTCATTGCTGGCCAGACCAGTATGATGGTCACCCAGATATTTATCGCGGAAATAATTAGTATCGTACATTGTTGAATAAGTTCCGGTTGCGAAACTTTCACCAATATTGATCTGTGCGTTCTTCGGCGTAGAGTTTGCAAAGCTGATAGAAGCATTTACATCTACACGGTTACTGATCTTATGAGAACCTTTCAGCAACAAAGAGTAACGTTCAAAATCATTGTTTTCAACAATACCTTTAGCCTTCTTGTAAGAGATGGAAGAAAAATAATTGGTTGTTTCGTTTCCACCGCGAACAGACACATTGGTATTTGAGTTCAACCCGGTCTGGTAAGCATCCGACATGTTGCTCTCGATCGGTGAATACGAAGTCATTGTTCCATCGTAGTTCTCGATCTGACGACCGTCATAACGCGGTCCCCACAACATGGTTGAAGCACCGATAACCGTTCCCTCTCCTCTTGAGTTCAAACGGAACTGATTCTGATCCCATTTCTTATAGCTGCCGTCCGCATTCACTTCTCCGTAGCTGATATCTCCACCGATCGTTCCGGGGCCATAAAGCATTTGACGCTCCATACCTCCGTGTGCACGATCCAGACCGAATGTCTGAGAAACAGAAACACCGAAACCGGTAGCACCTTTTCCACTCTTAGTCGTGATCACAACTGCACCGTTCAAACCACGTGAACCGTACAAAGCAGTAGCGGCAGCACCTTTCAATACAGATACAGTTTCAAAGTCATCCGGGTTCAGGTTCTTCAGCATATTACCGTAGTCATTAGCATTCGAATCCCAGTCGGAAGAACCGGTACCAGACAAATCATTCGACAGAATAACGCCATCCACAACATAAATAGGCTGGTTGTTGCCGTTCAAAGTGGAAGCTCCACGAATTTGAATTTTAGTAGCACCAAACATACCGCCATCAGAAGATGCAATTTCAACACCAGCCACTTTTCCTTGCAAAGAAGCTACCGGGTTAATAGCATTTGTTTTCAATTCATCACCTTTCAATTCAGTTACAGCGTAACCCAAGGCTTTTTCTGAGCGTTTCATACCCAGGGCAGTTACAACTACTTCATCCAGTTTCTGGGTATCTTCTGCTAATTTAACAGAGATAGTTCCTTGTCCAGTGTACTTGATTTCCTGAGTTGCATACCCAATAAAAGATATCTGGATGATATCTCCACTTTTCACACCTTCCAAAGTAAAATTACCGTCCATGTCGGTAATGTTACCATTTGTTGTTCCTTTCACTACTACAGATGCTCCGGCAACGGGACCGAATTCATCCTCAACTGTTCCCGTAACTTTTCCGTCTTGCTGGGAAATACTAGTTCTCGGCCCTGCTGTAACCGTATCCGCAGACGCATATCCAGGGATACCTAGTGTACCGGCTAACAGCAATAAGCCTACAGGCTTAAAGTTTTTCAACATAATTGATGGTTTTATTTGAACATTAATAGACAATGTTTTGGCGAAACAAAAGTCTGTTCTTTATTTTGGATATAACTTTACAAAGCGATTTAGAGCCTGGCGTATATTTAGTTGGCGTTATTACCTTAGTTCTAAAAGGACTATAGTGTTTTTGGTAAATCAACAAAAGATGGATATAAGTACTAAAAGAACTTAATCCAATATAGCTAATTATATAGAAATGTGCATGTTGGCTAATGTGTTGTTTAGTAGTCAGGTAAGAGATTTATAATATGGTCTGTCTTTTGAATGGAATTATTTGTTGTTAGATTTTTAGGTAAAATATAGCACATTTATAAATGTTAATGAGAAAATGAAGGAAAGTTTGGTTGAAGAAAAATCATAAAGCTATTTAACAAATAAGACAGAATTTGAGTATTGAATTAACTTAATTACGATTGATTATTGTTAGCCAATGTGTTAAAAACAAAATCCCACGATATTTTTTTGACGAAAAATAACACGGGGTAATAATTATTTCATATATTTGTCGCGGATATAAAATGTACAGAGTTCTTTTAGTACTATGAACGACTTATAACGCCAAATCATACAAGCGTTCCTACTCAAAGTCTCTATATTTTATACCAAAATGAATTAAAAGGTGCTTTTTACGCCAAAATAGCATCTGAGTATAATAAAAACCATCAATTATGTTGAAAAACTTTAAACCGGTTAGCTTAATTTTAGTTGCTGGAGCGTTATGTTTTCCTAAAGTATACGCAAACACAGCACCTGTTAAGTCGGAAGTGAACATTTCTCAGCAAAGCGGGAAGGTCACAGGTACAGTAGAAGATGATTTCGGCCCTGTTGCCGGAGCGTCTGTCGTAGTGAAAGGGACAACCAATGGGTCAATTACCGATATGGACGGTAACTTTACATTGGAAGGAGTAAAGAGTGGTGACGTTATTCTGATTTCTTTTATAGGTTACGCAACCCAGGAAATCAAATATACGGGACAACCTTCTTTACCAATTAAACTAATTGAAGATGCACAAAAATTAGATGAAGTAGTTGTTACCGCTTTAGGTATGAAACGCGAAACTAAAGCGTTAGGTTACGCCGTGACTGAATTAAAGGGAGAAGAGTTACTTAATAATTCTATTAATCCGGTTTCAGCTTTGCAAGGTAAAGTAGCAGGTGTTGAAATTGCAGGGTCAGATGGAGGTATGTTCGGTTCAACAAAAATCCAGATTCGTGGTGCTTCTACTTTAGGTAAAAACAATCAACCTATTTATGTTGTTGACGGTATTATTTTAGACAATTCCATCAGGAATGGAGATGCCGACTGGGATTCCAATAACTATGACTACGGTAATGAGTTAAAGAACTTGAACCCGGACGACTTTGAAACAGTTTCCGTTTTGAAAGGTGCAGCTGCAACTGCATTATATGGTTCACGTGGTTTGAATGGTGCTGTTGTCATTACAACAAAATCAGGTAAAGGACAAAAGGGTATCGGAGTTAACGTAACACAGACTTTAGGCATCGACCACATGTTTAAACAGCCTGGATTGCAGAACAAATACGGACGTGGTAATTATACAGGAAATGTCGGTTATGGAGAAACCGATGCTGAAGGTAATTATTATTTGTATGACAACCTCGGTCAGTTCTATCTGAACTCTGCCGGAAACCCGACTTTGGTCGGAGGAACAGGCCGTCATTGGGGACCTGCTTTTGACGGAAGAGATATTGAAAATTTCGATTATAGCACAATCGCATACAGTCCTGTAGAAAATAACTTTAAAGATGCTTATAATCTAGGATTCAATAGCAATACAAACATTTCCGTTAGCGGTAGTTCTGAAAAGACTTCATTCTACACCTCTTTATCTTATAAATACGCAAACGGAACATTACCAAACAATAGTTTCGACCGCGTATCTTTTCTAGCTAAAGCATCGCACAAGTTAACCAATAAAGTAGAAATTGAAGCATCTATTTCTTTTGCAAATTCAAATCCGAAGAATGCTCAACCGAATATCGGAGAGCTATTTGTAGACGGCACATGGGGACGTACTTACGACACACAGTACTTCCGTAAACGCTACAAAGGATCTCACGGTGGATTGGCTAGTGCCGATTATGGAGATGAATATGGCAACAACCCTGGACGAAGCACTTGGTGGAACATTTATGAGAATGATTACTCACAAAAGGAAACTTCTGTTCGTCCAACCTTGGTTTTAACGGCCGATTTAACAGACTGGATGAAATTCCGTGCTGAAGGAAACTACAATTATTATTATACCCGCTATGAAAGCAAAAAGCCAGGAGACGGATATGCCAATACTAATAGCGGATATTACGGAATGGGATTGTACACAAAAGAACAGACCAATTTTAATGCATCATTTACATTTAATAAAAGTGTAAGCGATTTCACATTCGGTGGTTTTATCCGTGGAGAATATTATAACAACATGCAACAAACAATGGCAGAAAATACAAACGGAGGTCTGGTTGTACCTAACCAATATTTTATTGCCAACTCCATCAACACACCATCATATAGCGGTAAGATTGAAGGGGAAAAACGGATGTTATCCCTATCATTTCAGGCTAGTGCCAGTTGGAAAGACCAACTTTTCCTGGATGTAACCGGACGTAACGACTGGTCCTCTTCATTGGTTTATTCAGACGGTCATGGAAATTATTCATACTTTTACCCATCTGTCTCCGGATCATGGTTGATACATGAAACACTTCGCGACCAGTTACCGGAATGGATATCCTTTGCTAAAATACGTGCTTCATGGGCACAGGTTGGTAATGACACAGAGGCTTATACTATCAACTCTGCCTATTCACTGATGACGGGTCAACTACAAAACGGAGATAATATTTATGCATTAAGTATTCCGTCTACAGCCTACTCAAATGATTTGAAGCCCGAACGTAAAAATGCATGGGAAATAGGTTTGGACTGGCGCTTCTTGTCTAACAGAATCGGTCTTGATTTCACTTATTATAAAGAAAACACCAAAAATCAGATCATGTCGATCAGCGTTCCTGGTATTTCCGGCATCAACAGTCAGTATATCAACGCAGGAAACATCCAGAACAGAGGTCTTGAAATTGCACTGAACACAACACCAATCAAAACAAAAGACTGGCAATGGGATTTGGATTTCACCTATACTAAAAATGAAAATAAGATAATAGAATTGCATCCGAATGTAGCAAATTATATTACATTGTCTGGTGAAGTTAGTTACGGAAACTATCGTGTAGGTTCAGTTGCAAAAGTCGGCGAATCGTACGGAGTATTGATGAGTGACTCTAAAGCCAAAATAGATAAAGCAACTGGTCTGCCTATCCTAAATGCTGTTGATTATTATGGGGGTAATAAAGGAATGCACGCTATGTACTACCAACGCAGTGGCGAAGCAGAAATCATTGGTTCGTTGGTTCCGGACTTCTTAGGCTCTGTTAGCACTTCGTTAACCTATAAGAACTGGAGTTTACGTGCATTATTTGATATGCGCTTCGGAGGATATGTAGCCTCTTATGCAAATCGTTATGGTACAGCTTATGGGTTTACAGAAACGTCTTTGAAATGGCGTGATTCGGAAAATGGAGGTATGACTTATACTTCTATCTGGGATGGTCAAACATATCATGACGGTATTATTCCAGTCGGTTTGATCGAAGGTGGTATTTCCATACCCCTGCCTGACGGAACTTCTTATACTGTAGCCGAAGGTGGCGAAACTTATGAATCTTTGCATAGCAAAGGGCTGTTGGATCCACAGCACGCTTCAGCATGGCATTATTGGAATAATGCATGGGGGACAGGTACTGTAAACGATGCATGGTTGAAAAAGTTGAATTATATTGCTGTACGTGAAATTACATTATCATACAGAATGCCTCAAAAGTTTGCTAATAAAATTGGTGCACAACATTTGAATTTATCTGTATCTGGACGAAATCTGGGTTATCTGTTGAATACAATGCCCGACGGGGTAAATCCTGAATCTGTTCGCGGTACAGTTGCTTCCGAATTTCGTGTTCGTTCTTTCAGCGGTTTGACAGCGAATTACACATTTACTGTTAATGTCGGATTCTAAACTAAAATCAGAAACATTAAATTGATTAATCATGAACAATTATCGTAATATATTATTGGGATTGGGATTAAGTGCAACGATAGTATGCACAACCGGATGTCGCGATGAATTTTCAGACATCAACTCCAGTCCTACTCAAGTAACAAAGGCTGAGCCATCTTATCTTTTCGCACAGGCCGTTATGGATTTTGAACCTTTTAGTTACACTTATTGGTTCTACGACTCACCGATGTTGACAGCCTGGAGTCAGATGGCTGTACCTACAGGCAGTTTTAAAGAAAGTTCTTTCTTGACAACTGCGGTTGGCGGTGTAGGTTATGTGAATGTATTAAAACTGGCACACGAGATTACATTTTTACGCTCTAACATGAGTGAAGAAGAATCTGCCAAACATGCAGCAACAGCTGCATGCGTGGATATGCTAACTACATATCTCGCTATTGCCAGCAGTGATATCAATGGCGATATTCAATTTACGGAAGCCGGAAATGCATTGCATGGCGGCACATTGACACCGGCCTACGATAGAATTGCTGATCTATATAATTTATGGTTAGAACAACTGGATGCTGCCATCACCACATTCACAACAGCAACAGAACAGATATTCCCGACAAAACAGGATCCTATTTACCATGGAGATCTTACCAAATGGGCTAAAGCTGCAAACTCCCTGAAATTGAAAATAGCAGTCCGTCTGCTCTCACAGGATAAAGCAAAAGCCTTGAAAATCGCGTCGGAAGTGGCTAATGCATCTTGCGGCTACATCGATTCCATAGACGATGCCATACTGTTTAATAAATCTGTCATAAATTCAAGTAGCGATGATTACATCTATCACTGGAGTAACGGATTTATGGAATCGACTGCAGCTAATCAGCGCGTTATAAATTTCATGCTTGAAAATAAAGACCCGCGTGTTCGCTTCTGCTACGATAAGAACGACTGGAACTCAAAGATCGTACAAGAGTTTTACGATCAGGGTAAAAGTATACCTTCATATATTGAAGAAAATATCGAGTTTACAACAAATGCCGACGGCAAAAAGACATTTGTGAAATGGAAGGGAATGGGTGAACCTTGGGTTCGATATTACGGATTACCTGTTGAATATAATGCAAATAATAACAGTGCAGTTTATGGAGAATGGTTTGACTACGGAAATCGTTATAAGATTACCGATGATAAAGGTCAAAGTGCCAAAACTTACCGTCCTTACTCTATGTATCAACGGCAGATGGTTATCGGACGCACTTATAACTTTACCATGCCGACAATTCCCGGCGGTCCGGTTATCACGAAAAACGAAAGTCGTCCTTGGTACGGTATGTATTTAGGGGGCGGAGAAGTCAATCTCTATCTGGCGGAATTCAAACTGTTAGGTGCCGATTTGCCCAATACAGCCGAGTCTTATTACACACAAGGATTAAAACTATCTGTTATGGAATATGATAAAGCAGCCGGACTCAACCAAATTGCTTATTACGGTACTACATATGATTATGATCCGAACGAGGTTTCTATCGAACTGAAGGATGGAGAAATCGATGCAATGCTTGCATCCAAGGATTATAAACTCACAGGTTCTGTCGATGAACAATTGGAAAAAGTCTACTTACAGCAGTTATTGCACTTCACGATGTATCCTTACGACCAGTTTGTAACAGCTCGTCGTTCAGGTATACCTAAATTCAATTCCGAATTTATCAGCCGCGAAAACTATAGTTCAATACCTGTTACCAATATACCACGCCGTTTCCATACCGGTGTTCCTAACGAAACCAGCCAGTTATATCAGATAGAATTGGATACCTACGCAGCACAAGGCTATACAGTCACAGCAGCAGGGGATAATAACAAGACCATCTTAAACTCTGAGCGTACATGGCAGGATAAGAATGCTCCGCAATGGGGTGAAGGGCCAAAGAAGTAATTTATATAATTAATAACCGCTAAAGAGTAGTTGCCATGAGCAACTACTCTTTTTTATAATCTACTGCAATGAGAACATACTCGTTAATTATCTTTATTTGTTGTTTAGTCACTATAATAAGTGCCAACGCACAGAAAAAACGTCAGATGTTATTTGAAAACTATAACAGGGGTATCGTATTGATGAAAAATAAATCAAAAACCCCTGCCGAACTCAATTATGATTGCGGTAATCAAGTCATGATGTTTAAAAGCGGAGCAGAAGAAATGATTCTGACTAATTTATCGCAGGTTGATACTGTTTATATCGGTGACTCCAAATTTATCCCTGCCGGAAAGAGAGAAAGTTTTTATGAAATAATACCAGTCCCCAACGGACTTATCGGCATAAATTGGCTATTAAAAAATAAATCACAAGGCTATAAAGGTGCTTATGGTGTACAACAGGCTAAAGTAGAAACAATAAATACCGCAGAATGGCAATACGGTGTTTATGAAGACCAATATACGGAGGTATTTAAATTAGCAAACCAGAATGAATACTGTATTTTTCGCGATGGTCAGCCTTTCAAATTCAAAAACAAGAAAACCCTCCTGAAACTTTTCCCCAATAAAGAAACACAAATAGAAGATTTCATAAAGAAACAAAAGACAGATATGAATACCCCTAAAGATGTAATAACTTTAGTTAATTTCTGCCTGGGATTATAAATTATATCTGACTCGCGGTATCACATTCATTTATGACATTATTATCTCTTGATTTGCATATCACTAAATGGTGACGCTATTATTAACAAATGACGTCACCAATCATTTTACCTCCCCATATTCGAATCCACCACCAGGCTATCCGGCAATTCCGCCGGTTCCGGACGCTTCACATAAATGCACATTCTTCGTGTCCCGTCTTCCACCAGGATACCGTCGGCCACAAATTGTTTGAGCTCTTTGCGTGCCAGATATTGGGTACAACCGTTCAAACCCTGATAAGCCAAGGTTGTAATATATGCATGTCGCTCCAGATACCGCAGTAGCCGACTTTCCTTTTCTTCCTGTGAAAAATCAGTTACCTTTGGCTCCTTATAACGTTCCACCGGCATTGTTTTCAGTTCATGCTTCAGTCCGGCACAACAACGAAAATTCACATTCTTGAAATGAACGGATTCACTACGCAACTCTTTCTTGTCTCCTACCGGACGCGATTTCAACGATACACTGAAATAGCCGATTCCGTCGAGATAAACATTATATCCATCGCGTAGTTTCTCTTTCAGCATGTCGGAGAGCAGACGGACCGCCCCTTTCAGGTCGCCACTAGTATAAGTGGATCGCGAAGACGCTTCCTCTATTAAACGATCGGTACTCACTGTATCCCAAGGGATTATACGGGGATGCAATACGACTTTCTTACCTGAACCCTTTTTAGGCGGATTCTGCTCCATCTTGTAAATTGCTGTCATACCAGTGTGTTTTTATCATCCGGCCTATAGACTTTTATGGCTAAAGACTGGACTTAGTAAGTATTTGACCTGGGTCAACCATATATTCGCCCCAGGTCGAACTTCAATTTGCCCTAGGTCAACTATAAGGTTCACCCAGGTCGAAAGGTTAAGAATATACGACCAAAGATATAAAATATAAGTGGATAAACAATAGTTATCTCCTTTATTTTCAATAGATGAAATAGTTGTATCCTTCCTGATAATGATTGGTCTTTACATGCTGTAAACCGGCATTCAGGTACTTACCTTTGGAAAAAATCAATAAAAAAAGAAGACAAATGAAAGCAACTTTATTCAATGCAAATCAGAAAGCGCAAAAGACAATCGAGATGGAAAAACTGGTCGGACTGATCCGTGACGGTTACAAGGAAAAGCAAGTGGCAGCCCTGCGCGAAGAATTGCGCTACACCATTCCCGGAGTTTCGGTAAAAGAGGCGAACCGCTTACCGGTCGTCTACTTCTGTTCTACCGTAAAAAAGCAGGATGGGACGTTTGTCAGAGACCAATATAACGGATTGGTCCTGCTCAAAATAAACAATCTCGCTAACTGCAACGAGGCAAAAAATATCCGCCGGCAAGCAGCCGGATCATTACAGACAATGGCAGCATTTATCGGATCAAGCGGAAAGAGCGTGAAAATTATCATTCCTTTTATGCTATCGGATCATACTGTCCCACAGAACGATACGCTTATTCGTTTTTTCCATGCCCGGGCCTATGACAGAGCGGCAGCCTATTACCGGGAAGAGTTGCAACAACAGATCACTGTTGAAGAAAACGAATTGGATGCGGTCTGCCGGCTTTCATTCGATCCGGATATTTACTACAATCCGGACGCCCTGCCTATCCGGATCGAACAACCTTGGGAGACGCCGGAAAAGCTACCGGTTTCTGCACCGTCACCAGCCGTGACAGACCCGCTACAACGCCTCGTTCCCGGTTATGAACGAAGCCGGATCGTTTCGTTACTTTTCGAAAATTCATTACGGCAAGCCATAGATGCGACCGGTTATCGAAAAGAGGATGAAGATATCAAGCCTTTCCTTACTTGCCTTGTCGAGAATTGCTTCCGCAGTGGTATCCCGGAAGAAGAGGTGGTCAAGTGGTTGCCGGTACATACCCATTTCCGGATTTTTGAAGCGGAGATACGGACAACCGTACACAATGTCTACTGCCTGTCCTCCGGTTTCGGCCGGAAACCGTGTATCCGTCCGGAGCAGGTACTCGCCTTTCAAGCCGACGAATTTATGAAACGCCGGTATGAATTCAGATATAATAATATGAAGGGAGATGCGGAATACCGTGAACGCAAATCGTACTATTTCAATTTCTTTCCTGTTAACGAACAGGTCCTCAACAGTATCAGCCTGAATGCGCAGGAAGAAGGTATCCCGCTATGGGACAGGGACGTAAAACGTTATATCTATTAGATTCCGGTTGAAGAGCAACTCTTCTTCCAATATTTCCGCTTGCCTGAAACCGGAGAACAGGGCGAACTGCTCCCTGCCGCCGAAATATTGAGACGGATCGAACAACGAAACAAGATAAAATCCGGTATCCGCAACATGGCTCTGTTCGGCCGGCTGTTGCTAAAGAATAATGTAACCAAAAAACATACGAAAACAGGCAATTACTACCATGTAATTGAAATCTGATAAAACAAGCGGGGTGATGCCGTCCTCCTGCCATGGCGTCACCCCCATATTCCTATGGTACAACTTGTTAAAATATCTCTACCGAAATATGACGCCGGATTTACTAAAATTTATATAAATAAGGAGAAATCTCCCACAAATCAGAACTCTGTCCTCCTATTAATCAATATTAACCCATCAGAAAAGCTTCCAAAGCTTTTAAATAATATAGTTTTTACCCTGACACAAGTAGTTAAATATTGTAGTTTTAAATTATAACTTATTGATTATCAATACAATTTGATTCCGAAAACACTATAGTCCTTTTAGTACTAAGTTATCAACGCCAACTAAAAAAACACTTGGTGCTAAAGAATCATTGAAAATTATATCCAATGAGAATTAGAACAGACCATTGTTTCGCCAAAGCAATGGCTATTGTATGTTCAAATAAAAACCATCAATTATGTTGAAAAACTTTAAGCCTGTAGGCTTATTGCTGTTGGCCGGTACACTGGGTATTCCCGGATATGTATTTGCGGATACGGTTGCAGCAATGCCAAAAACAAGTATTTCCCAACAGACTGGGAAAGTAACGGGAGTAGTTGAAGATGAATTCGGTCCTGTAGCCGGAGCATCTGTAGTTGTAAAAGGAACCACAAATGGATCGATTACCGATATGGACGGTAACTTTACATTGGAAGGTGTGAAGAGCGGTGACATTATTCAGATTTCTTTTATAGGGTACTCAACCCAGGAAATCAAGTACACTGGTCAACCGGCTTTACAAGTAAAACTGGCGGAAGACGCTCAGAAACTGGATGAAGTCGTTGTAACAGCTTTGGGTATCAAACGCGAAAAGAAAGCGTTGGGTTATTCGGTAAGTAGTGTAAAAGGAGAAGAACTGACTGAAGCCGGTACACCGATGAATGCTATGCAAGCTCTGTATGGTAAAACTTCAGGCTTACAATTACAATCTACAGCTTCCGGTCCTTCCGGCGGTATGAACATTAAGGTTCGTAATGCCATTTCGTTGACAGAAGATTCTTCTACGCGTCCATTGATTGTAGTAGATGGTATTCCTATTCATGATGAAAATACCGGACAGTCTACCAACAGCCGTACCGGTGGTGACCATGGTACTGGTTTGAACGACATTAATCCGGAGGACATTGCTTCCATTGAAATCCTGAAAGGAGCGAAAGCGGCCGTATTGTATGGATCGGAAGGTGCTAACGGTGTCATGTTGATTACTACTAAAACCGGTGGTAAAAAAGGATTAGGTATTGATTTCGGTATCAACCATTCCTGGAATATGGCTGCGTACTTACCTGAATTGCAGAATGAATTCGGTACAGGTTCGAGTGCCGGTACTGCCGCTTTAAAAGAAATCTCTAAAGATGGTTTCTATACAATGACTGACCCGCATACCGGACAAACTGTCGAGTCTTTATGGAGAGGTTCCAGTTATAACTTCGGTCCACGTTTGGATGGCCGTCAGTTGTTATGGTGGGACGGTCAATATCATTCTTATTCTGCTCAAAAGAATAATCAAAGAGATTTATATCGCACAGGTGGTCAAACCAATGTAAATTTTGCATTGAGTAATGGCGGAGAGTTGGGGTCTTTCCGTTTGTCATACAACTATCGTGATTACAATGCTATCTCTTATGGTGCCGATAACAAAGCTCACTCATTTAGTTTTGCTGCGGATCTGAAAGCAAATGACTGGATTAAGGTGAAAATGAATACCAACTTCTCGAACACGAAAGATCACAATGCTCCGTATGCCATGCAAAGTTTTGCAACTTACGGTTTCCCTCGTGAACAGGATGTCAACTTGATCAAAGATATGTATCTGACAGACGAAGGTTACAATTATTTCAGCATGAACAATTCTGTTACGCAGATGGCTCCTTATACCAGTTATTTCTCTGGTTATTATTGGTCACAGTTGCGTAACTCGAATGACTTTGACCGTAACCACTTGATTCAATCATTGAACGTTGATGTAACATTCAATGATAAGTTCTCCTGGACTACGCTGGGTGGTATTGACTGGACAGTATCCGATCAGGAAATTAAGCAACATGTCAGCAAACCGCTGTCTTACGAAAATAAGCAAGGTTGGTATCAGATCGCAAACAAACGTAACATGATTATGTACGGTCAGTCTTCTTTCAACTACAATCAGACATTCAACGACGTTTGGGATTTGTCAGCCATGGTCGGTGGTGCTGTTAAGTATAATAAAGAGGAATATCAGGAACAATACGTAGCGGAAACATTCGCTATTGAAAACTGGTTTTCTTTGAGTAATACGCGTGAAGACTTCGGACCTCGTTCCAGCCGTTCTCGTGGAAATGACTTATTGTTGAGTGTGTTCGCTTCTGCTCAGTTAGCTTATGCCAACCAGGTGTATTTGGAAATCCAGGCTCGTAATGACTGGTCTTCCATCCTTCCTCCGGAAAATAACCATTACTTCTACCCAGGTGCCAGCTTGTCATGGATCTTCACGGAAGCATTCGATATTCCAAGTTTGAACTTTGGTAAAGTACGTGCTTCTTGGGCCGACGTAGGTCGTCCGGGTCCTCGTTATTATGGTAACGTAGACTTCTCGTTAGGCGCTTATGGTGGACAACCTACCATGTCGTTACCTGATTATTTGCCACCGGCAGACTTTGCTTCAGCCACTGGAGGATTCCCGGTTCCGAACTTGAAGCCTGAACGTAAACGTGAATATGAAATCGGCTTAGAAGGAGCATTCTTACCGGGTAACCGTATCGGTGTAGATTTCTCTTTCTTCCATAATAATACATACGACCAGATCACGAAGTTAACAGTGCCTTCTTCTTCTGGTTTAACCGAAGTTCGTATGAATGCAGGTGATATCGCCCAAAGTGGTATTGAATTTTCTGTGAATACAAAGCCGATCATGACGAAAGATTGGACATGGGAAGTCGGATTCAATCTGGCGAACTATTCAACCAAAGTAAAGAAATTGGGTAAAGGTATTAATCAGTTGGATATGTGGGGCGCTACCGGTGCTTCTGTTCGGAGTATTCCTAATGGTGAATATGGTGAAATCTATATTTATCCATATCAGCGTGACGAACAGGGTAACCGTATCGTAAACCAGGGAACCGGTGTTTGGGACTTTGATAAAACGAAAATGATAAAAGTTGGTAAGATTACGCCGGATGTTGTCGGTGGTTTGACTACAAGTCTGTCATATAAAGACTTTTCTTTGAGTGCAGTCTTCGACTTCCAGTTCGGTGCTACCATGATTTCTCAGACAAATATGTTTTTGTTAGGTAATGGTTCCGGCGTTGAATCATTGAAATATCGTGATGAAGCCCGGGGTGGTCTACCTTATTATGTGAATACGGCTGGCGAACGTATCAAGTTGGATAGCCATTCAGCTGCTGTACCTGCTGATTCTTTCTATCCATTTATTTTGCATGATGGTGTAATTACTCCTGGTGTTACAAGTGATGGAAAACAGAATGAAAAAGTGATCTCTGCTGAACAATACTACAGTCAGTTATATTGGCAGGGAGGCATGGATTTGTCTGAAGACCAGATCTATAAAAGTGATTACATAGCTTTGCGTTCTTTGTCGTTCAACTACAATTTACCAAAAAGTTTCGTCTCAAAGTTCAAGATTCAAAGCGCACGTATCAATGCCTTTGCAAACAACTTGTGCTATATTTATAAAGCAATTCCGAATGTAACACCGGAATCTACACAAGGTACTAACTCATTTACAGAGGTTAGTAGCATCCCGGGTATCCGCAGTTTTGGTTTGGGTCTTAATGTTTCATTCTAATCAGTATAACAAAGTATGAATACAATCAGAAAATATATAACCAGTTTAGCTTTAGGCGTTGCCGTAACCGGAGCAATGGTGTCATGTGACACACTGGATGAGAAATTTTATAATCCGGATAAATTGACGGAAGCTGACTTCAGTCTGCTGTTTGCTTCTGCTCAGACAAAAGGACATTTGTTCCGGTATGATTACGGTGCGACTTACCATTACATGAGAGGTTTCGGTAAGATGTTAGGATTAGGTGTCAGTCCATTGTATCTGGATAGAACTCAAAACAATACGATTGTCCGTCCATGGGATGGCTGGTCAGGTACTCCGTTTAATGAGTTTATATTCACACAGACTTGTACCAATTACAGCAAAGAACTCAGTGGCATGAAATTGTTGTATGCCGACATGACAGAAGAAGAGCAAGAACAAAACAAAGTGTATATGCTTTGTAGTGATATTATCCGTTCTTATGCATTCCAACGTGCAACAGACTTATACGATGATATGCCTTATTCAGAAGCCGGAGGTGCTTTCCAAGAACTGTTTTATCCTAAATATGATACACAAGAAGAGATTTACATGAATATCATGGAAACTCTGAAAAATGCGGCTGCTGAATTAAGTGAATATCAATTTCAAACAGATGCACAAGAGTCAAAATTCTCTTCTGTAGATATTTTGTGTAACGGTGATTTGGACAAATGGATTCGTATGGCTAATTCTTTACGTTTGCGTATGGCAATGCGTCTCTGCCATGTGAAACCGGATGCAGCTCTTTCGACTATTAAAGAGTTGATTGCCGAAAACCGCATGTTGACAGAATATTCACATGATCTTGGTTTTGAAGAACAGGATAAAACACATGCCTTCGAACTGACATTCTTCCGTGGTTTGGATGAACGTGGATATGAATCAGGTGCACCGGCAACGATCATTGAAGATATCATGAATTATGAATATCAGCCAGGTGATGAAAATGGTATCACTCGTCACGATTTTGACCCACGTTTGTATGCCATGTTCCAACCGGATATCCACGGACGCTATATTGGTTTGCCATTAACAATAGAAGAAGCTGAAGCGGAACTTCCTAACTATTATACAGAAAAGGAATTGACTGATATGTATAATTTTAATGATGTGGTTACTAATCCATGGAATCCGGAACGTATTCCTACAATGTATAACCGTCGTACTTACTTCAATTTCGATATGAAATTTCCGGTAATGGGTTCAACAGAAACAAACTTGTTATTGGCTGAAGCCGCTGTACGTTGGCCGGGCGAGTTAGGTAATATCGATGTTAAAAGCTGTATTAAGAAGGCCATTGATGCTTCTACTCGTTTCTACTATAATGTGAATAAAACAATGAGTTATAATGAATCTTCTCTGCCGAGTATTCTGTATGTTCAGGCAAAGGCTAAAGCTCCGGAATTGGACGAAGATCATCTGGCTGATTATGAAGAACTAGCTGCTAACAAGTTTGCTAGTTTGACCTCAACAAAAGATAAACTGAAATTCATTTTCGACCAGAAGTTCTGCCACATGAATATCATGAATCCGTATGAAATTTACAACGAAGCTCGTCGTTTGGTAAAAGACTTCGACGGAGAACTGCCGTTTGTCTCCACTCCTAATGTGGTATTCCAGGAACGTATGTTCTATCCGTCCAGCGAGTTGACTAACAACGGTGATAACTTTGCAAAAGTTGCTCATAAAAATACATACGACACACCAGTTTGGTGGACAGGACGTACAACTCCTGCAGAAAACCATAATGGTAATGCATTGTAATAAACATTAGCTTAATGCTACATAAACACAAAGGCTGTCGAGAAACTTTTTCGACAGCCTTTATTCACTATAAAATGTACTGCATAATTTAACAAAATGAGTAAAAATGAAATCGATTAATGTGATCCTGTATTGGGTAATAGTGATGGTGATCGGCCTATCGGCTTGTGGTGATGACGATGAAAAGACGATACCGGCTCATACAGAAGAGGAGAAAATATGGATTGCCGATAACCAGAAATATTTTCAGGAAAAAAAGGAAGATGTAGAGGATGACGGACAATTGCTGTATCAGCGATTAGTCGTGGATGAAGATACGCTTTTGTATCGTGTACTGGAAACGAGTCAAATAGATTCTTTCCCTAAGATAGATGCTGATGTAAAAGTTTCTATGTTAGGAGTAATTCCGGTTTCCCAAACGGTTATCGTAGGTAATAAAGATGGTAATCCGATAGATCAGACTTTAAAATTGGACAGTCCGAATCTGATTAAGGGCCTGGCTGCTCTTTTGCCGAAAATCCGTAAAGGAGAAAGGGTGGATGCTATAATTCCTTATCAGTTGGGATATGGGGATCGTAATTACTCCAATCCGTATATTCCATTATGCTCAACGTTGCAGTTTACTTTTACTGTAAAAAGTTTTGATTAAGCTTTTAAAAAGGAGAGGTTGTTTCACTTCAAAAATTGAAAGATCCTCTCCTTTTTATATTCAACACTAATATTTCTTCTCATTCGCCAAGTTCCACATATTCAGGAAAGAGGCTTTTGTAATATCTACGATCTTATCCCAGTTGATCTTTTCGACATGGTCGCCCGGCATATGGTAGTCCGGATGACCGTTGGTGTGATACCAGATAATGGGAATACCACGTTTGGCAAAAGAGCCGTTGTCACTCCCTCCTACCGGCTTGTCCCAGGGGTGATAAATCGGTTTCAGGTTCAGATTGTATTTCTTGATATCATTCTTCAGCCAGTCACCAAAAGCCTTGTTTGCTTCCGTATAGAAATAATCGACCTGCTCGGGAACCACTTCGTTCGAATTGCGGCCGATCATATCATAATTCAAATATCCCTTTATATCTTTCAGGAACGGACAGTTCTGCACAAAATATTCAGAGCCTAGCAATCCTTTTTCTTCACCGTCCCAGAAAGCAAAGATTACCGTACGTTGCGGTTGCTCACCGGAAGCCAGGAATGCTTTTGCAACCTGAAGGACAGCCGATACGCCCGAAGCATTATCATCTGCCCCGTTATAGATCTGATCACCGTCCAGCATCGGATCGAAACCCAGGTGATCGTAGTGTGCTCCGATGATAACATATTCATTCGGATTCTTCCCTTCTATCTTTCCCAGGATATTACGCATGGATAACTTCTGATGTACGCCTTGCTTCAGTTGGGCGATCGAATCAGGATGCACCTGAAAACGTCCCCTCTTCTGGCGTTCCTTATTATAAGCCTCGAAAGGTTGGTAATAAGACTCATTCAAGGGAGCGATGCCCATTGTCTTCAGGTTGGAGACGATATACTCGGCAGCAATCCGTCCTCCCTGGAAACCGGCTTCACGCCCTTCCAGTTCGTCACTGGCCAAGAAACCGATATAGGCTTCCGCATTTTCCTTATTGATAGTGTTCAGTCCTTTTTCTACAGGCGACTGTGCCCAAAGGGTGGTAGATAGCATGACGGATGCTACAAATAAACCTGTTCTTTTCATTGTATGATTGTGTTTTACAAATTATCGGAAATACTTAGTTTCAGCTTCCGATCACAAAGATAGAAGATAAATTGAAGAATTGTAAGGACAATAAAATAAAAAAAGGCTAATCTTCACTGATCCTCCAGTGTCGAATGCCCATCTTTTTGTCTCTCACCAGTCTTAAAAAAGACATTGGTGAAGAGAAAACATCTAATATACTAATCTTTTTATTTAATTCTTTGCGTTAGCGCCCATTTCTTCCAACAGGCGACGGATTTCAGCATTTACTCGCTGACTCATTGTACCATTTCTCATTGACTGATAACGATCAGCCTGATAACGCAACATCGCTAAAGTACGAAGATTTTCTTCATTTCTACTTGTCATCATAATCTTTACTTTTTTATGTCTCCCACGCTTGGAAGACTCGTTAATAATTAACCTAAACCTTAATCTTTTCTTTTTGTTTACAGTGCAAAGATAAGCACTTTTTCCAAAACTATGCTATAAAACATATAAATTATTTCTATCTTTACATTTATTTAATCTATAGAAATAGATTTTCAGAAGATAACCTCCCTACTCCACTTCGGTCAATTCACCTGTAACTGAATTAATTACAAAGCCTCTAACCGTAATATCGGTAGGAATCAACGGGTGGTTGCGAACTTGTTCGACTGTATCTTTTACTGAGCATTCTGTCGAGTCAAACCCACGAAGCCAGTATTTAAAATCGATTCCGCAGTAACGGATCATATCGATTCGCTCAGCGGGAATACCCCGTTTCTTCATTGCTTCGATCATCTCGTCGCTGTCCATATGCTGGGCACCACAATCAGAATGACCAATGATCATGATCTCGACCACTCCCAGTTCATAAATAGCGACCATCAGACTGCGTATCACACTGCCGAACGGATGTGAAATGATTGCACCGGCATTCTTTATGATTTTCACGTCGCCATTCTTTATGCCCAATGCGGCAGGAAGCAATTCTATCAGACGAGTATCCATACAGGATACGATGGCAATCTTTTTATCGGGATACTTATTCGTTATAAACTTTTCATATCCTTTCTTATCTACAAATCCCCGGTTGTATTCAAGTAATTCGTCTATCATGAGTCTGTCTTTCTTTTAATAATAACACTAGCTATATAAATAACAACACTGGTTTAAATAATGTTGTGGAATTTCAAGGCTTTGAATATCCCGTCCTCATCAACAGAATCGGTTACATAATCCGCATATTGTTTTACGTCGTCGTCAGCATTCCCCATAGCAACCCCGATCCCGGCATGCTGAAGCATGGCTATATCATTACCGCCATCACCGAAAGCCATACATTCTTTTAATGGTATCTTAAAGTATTCCAGCATTTTATCAATACCGATCCGCTTGCTGCTCCCGGCAGGTACCACATCGGTAAACAACGGATTCCAGCGAGTGGATTCGCAATGGGATAAGATAGACATGATCTTTTTCTCCTGTTCGGCAGTAAAAAATGAGACTAACTGGTAGACCGTCTTTCCCTTCATTTCACTCAGAGGACGGATAGGCGGCTCCGGAAAATTCAGCATATTAAAAATTTCTTCCACTGTTTCATCCTTATAATTCATAAAGATTTCTTTTTCCTGGACAAAAGCACAGGGGAAAGACTCTTCAGTTTCCAAATAGCGGATCAATGCATCGATATCCCTGTCGGGAATGCTGTGTTTATAGATCACTTTGTCTTCTCCGGCAAAACAATATCCACCGTTCAGTGTAACATATCCGTCAAATTTTAAATCTCCCAGATTGTTGATGGAACTGTAATGACGACCTGTTGCTATAAAAACTTTAATACCTTTCTTCCGTAAGATATCCAATGCGTCAATGGTAGAGCGGGGTACTTCATGTGTCTTAAAACTGACCAACGTCCCGTCTATATCGAAGAAAATTGCCTTAACCATACTTTTTCTAATAACCTAAATTTGATACAAAGATAAGAATAAATAAACACATGCGGATTTTTATATACCTTTGTAAGTAAGATCTTAATAACAATTTAATAGGTAAGCTATGGAATACAGACAATTAGGAGGATCGGGACTTTATGTACCCGTGCTTTGTTTAGGGACTGCTACTTTTGGAGGTACAAACGGTTTCGAAGGATGGGGACATACCCAAGTGGACGAAGCCAGACGCATGATAAACCTTTGTCTCGATGCGGGTGTAAACCTGTTCGACACCGCTGACGCATATTCAGACGGACTTTCTGAAACGATATTGGGAAAAGCTGTTGAAGGACTGAGAAATAAACTGTTGATATCGACCAAAGCCACATTCAACCTGAATCCGGAAGGACGCAACGCTATGGGTTCTTCCCGCTTCCACCTCATCGAGGCCTGCGAAGCCAGCCTGAAACGGCTGAATACCGATCATATTGATATTTATCATATGCATGGATTTGACGCCAATACGCCGGTAGAAGAAACGCTTCGCGCTCTGGATGATCTGATCACTGCCGGAAAAATACGGTATATCGCTTGTTCTAATTTCTCCGGATGGCATCTGATGAAGGCTTTGTCTGTCTCCGAACGCTATGGCTGGAGTCGTTATGTGGCACAGCAGGTTCATTATTCTTTGCTCAACAGGGAGTTTGAATGGGAATTAATGCCGCTCGGAATCGATCAGAAGGTAGGTTCCATCATCTGGAGTCCTCTTTCAGCAGGACGTCTGGGCGGAAGATACCGGCGCAACAATCCGATACCGGCCGACGGACGTGTGGCTCGCGGCGGAAGTCCTATCCCCGATGAAGCTACTTCCTATGAACGTTTATATAATATAATGGATGTATTGGATGAAATAGCAGAAGAGACAGGACATTCGGTAGCACAATGTGCGCTGAACTGGTTACTGCAACGCCCAACTGTTTCCAGCCTGATAATCGGGGCCAGCACAGAAGAACAATTAAAACAGAATCTGGAGGCTGTCGGCTGGAACCTGACACCGGAACAGGTAAAAAGACTGGATAATGCCAGCCAGGTCACCCCTATTTATCCATATTGGCACCAGGCACAATTCCCGTTTTTGAATGCACAGATTCAATTTTAGAAAGAATTGAGCTATCCCGTTCCCGTGCTTGACACGGGATCACAAAGGCACAGACCGTTTCCTATAATATCTTTTGATACCGCCAGTTCTCTTGCGGCCCCGTGTCAAGCACGGGGACAGGATAGTTCACTTTTGACAAAAACTGAACCAATTCCCTCTATATTATTATTGTAATATTCTTACATTGTCTTATTATCCTCCTCGTCATATTCATCATCAAATTCGTCATCATCGAATTCGTCGTCGAATTCATCATCATCAAACACATCACGATCTTCCAATATCTCAAGACCGAAATCGCCGCCTGTGGATTCTTCCAGTATAGGGATATATTTACTTGCCTCAAGAGAAGTTTCGGCAACCAGGTGAGGGCGGCCACCTCTCCCATATTTATATTCAATCAAAGGAATCTCTTCCGTATCCTCTTCCAGTATATATTGCGTCAAGGCAAAACTCTTATCCGGTTTGATCCCGAACTCTTCGGCAAACGCTATAGCCCCATAAATAAAATTATGAGCTTCATTATAACTGATTTTAATACCGCAATCAGTTGCCGTTCTTTCAACAAAATCGTCATACTCATCCGGTGGCACATTAAACCTATATACAGAATGTTTCACTCCCAGACACAACGTATCTACGACGTAAACTCCGAATGTATAATTTCCACCGGCATGACGACGAACTACGATCACTTCCGCTACAGCCCCTCTTTCATCTTTCCAGTCATCGGAAACATAACACACCTCTATCGGTAAATTTCTAGCTTTCAAACGAATATACTTTTCAGGAGAGAGTAACTGAAACTGATTCTGCTTGCTTTTATTTTTCGCCATTTGCTTGTTTGTTTAGTTTCGCTAAAGGTACGATTTATTTGGCTTATACAAAAAAACGGAACCCTCTTTCGAAGATTCCGTTTTACTATTTAGATGATCAAATAATCAATTATTCTTCAACACCCCACTGCTGTTTAGCCAAACGCTTGTAGTTGTTAAGTCTCCACTTAGCGTTGTCTTCGGCAGCCTGGAACAATTGAGCGGCTTCGGCCGGGAATTGTTTTGTCAGAGATGCGAAACGTACTTCACCCTTCAGGAAGTCCTGGAATTTGCTCCAATCCGGTTCTTTGCTATCCAAAGTGAACGGATTCTTGCCTTCTTCTTCCAAAGCCGGGTTGTAACGCCACAAATGCCAGTAACCACATGCTACTGCATCAGCTTCTTCCTGCTGGCTCTTACCCATACCCTTCTTCAAACCGTGGTTGATACAAGGAGCGTAAGCAATGATCAATGAAGGACCATCATAAGCTTCAGCTTCGCGGATCGCTTTCAATGTCTGAGCCTGGTCGGCACCCATTGCGATCTGAGCAACATAAACATAACCGTAAGTTGTAGCCATCAGACCCAGGTCTTTCTTGCGGATTCTCTTACCGGAAGCAGCAAACTTAGCGATTGCACCTACCGGAGTAGCTTTAGAAGACTGGCCTCCCGTATTTGAATAAACTTCAGTATCCAATACCAGGATGTTAACGTTCTTACCTGAAGCAATTACATGGTCAAGACCACCGTAACCGATATCGTAAGAAGCACCGTCACCACCGATAATCCACTGTGAACGTTTTACCAGGAAGTGAGAAAGCTCCTTGATCTGTGCGCTAAGCGGACACCCGTGAGTGATACCTTCTTCAGCAATAGCCAATACCTGAGGAGCCAGTTCTTTTGTCTTATCGGCATCATTCTGATTTTCAACCCAAGCCTTCAGAACTTCCTTAGCTTCAGCAGGAGCATTGTCGGCAGCGATAATTTCGTTCATCGCATTTGTCAGGCGTGCACACATCTTTTCGTTAGCCAATTCCATACCCAGACCGAATTCGCAGAAGTCTTCGAACAATGAGTTAGCCCAAGCCGGACCCTGACCCTTATCATTTGTTGTATAAGGAGTAGAAGGTACTGAACCTGAATAGATAGAAGAACAACCTGTTGCGTTAGCTACCATTTCACGGTCACCGAACAGCTGAGTTACCAACTTCACGTACGGAGTTTCACCACAACCGGAGCAAGCACCGGAGAACTCAAACAACGGAGTTGCAAACTGAGAGTTCTTCACGTTAGCCTTGATGTCAACCAAATGTTGTTTTGTTGTCACCTTTTCAGCACAGAAATCCCAGTTCGGAGCTTCATCCAATTGAGTTTCCAAAGCAGCCATCTTAAGCGCTTTACCACCCTTCTTCGGATTACCCGGACAAACATCGGCACAGTTACCACAACCCAGACAGTCAAGAACGTCTACCTGAATACGGAACTGCATTCCTTCGAATTGTTTACCTGTTGCTTTCAAAGAGTTATTGAACGGAGCAGCAGCCTGTTCAGCAGCATCCAACACGAACGGACGGATAGAAGCGTGAGGACAAACATATGCACACTTGTTACACTGGATACAGTTATCCGGTTCCCAAACAGGAACGAAAGCGGCTACACCACGTTTTTCATATTTAGCTGTTCCCTGATGCCATGTACCGTCTTCGATACCTTCGAATGCAGAAACTTTCAGCAAGTCACCATCCTGAGCATTGATAGGACGAACTACTTCGTTGATGAAAGCAGGATCGTTGTTTGCTACAACTTCATCGTCCGGCAGGTTAGCCCAGTCCGGATCAACTGTCAGTTGAGTATATTCGCCACCACGATCGACAGCAGCATAGTTCTTGTTAACTACATCTTCACCCTTCTTTCCGTAAGACTTCACGATGAATTTCTTCATCTGTTCGATAGCCAGATCAACAGGAATTACACCTGTGATGCGGAAGAATGCAGACTGAAGGATTGTATTGGTACGGTTACCCAAACCAATTTCCAAAGCAATCTGTGTTGCATTGATATAGTAAACAGTAATATTTTTCTGAGCGAAATAACGTTTTACCTTGTTCGGCAGGTGTTTAGCCAACTCTTCACCATTCCATACAGTGTTCAGCAGGAATGTACCATTTTCACGCAAACCGCGAGTAACATCGTACATACGCAGATAAGCCTGAACGTGACAAGCAACGAAGTTCGGAGTATTTACCAAATAAGTAGAACGAATCGGATGATCTCCGAAACGCAGGTGAGAACAAGTGAAACCACCGGACTTCTTAGAGTCGTAAGAGAAGTATGCCTGGCAATATTTGTCTGTATTGTCACCAATAATCTTTACAGAGTTCTTGTTAGCACCCACCGTACCGTCAGCACCTAATCCGTAGAACTTAGCTTCGAACATACCTTCACCGCCCAAAGCGATTTCTTCTTTCTGAGGAAGAGAAGTGAATGTAACATCGTCTACGATACCCAGTGTGAACTGATTCTTCGGCATCGGCAATGCCAGATTTTCGTAAACGGCAAGAATCTGTGCCGGAGTAGTATCTTTAGAACCCAGACCATAACGGCCACCCACGATAACCGGAGCGTCAGCCTGTCCGTAGAAACAGTCTTTTACATCCAGATACAAAGGTTCGCCAGTTGCACCCGGTTCTTTTGTTCTGTCAAGAACTGCGATACGTTTTGCAGTCTTAGGAACAGCTGCCAGGAAGTGCTTAGCAGAGAACGGACGATACAAATGAACAGAAACCAAACCTACTTTTTCACCCTGAGCAGTCAGGTGGTCGATAGCTTCGCGGGCAGCTTCGGTTACAGAACCCATTGCGATAATCACGCGTTCTGCATCTTCTGCTCCGTAGTAATCGAACAAACCATATTTACGGCCTGTGAGTTTGGAGATTTCGTTCATATATTCTTCTACGATAGCAGGAACTGCTTCATAGTATTTGTTTGAAGATTCTCTGTGCTGGAAGAAGTGATCCGGGTTTTCAGCCATACCGCGAGCTTCCGGTTTTTCCGGATTCAAAGCACGTGCACGGAATTCAGCCAACGCCTTCTGGTCGATCAGCGGAGCCAGGTCATCATTTTCCAGAGCTTCGATCTTCTGGATTTCGTGAGATGTACGGAAACCGTCGAAGAAGTTCACGAAAGGAACGCGAGACTTGATAGTAGCCAGGTGAGCTACACCCGCCAAGTCCATAACTTCCTGAACAGAACCTTCTGCCAACATTGCGAAACCAGTCTGACGAGCAGACATAACATCCTGATGATCGCCGAAGATACACAAGGCATGAGATGCCAGTGTACGGGCAGATACATGGAATACGCAAGGAAGCAACTCACCGGCAATCTTGTACATGTTAGGGATCATCAGCAACAATCCCTGAGAAGCCGTGTAAGTTGAAGTCAGGGCACCAGCCTGCAAAGAACCGTGAACTGCACCTGCAGCACCACCTTCTGATTGCATTTCCTGTACCATAACAGTTTCGCCGAAAATGTTCTTACGTCCGGCGGCAGCCCATTCGTCTACATATTCTGCCATTGTAGACGACGGAGTGATGGGGTAGATAGCGGCTACTTCGCTGAACATATATGAAATATGAGCAGCAGCCTGGTTACCATCACAGGTCAAAAATTTCTTCTGTTTTGTCATAGACTTTTACTATTAGTATTTAAAAGAATTTCTTAGTATAAAAAGCCAAACAGCCAAAGCGGGATCATATTCTCTTCTCCTACTTCGACCTTGTCTACAGCATAGTATAAATCGGGATTGTTTTTTACTTTCATACTTTCCTCTATCCTGAAATTATACTTTCCGTTTACCAAAAAGTGTGCGTTCTTCATTCCCTCATTTAGCGTATTGTCTTTCAAAAGCTGGTTATAGAAAAAAGATTCGCGCACAGCCTGCACATTTACCTCCATCGGACGGATGGGGTACATCAGATTCGAATTGTACATATACACGGTAGATGGTTTTTTCGGAAACGATTCGCCTACCGGATATAACATATTCATTAAACGGGCATCGGTCAGATATTTTATATAATTCATCACTGTAGCCCGTGACGTTTCTATTTCTTTGCTCAACTGACTGACATTCGGCGTACACGGTGCGCTGATAGCCAGCAGATACAACAGTTTGCGGAGTTTGGGCAGATAACTTTGCTCGATTTGCTTGATGTACAAGACATCTACCTCCAGCATCATATTCATTGTCTTCAACAGGTTCTCTGAGAAATTGCGTTTCTCCAGGAAGAACGGATAAAAACCATGATGCAAATAATCCTGAAAATAAGCCATCGGTTTGGCTACCGAACAAATATTCTTCGCAATCTCCTGATGGTTCCCGATTATTTCTTCAAACGTATAAGCCGGAAAACTGTTTCCCGACATCAGATTCAAAAACTCTCGGAAAGAAAAACCACGCAAATTATATGAAACAACTTTACCTGAGAGATCCGGATTTTCCTCTTTCAACCTCATCACTGACGAACCGGAAAAGATAATCTTCAGATCTTCAAAATTATCATAACAATAACGTAACTCTTTCGACCATCCGGAATATTTGAAAACCTGGTCAATCAACAACACCTTCCCTCCTTTTGCCCTGAACTCAGAAGCAAAGTCGACCAGCGTACGTTCCGTAAAATAAAAGTGATTCAGATTTATATACAGGCACTCTTTATTATCAGCACCAAAATGTTCGCGGGCATAATCCAGCAAAAAAGTAGTTTTCCCTACTCCACGAGAGCCTTTGATCCCGATCAACCGGTCATTCCAATCAATCTCATCCATCAGCCCCCGGCGTACCGGTGCATGCAAATGTTCTACAAGGTATTTATGTGTTTTAAAGAATGCTTCCACCTGACTGTCTTACTATATAGACCGCAAAGATAGAAAATATCCTCAACTTTGCAATACCGAGATAGCAATTTTATTTTCAGTTGGCAATCCAAAGTTGGCAAAGCGTATTGACGTTTGAGAATTTAGAGTTGGCAGTTAATGCTTCCGGTTTATCTAAAAACATTAACTGTCAACATCTTTTATCTGATTATTCAATTACCGTAACCCAACCGTATGTATCAGGTTCGTCACCGTATTGGATGCCACGCAGTTTGTTATATAGTTTTTCGCAAACAGGTCCGGGTTTACCGTCCTTGGCTATCACGTATGATTTATTTTCATCCAAATCATCAATCTGTGAAATCGGGGCGATAACGGCAGCTGTTCCGCATTCTGCTGCTTCATCGAATGTAGCTATTTCTTCAAAAGGAACAGGACGACGTTCAACCGTCAGTCCCATATCTTCAGCCAGCTGCTGCAAACTCTTGTTAGTGATAGACGGCAGAATAGAATGAGACTGCGGAGTGATGTAACTGTTTCCACGAATACCGAAGAAGTTGGCAGGACCGCATTCGTCCAGATATTTCTTTTCTTTCGGGTCCAGATACAATACGGCGGCATACCCCTTTTCATGCGCTATTTCTCCGGCTACCAGGCTGGCTGCATAATTACCACCGACTTTGATCGTCCCAGTCCCATAAGGCGCAGCACGGTCGTATTCACGCATGATACAAACCTTTGACGGTTTGAAACCACCTTTGAAATAAGGTCCTACCGGGGTTACGAATACCATAAACATATATTCGGGAGCCGGTTTTACGCCCACCTGCGCACCCAAACCGATCATCAGCGGGCGGATATATAATGCTGCTCCACTCTCATAGGGAGGAACAAAACGCTCGTTCAACTTCACAACTTTACGGACTGCTTCTTCAAACATTTCCACAGGAAGTTCAGCCATCTTGATGCCCCGGCTGGAAGCTTGCATACGTTTGCCGTTTTCATCCATACGGAACACACGGATTCTACCGTCTTTTCCCTTGAATGCTTTCAAACCTTCAAACGACTCCTGTCCGTAATGGAGGCAAGTAGCTGCCATGTGAATATTGATAATTTCAGAAGAGCTAACTTCCAATTCACCCCACTTACCATCACGATAGTAACACCGTACATTGTAGTCTGTCTTCATATAACCGAATGCCAGATCAGACCAATTCATATTTTCCATATCTTGTCGTAATTAGATTATGAGCGCAAAAGTAAGCTATTTCGGATGATAATTGTTACTTTTGCAGCAAAAATAATTAAAATATGAAAGTTATTGATCTGATCAACGGCAGTAAAACGACTGCTTTTTCATTTGAAATTCTACCTCCTCTGAAAGGGAACAGCATACAGAAGGTATATAATGTGATTGATAAACTGAAAGAATTCGACCCTAAATACATTAATATAACTTCTCACCATAGCGAATATATCTATAAGACCTTGCCCGACGGCAGCTTCCAGAAAGTGAACATCCGCAAGCGCCCGGGTTCGGTTGCCATTGCTTCTGCCATCCAGAACAAATATGGTATTCCGGCAGTTCCACATATTATATGTAAGGGATTTACAAAAGATGAAACGGAATATGCGTTGATCGATCTTAATTTCCTGGGAGTTTACGACCTGCTGCTGTTGCGTGGTGATGTAAAAACACTGGAAGCCGGACAAAATACGGATTTATATCACGAACATGCGACTGACCTTCAGGAACAGGTAAACAATTTCAATAAAGGTATTGCCGTAGACGGTTCCACATTCGAAGCAAACGAAACACCGTTCTCATACGGTATGGCTTGCTATCCGGAAAAACATGAGGAAGCACCGAATATGGAATCGGATATTTTTTATCTGAAAGAGAAAGTAAAAAACGGTGCCGACTATCTGGTTACCCAGATGTTTTTCGATAATGAAAAATATTATTCATTTGTGGAACGCTGCCGTGCCGAAGGTATCGATGTCCCGATCATCCCAGGCATCAAGCCGGTTGTCTTTAAAAACCAGCTGACCGTATTACCTAAAATATTCCGCTCAGACATTCCCGAACCGTTTGCAGCCGAATTGCGCAAATGCAAAAATGATGATGAAGTAAAAGCGGTTGGCGTGGAATGGTGCATCCAGCAATGCAAAGACCTGATCGCCCACGGTGTCCCCAGCCTGCATTTTTATACAATGATGGCTACGGATAGTGTTTATAAAGTGGCAAAAGAAGTATATTAAAATCGTTGATGGAACTAATCGATTGCCAGGAGACAACGGATTGGATAAAAAGCGTAATACTGACTAAATCCGGAGAACATTACTATGTCTTATAAATTAGAGGTAGGTGTAAATGAATTTAGACGTACCTCTAATTCAATTTACACCTACCTCTAAATTTATTTAGACCTACCTCTGTCTGAAAAAACATTAGATTGCTTTACGCAGATCAACTGAATAACTTTACACCGTGAAGCGATTCAAATCCTTATCTTCACAATTATAGAAACCATCGATATGAATATTATTCTGCGTATCGATCTCCACAACAGCAAAACTGTTGTTATCGGGAAGGTTTCCTTCTATCATCCCTTTCATTGTCCAGTAGTGGATATTATTACGGAAACTGTAATGTCCCGCATGATGATGTCCCTGGAATACAGCTAGCACATTCCCATTTTCTTCCAACAGAGGAACTATTTCGTCCGCATTACTTACACAAAGCGATTTACTGATATCGGAGAAGCGGTCTAACAACTGATGGATAAAAATGATGACCGGTTTGTTATTTCCTTTCAATTCTTTTTTCAACCAGTCTATCTGGTCTTTAGGAATATATGCCTTTGTCCAGTCAAAATTACCTTTATCATACGGTGTACCGTCCAAATTGTAATTCGCATCCAGGACTATGAATTTTATATTATCAAAGGCAAATGAATAATAAGCTTTCTTGTCGGCATCCCCCTGATTGGAGGTATGTTGCAGGAAATCGTCTTTGGAGATGCTATCCATATCATGATTTCCCAGGACATGATAAACCGGTCCCCGGAACGATTGAAAGACGTTTTCTATTTCATCCAGATAAGTAATTGTCTGTTCCCGCTGAGAGACGTTATCCTGATCCTTCAGATCGCCCATTTCGATCACAAAATCCAGATTGGAAGAGTTGAAGACCTCCATGGCCTCTTTCAACTTATCCATTGTCTGAGGGAAATAACGGGTCCCATAAGGTTCCCGCCGCGAATAATGCAGATCGGTAACAACCCCAAACCGGACAGGCCGTTGTCCACCACAGGATACAAATGAAGGAGAAGCTGCCAGGACCAACACCCCTCCGCATGCCTTTTTTAAAAATAAGCGTCTGTTCATCATATTAAAAATTTCATAGGTTATAGAGTCATGCCGGTAACCTGCCGGATGTAGCAGGCTATCAGCATTGGCTTACAATATTAATAATAAAAAGTCAATATATCTACCATCCCGGATTTAGGATGAGTTGAGAACAAATTTTCAATCTCCCGAAAAAAGCTTATTTGTTAAATTACCCCAATTTCAAACCCAGATGCATCTTTTTAGAGCCTTTGCTCATCTTCTTTTCATACAAATACAAAAAAATCTGTCAGGCCGATAGGGGTTTTTGAAATATTTCTGTCTTACAGGTGGAATTTAAAAGAAAAAAGAAATGAAATACATACTATTCATTACTATGGATCTGGCAGTATATCCTTTTCTGCTACTAATTTATATAGTAAAATGCATCTTTGATAAGATACAACCAGCTCACTGATTTTCAATACAAAAGAACTTAAAAACAAATTATACCGAATGAACATCCTGACAAAATTCATTCGGTATAATTTACATGGATTTATAAAAAGGCCTTTTTAATTGCTTCTTATAATGTGTCTTCGCTGGAAACATTATCTTACAGGGACTTTTGTCTTAAGCGATGGAGTTTCCCAAACCGTCAGCGACACCGGACCTAACAAACCAGCCACACCGTCACCTCTATAGGGAGTAGGGATAATTTGATAATGATTAGACAATGTGCTGTATACCAGAACTTCTATATGGTTCTTCCCTGATTTGACCTGTTTGCTGATATCAACCGTGTACAGAGAACCCATAACTATACCTACGTCTTGTCCATTGACTTTTACCTCACACGACGCATTAACTTCGCCCAAATCAAGAATTACCTTATTATTCGATTTTATTGAGGGTATAACAACCTCTTTCCTATAATACATCCCCCCCGAATAATGCTTAAGAGCCCCTGTTTCCGACCAGTTACCAGCTTCCAGTATACCTTTGCCAGTCTTTATCTTTATCGGTTCGCAAATGACAGCTGTTCCTTGGTAACCAGGTTTCCGCCTAACCGAGAAAGCAATTAATCCTGCATCCTTCCGAGGAGTGGGAATAATAACCCGGTACTTGCATATACCCGAGCGATCCGTTGAAAGAAGCTGAACATTTTTTCCTGTTATTTCCTTCCCGTTGTGCCATATTTTCAGGTCCTGCCCTACTACAGTTATCTCTAATTCCTCCGTACCTGGCGCAGAACGAAAACGGTAATTCCACATAAGGTTATCACCTCCATAAGGATCATACAAAAGATGATCTCCCAAAGCCCAACGCGTAGAAATGACTTTGGCATAAGTAGACGGTTTCTCTGGTGTAAGAGAAGATGCTGGGAAGAACACAACAGCACTTCTTTCTCGAAAATCCCTATAAGCACCTTTCTGGAATTTAAATTCCATTTTGGGGGTACCGATATAGGCGACAACCACCTGATGCCAACCTTGATCTAGTAAAAGATTTTCATTAACAGCTTTCCCATCAACCAATAGAAAATCCGGTTTAATACCACACACTTCCACTCGGTAATTATCCTTTGCGGGTGCATAAACCATACTACGGTATATTTGGTGGCCCCCCTGATCCAAGATAAAGAAACCGTCGCTTACTTTTCCTTTTAGTCCATGCCATCCCTGTGAACCGGGGTTGTCAAAGACTCCGAACTGCCATGAAAATTCCAATATTTTTCCCGGCTTCCTACTTTCAGCCAAAACATCAGATATATTGCTCATAGACTCTCCTGCCGATTTGAAATAACTTACAAATTGTTCCCCATAACCATATATACTTTCTTTCCAACCAGAATCATCAAAATAAGGATTCATCCAATTATCAGGTGATAATGCAGCCGCACAATGCTTGAACGAACGAGCCTCAGCACCTATCATATCCGATGCGGGAAAACGATAATCCCCCCATTTATTATCCATTGTTGGCAATAATTCTGTTTCCCATACCCCAGTAATAGCAGTATGGTAAATCTGTATCGATTCTTTCCGATATTCCGGTAAAAACACCGGTATTCCCGGTGAAAAAACGAACAAATACGAGTTGTCCGATTCTTTTTCAAGCAAAAGCCATGTTCCCTCTTCTGTCTGACGGACAACAGGATAATCTATAATTGTCCCATCAAATGCATTCCACAATTCCACTTTGCCAGTAGCTCTGAAAAAACATTCCGTACCTTTGGGAACATCCATGACCATATATACATCCCTTTCCCCGATACACCGATGCAAAGCCTTTCCGGCTCCACCAACAGGTTTGAAGTCCGGGGTAATCTGTGACCAGATCTGTTCCACCAGATCATCGCCAGCTATATATATTCCAGTTCCACCAGATGTATTAACCCGCTTGTCCGTTGTTTTGCCCCGAACAACTTCACCTGCAGTCAAGCCAAATATTTCACGAACCATCGCATCCATAACAGGATCGCTTTCCCCGATGCGCGTACTAGCCTTTGGCAACTCCCCTGTTGCTATGACAATCCCACCTGCCCGGTAAAATTCCAACACTTTTTCCATAGATGCATAATGTAATGCTTTCATATCAGCAAGTATGAGTATTTTATATTTCTCGCCTGCCACATGTAAACAGCCATCTGCCACTTTTGCCTTCTGTAATGACCGATAATCCATAAAGTCATAATCCAAACCGGCATTACTCAACTTCATAGCCTGATCGAAAGTAATTTTAGTATTAGCTTCAGGATATGCTTGCAAAGATTCTGTCGGATACATCAGTGCTATGTCACAAACATGTGTTCCCTGACTCATCAAATAACTCAGCCTTTCGGTGTATTCAAGCCATCTTTTCATATGCGGCCAATAGGGCATTCTAAAATGGAAACAAGGAGGTGCCCATTCCCACCAACCTCCATGGGTAGAATAATATAATCCATGCATACATACCAAATTCCCACCAGCCATAAAATGGTGATCCATCTGCTTAGTCAACCATGAAGCAGAACTTCCCCATCCCATGCTATGAAAAGCTTCCAACCATGTCCGTTGACGTTCATACAGATGAGTAATAGAACTCGACACCTTAGTTTGCAGAAAACTGGAGCCTGTTGATGGAGCATCATTACCGGGAGCTGTATACCAGGAATTTGCCCTAAAATAATCCACATATGCTAAAGGATCCTTGCCACGGCGCAGATTATCACTACCATAGATCAATCCACGCGAAACATGCCAATCATAAATAGGACGAAAATAACGTTCTTCCGCCAAATCCATCAAGACATCACAATAATCCAAACGTATTTTAGGAGTGATATCACCTATAAACTCTTTCAATGCCGGCAGATATAAAGTTATATCATACCCTTTCCTTTTTTCAAATTCATCCCGAAAATCTTCTGCCCATGATCCCATTTTAATAGGATATGACAATTCGTCCTGAAAAAAATAATTCATTCCGTCAGGAACAGCGTCACTCATACGTCTTTCGAAACGATCGAAATATACACGAACATACTCTTTACCTATATCTGGATGCAGAAGGTGATTTTCTTTTGTCGATATGATATAAACTTTATAACTGTTATCACACGGTACTTCCCATAAAAGTTTGTCTCCGGAGATATATTTTGTTAAATCTGTCTTTCCCGGCCATACTACTGCTGTCAAGAATTTATCAGGAATATCATAAGTAAAAGTTGTTCCTCCCTTTACAGTTACCGATTGAATATTCAGTTCCCCCTGATAACCACGAAATTTTGCCATTTCCTGTAACTCATCAGAATAATACCCATTACCGATCCAACCAACCGTATAATCATCCAATCCTAATCCGATATTTTTCGATGCACATTCTTTTGCAAACCAACTCCAGGTATTCCACCAGTCTTCTGAAAAGATTTTTGGCCTTCCTGATTCTGTTTTTCCAAACAAGCCATACCCGTCTTTCATATTTTCAACATCTACCTTAGGATCCAAATGAATATAACTCACAGCAAAACCATCCGTTGCCGACTCTGACAAAATCTCAAGTTGTTCTTTCATCCGTTCTCTGTTCAGACTATCACCATTCCACCAATAAAAGGGAACATTTCCATAACCTTTCGGAGGGCAGGAAAATCCGGAAAGAATATCTGCATCCTTTTGCGGATATCCTCTAAACTTCTGAGATTGGGAAAAAATCATCTGACAGAAAAAAACAAAGAAACAAACTACTATTATCCTTTTCTTATCAAAAATACCCATGCGTTTCCACCTCCCCATATTTTAGTGCCAATTCAATCCTTTTTACAACAAAACCCTCACCTTCAAAACGAATGTTATTATATCCTTTAATCATTTCATTTACTGGAACAATAAAGGCATATTCACACTCTTTACCTTTCAGTCCGCGTGCTTTATCGTATAAAGCAACATATTCCGAATGCTGTTCTACTAAAAGGATATCATTGACAAATACCTTAAAATCCGTATTCTCATTATTACGGATGAAAAGAATAGCCTCCAATGGCGGATGTTTTTTTACATCATCCCCTATAAAAAATGGAGCTACAGCATTTCCTACTACATTCAATGGCAAAGGAGAACCCGGATCAACACGGTATTCCCTTATGCCATCTGATAAAGCATATATTTTATTCCTGTTTTTTAATGTATTCAACGAGCCGAGTTCCTGCAACAATTCAGGAATCATCGCCCTGCATACCAAACTACCAGGCTCCAAGGTATATTTTTTTCCGGCATTAGCATATTGACCAAAATAGAAATTAAACAAATATAACCCATCGGCTCCCTGAGCCAAAGCATGTGACGCCATCCCCCTATGCATACCATGTGACCATAATTCACGGGCCTTATAACCACCATCATCAATACTGGCATAAACGGGAATTTTCAAACCATTTAAATCCTCTTTAAAACGAGCCACCGGCATAGCTGGATTTCCGCGCCAATGCACTCCTATACTTAAAAAATCAACCAGTCCTTCCCGTATCCATGTTTTTACGTCCAAAGCTTTATCCAAACAATCCCGAACAGTAGGCGGGACACGTGCCGATAATAATATTTTTCTTCCACGCTTTACTGAAATTTGATCTACTTTGCTTCGTATATCCCTTACGAATTGTGTCATAACTTCCACATTTTGTGCATATTCCTCCGTTTTGAAATTTACAATAAAACGCATAAAATCCAGATCAAAACCGTCTATCATCTCATATTTTTCCAGTTGCTCGGCGATGATAGCCAGTTTATGTTCCCGCACTTCCTTATGCGAAAAGTCGAGTGCACCGGCACTATTCCATCCTTGTGAAGGATCGTTAGTCCAATATTGCGGATGGTTCATCCAAAAATCACTATACCATACAGGACAATTTCCCAAAGTATCTGCAAAATGTAGGTCATTCATCCTGTATGTAATAAAAGCTTCTAAGCCATTTTTCTTAGCACGTGTCAATGTTGCCCGAATCAGATCGGTTCCCTCTTTCTCCAGATTCAAATGATTCCGATAATATTTCTTGAAATTTTCATATTCCTTCACATTGTCGCCACAGTTCAATGTTCCATCCCGATCGTCCCCAAAAACCCGTCCGTATTTGGACCTGTAATACAAGAAATCACTTCCGGAACAAATCATATAGGTCGTAACTTGTGAATTGGAAACCATATCCACATATTGATTCAAATCATCCACCGACAAAGGTCGCTGATTAAACCAATAATTACCCAATATTTCAGAACCGTCATTATTATGGATAATACGAAAAGAGCCATTATTTTTTGCTTCCAAGCATGAAGTCAAAGACAATATAATAACTATAGAAGAACAAAGATGTTTTCTTATTTTCATTGATACACATTTAATAAATTATTAAACTATTTCAGTAAACAGATCAAATTAATGGTACATCAACCAGTTATGATGTACCACCATTAAGTTCTTTATAATTTTTTATTCAGTTAATAACCAGGGGTTTGTTCTACCAGTGGATCGCCTGTTATTAATCCGACATTGATCGGCCACAATACTTTATAACTCTCTTTATTATAATCCAGGATAGGCTGTTCCGAACCATAATGAACTATTGGCGAAAAGACTAATGCTCTACCTGATGCATCCTGCATACGACGAATATCATGCCATCTTTTTCCTTCATAAACAAACTCTTTATCCCGTTCGAATAATATAGCCAGTTCATTTTCTTCAAAACTTCCGTTTACATGAGCATGTACAGCTGGATCATAATTTACACTATAAGCACGTTGACGAATCTGATTAATATAAGGAGAAGGATCATTACCCAGTTTATTTTCTATTTCAGCTAACATTAATAATACTTCGGCATAACGATAAATCACAACATCCGATACAAAAACACGATTCCCCGACGAATTGACAATTCCTACACCCTTACGAAGCGCCACACCTTTATTGGTGACATTTCCATCTTTATCTTTCAAATAAAAATCTATGAATGTAGCATTTCGGCGTAAATCCTCCGCATCATAACTTTCAAAAAGTTCATATTTAAAAGCATGAAAATAAAGACCTTTGTTTAACATTTGTAATGTATCTCCCATCAAAACTCCATTCGAACCATACACCCGGTTTATAAAGGTAGGAGGATAGGCAAATTTAGCTGCAGAGTTCGCTGCTTCGCCATCCAAAAAACGCATAGCCATAATAATTTCCTTATTTTCTTTATTGGAATATTCAAACACATCACTAAAATTAGGTAATAAAGTAAATTTGTCAACAAGCTGAAGCAAAGCATCCTTTGCTATCTGCAAGTCGTTTGTTTCTGGTTGTTGATCCCTATCCGGAACCTTTGCCGACCAAAGATAAGTTTCAGCTTTGAGCATCAATGTTGCGGACTTTGACCAAATAGAAGTTCCTTTAAAAGTGAAATCAGATCCGAAATATTCTTCCGATTTAGCAATATCGGATTTAATAAAATCCAGGGTTTCTTTCGGTGTTGATCTTGCAACATACAAATCCTCAGCAGAAGTAACACCTTCAACTACTTTTGCCTGATCTATCACAGGTACCCCACCATAAGCACGATAAAGCATAAAATAATGGTAAGCACGAAGTCCATATGCTTGCCCCAAATAATATCCTCGATCACTAGCAGAAAGGAATGTACATCCTTTTTCTACTTCCGAAATAAAATGATTCACTCGCATAATATGGGGATATAAATTATACCAATCTGATACACCCGTAGCATCTTTTGTGAAGGTATTATCTTTTATCGGTGAAGTGTTTTCTATTGAAGTATTAATAATTGTCGTATTTAATAAAGAGGTTCCCCCTCTAGCTTCACCAAAAAAGTATCTGACTTCGTGTGTGCTGCGCAAGTCATAATGAAGAGCCAACATGTTACTATTAACCAAAGAAGTACTACTCCAATAATTACCAGTAGCAAAATAATCTTCTGGTGACAAATCCAAGCTATCGCATGCTGAAAAAAACAGCGAACACAAACTTATAATAACTAATATACGTTTCATATCTAATTATTTATTGAGGTTATACATTAAAATGTGACTGATGCTCCAAATATAACTGTTCTGGGTAATGAGTATCCGGCACCTACATCAGCTGCTTGATTTTGTTCAGGTGTATATGATTTTGTCTTCGTCAGGTATCCCAGATTCTGTCCAGTTATTGAAAAACTCAATTTGGAAGCACCGATTTTCTGGATCCATTCACTATCGCAAGCATAGCTTAATGATAATTCACGGAAACAAAGATAACTTGCATTATAAACAAACATACTATTACTGGTACGAGCATAGTTTCTCTTCCCATTTTGGTCAGCCCAATAATATTTCGGATATTTTGCATTAGGATTTTCAGGCGTCCAAGTATCCTTCGACGTAGTTAACAGGTTAAAAGAACCTTGTTGGCAACCCATAAACCAAGGTAATTGCGTATCATGTTGATAGTGCCCCAAAGCATAGTCCATTCGTACAGAAAGTGTAATACCTTTCCATGACAGGTTATTACTTATTCCTCCGGTTACTTTAGGCGTATTATTTCCTATATAAACCTTATCATATACATCAATAACTCCGTCATTATTCACATCTTTCCAGATTACATCCCCTGCCTGGATCGGATGAGCATTCGCTTTTTCAGCATCAGTCAATGTATCCCATATTTCCGGTCCATACAGTGGTTTACCAGAACCATACGTATTAACAGATTTATCAACACGTGATCCGGCAATACGTCTAACCTCTTCTTCACTTTTGAAAATGCCTTCCATCTTATAAGCATAAATATCCCCTGGACGTTGTCCTTCCTGATATCCACCAACCCAAATAAGCTCATCACCATTTCCCGAATATACTTGTATCGCATTTTGACGGTTCAATTCCAGTCCGTTATCCGGTAATTTGAGAATTTTGTTTTTGTTGAATCCCATATTTGCACTAAGATCCCATTTCCAATCCGACTGTTGAAGTATCCTGAAATTCAATTCAAGTTCTACTCCTCTATTCTGCATTGAACCATTGTTTGATCGTATGCTACTTACTCCTGAACTAGCCGGAAGTGGTATAGAAGCAAATTTGTCGACTGTTTTCCGGTTATACCAGGTTGTATTGACATTAACTCTGTTTTGAAACAAACTAAAATCCAATCCAGCTTCAAACGTATTAGAGCGTTCCCAACGAAGAGACGGGTTTGATAAAGTGGATAATCTGTAAGCTATTTCACCGTTATATTTGATGTTACTATATGCCCCTTGCAATTCATATTCACCGACCCCCGACACATTTCCATTTACACCATAACTAGCTCTGAGTTTTGCAAAAGAAACAATATCTGACAAGTCGGCCATAAACTGTTCTCTTCCGAAAATCCAACCGACAGAAACCCCTGGAAAGACACCCCAGCGATTGTTGATCAGAGTAGAATACCCGTCACGCCTTAAAGTTGCAGAAAACAAATATTTATCTTGATAATCATAATTCAACCTTCCCATGAATGATAAAATCCTTTGGCAAGAATGCCAAGAGTCAATACTTCTCTTGTTCGCACTAGTCAATGTTAAAGCCAAATCAGCAAAATCATCAGTCGGAGCGCCAGAACCACTGGCTGAAAAACCTTTAACCCGTTGTTCAAAAAATTCCGCACCTGCAAGTACACTAAGTGAATGTTGTCGGAAAGATATATCGTAATTGGCTACTGCATTATACGTCTGACGCCTTAACTCATCGTATTCAGCCTTGGAAGCACGAGTTCTAACCCAAGTATTCGCCGTTGTTTGATAATCTTTTGTGAAAGTTTCATCCATTCGCTTTTCATATTGCCAATAACCATTAATTTTTAAAGACAAACCCTTCATTATATCAAATTTAAACGTTTGTCCAAAAATAAGTTTATCCATATTTAGATCACTCTTATATCTACCACGATTCTGTTGAACATTGGCAGTACCACCGACCCACTCTCCATCGGCATTGACACCTCTTAAGGTGGGAGGTGCACTCAATGCTGATCCAAAATAGGCCGAAACATTTGACCAGCTTGGTAAATTCTGATTATTTCTATGAGAAAAGCTGAAATTAGAATAGGAAGTCAACCAAGGTTTAATCTTATAATCTGCATTAATTACAATCGTCATACGTTTATAATAATTATCTACTGGCAAACTTTCTGCATCATAATAACCTAAACTAGCATAATAATGTCCTTTATCATTTCCTCCGGAAAGAGAAATATTATAATCTTGAGTAACTGCTGGATTTTGAAAAGCTGCAGCTGTATGATCAAATTCCTTATAAATGATTTGATCACCATAAATCGGATCGGTCATCGTTTTCCAGCCTTGCTCTAATAAAAAGCGATTATCATCACTCAATATCATCGGACTCCACATCGCCCTGATATCTAAATTTCCATCCAAAGGCTTACCCGGATTAGCCGGATCCCAATAAAGATTTCCAGTTCCGTAAGCACCATTAGCAGTAAGAGAAGACATATTTGTATATCCTTGCCAAACACCCGCCTTATTTTGCCAAACCTGAGAGGCATTCTTAACAGCCGTTCTCATCCAATGTAGATAATCTCCGCCATTCATAAACTCATACGGATTATTCAAATAACTCAAACTTACTTTAGCATTCACCGTTATCTCTGTCCGTCCACTCTTACCCGACTTTGTAGTAATTAAAATAATACCATTGTTGGCACGTGCACCATAAAGAGCTGTAGCCCCAGCATCTTTTAAAACTTCCATCGATTCGATATCTGCCGGATTGATATCTGTCATATTACTTCTTAACTGTCCGTCAACATAAATCATAGGATTGCCTGTTCCATCCAGGTTTGTTCCTCCTCTAAGGACAACAACCGGTGCAGCACCAGGATCACCTGAATTTTGAATTACTCTTAATCCAGCAACCGCCCCGGATAAAGCCTGAGCCGGATTAGCATATAAACCGATATCGAAAGTCTCTTCCTTTACTGTCGTGATAGAGTTGGTTAATTTCGATCTGGATACAGTACCTCCATAACCGGTAACCACTATCTCATCCAACACTTTCATGTCTTCTTTCAATATAATAGCCAATGTACTTTCATTACCTATTTTCCGTTCACAGGGGAGATAACCTATATAAGAAACTTCCAATATATCTCCTTTTTCTGCACTCAATGAAAATTTTCCATCTATATCGGTAACAGTCCCATTTGTTGTACCTTTTACCATTACATTGGCTCCAACAACAGGTATACCAGTAACATCGACTACCGTCCCCGTAATTTTTTTCTCCTTTTGTGCAATAACAGGATTTGAAGATTTTATAGACAATACAATTCGATTTTCAACAACTGAATAGCCGACATTGGTCCCCGAAAAAACCGCTTCCAGTATTTTGAATATATCAGTATCATTAACAGACACCGACACTTTACGATTCAAATCAACATGACGATCATTATAAAAGAAAGAAAAATCACTCTCGGCCTCTATCTGCTCCAACACTTCCTGTACTGTTTGATTTTTAATATCCAAACTAATCCGAGCAGTTTGTGCATAACTATCAGAGGCATGTAAAAAGCTAATTGAACTTAACATAAAGACAAAAAACAGTTTCATAACTAATGGAATCTTTTTTAAGGTTAACCCAAGTGACTTTGTCACCCATAGAAATTGGGTAATAGATAATTTTTGCATAACTTTGTGTACTTTTTTAAGGAAAAAATGATTTGATACGAACCTGTCGCCAAACAGGTTTCTTTCAGTTAACTCATTTCATTCGGATAAATGCGCCAATATTTATCCGAATGTTTTCGTTTCAGGAGGTCCATTTGCCATACGCTTTTGTTTTAATAAATTTCTACTCTATTTTTACTATCCCCGTCTTCTGTCGGAATATGACGCCATTTTATTCCGGAAGAAGCGTTAAATATTTTCAATATCTGTTCTAGTCGATGATCAGTAAACGATCCGGTAAAAGTTTCTTTTACATATTTATTATTTGACACTACAAAATCCACATTAAACCTCTTTGTCAACATACGCAATGCTTCTTCAAAAGGAGTCTTCTTGAAAATAATCATTCCATCCTTCCAGGATATCTCAGCTTCCCCGCTTGTCTGATATATATCCGACCGATTCGTCTGGATATTATAAACCAATTTTTCACCCGGCTTTATATCCACCTGTCCGGACTTGGAAATGAATGTGACTTTCCCGCTTATCAATGTAGTCGAGACAATAGAATCCCATTTAAATGCTTCCATATTAAAAGAAGTACCCAACACTTCCACGCTGGCATTGTAAGGAGTGGTTACAACAAACCGCTTTTCCGGATTCTTTACGACCTCAAAGAAAGCTTCACCTTCCAAGCGGACCGAACGGAATTCCCCTTCGAAACTCTCCGGATATACCAGTGAAGACTCGGAATTCAAATTAACCTTTGTACCATCCGGTAATGTCAGGCTGGTCGTCATACCCGGATTTGTCCGGACTTCCAACATACGGATATCCTGTTTTTCAGGAATAAGTACTTGCAACAGATAAGCAACCAGCAACGGGATGAATAATATGGCAGCCACCCGCTGCCCCCATATAAACAACGCCTTTAGTTGGCTTCTGAAAATACGGTTGTCTACTTTGGATAAAGCATTGTCCGTATTTACCCGATCCATGACAGAGATAGTATCCGATGCCAAATAGATCAGTTGTATCTGCCGGGCTATTTTATAATGCTCTTCAGATTGACGGATCCATTTTTCAACTTTCTCCCTTTCCTCCGCAGACACATTGCCTTCACAATAACGGGGAAGAAGTTCCTCTACAATATCTATATTCTTTTCGCTCATTAAAATCACCTTTTATTATTATGACAGGTGGGATCGGATGAGTTCCTAAACAGAAATCGACTTTTTTCAAAAAAAATTATGATATTTGCTCTTAGATAAGAAAACATATGAAAGGGAGTATACATAACGAACAATACCAGAATGAGAATTTTCTTTTGTCAGCATTACGTCAGTCAGACAGAAAAGCATATACCTTCTTGTTTCGGAAATATTACCCGATGTTGTGCGCATATTGCCACAAGTTTATTTCATTAGAAGATTCTGAGGAGATTGTCCAGGATGTTCTGTTCTGGTTATGGGAATCCCGCAAAGAGCTGGTTATCGAAAAATCACTCAGCCAATATCTGTTTAAAATAATATATAATAGAGCAATTAACAAAATAGCCAGTCTACAAGCAAAAAGTAAAGCCGACACCGTCTTCTTCGAGCAGATGCAGGAAATGTTACAGGATACCGATTATTACCAGATTACAGAACTAAGGGAACTGCTCAAAAAAGCTATAAATAAATTACCGGACAGCTACCGCCAGGCATTTGTCATGCACAGGTTCCAGCACATGAGCTACAAGGATATAGCTGAACAGGCAGGAGTCTCGAGCAAAACCATAGATTATCGGATACAGCAGGCTTTAAAGATTTTACGCAAAGAATTAAAAGATTATCTGCCCCTCCTGTATTTTATTCATCTGGTTTAACAGAAAAAATATATATTATTCTTTATCTTGACACATTAATCATTTATGATGAAATAGAATGAAATTATTTATCCAATTGTTTATCTTGCTGTTGTCACTCGGTATACTGTATCCGGCAAATGCTGCCGAGGCCGATAAAGCACCTACTATCACATTGAATATCAGCAATCTCCCTCTACCTGATGTTCTTGTGATAATCGAAAAGCAATCGGAGATGTCCTTTTCTTACGAATCTTCGGTTATCAAAGATATTCCGAAAGTAACATTGCAGGTAAATCAAGTTCCGTTGCGTACCTGTCTTGATATGCTTTTCAGGGATCTCTCCGTCACCTATATTATAAAAGGAAAATTTATTATCTTACGAAGAAAAAGCAATCTCGTTACGATCAGCGGCTTTATCCGCGATCAATATACAACCGAATACCTTATCGGTGCTTCCGTCTACAATCCCAAAACCCAGGAAGGGACAGCAACCAATAACCATGGTTTTTTCAGTCTGACCGTACAACAAGGTGATATCCAGCTGGAAACATCTTATATTGGTTACCAGCGCTTCGCATATCATTTGAATGATCTGAAAAAAGATACGGTCATGGAAATACTGCTCAAAAGCGGTAAAGAACTTCAGGAAATAGTCGTTACCGGAACAAATGCTTCACAAAATCCGGTATACACTCCCCAGATGGGGACATTGAAGATTTCACAGAAAACAGTAAAATCAATCCCAACCCTTCTCGGAGAATCGGACGTGATCAAGACTTTGCAGACACAGCCGGGTGTTTCGGCAGGAACGGAAGGTTTGGCTGGTATGTACGTCCGGGGTGGCAATGGCGATGAGAACCTCTATATGATAGACGGCATTCCCCTTTACCAGGTAAACCACCTGGGAGGACTCTTTTCCGCTTTTAATGCCGAGGCTCTGAAAGATGTCGATTTTTACAAATCGGCTTTTCCCGCCCGTTACGGAGGAAGACTTTCAAGCGTAGTCGACGTACATACCAAAGATGGAAATATGAAAGAATATCATGGCAGCGCCATGCTGGGCCTCACTTCCGGAAACATTAATTTTGAAGGTCCGCTCGTCAAAGATAAAACATCATTCAATGCATCCCTGCGCCGCTCCTGGTTCGATGTGCTGACAGCTCCGGCACTTGCCATCTGGAACAGAATAGAGAAAAAGGATGGAAAAAAACGAACGGGAAGATATGCGTTCACCGACATCAACATGAAGGTAAACCATCACTTCAATGACCGCAGCCAAGGATATGTCAACCTTTATTTCGGACAAGATTTTCTAAAAGGAGGAAGTACCGATTATAAAACGAGTGATGATAATCTCTACTACGAATCGAAAGATATCGGGAAATTACGCTGGGGAAATACCGTTGCCTCCGCCGGATGGTCTTATGTGATGAATCATAAAATGTTCAGTAATATTTCGGCTTATTACACACGTTATAATTCCTCCATAAGAAGAATAGAGGAAAACCAGACAGGTAAAAAAGACGATGAGGAGTATAAAAAAAGTAAAAGAAATACATCGACTGAAAATGGTATCAACGACCTGGGTTTCCGAATGAATTTCGACTATTTGCCCGCTCCTGCCCATCATGTCCGTTTCGGTAGCAATTACATCTATCATCATTTCCGCCCGGAATATACCCAAAATGAAGTGACCGGCGATTATGAGAAACTGGAAGTCAAAGATGTGAAAGAGACTTTATCAGCAAATGAACTGGCTGTTTATGCAGAAGATGACTGGACAGTCAATCATTTTATCCGCCTGAATGCCGGGATACGTTTCAGTCTTTACAATGTCCGTCAAAAAACGTATACTTCGCTGGAACCCCGCATATCTTCCCGCTTCCTGATCAATCCCCATCTAAGCCTGAAAGCATCCTATGCCCGGATGAGCCAGTACATTCACCAGATAAACGAAAGTTATATGAGTCTGCCGACAGATACCTGGATGCCGGTTAGTAAGAAACTCCGCCCGTTGGTCAGCGACCAAGTATCGGCCGGCGCCTATTACAATCTGCACAACGACTATTCTTTCTCAGTAGAAGGTTATTATAAATGGATGAATCATATCCTCGACTATAAAGACGGATATAATTTCCTCCCGTCATTCATCGGCTGGGAAGATAAACTGGCCCAGGGCAAAGGATGGTCGTACGGGGTAGAGCTGATTGCCCGGAAAGAAACCGGACGTGTCACAGGATGGTTAGGATACGGACTGATGTGGGCAGACCGCCAGTTTGCTGAAATAAATGACGGTAAACGTTACCCTGCCAAATTCGACAACCGTCACAAACTGAATGTCGTAGCAAACTGGAAACTAAGCGACAAAGTAGAATTAACCGGCAGCTGGACATTTATGACAGGAAACCGCCTTACCGCTTCTTTCGAAAATTACGAAGACCTCGGACAGGCACATTTTCCATCCGACGTAGCTCCTATTCCTCCGTTTATGAATACACCGGGAGGACTTGAATATTTCACCGAACGCAATAATTTCCGCCTGCCGGCTTATCACCGGCTTGATCTGGGTATCAATATTTATCGTCCTAAAAAGAACGGATGCATGGGTATCTGGAATGTCAGTATATATAATGTATATTGCCATATGAATGCGATTACCTTAAAAAAGCGTTTCTGGTATAATTATGATTGTTATTTCGAAACGATGAGTATTCTGCCTATCATACCATCGGTTTCATACACCTATAAATTCTGAATAAGATGAAAACAAAAATACTTCTGTTATCTGTCCTGTCAGGTTTCATATCTATCCTGACTTCCTGTTACCGCGAAATTGACGTGGAGAAATATCGTACTACCCCTAAAATCGTCATTAACTGCCCTATATCCCCCGAAACCGTTATCCGGGCGAGCATTACCCGCACCTATTTTTTCTCAGATCTGGACAATCTCGAACCTGAATACAATGGCTGGAACGGGCAAACAGAAATTTCAAGTATAAAATTAAGAAATGCAAAGGTTGAACTTTACATAAACGGAACTTACAAAGAAGATATGAAATGGCAGGCTTTGGATAGTGTCGAAGAGCATCAAGCACCGGATACCTTTTTCATATCGACGGTCATTCCGCAGGCCGGTGATAAAGTCAAACTAGTGGCTACCACACCCGAGTACGGATCTGCATGGGCAGAAGACGTCGTTCCTCAACGGGTTCCGATCGAAAAGATAGAGGTCAGTTGCCGGAAAGAAACCGGAGATCCTTACAGCATACAAAATAATACCCCTGGTAATATAACTTATAATAATGAATATTATGCCTTTCAGTATTACATAACCTTCAGGGACACACCGGGTAAAGCGAATTACTACCAGTTATGGGTGGAAGGAGACATTCAATATATCGACCCCATATTCAACAGTGTAAATTCCACTATCGACGGGACGTTAGGCTATGACGGCGTAGACGGACGGGGCGGTCGTGTATTTACCGACGAACTTATTGATGGAAAAGAATATACCATCCAGGTAAAAGAGCTGATACAGGCACATTATAGTGTTCAGGATTTGAAAGAAAGAAGCATTAACTTGTATGCTCTCTCCGAATCTTATTATCAATATTTGTTATCATTGGAAAAAATCAGTGCCAGCACTTTATCCGGCAGCCTGTCTAACATAGGATTGGCCGAACCGCTTCGTGTTTATACCAATGTAAATAACGGCACCGGCATCTTAGGAGCCTGCCAGCGTACTAACATAAAGATCAATCTGGGAGATTATATTCCAAAGAAAGAAGACAAATAAAAGCCATCTCCGGATATATACGGAAGCCAGTATTTCTTATTTCTTCCGATTATTTGTACCTTTGTTCTGATAATACAAAAGGAACATTCATGTACTTCAAAGATATAATCGGTCAGGAAGAAATAAAAAAACAACTTATCCATTCAGCACAAACAGGTGTTGTGCCTCATGCCCAGCTATTCACGGAACAGGGAGGTGCGGGAGCATTTCCTCTGGCACTGGCTTATGGCCGTTATCTGAACTGTACGCACCGGACCGAGACTGATGCCTGCGGGAGATGTCCGTCCTGCCTGAAATTTAACGAACTGGCGCACCCAGACCTGCATTTTGTATTCCCTATCGTTGCCAAAAAGGAAAAGAAAAAAGAAGTATGCGACGATTATTTGACCGAATGGCGCGGTTTCCTGAAAGAACGTCCTTATTTCAATATCGACGGATGGCTGGATTACATCGATGCCGGCAATTCGCAGGCCATCATCTATTCGAAGGAAAGTGACGAAATCATCCGTAAACTGAATTTGAAAATATACGAGGCGTCTTATCGTATCCTGTTGGTCTGGCTGCCCGAAAAGCTCCATCCGACCTGTGCGAATAAACTTCTGAAAGTGATAGAAGAACCTCCTTTGAATACCGTCATCCTGATGGTATCGGAAATACCGGACCAGATCTTAGGAACGATCCTGTCACGTGCACAGCGAATCAATGTCCGTTCCATCCACCCGGAGACTATAACAGCTGCTATGATAACACGATTCGGACTGGCGCCGGACGATGCAAAACATGTAGCTCACCTGGCAAACGGGAGTTATCTGAAAGCCATAGAAGCGATCAGCCTGAGTGAAGAAAACAGTTTCTATCTGGAGCAGTTCAAGGCGATGATGCGTAACTCCTGGGCACGTAACGTCAAAGGGATGAAAGCGATGGCCGATGTTCTTGCCGGCATCGGACGCGAACGCCAAAAGAACTTCCTGCAATACTGCCAGCATCTGATCCGTGAAAACTTTATGTACCGTTTCCAGTCACCGGACCTGAATTATATGAATATGGACGAATCCGGTTTTGCCGTAAAATTCGCCCCTTTCGTTAACGAACGGAATGTATTCGATATCATGGAAGAGCTGGCAAAAGCAGAACGGCATATTACCCAGAATGTAAATGCCAAAATGGTCTTTTTCGATCTTTCGTTACGCCTGACGGTTCTGATAAAACGGTAAGCAAAAATTATTCTAAAAAATCCAGCGTCAACAGTAACTAACCGTGAATCAGTTACTGTTGACTGCCGAATAATAAATAAAGCCTAATGAATCAAGCCATCACCAGCCGGAGAATAAGCACCGATCTCACCGATATAAGCATATGATGAGCGGGAGTTTGATCCTACATAATACATGAAATAGCGTGCTTTAACAACATTAGCCGCCCTTGAAAACTGAGGGATATCGACTACATTATCTAAAGAGTAAACGCCATAGTCCTTCCATCCCATATCATTACTGTCTGTCGGATCAGCCAACGATTCGGCATAGAATATCTGATGCGTCGGTTGGGCACCACCGGAGTCGTCCATACGACGATATACTTCAAAACTCGATATATCAATCACTTCTCCCATATCCACTATAAAATAATGAGGGAAAGGAGCCGTTGGATTATGCTCCGTATGCCACGGAGTATTAATATCTCCATCGATAGCATTCGTTGCCGGCCATTCAGGAGAAGCCGAAGCCGAACTAAAAGCGACAATCTTCCAGCTGGATTTGTCTATCGGGCTTTCATAATAAATCGGTATACTTTTAGAAACAGTCGTGAAAGTATCTATGGCATTCTCTTCCGGCAGGAAACGTAAATTATAACTCACATTTCCTTTTAATTTATATAAGGTAGTAGTAGAAGCATCAGCCGGAACTTCCATATGGACCGTTTTATCAGAAATATCGGTATATTGCAAATCCATACCGATAGCCCCTCTGACTGTTCCTCCCCAATAAATCACCATCGAATCGCCTTCCATATCATAACGGGTAAATTCAGTTGTATAACTTCTGTTAGAAAGTCCGTTCTTATAGTTCTCTCCATAAGAAGATCCGGTAGCTTCAAACTCTAACGAACGATTACCGAATTTATCAAAGCTAACTAATTGGAACAGATATCCGCTTTCCGGCATATCATCGAGTATAACAGGAAAAACACCAGTCTTTCCACCGATCTCGACATCGACAGAGTCTTCATAATTATTCCAATAAACGCGTAAATTCTCTACACGTTGAGCTTTTACATAAATGTCTAATTGAATCCGGTTCTCGCCTGCCCGAACACCTACACTATCCACTTTTGCGGCATAAACGATCTCTCCTTCGTCAAGATACTTGTCAGTAAGATCATTCATATCCGTACATGACTGGCTGGCGATTGCCAATAGCATCAGTAATGCAAAACATACTTTATTGAATTTCATAAACTGTTCTTTTTATAATTATTGATATAATTCAGATCTGTTGTCACCAAACACAAACAGTTCTCCTATCTGGAAATTATCACCGCCTGCCCAAGTTCTAAGCACTTTTATACGAATCCATCGAACAGGTGGAACATCCAACGGCATAATAAAATTCTCGCCGGACACAAGAGCAACGTCATCATCTTCCGAAGAATGCTGACCTAAAGGAAGCCCTGAAGGTTTTACAGATTCGAAAGTACCCAACAATGTCCAACTATCCCAATTACCTGTAGGATCCAGATCTGTAGCACCATAAACTTCAAACTGTTTCAGGTTTCCTTCAGAAAAAATATAAGCATCTCCACGTTGATAGAGTAATAAACGACTGATCTTACCTACCGCTCCTAAATCAATAGTAATCGATTGAGGCCAAACCCCGGTTCCACCCGGCGAACTAAACCCATTATCACCTGGACCATAAATGCCATCCCATATACGAGACATCCCCCAACCAGCTCCTTCACCAATATCGTTCGGTAATTTAGCATCGGACCATTTAGTCTTATCGAATGAGGTTTCAAACATAGGTGTCAACTCTTTATAAAGAGTCGGACTGATATTTCCCCAACGATCCTTCACGTAGATTCCGAAATCCATTGGAATAGTATCCAAACCACGGGCAGCTCCACTCCCCTCTATAACAGTCGTATAAAATGTTTCCAAGGGTTGATAATCTCCATATTCATCTTTACGTACAATATGAACTGTCACCTCATCCCGGTTGTTATTTGTCCACAGTCCTTGTACCCCCCCAAAATCTTGTACCAAATCAAGTGTCTTACCGATCGTCAACACGGGAGGTTCTTCAGGATTCACCGTTACTTTCACAGGAGCAGATTCATTACGACTCCGATCCACTGCTATAAGCGAAACCTCACGCGGTTCCATATCGCCAAAACCCACCACCTTGATCGTATCCGTATAAAGAGAACTTTTAGCTTCAGCCAACCCTTCCTTTAAGTTATAAACGGCTTTAACATAAAGCAAATCTTCATCATCCGGTAAAGTATAACTAAGAATAGCCCCTCCGGGAATATTTTTTACATTCACATTCGAGACAGCCCCCGGAGCAATGGAATCTATAGGTTGCTGTCCTATTGGAGATTCGCTGCATGACCAAGTGATCAAACCTAGCGTCATGACAGACAGTATAATCTTATTTTTCATATTCATCATTATTATAATGTATTAGATAATGAATTTATTACCAACCGTAATTTTGTACAAGATTTTTATTAGTAATAATATTCGTCTCCCGGATAGGCATAAAATAATCTTTCACCGTAACTTTTACAGGAACTTCAGCCACATTCTGCAACTTATAAAAGTCTTCAGGTGTCTCACCCATGATATTCCACCCCTGAGGCTGTATATTATAAGTATCGATCTGCTTCCAACGACGAATATCCCAATAACGTTTGGATTCAAAAGCAAACTCAACCGTTCTTTCATCATGGATAATATTACGCAAACCTTCTTTTGTCGTCGGTTTAGACGGATCGGTAGAATATTTACTCCATGAATCTATTACCCCCTCCAATCCGGCACGTTCACGAATCCGGTCTATATATTCATACACTTCTGCCGAAGGACCGGAATATTCATTCAATGCTTCCGCATAAAGCAAATAAAGATCAGCCAAACGGATAACAGGAAAAGGATAATATTCCGGTTCTGCAATAGTACTGTTAGTAACACCGTTTTTATAACTAGCCATTTTCTTCGGAGCATAACCGGTTATGGAATAAGAACTACCCCCTTGATAACCGGACCACCCCAAATTTAAAAAGTTGGTATAGTTACATGACTCGAAGTCGTTTTTCCCGTTTCCGTAGTAGATTCCCTGGTCGAAACCTATGCTGGCATAAAAACGAGGTTCACGGTTATAGTGCATATAACAAGTACGTTGTCCTTCCTTTACAAAATATTTCTCATCTCCGGAGGAAGGTTCCGAACGTAATTCATAGCGTTTATCATACCATCCCTCTTTGCTCCACTGTTTATCTTCATTCATAGGGACACCATTGGATGTATAAAAACGTTCCACTGTTTTAATTGTCGGAGCCCATTGAGCACTGATTGTATTGATTATTCCTGCATCGATACGTACAACACGAGGGGTCGAATGATAGGAACGATCCCTGCATTGACTATTTGTACCTCCCCATATCAACTCACAGTTCCAACGTTCGCAAACAACCTGACGCAACATAGTCTGCAATTGGAACACAGGATGCTGAGTCACTGTGATCGGTTCAATTTCCGTATACAGTTTCTTTCCGGCGCCATGACAAGCTTCTATCGCTTCTTTACAAGCATCTGCAGCAATTTTCCATTTTTCAGGATCATACGTTTGATTAAACAAGACTGTCCCGCGATTATCTATCAGTCCTGCCATTTCTGTATTACCATTGAACAAAGGGCTGGCAGCCATTACCAACATCTCTGCACGAACAGCCAAAGCTATCTGTTTATCAACACGACCGCCTTCAATACTCATAACCATGTCTTTATAATCCGGCAGATCAGGCAAAGCTTCCAAAATCAGATCATTTACATAAGTCACCACATCATCCACTTTATCACGATAAACCGCAACCTGTTCAGGTGAAGCAGAAACTGGTAGGTTTTCATCTATAATAGGTATAGGACCATAGCATTTCAACAGATAATAATGATAATATGCCTTTAAGAATTTCACTTCAGCAACCCAACGAATACGTTCAGATTCTTCCAAATCAACCGTACTAGCTATGTTCTCCAAGAAGATATTACAATCACGGATACCAATGAATAAGCCTTTACCACCTTGCAGACCATCCCAAAAATTCAGATAAGGATCATCTAGTTTTTGAAAACCACGTTGTAGATAAGAAGATGTAAACGTTGGAAATACATGTGATGCTATCGGATAGAACTGCCATGTCTCGTCACCACCGTTAATCGCCGGGTCATTAAATAAATCCCCCCACTGCGGGCGATAACTATAACAAGTATATAAAAACTTTTCGGCTGCAGCTCGATTCGTAAAAGCTGACTCAACCGTTGCTACGTTATCCGGTACTAAATCCAGATAACCGTCACACGAGGTAAATACCTGTATTAATGCTGTAAACATTAATATTTTATAGAATGCTTTCATGTAAACTAATTTATTGATTAATAGAATCAAATAAGACAAAACTCGTTACAACTCTCATTAGAAGGAAATCTGAGCTCCCAAATTGAATACACGCTGAACCGGATATCCTAAACCATTTCCACCCATTTCAGGATCCCACAATTTGAAAGGACTAAATGTAAGCAGGTTCGTGCCGCTGAAATAGATACGAAAGTTCTTTACAAAGACTTTTTTAAGTACATTGGTCGGAACTGTATATCCGAACTCCAATGATTTCAAACGCAAGAATGAACCATTGCGCATAAACCAGGTAGACGGTTTCTGATTATTCTCTACAGCTTCATAAGATAAACGTGGCCACAAAGCATACAGGTTACGATTATCTTCAGACCAGTGATCATCTGCATATGCTTTTAACAAAGCATTCTGTCCGTTGAGGAAAGGTAGAGTTCCGTTATCCGTTGATGTGTCGATCCAGAATGATTCCCGAGCCAATCCCTGGAAGAAGAAAGATAAATCCCATTGTTTGTATCCTCCGGACAGACCGAAACCATAAACAATTTCCGGACTGGTTGGATAACCCATCGGTACCATATCCAATTCGGTAATCTTACCATCGTTATTGATATCTTTATATTTGATATCACCGGCCATATAATTACCAAACTGACTCGGCGAATTACGGATATCTTCTTCATCTGCAAACAAACGTTCAGCCACATAACCGAAATTCTGATTCAGGGAAGTCCCCAGTTTCGACTTCCAAGGCGTTGCACTGTAATCCGGCTCTTCGTAAGCAGTAAACTCACTGGTTGCATAAGTGAAATTAGCCATCCCCGTCAACCAGGCATCATTATTAATCATATGGTTATAGTTCAACGACAGGTCGATACCACTACTTTTAGCTTTTCCCACATTAGCCATTACATCGGCCTGAAGCCCCATAGTTGTAGGAATAGAAGCACGTGACATTAAAATATTCCAACGGGATTCCATAAAATAATCCGCCTGCAATTCCAATTTATCAAATAGTCCTAACTCTACACCCAGATTTGTTTTCCGGGCAGTCTCCCAGGTTATATCCTCGTTCGGGTAACGAGAGATCGAAACACCATTCAACGTACGTCCTCCAAAATTTCCATAAGTACCGAACGACGATTGCTTTCCATCGCTATTCATATTTACTTCCGAAATATAGAAAAAACGATCTTCAGGTCTACCGATCGCATCGTTACCGGATAACCCGTGAGTAACTTTCAGTTTCAATTTGTTAATCGTTTTCTTCAAATCGTCATTCCAGAACGCTTCACTAGAAACAAGCCAACCAAGTCCCATTGAAGGGAAGAAACCAAAACGTTCCTTTCTGGCAAAACGTTCGGAACCGTTATAACCGAAGTTTGCTTCAAGGAAGTAACGCGAATCATAAGCATAAGTAGCACGACCGGCAAAGTTCACATTACGTGAAGGTAATGAAAGTTGTAATGTATTGGCGTCGGAAGTCAGGGATTGACGAAGTGTGAAAACCAACATAGCACCGACAGCATGCTTTTCATTATAAGTTTGATTCCAGTTAGCTGCCGTTTCAAAATAAGTTGTAGAACTAACTACTTTATTACCGGGAACAAAGTCTAATGTTTCACGTCCATCCTGTTCGTTAAGAGGGGCCAAAATATAGGTATCCTCCAACTTATTATAGGAACCTATTCTATAGAAGAATGGTACATATTGACGAGATACATCAAAATAACCATATCGATTTGTATTGAACATAGCACGAAGAGACAATCCTTCTGTGATAAAATCCAAATTCTGCTTCAATTCGAACTGAGCCGCCATCTGAGATGTTTGCGTATCTTTATACCCTTTCAACATATCTGCATACGGGTTATTATACTGTCCCTTGTCTGCATTACCGAATAATATATGTTTGGTATACTGATTTGCTTCATCAGCCGGATAAGAAGGGGCGAACAAAACAGGGTTAGTCCGCATTACTTTTGCGAACAGCTGATCGCCACCATCTATCGGTCCGGTATAGTCATCAAATGCACCGCTCAAACGAACGACAGCTTCTGTCGTTTTGGTAACATTGATATTTACATTGGCACGAAGCATATATCGTTTCAAGTTGATATTATTATTGAAACTGCTCTTTTTATCGACATTCAATACGCCCTTATCCGAAATATAACTGCCGGCAATGTAATAACGAGCGACTTTACCACCACCACTTACGTTAAAGTTGGCACGGTAGTTGAATGTATTATTCTTGAATAGTTCGTTATACCAGTCCGTAGCCGGATAAACGTACGGATTCACACCGGCAATCGTATTATCTATCTTCTGTTGCGAATAAGGTAGTGCCCCCATCGGGTTACGTGTCAAAACGGCTTCATTATGAAGACGCATATAGGTTATCGGATCGGCCAGCTCCACCATTTTTGTCGGTTGCGACATAGAACCTTCCAACCGGATACTTACCTGGGCGGCCCCTTCCGCTCCTTCTTTCGTCGTTACCAAAATAACACCGTTAGCACCACGAGACCCATAAAGGGCTGTTGCTGTGGCATCCTTCATAATAGAAAAAGAAGCGATATCATCCGGCTGAATGCGGGATAATTCCGTGGTAGTAACCTCATTGTTATCAATAAGAATAAGAGGATCTTTTTTATAACCGAAAGTAGTCACACCACGAATAAAAAATTCAGCATTGTCTTTTCCCGGTTCGCCACTTCGTTGATAGGCAATCACTCCGGACAGACGTCCGGCCATTGCCGTAGTCAGGTTGCTGGAAGGAACTTTTAATTCCGATGGATTCAAGGTTGTAATAGATCCGATAACACTTTCCTTCTTTTGTTTGGCAAAAGCAACGACAGTCACTTCCTCCAGTTCATCCGTTTTGGGTTTCATCGTAATTACAAGATCCTTCTTATCCTTGACCGTTACAATCTGATCTTCCATACCCAGATAAGAGACAGTCAGTTTCTCACCAACCGAAACACTGATCACAAATGATCCGTCGATATCTGTGGCAACACCTCTTGTGCCACCAACGAGAACTATATTTGCACCGGGAAGAGGCTCTCCCATATCATCAATTACTTTTCCTTTTAAATTGAAGGTTGCCTGACTCTGATTCGGAATAATCCCACTTGAAGCTGATTTGCCCCTATCTACTCCTACATTAACCGACGCAAAAGATATTGTATAACTAAAAACACATAGAATAGTTAGGGATACAGCTTTTCCTTTTATATTACTGCATATAGATTTATTCATTATATTGATATTAAGTTTAACAATTAAATATGTTAATTACTGATACTATTGAATAGGTTCATTTTATGTCTTCATAAGCTATTTCATTTATGTTACTGACTATTAGTTCTTGTGGAACTATGTTAATATCAGAAACACAAAAAAGAAGACATGCATTGTATATCAATACATTAATAATTTAACACATAGTTAACACAAAAAGATTCCGTGGATTACATATCTGTTTTCAAGATGACTTTCGAAACTTATTTAGGGATAGTGCCAGTTTTATTATATTAAATATCATTTTTGTAACTTGTGATTTTTATTTAATACGGATATTTGTAACAATTAACAATCCGGATTAAATTAACATAGTTCCACAAGGACTGAGGATACCTTTAAACAACAAATATGAAATTGTGAAAAAATATGGCAAAAGAGAAACCTGCCATATCTGTAAATAGATTACATTGTAAAGAGATGAACCTTTCTTTTATAACGGGAGAGTAACTTTTCCCCTCTCGAGAGGGGGAAGGGGGTGTGTTAAAGCAAGTTACAAACTATCGGCAAACTTCCCCAAAAAGTACCTATCTTTTAAAATGTAAAGTCCCTACTTTTGATTACAAAACTAGGGACTTTTGATTTCAAAACATATATGTTTTTACAGAGGATGAACTATAGCTTCTTATTCCTCCAATTACCTTTCCACAAATAGAAGAAGGCAATAAACAGCATCCCATTATAAACATGTTCCGTTGTCCAGCAAACCGCTACATCGGCATGTAACCAGACACCGACCAGGAACGTATAGGATACATAGACTAAAATACTTGCCATATCGATCCATAATGCAACCTGTGTGTTCCCTGTTCCCGAAACGCTGAAGAAATAAATAAAAGCAGGAACCGCCAATATATAGGAAGAAAGCATGACCCAAAGGGACGGAACAGAACTTTGTATCAAGTCCGGATTATCCGTATAAATACGCAGTACCAAATCCGGAAATAAAGCGATCAATATCCCTAACGGCAACACAAAAAAGTAACAAAGCCTTATCATCCGTCCGCACAATCCCATCACCTGGTCCGACTTGCCGGAACCGATCAGGTTACTCACCAGTGAACTCGACGTGGAAGCAAACGCATTGACAAACATAAACAGGAAAGACGAGATACTCCGTACTACATTCGTGATAGCCAGCGGACGTTCCCCCTGATGCTCCATCACTACAAAAAAGATAAACCAACCGATAAACGCGATACCATGTTGCACCATTATCCAGATCGATACATTCAATATTTGTTTCAACATCCGGAAATCAATTCCGGTAAAACTAAACATTCCATACTTCTTATAATCGATCTTCTTCCAGGTATAAATGATAAAGAACAACACCGACACCGCCTCAGAAATAGAAGAAGCGATCGCCGCTCCGGCAATCCCTAAAGCCGGGAAACCGAACTTACCGAATATCAGGATATAATTCAGCACCACATTCGTCAGCACCATCACGACAGAGTTGGCCGTCAATATCTTAGTCTTGGTGATACCGACATAAAACGCCCTGAACATCACCGCTATGAACGAGAAGAAGAACCCGTAGACACGCCAATCGATATAACTCATGGTCGCCTGGTAAACCTCATCCGAGCCGATCAGCTTCCGAAGAATCACCGGTGAATAGAAATGGGAAACCGTAAATAAGGTGGCAGCAAGTAATAACAGGAAAAGTGCTCCCTGCATGAAAACCGGTCCGATCCGGGTATAATCCTGTGCTCCGTTGCGCCGGGCAATCAGGACCTGTGCTCCGACACTAAAACCGAATCCCAGCATATAAATAACCAGATAATAAACTCCCGCCAGTGCCGAAGCTCCCAGCTCAACCTCTCCTACCCGGCCCAGATAAGCCGTATCGGTCAACCCGATCATATGCTCCATCAGCAAACTGATGAGTACAGGATAGGTAATCTGCCAAATTTGTTTATTCGTAAATTGCATAATGGATATTCAAAAAGGGATGCAAAGGTAGTAATAAGAAGTTTTCCATACAATATAACCGTTAATTATCCGTTTATCATTTTGTCACTACTATACCATCTAATTCGGATTACTATACCGGATATTTGAAAATAGTATACCGGGTAATATTTTTTAACGTATTAAAAAGACAGAGAAATCAGTCAATACATAACATAAAGACAAAAACGATGAACTTCAAAATACTTCTGACATTCCTTATGACCATCGGCTTTTGCAGCTGTAACGGACAAAATACAAATGCAAACAATATCACGACAGCCACTCCGATGCCGATCAACCGGTTCGACAAAGCATTGTTCCAGCTAATAAACTCCGACGATACGACGCTCAACCAACAGCTATTGAATCAATATCCGCTGATGACAGAGATTCTGGGTAAAGGTATCCTGAATATGCAATCGCCGGAAATGCCCGGCTTTTTCAATAAACTGGAAAACTTTTATTCCGAACCAACCCTGAAAAATCTTTATGCGGATGCAATCAAAAAATATGATTCGGTCACAGAGACAGAGCAATCGCTCGGCAACGCATTCGCCTGGATACAGGATAAATTCCCGACTATGCAAATTCCGGCTTTGTACATGCACGTTTCCGGATTCAACCAGAACGTATTGGTCGGCGACAGTCTGTTATCACTCTCCATCGACAAATATATGGGAGAAGATTATCCGTTGTATCAGGACTTTTTCTATGACTATCAACGCCGTAAGATGCAACCTTCACATGTGGTTCCCGATTACATCGCCGGCTGGCTGATGTCCGAATACCCATTTAACGGCAATGAAAATGTATTGCTCGACCGGATGATCTATGAAGGCAAAATAAAATACCTGGTTTTATCAGCATTACCGGAGATGACTCCGGCCGCTTTGTTCGGTTATACAGACGAGGCCTGGGAATGGTGCAAAAATAACGAAGCCAATATATGGAAAGCCATTGTCGAACGGAAACATTTATATACACCGGACCAGATGAACACCATGAAATATTTCGAAGACATGCCTGCCCAATTCCTGACAAGCGATGCTCCCGGAAATATCGGCAGCTGGGTCGGACTGCAAATCATTGAACAGTACATAAAAGAAACAAATACAACTCCCGAAGCATTGATGAAAAACGATAATGCACAGGAAATACTGGCTGCATCGAAATACAAGGGAGGATAAATATATAACCGACGAATCAACTATATTCAACCGAATTACTTATATTTGCACAGAACTGTTAAATACACATCCGGATGAAAAATACGAAAGAACTTGTATTAGCTAAAATTAAAGAGACACTTCTTCAAGTGGCTCCCGGTGCCAAAGTAATTCTTTTCGGTTCACGAGCCAGGAATGATGCCCGTTCAGACTCCGATTGGGACATCCTTATATTAGTCGACAAAAACAAATTGGACCCAGACGATTTCGACCGTATCTCTTATCCTTTGTACGAACTAGGTTGGAAAATTAACGAAATGATAAGTCCCAAACTTTATACGATTAACGACTGGCTGAAACGCAGCTTCACTCCGTTTTATAAAAATGTAGAAAAAGAAGGGATTGTGTTATGACTGTTTGAAATGAGACAATCCGGCGATTATGACGATCTTTATGATCTGACTGCCGACGATGTAGAACGATATATCGAACCAACCCGTGAATTTCTGAAGTCACTCGAAAAGCTGATAAAGACTGCCTAAAAAAAAACCGCCCTATCCTCGCGGACAAGACGGATAATCTAATCTAACTTAATTCTAATACCATGAAAAACACTATATCTTAATAACAGGAGTTGATGAAAAAAGTTCAACTGACCTGTTTATTTTAATTTCTTTCACAAAATAAAGATCGTGTGAGACCAACAACACAGTACCTTTATAGTCCTTGATTGCTGTTGTTATTATATTAACACTCTGAATATCCAAATTGTTCGTCGGTTCATCCAAAACAAAGATATCCGGCGTACTATTACTGACCATCAGACAGCAGATAGCCAACCGCATTTTCTCTCCACCGCTTAATTTTGAACAACTTTTATCCCAGGTCCCGACCGGGAAAAGGAAACGGCTCAAAATCATTTTTAACTCATGTTCAGGTTTGGCAAACAGATTATACTTCTCTAATTGCTCAAACACAGTCAGGTTAGGCAACACAATCGAATATTCCTGATCGATATAAACATACTTGAAATCGGCACGATCAACAGAGCCTTCTACAGGTTGCAGTTCTCCCAGGATCAGCTTCAACAAGGTTGTCTTTCCTGAACCATTGTTACCGCCGAACCGGATACGGTCGCCACTTCTGATCTGCAAGTTTAGTGGTTCGGACCATAAACGGTTCACGCCATAGCCAAAGTTCATATCCTTAACAGTCACCAGTATTTTACCGGTATGAAGATTCGGTGAATTAAAATCCGTTTTCATCTGCCGCATATCCGGCAAAGCGGTCTGGATATCCGTAATGGAGGAACTGAGCGAACTCATTTTCTCATCATGCACATCCTTCAACTTAACCGCACTCTGTTCTGCGTGCTGTTTCATAGCCCCCATCATTATACGGGGAATACCTTTCTTTATGGCTGCTTTCTCTCCTCTTACACTCGATTTATTTTTTCTTTCAAGCGCCTCCCTGGCTATTTTCTTTGCCTGGCGCAACTCTTTTTCTTTTTCACTCAACTGATTCTGCAAGGCTGCCAGTGCGATCTCTTTCTGCTCCTTATAAAAATCGTAATTGCCACCGTACAATGTGATCTTACTTCTGTCGAGTTCACAAGTGTAAGGCAACAAATTAAGCAATGTTCTGTCATGGCTCACAATAAGGATAGTGGCACGGCTCGACCTGATAAAGTCATAGAGTTTGTCCCTGCTTCCGGTATCCAGATGATTGGTCGGTTCGTCCATCAGGATAATTTCGGGAGAATGTATCTGTATGCCCGACAAATATACTTTTGTCTTTTCGCCACCACTCAGCGTATTCATCGTCTGGTCCAGCCGGATATGCTCCAATCCCCAAAAAGAAAGAGCGGCCAGGCTTCGTTCTTCGATATTCCAGTCATCATCCAGAATCGTAAAGTTCTCTACCGAGGCATCTCCGGCAATGATAGCATGCAATGCCTTGATTTTAGCCTCAACCTGCAAGGCCTGCACTACGGTCAATTCATCGTATTGCCCGAAATGCTGGGGCACATAATAGGGTTTGGAGGAACAAACGACTTCACCCGAGGAGGGCTTCAGGCTACCTTCCATAATCCGCAATAAGGTAGATTTGCCGGACCCGTTATTTCCGACCAATGAAACTTGTTCTCCTTTATTTACCGTCAAACTGATATCTCTGAATAGTGGTTCTTTATCCGCATGGATATAGCAAAGCTGTTGTACTGATATGCACATAGTCTATCTGCTTTAAAAATGTTAGAAACTAAAATTTGGAAATAAAAAAGCGCCAGGAATAAGCGCATGAAATAGCCGGGATGGTTATACAGAAATCGGTTCAACAGAGATTGAACCTTTTAAATTATATGTTCTGAAACCGGCTTACTTAGATATTTTCATCGGAGGTATTTATTATATGATGGGGCAAAGATAGATATTTCCCGGAATAAACACACAAATATTTGACTAAAAAATGAACAGGCATCGGCTAAGCAACGGATAACTACCCATCCGGTCACGGGTAGTTATCCGTCTAGAAAGAATAATTATCAGCTATTTTTTACATTTCTCATCACCCTTTCGATTGCATCGTCCATTTGGGCGATCGATTCCAGGCCAAGTGTCATGCAATGCAGATTGCTTTCTGTGACGGCAAAATGTATCGAATGTTCGCGTTCTTCATCAGTAACATGTTTTCCTTCACCGAAAATCTTCATACCCATAATACCTTTCCCGTTTTCCCGGGCTTTGCCCAGGAGGGCGTTTACATCTTCCGGAGTACCGTCCATATGGCTTTGGAATGGGTTCAGGCGGGCCAGGATAATGTCGCACCACGGATTTTGAGCGGCTTCAGCCATTGCATCCCAGTTATGGCAAGAAATACCGACGGCTTTTACGATGCCTTCCTCCTTTGCTTTGGCAAGTCCTTCCATATAAAATTTACGCGTTTCCGGCCAATTGCCGTCAGTCATACAATGCATCAGCAGGATATCGAAATACTCGGTACCGGCTTCCTGCCGGAAGCGGTCGAGTGTTTTCCGGACCGGTTCCCTTTTCTCCGAACCCTCGTCATACGTCCACATTTTTGTCATCAGGGTGACCTTTTCACGGGGTAACTCCTTCAAGGCTTTACCGACAAAAGGTTGTGAACCGTACATATCGGCCATATCGAAAAAGCGGAGTCCGCGTTCATAGCCATGATGAGCCAGTTTCACAAAATTATCCAACCCGATACGGGTTTGGTTGGATTCATAGTTCCAGCCTTTCGTTCCGGTCCCCAAAGCGATCCGTGAGACTTCCAGCCCGGTATTTCCCAGCTTTACTTTATCGACCGACACATCCGAAGGAAGCACCCGCTGTATATCAGCCCATCCCACCTGTGCCAGAGATAATCCGGCTACTCCGGCAACACCTGTCCGGATAAATTTTCTTCTGTTCATCATTTCTACGTTGCTCATGGTAAAAGAATATTGAGTATTATGTTCGTGAATACGGATTAAGTCTTCCACAAAAATAATACTATTCACTTAAAAGCCAATATTTTCTA